>ENA-ORRN01002652-ORRN01002652.1-human-gut-metagenome-genome-assembly--contig:-NODE-2652-length-11089-cov-2.402664_pt1 | contig 11089 bp, 9 predicted proteins | sample MGYA00242174_ERZ509132 | MGnify/ENA primary metagenome ERZ509132 (study PRJEB26280, sample SAMEA2338671) | human gut metagenome | biome: human gut; feature: human-associated habitat; material: faeces...
CAGCACGGTGTTGTTCAGCTTGCGCAGGAACGCAACGGCTTCCAGATTTACGAGTTCTCCAACGGCATCAACCCCATCAAGAACACTTCCGCTCTGTTCTACGGCGCGTTCATTGCTCGCAACAAGAGCATCAAGCGAAAGCTGGTCGATGATATGCTTGCGCATATTGAGGACAAGGAAGGTCTGATGGCTGCCCTGATGGAGATGTACGCAGATTCTATCAAGGCTCTGGTTGCCACCGATGAAGAGGACAAGACCGCAAAAAACGCAACGTGGGAGATTGTGTAACCTCACAGTCTCAAGAATCGGACAGCCACACAGAGCCATTCTCTGTGTCTAAGCTGTTCCACGATGTAGAAGCCTATTACATTTCCATTGGCATGACCTATGACCAGTTCTGGCGTGATGATGTCTGGCTGGCAAAGGTCTACCGGGACGCGGAAGAACTACGCGCCCGAAGAGCCAATGTTGAAGCGTGGAGAAATGGCTTCTACACGGCATCTGCGCTTTCCTCTACGGTTGGCAATATGTTCCGCAAGAAAGGGTCTAGCCCCATCAAGTACATGGATAGACCGATTCCTCTTACCCAGAAAGAGCAGGACGAGTACGAATACCAACGCGCACTGGAAGCGCAGGAACGCATCAAGAGGGCGATGTTCTCTATGATGAATCAGAAGGACGGTGGTAGCAATGTCTGATGTTGATATTACAAGCTTATCCGTAGAAATCTCTGCGGAATCGCAGGGTGCAGAGCTTAACATTGACAAGCTTACCACTGCTATTTCCAAACTGCGCACAAAAGGTAGCATTGGCAAAGTATGTTCTAGCCTTGATACTTTAACAAAGTCTATCTCTGCGTTGAAGTCTGCTTCGTCCGGTATGGATGGGCTTAGTAGAATCAATGATTTTATGGACAGGATTTCCAAAGTGAACCTGTCTGAAAGCGCAAAGGGCATCCGTTCAGTCGCCAGCGCATTAACTAGGATTTCTTCAGTCGATTTGAAAGGCATTAACCTTTCTGGGCTGAAAGGCAAAATGAATAGCTTGCAAAATGGCTTGTCCCCGCTTTCCAAAGTTGATGCGTCTGGCCTTAGAAGTGTAAGTAGCGCACTTAATTCCATTGCAAAAATTCCAGATTTTAGCAGCAAGTTGAATTCAAAGACACTGGATGATTTTGCCACTTCTTGCAAGAAAATCACAGACGCCCTTGACCCGCTTGCTTCCAAAATCGAAACAGTAGGAAATTCGTTCGCGAAGTTGCCTTCCAACATCCAAAAGGTCATTGCGGCAACGGACGGTGCTACAAAAGCAAGCAACAAATCGGCAAAGAGCTATTTAAGCCTTTCCAATCAGCTGAATGGTTTCATTCGGTCTGCCGCAAAGCTGGTCTCGCTGAAAGCCATTGCAACCTATCTTGGCAACGCAGCGGAAAAATTCAACAGCTATTATGAGGCTGCAAACCTGTTTGGCGTGTCCATGAAGGGACTGACCGGCGAAGCAAGCACGTTCATCAACAAGATGGAGACCTTACTTGGCATCGACCCCACCGAAGCCATGAACAACATGGCAACGATTCAGGGTCTGACTACCTCGTTTGGCATGGCAAGCGATAAGGCTTATGTTCTGTCCAAGAACCTGACGCAGCTTGGCTACGACCTTGCTTCTTTGAAGAATATCCCCGTTGCAGAATCCTTTACGAAGATTCAGGCAGCTATTTCCGGCGAACTTGAACCGATTCGCCGTCTGGGTGTCGATATTTCTAATGCTCGGTTGCAGCAGGAACTGCTTAATCTTGGCTATTCGCAGAGCGTTTCTACCCTGTCTCAGGCTGATAAGGCTGTTCTGCGGTACATTGCCATCATGAAGCAGACCACCGATGCACAGGGAGACTTCGCCCGCACTCTGTCCAGCCCTGCCAATATGATTCGCATTTTGCAGGCACAACTGAACAGTTTGGCTCGCGCCGTTGGTTCTTTGCTCTACCCTGCCCTGAAATCCATTCTCCCGCCGCTGATCGCAGCCGTTGAACTGGTCAAAGAACTTGTGGCCGGCATCGCATCTTTGATGGGCGTCAAGGTGGAGTTCCCGGACTTTAGCAGTGCAAGCGATGCTGTTGGTGGCGTCACGAATGCGATGGACAATACCACCAAAGCGACCGGCAAGGCTGCAAAGGCATTCAAGAACTACATCATGGGCTTTGATGAGCTGAACGTCATCCAGAAGGATAAGAGTTCTTCCGGTGGTTCCGGCTCTGGTGCTGGTGCTGCTGGCAACATCTTGGGCGATGTAGACCTGTCCGGCTACGATATGTTCAAGCAGTACAACGAAGAGTTCGCAAAGCAGATTGACGCTATCAAGCAGAAAATCAAAGATATGCTACCGATTATTGGTGCTATCGCTGCCGCGCTTGCGTTGTGGAAAATTGTTGATTTTCTGACGGATATTGCGACAGCAATTTCCAAGATGACAGAATTGCAAAAGTTGGCCCTTTCAATTGCAACAGTTGTCGTCGAAGCATCGTTAGTATTCAGTTTTGCAAAAGGCTACGCATCTAGTGGAAATCCTCTTGAGCTTTTAGGAGAAGTGGTGTCTGCTGCTTTTGGCTCTTTTGTTCTTTGGCGCACAATGGGCGCAGATGGCATTACGCTTGGAATGGGCGTTGCTTTTGTCGCAAGCCTCGCTGGTTTAACGTACGCTCTTGCCTCTGGAAAAGCAAATGCTAACGATGCAAGCGTTTGGATTCAGAGCGTTCTTACAACCACGTTTGGTTCTATTGCTGGAATCACACTCTTTACCAATCTTGGCATGGGTGGCGTGGCTGCTGCTGGAATCTCCATTGGGTTATCTGGCCTAATTACCCTTGTCGGAATGGCTTATAGCGGCGTGAAAGGTGGTTCTATCAAAGTTGGAGATTATATCGACGCTATTTTGACGACCCTTTCTGGCGCAGCAGGAGGCATTGCTGGCGTGTCGATTGCCCTCGCAGCTGGCGCTGCTGCCCCTGTAGCTGGTGCTGCACTTATTGCTGGAATCGGCATTGGCGTCGTTCTTGAACAAGTTGGTGTTACCTTCGCCGTTAAAGACCGCATTAAGGAAATTGAAGATTACCTTAAGCGTTATGAAGATGCAGGCTACACTACACTTGCTATTCATTATCGTCTAAAGAATCTTGGATTTTCTGATGATGAAGTGTCTATGGCCGAACAAGGGATTGATTCTACTTTTGAAATACTCCGCTATACTTTTGAGAAAAAGCTTGAATCTTTGAACGAGTGGTTTTCTGAAAAGTGGGCTGGGTTCAAAAAGAACTTCTCCAAATCTTTGAGCAGTTTAAGCGAAGCTGTATCTTCTGCCAAGCAGAGCTTAGATCAAGCTAGCGCCGATTTGAAGCAGTGGTTTGTAGGCGTTGGCGAATGGTGGGGTCAGAAGTGGGCTGGGTTCAAAGGGAACTGGGATAAGTCTTGGAACAGCTTAGTCGATACAATCAAAAATCTTCCAGCAAAGTTTTTGGATTACGGCAAAAACATCGTACAGGGTTTAATTAACGGTATCAATCAAGGCATCGAAAATGCCAAGAAAACCGTTGGTGGCCTTGCAAAAGCTATCATTGACAAGTTCACTACTGAGACTGACATTCACTCCCCTTCCAAGCTCTTTGAACAGTTCGGCATCTACATCGACCAGGGTCTCGCCAATGGCATCTCCGGTGCCAAAGACCTTGCTGAAAACGCGATGCAGAAGCTCTCTGATTCTGTGATTGCACTCGGCCAGCAGTTGACGCAGGACAACTATGGCATGGGCGATGCGAACATTGCCATGACCGCAAATGGTGACGAAACCAGCCTCGAAAAGACCGCCATGAGTCTGCGCAATGTTTTGTCGAACGTTGGTGGTGGTCTGACTGACTGGCTCAAGAAAATCAAGTCTGCGTTCACGGATTTTTCGGATGGCATCAACGCTGTGTCGGATGTCGGCAAGAAGATTTCGCAGGGGTTCACCGATTCTATTGGCGCCTTGTCCAACACCTCGAAGTCTATCGTTGAAACTAAAAAGGCCTTTAAGTCCGTTTTCTCTGACATCAAAACGTATGTCAAGAGCAGCATTGCTGAAGTCGAAAACGAATACCATTACAACGGCGCTCTTAGCGCTGCGGGGCTTGCCATTCAAAAGGCATTCGAAGGAGCTTATCTCGCTCTCGACAAAGTATCGACTGCCGTTAAAAGCCTTTCCGGCACTATTGATAGCATCAAAAATGTTATCAAGACATTCAATGATTTGAAAACAAAAGTTGGCGAGGTTATCGACCAGGTTCCGGTTCTGAAAGATGCTTACAACGGTTTGAAGACGTTTTTCTCCAATTTGTTTGGCACGGATTCCGGCATTGTGAAAATCGTTTCAGACGGATGGGATTTGATTAAAACCAAAGCCGGTGAAGCCCTTACGTTCATCTCCGGAAAAATCAAAGCGCTTGGCGTTGGAGGCGCTTCCGGTTCTTCCGGCGGGCTGGCTAGTACGCTCGGTGCAATCGGAAGCACAGCTCTTCCGGCTGGCGCTGGCGTTCTTGGTGTTGGAGCCGCTCTTGGTCTTGGTATTACCGGCCATGTTCAGTGGATAAAGGACTTAAAGAATACCTGGTCTGATTCTAGCAAGAGTTTCGGAGAAAAGGTTTTCAACACGGTCAATGATACTCTGAGAGACATTTTTAACCCATTTGGCGCAGTAATCAAAATTGCCAAAAACAAGTTCGGTTTCGCTGACGGCGGTTTCCCTGATGATGGGCAGTTGTTTTTGGCCAGAGAGTCTGGCCCGGAATTTGTTGGTAGCATGGGCAGCCACACCGCAGTTGCCAATAACGATCAGATTGTTGAAGGCATCCGTGAAGGTGTTGAGTCTGCTATGGCCAAACAGAATGAGCTTCTTCGTCAGCAGAACGAGCTGTTGAAGGCTCTGCTTGAAAAGGAATCTACTTCCGAAATTTCCGTTTCCAGCATATCTCAGGCAATCAGCCGGGTAAACCAGAGAAACGGCAAAACTATCATCCCCATTGGCACTTAAAGGAGGGGCATTTATGGACTACGACCAGTACAATCCGATTCGGAGCGTGGATGGGCAGTATCTTAAATGCCCCTCTTCTTATCAGTGGAAGTTGCAGGATATTTCCGCATCTGATGCTGGCCGAACGGAAGCAAACATCATGGATAAGAAACGGCTTGGCCAGTGTGTCAAGCTTGAACTGGAATGGAAGTACACCACCATTCAGGAAGCCGCTGTTATCCTGAAAGCGTTCAATCCGGAGTATATCAATGTTACCTACCTTGACGCAATGGCTGGCGAGTGGAAAACCAGCGAGTTTTACGTTGGCGACCGCTCCGTGCCGATGTACAATTCGCGGATGCGCCGTTGGGAAGGGATATCCTTTAATATCATCGAAAGGGCTGCACACTGATGGTAAACGTATCGCAAGACGTTATAAATTACTTTAACGAGGGAAACCGTCAGACCGTAGCTATCGAATTTTCCAATGGAAAGGAATCTTTTACCATCACCGAAGCGGACATTGTCCAGGGCGGATTAAAGATTGACCGATACAGCGTGACCAACAGCAAAATTGAGGTCGGATCTGCGGTAGCATCTGAGTTATCCTTGAAGTTACGGAACTACGACGGAAAGTTTGACAACGTTTCGTTTGAAGGAGCCGTGCTCTATGTAAAGGTCGGCGTTTGGAGCGATGACCCGACAGCACTTGGCCATTTTGTTCTTGGGCAGTCCGTTCTTGGCGCTCTCAATGGAATCGGAAATTTCATTCTTGGAAAGAATTTAATTGGTGATGCAGGAACAAAGGCACAGGTCGTTTGGATTCCATGCGGTCGATTCATTATCGACACGTCTCCTCGAAAGCTGCAAATCATTACGGTTTCTGCCCTTGATTACATGGTCAAGTTCGACAAGGCCGTTGATTATTCGAAAATGTCGTTTCCAATTCATGTCGATGCGCTAATTCAGAAAATCTGTGAATTGTGCAGCGTGTCTCTTTTGACCGATGTGACAGCTCTTCCGAACCATCAATATAGTATTGGCGGGTTTCCATCTTCCTCACAGCAGTTGACTTATCGCCAATGCTTACAATGGTGTGCGCAGTTGACAGGCACTTGTGCTTTCATGAACGAGGACGGTCAGCTTGTTCTTAAATGGTATGAACAAACAGCCGTCACCGTTACGATGAACGAACGGTACACCAGCGATTTGTTGGAGAATGACATTACAATCACCGGCTTTACCTGTGACGTGAGTGACGAAGCTACCTATCTTGCTGGAACGAACGAGTACGCGCTTGATTTGAGTGACTGCGGGTTCCTAACCAATTCGTATGATGGCGTGTTGAAGGAACTTCTTGCCGCACGAGGCGGCTTCTCTTACCGCCCATACAGCGCCACCATCAAGTCTGCTCCGTATTTGTTCCCGATGGATATGATTCGCTACAAGGACAAAGACGGTGCATTCCATAACACGATTGTAACCAATGTCACATTTTCGCTGAACTGCAATACATCCATTTCCGGTGCTGGCGAAACCGTCACAAGCTCTTCTTACGTGCAGTCTACGAGCGGCGTTACCAACCAGCAGGCGAGCACCAATCGTCAGACGAACGAAAGTCTTGAGACAAAGGCGACAAAAAAAGAACTTCATAGCATGATGACCTTTACCGAAAGTGAAGGGTTGGTTATCACGCATGAAGGATGGGATGGCAAGGTTCAAATCACCGGCGAAGACATTCGTGTTGTTCGTGGCAATAACAAAGTTGTCGTTACAGACAGTGGCATTTCCATTACAGACGGAAGCGGAAGTTGCACCATTGACTCTGGAAAGATTACATTCTCCGGCATTCGCCAGGACAAAATTTGGGAGAATGGCGATCCCGGCAGCGGCATTGGAGATGGAGCTGTGATCTGTAACGATGGCCGATTGCGCCCATATTCCGCCATTGTGATTGGGTTCGGGGAATACTACACCGGTTTGGATGGCAGCGGAGTGAACGGAAGCGACTTGCAGTATACCGTTTTTCCCATCAATGGGATTTGGTCAGTTGCAAGCCGTGTGTGGGACTATCCGAGAGTCCGAAGAGTTCACGTTTCATATGGCGGGATAACATTTGGGCAAGGCGGATACTATACCCAAAAGGCTTCCGGCGTTGGTGTGAAATTTAATAAGCACGATACCTGCTGCGTTCCATGTGCTGTTTACGGGTTGATGTAAGGAGACTTTCAGATGTACATGATTACTTACAAAGAGGACGGAACGATTATGAGTGTCGGAAGCGTTGACCCGGCATACAACGCAACGCCAGCCCCGCCCGGCGTTTTGTATATGGAGAATATTCCGGATGGACGTCCTTTCCTACGAACCTATAAAATCCAAAACGGACAGTTGGTTTATTCACCTACTACTGAAGAACAGGAGGAATCTTGACTATGGGTTATCAAAAGCAGAACTTTGCAAATGGCAATGTTTTGACCGCCGAAAATCTGAATCACATGGAAAACGGCATTACTGACGTTGAATCTGTCGCCAACGAAACGAAAATCGTTGTCGATAAAATTATCGACCCCACCCTCTCCCTCTCCGGCAAGGCTGCGGATGCGGCAAAGGTGGGAGAGGCGGTTGGTGAGCTAAAGGAAGATTTGGTAACAACACAAAAAGCGTATCTGACCAATCCTAAAATCGAAAATAATTTATATATTAAAGATGATTGTACTATTCTAGGTTATGATGGTTGGGACATGTTAAGTATCCCGGTGATTTCGGGTGATAAAATTATCGTTTACAGTCCGGTTGATTCAAAATATAACGCTATGTATTCTACCGACTTAGTTAAATATAAAAATTTCGTGTTAAAAAATGGGATGAATTACATTGATATTCCTGATGGTTATAGAGACTTGAAAATCTCCAATGAACGAGAAATCGCGAAAAATGTTCGGTTCTTTGTCCTTCCAACGCAAGCTATAAATAACAACAACGAAAAAATGAAAATAGCTGACAGAGGTTGTTTTCTGTTTGATATAATACCACACTCATATATATACGATGCAGATGGTAGTGAGCGTTATTCACAAAATTACGACTCAACAGATTATATTGATTTGTCTGGGCACAAAAATTTTGTTGTTATATGTGAAGAGGGTTCACAATATAACGCATTATACGACAATTCATACAATTTTTTATGTGCGATAGATATAAAAAGTGGATGTACTAACATTGATGAAATACCAGATGGTGCAAAATATCTAAGAATCTCGCATAAAAGAGAACAACTTAAAAATGTTAAAATAATTTTTGATAATTCACTATACTATAAGAGTTTTGATGTGTATGGCTCAACACTGCCACGTTCAAATAGGTGGTGGGAATACAGCAGAGAAATAATTATTCGTGAAGCGTATGATAAATTATTAGCTAACTATAAAGAAAATCCAGATATTATACCACTTTTTGTCTGCACTGATAGTCATAGATGGTCGCCTCAACACCCACAAAGATATGTTAATAATATTGATGTTGATGGCATGGAAATTGCAAACATAAATTTAGGTGATGATGTTGTTCAATACTGGGCAGATGGAAAATTTGATATGATATACAATAGCATCAGATATGTAAAAAACTATATTGGTGTGTGTGGAAACCACGATAAAATGTACGGTACATCAACAACAGAATATTTTTTACGCAGGATTTTTACATCTAAAAACGCAGAATACATAGGCAAATCAAAGAGGTGTTGTTACTCTGTAAAAGATGGTCTACACGATGTAAAATACATTATTTTTGACCCTTATTACGCGCCTAACTCTGGAGTGCCTATGGTAAGCATCCCAACATCTGTTGCAAGATGGGTTATATGCGAGCTATCGAAAAACGATGGATACGATATAATATTTCTAAATCATCAGCCGTTGACTGATAATAATATTCATAGAGATGGGACAAAACAATCGTGGAAAATGGAACCTTATGAGGTGCCAATTTTTAGTGCGTTATTTAACGTTTTGAAAGACAGGAAAAACAAGCGTAAAGGTACTTATACAGACACAGACGGAATTGCTCATCAATATGATTTCAGTCAATGTGAAAACGATTTATTGTGCTTATTACACGGACATTCGCACGAAGAGCTGTATTATATCGAAGATGGGCTGACAAGTTATGTATGCGACTGGGACGGTGCTGAATCAACAGGATATAAATCCACGTTCATAGCTATTGATAGAAGCAAAGAAACATTAACAGCGTGGATTGCAAAAGGAAGTGAAAATGTTGAACCTGCGCTAGAGCTAAAAATTAGCTAAAGGAAACTTTATCTTACAAAAAAACGAAAGGACGTGACTACATGAACCTCCTGACTTTCCTCTCCCGTCTCTTTTCCGCCCTTGCCCACGCAAAGGAAGCGGCAGACAACTCCACTGCAGAGCCTGGCCCCGTGTCCATGGTGGACACCCAGAGCGCTGCTCCTCCCGGCTGGGAGGGCGCACCACCCTACCGATACATTGACGTGAGCCGGTATCAGGGCAAAATCACCCTCAACGGCTGGCGCAAAATTAAGGCGGCGGGCTACAAGGGGGCAATGCTCAAGACGGTATCCACCAACAGCAAGCTGAGCAAACGCAAGGACGGGCTGTACATCGACCCGACCTTTGAGACCAACTACCGCAACGCCCGGGCTGCCGGGCTGGACGTGGGGGTCTACTACTACACCTACGCCACCAGCGAGGCGATGGCCGATGCAGAGCTTGCCCTTGTGCGGGAAGCGGTCTACGGCAAGGAGCTCACCATGCCCCTCGCGGTGGACGTGGAGGAAAACAAGCTCAAGCCCATGAGCACCCTCGACCTCACAAACCTCACCGCCTACGCGCTGGAACAGGTGGAGAAAATGGGCTTTTATGCCCAGCTGTACACCTACACGGGTTACAGCTATGAGCTGGACATGCAGCGTCTGGCAGGCCGCTGGGACGTCTGGTTGGCCGACTACACGGGCAAGACGCCCAAGGTGGATTACATCTACCACGCCCACCAGCACACCAGCAAGGGCTCTGTGCCGGGCATCTCCGGCAACGTAGACTTGAACGTCACCACCCGCAACTACCCGAAAATCATTGCAAAGAAGGGTCTGACCCGTCTTCGGGAGGGCAAATGACCGAAAAAGAAGCTTTGCTGTGGGTGCTGGGCATCCTGGGCAGCCTGTGCGCCGCTGCTATTACGATTGATAAGGTACTGGAAATCATCCATAAGTACATCAAGAAGGCACAGGCTCCGGACAACGCGCAGAACAAGCGTCTGGATGAGCTGGACAAGCGCGTCGGCACCTTGGAACAGGGTCAGCTCCAACACACACAGGCCCTTGCAAGAGACCTCCGGCGATTTGACGGCATTGACGAAGAAATGCGACTTGTCCTCGTTGGGGTACAGAACCTTTTGGATGCGCAACTATCCGGCAACAACCGGGAAGGTATGCAAAAAAGCAAGACCGACATTAACAATTACCTGCTGAAAGGAGTAACCAATCATGGAAGCAATCCTTAACACGATTCTCACCCCGCTGCCCGCGTGGCTGGCGCTGGTGCTCATCGTTGTGGGCGCTGTGTCGCTTGCACTGGGGCTTATCCGTCTGGGCTACGGCGCAGCGGTCAAAGGCACTGTGCTCGACCTCATTGCAAGGGCGGAACACGAAATTCAGGGCACCAAGCGCGGCGCAGAACGCAAGGCGTGGTGTGTCAAGATGCTTCGCCACTATCTGGACAACAGCAAGTGGGGCAAGCTGGTCAGCTGGGCAATCACGGAGGAGACCATGAGCAAGGTCATTCAGTTTTTCTTTGACCGGGCAAGAGCGGTCTTGCAAAAGCAGTAAGGAGGATATCATGGCAAGCACTACATACGACCAGAAACGATTTTGTGAAATCAAGAGATGCGGCAAAATCGACCATCTCGGTAACGTCCCTGTAATGGTGCGCAACGCCGGACAGCTTCCGCAGCCCTTCTGGCTCGGTGCTGCCCGTGGCGGAATAATAGATGACCAGCGTCCTGCTCGGCG
>ENA-ORRN01002655-ORRN01002655.1-human-gut-metagenome-genome-assembly--contig:-NODE-2655-length-11085-cov-2.089121_pt1 | contig 11085 bp, 2 predicted proteins | sample MGYA00242174_ERZ509132 | MGnify/ENA primary metagenome ERZ509132 (study PRJEB26280, sample SAMEA2338671) | human gut metagenome | biome: human gut; feature: human-associated habitat; material: faeces...
GACCGCCACCAGCCATATTCCAGTCATTCTGCTCACTGCACGCAGCATGGAAGACCAACAAGTGGAGGGCTACAACTGCGGTGCTGACGCCTACATCACCAAACCTTTCAAAGGAAAAGTGCTCATTGCGCGCGTGAAAAACCTGCTTGACAGTCGCCGTCAGCTCAAGGCGCTCTATACATCCGACGAACCTGTCGAAACGCCAGCCCCCGATGCCGACACCCAATTCATCAACCGCTTCCTTACCATCGTGCTCAGACGCATGGCAGATGCCGACCTGAGTGTGGAGGAAATCAGCAAGGAACTGGGATTAAGTCGTGTGCAGATGTATCGCAAAGTGAAAGCTCTCACAGGCTCAACACCCGTGGAATTGGTTAGAATCACCCGACTCAAGAAAGGCGAACGCCTGTTGCGCCAAGGCGGAAAGACCGTGTCGGAAGTGGCCTACCAGGTAGGATTCTCCTCACCATCTTATTTTGCCAAGTGCTTCAAGGATTACTTTGGACAACAACCCAGCGAGTATTAAAGCCAAGAAAAGGCCTTCCAGACAGAGAAAAATCGTTCAATGTATCATACAAATGATACATTGAACGATTTTTTATTGCCTATGAAACATTGATTATCAGTCGTTGTCTTTTGTTACACTACCTTTGCAGCAACAAAAGACAATACCACTTCATATCTTCAAAAGACACAATTATTACATTAAGGGATTATGCGGTAAAGAAATCGCAAGTTTAGTTTATAAAGTTATATTATATGCATTTTTAGGGACGAGCAGTGATGCTAGTCCCTTTTTCTTTGTATATAGCCCTACCCTTTCCACTAAGTACTGCCATCCACAAGTACACCTTCATCCGTGAAAGCCACGAAAGACCATCAAGCAAACTTCATTCCCGAGCACCAACACAAGCATCCCCTTCACCCATTGAAGACGACAGGACGGAAGTCTAAGTGGAGTGACAGGAAGAAAAAAGAACAGCCAACACTTATACACAAACTGTTGACAAACCACACACTCTCGGCAATCAGAACTTAGGGAATTGCCGATGTGCCTTCATACAAGAATAGAGAGAGAAAAAAATAATCAGGGCGCTCAAAGATGACTGTTCAGTTGTCACCTTTGGGCGCCCTGTAATTTTTCAATCGGCCACATTCAACCTTTAGCTCAATTTCAGCATGCGGAGTATCGGCTTGACGGCATCCTTGGCTATGTTGGCATCCACGTCTACCGACGGCCACTCGTTCTTGAGCGTATTGTAGATTTTCTCGAGCGAATTCATTTTCATGTATTCACATTCATTGCAAGAGCAGCCTACCCCACCCTCACTGACTTCTGGCGGCACAGGATAGAAATGCATGTCGGGACAAGTGCGCTGCATTTCATGCAGAATACCAGCCTCTGTAGCCACGATATATTCCTTCTGGTCATGTTCCTGGGCATACTTCAGCATCACAGCTGTAGAGCCCACCACATCTGCTATGGCAAGCACAGGACCCTTGCACTCCAAGTGTGCCATGACCAGTGCGTGAGGATGCTCCTGTTTCAATTTCACAATAGCCTCTACAGAGAAGCGCTCATGCACATGGCAACCGCCTTGCCAGAGCAACATGTCACGGCCTGTCACACTGTTGATATAAGACCCCAGGTTATAGTCAGGACCGAATATGAGTTTCTCATCCTGCGGGAAAGCGTCTACCACCTTCTTGGCATTGCCAGAGGTAACCACCACATCGGTGAGAGCCTTGACGGCAGCCGTGGTGTTGACATAGCTCACAACCTTGTAGCCCGGATGTTCTTCCTTGAATTTCTTCAAGTCGTCAGCTTTGCAGGAGTCTGCGAGCGAGCATCCAGCATTGAGGTCGGGCACGAGTACCAGTTTGTCGGGACTGAGCAGTGTGCAGGTTTCCGCCATGAAGTGCACGCCACACATCACGATTATTTTTGCGTCGGTTTGTGCGGCTTTGCGTGCCAATGCCAGTGAGTCGCCAATGAAGTCTGCCACTTCCTGTATTTCTCCCTTGGTGTAGTAGTGAGCCAGGATGACGGCGTTTTTCTCTTCACACAATCTGCGAATCTCAGACTTAATGTCGAGTGAGTTGTCTACAGGTTCATCGATAAACCCTTTTTCTTCCGTTGTATATCTTTTGATTCCTACATCAAACCACAACGCTTTACATTTGCTTTACGTTTGAGGCGGAGTTGTATATCTTTTGATTCCTACATCAAACCACAACGACCTGGACGACGACTATTACGATTTCGAGTTGTATATCTTTTGATTCCTACATCAAACCACAACCAATATGGCATCTTTGTTGAGAAGGGCGGCTATAAGGGAGTCGTTCAGATGCCATCTTTCAAAACACTCGATACGACCGAATGGGAGGAATTCGATGGTATCGAGGTTGATTTGCTCTCTCCTGTTCTCGATACCCGACAATTTCAGATTCAGTTCTGCATCACGAATGTGCGATATGCTGAGGATTTCTTCGATGACCTTGCCACAGGCGCATATCATAATTTCCAATTCACAGAACTCGGAAAGACCTATCGACTGAGGATGGTGTCGAATGGCTCATTCTCATCGTTTATAAAGCTCGGAAAACTCACTCTTACCTTTGCTGACGATTTCCCTGTTGTGCCATCAGGAAATCCGTATCAGCTTGGTAAGAGCGAAGTCCGACAATCGGGATATGAGCTTGATGGAATCGATTTCTCTCAGTTCGGCTCATACATTCTCAGAGGCTCAGATGATAGTATCAGGAAAGCGGCGAATATCCGTGATGCTTTGAAGATAAGCGTGAAATCTATCTCAGGAATCGATTATGATGATGAGGAAGTGCATTTCAAGGAAAAAGATGTCACTCTGAAACTACTCATAGATGCTGAGAATATAACCGAGTTTTGGAGACGATACAATTCTCTCTTTGCCATCCTCATGCAGTCAGAATCTCGCATCCTCTATTTCGCAAATCTCCCTGCTGAATATGACTGCTATTATAAGAGCATGAGCGTCTCTAAATTCGAGATATTGAGAGATGGGAAGATTTGGTGTGAGTTCTCTGTCGTGCTGACATTCACCGCATATCGTCCTGAAAGCTCATGGATGCTGCTTGCGACAGAAGATTTCGATTGGGTCATCACAGAAGATGCAGAGAATCCTGCTCGTATCAAGGTTCGTCCGAAATACGGCATTTCCTTACTCGTCACAGAGGATGGAAAATACATCATCACTGAAAGCGATAGCGATAAAATTTATATCAATAATCAAAATTAAAGCAATATGGCAGACCAAAAGAAAAGAATTTCAGAGTTGCCCGAAAGTCAATCCACACAAGGATTATATACTATCGGTGTGAACGCTCAGAATGAGAGTGTCAAAGTGCCTCTCGGTTCTATCTTGGCAGGGTATGACCAAGCGGCTCAGGATGCATCTCAGGCGAAACAGACCGCAAATGCTGCTCAACAGGCTGCTGCTTCGGCTACTCAGACTGCGAATAGTGCCTCACAAGCTGCCTCGCAAGCGCAACAGGATGCTGCTTCGGCAGAGGAAACCGCAGGAAATGCAGACGATAAGGCGACCGATGCTCTTTCTATTGCCAAGAATACATCTACTAAGAGATTCTATGGCATCGTTGATTCTGATACCATCCTCAATCAGTCAACGACTGCATCGGGTGTGGTGGTTTATGTGAAAAATAGTGGTAAGTTCGCTCTGCGAGTATATTCAGGAGGCAGCTACAAGTACTATTCTAATTGGGATGGTGCAGATGAATATATGGATGGTACTCGTACCTATCCTATCGCTGATAAGCTCTATATCTATGATGGTCTTATCTATTCTTGGAATGAGGATGATGAAGCTCTCGCAGTCGTAGGCAATGACCCTGAGGAACTCGCAGCAATCAGACAATCCATCGATGATGCAAAAGCAGAGTTGCAGGAAGAAATCGTTGCCGCTCTGTTCATCAATGTCAATAAGATGTTCAGCACGAGTACCCCGATGTCGCTTGGTACGGCTTTGGGATTGCTCTATGATAATGACGAATCCCGATATTACAAAGCTCAGGGTGTTGTCATCACTTTCCTCGGAACGAATGGAAAGATGGAGAGTTGGCAATGGCATAGCAGCGCAAATATTGATTTCATCGACACTACCACTTGGACGAAATTCGGAGGAACGGCAGCAGTCGGCAACTGCTATAATGTCACGAATGAAGTTCCTTTGCAGAGCGGTTACTATACCTTGCAGAATGCTATCAATGTGACATTCTCGAAAGGAATTACCTCAATCGGTATGCAGATAACATTCGCTATCGCTCGTGGCTCATGGAAGACTTATCAGTATATCGGTGAGGATTCTCAGGAGGCGACCTTCAAGAATATCAATAAATGGCTCGACCTTGCAGGAATGAGCGCAGGAGCTGAGACACTCATCAATGTCGATGCTCTTTGCGGTGCTTGCACGGCTGCTGCTTTCTATACTCTCGAATATGCCATTGCTGCAATCCGTAAGCTATCTACCGACACAGGGATTGATTATGCAAAGAGCGGTCTCATCATCACCTATCAGATTGCAGAAAACACATGGGAATGCAAGCAGTTCAAAGGAGTGGTATCTGATTTCGGAGAGCCTTCTTTGTGGCAGGATTTCGGAGGCGGTGGTTCTCAGGTGGAGACCTCAGATGAGCCTGAGGAAGATGGAGAGGATGCTTTCTCCACAGGTGGCGCATATACCCATCTCCCGACAGGAATCAAGCTCGATACTGATACAGAGGGTATCGTGAAGTTGCAGCTCGAAAACGCAGAACATGAGGGAATCGGCGATGAGATTCAGTTTGCAGTCGGCTCAGGCGGCGGTGGCGGCGGTATCGTTGCTATGGCTTTCGAGACATCGCCTCTCTATGGCAATGCAGGAAGTTCATTCATTCTCCGTGCTGCCGTCCGCTCGGTTACGACCGTAGGACAGACTGAGCAGGATAATATGATTGCGACCATCGCTCTCATTGACAGAGATACCAATACCACTTTGGAGGTATTCAATTTCAACAAGGCTTCATCGGCATCGATGACTACCTATGATTTCGTGATGGATGTCTCTAAGTATTTCGCCAATGCAGGAGTGCGCCGTTTCCGTTGTCTCATCACCGATGATGCAGGAAATACAGGCTCTCGTAATATCAATGTGACTGCCGTAGATGTGACCGTGAGCAGCGTTCAGACTTTGCAATACACATCAAGCACGGCTCTCTCTGTCGGAGGAACTGCAAAGAGTATTCCTCTGTTCAAGTTCGCCAACAATGCGAGCGATAAGGGCATCAATGCTATCGTGGAAATCTATATCGATGGTGCATGGCGTGAATTGGGCAATACGATTGTTCAAGATACCTATTCTCATAGCATCTCAATCGACCCGAATAACTGCCTCGGATATACGCTCGCTCATGGCTCATGTCCTATTCGTGTTCATGGTGTCGATGTAGCTTCAGGAGTGGTCGGCAACTATCTCTATTCGGGCATTTTCTGTATCGATGATACGAGAAATACTCCGCTCGTGGTCGAGAGTTGGATGAGTGATGGCATCTCTCCTGTCGTGAAGCTCTACGAGACCATCACCGTCAATTATGCGGTCTATGACCCGACAAGCAATGCTCCGACTGCAACCATCTATCTGAATGGAAATGCCGTTCAGAGCCATACCGCATACCGCTCTGCTGCCTATACCTATTCGCATCAGGTTTCAGGAGTGGCATCCGATGGAACATTCTCTCACATCGTCAAAGTTCAATGCGGAAACACCTATGGCGTAGAGGCGACTTTCCTTGTGAGCGGAACGGTCATCGAGGCAGCTCTGAAATCAGGCGCAATCTATGGCTTTGAATTCTCGAACAGAAGTAATGAGGAAACAGACCATTCTATCATCGATAACGGCTTTGAAATCGCCGTGAATGGCTCGAATTGGAGTTCAACAGGCTTTGTATCATTCTTGGGCGAGAAAGCTCTGAGAATCGCAGAAGATGTGACTGCAACGCTCAATCATCAACCATTCAAGCCTACATCTATCGAGAGTAATGGTTTGGGTATTCAGTTCGCTTTCGCTGCAAAGAATCTCGTTGATGATGATGCAATCCTGATGGAGTGCTTCAATGAGGGCGTAGGAGCTGGCTTCTATGTGACAGGAAGGGCGGTCGGCATCTATTGTGCGACAGGTCTTTCAAATCACGCAGAGGAAAGAGCCTATAAGCAGGGAGAGAAAGTCTCTGTTGCCATTGTGGTTGAGCCTGCAATCGAGGGTCTCGGTCAGACTCGTGGCGGTGTGACCTACTATTTCATCAAGCTCTATCTCAATGGTGAGGAAGTGGCAGTTATCGGATATGTCGCAGGTCAGAGTAACCTCATTCAGGAAAAGCCAATCTCATTCAATGGCTCTCAGGGTGATTTCTATCTCTATTATCTGTTGGCATGGGAAGATTACTTCCAATTCGACCAAGCATTCCAAAACTACCTCGTGAAGCTCACCAATACTGAGGATATGGTGCAGGAGTTCAATTTCGAGAATGTCATGGCATCTCAGCAAGTGACCGAACTCGGAATCACCACAACAAAGCTCCGTCCTCAGGCTTCGCAGCTCTCAGATAGAGGAATGGCGTATATCATCGAATGTCCTTTCAACGGCTCAGACATCGAGGCTCTCGATACGACCGTATCAACGAAAGACCAAATATATGTCACTCTCTATTATATCGACCCTGCAAGACCTTGGACTAACTTCGTGGCTCGTGATGTGGCTCGTAGGAATCAGGGAACGACATCGGCTCAGAGACCTGTGAAGAATCCTCGCTACTATCTCGCTCAGAAGAAAGGCTCGACCTATGATAAGGCTACCAAGACAGGCGGCACTACCATCACTCTGCTCAATCCTGACGAGACAACCGAAGCAGGACGCAGGGCAATCGCTCTCGCTGCCATCAATAAGGTGCAGATTCACGATAATTCCATTCCTGTGGATATTATCACGGTCAAGGTCGATTATTCTGATAGCTCGAATGCGAATGACTGCGGCATCTGCGACATGATGAACGCAACATTCAGGGCATTGGGTCGTAACTATATGACTCCTGCTCAAAGAGCTTTCGATGGTACTTGGACGAAAGGCTCGCTCGTGGTTGATGGTCTCGTGATGAATCACTCAACCGCCAATATCCCTGTGGCAATGTATCGCTCAAAGAGCGACACAGGCAGCAGTCCGTATTTCCATTCAAAGGGAAATTGGAAAGAGGATAAGAAAGAGCAGGTCGCACTCGGTTTCAACGATGTGCCTGGCTATAACAAGGGATGCCTCAATTACGGAGACTTCATCGAATTCTTCGGAACGGATAGCGAAACTCTCGCTCAGACGAAGAGCCGTTTCCTTGCTACAAGCGGTCTTGATACCTATGCGACTTATGTTCTCTCGATGTATTGCGGTTCATCCTATAAGGTGATGAAGCATAACGGCACATCATGGGTGGAGCAGACAGGCTCGATGGTTCAGAATGCAAACGGCAAATGGACGGTCACAGGCTCTGTTATCAATCCGACCGATGGATTTGAGCTGCTGAATTATCAGGGCATGGATTGGTTCAAGGGAGTTTCTTCGGTGGCTGACATGATGGCTCCAAGCACCTCATTCTCTAAGTGGGTGCAGGCTCTCATCGATGGAGGCGATATTTCGGTTCAGACCGTTCCTGCATGGACTTATTATTTCGAGTGCTTGGTTGATGATGATAATCTCGCTATCGCCTATGCTCTCGGAAAGAAAGTGCCTTACAATCTCTATCGTTGGATGAAGTTCTGCGATTCCTGCGATTATGATAAGCATGAGCAGACAGGTCTCAATCTTTGGAAGACAGACCTCTATAAGTACGCATCGCCTCATTCCTGCCTCTCTTACGATGTGTTCACCGACTATTGCGCTGCCGTTGACCAAAGAGCTAAGAACATGCAGCCGATGTGGTTCTTGGAGGATGGTTGTAAGGTCGTGAATGGTGTCTATTATAACGATGCCAATGAAGAAAGCGATTCGACCACAGGAATGCTCGCAATGAGAATGTATCTGAATAAGGTCTATGACTGCGATACCTGCAATGGCAAGGATAATGATGGCGGTCAGACGGTCGATGCTGAGGTTGACCCGAATAAGATGCCTGATGCTCAGACAGGATATACTAATCCGTATGCAGGATATAACTCGGTTTTGTTCCGCAATATCTATTTGCAGCAGACCGTCTATATCGATGCTCAGAATACAGAGCTATCTCTGAGGACTGTTGCTTCTGCTATGCGAAGCTGCACGGATACCATTGACGGACAGACCTTGCAGCCATTCTCTCCTGAGGGAGCGACTTATTTCTTCCTGACCGCTCGCATCAAGCGTTGGCAGAAGAAAGTATCGAGCTATGACGGAGAGCGTAAGTATATCGATTTCACATCTACGACTGCTAATAATATCTATTTCTATGCCCTGCAAGGATTGGGATTAACCTCTCTCCCTGCATTCATCGAAAGAAGATGGCGCATTCGTGATGGCTTCTACGGAACAGGTAATTTCTTTAGTGGCGTTCTCTCAGGTCGTGTCAATGCTCCAAGCGGCGCAAAGATTCGCATCACGGCTGCAAAGACAGGTTATTTCGGCATCGGTAACGATAGCTCAGGCTCAATCTCGGAGAGTGTATATCTCGAAGCAGGACAGAGCCATAACTTTACGAATTTCTCGCATGAGGAAGGAGCTTTGCTCTATATCTATCAGGCAGACAGAATGTCTATGATAGACCTCTCGGAAATCACCCTGTCGAATAACTTTGATTTCTCTGTGATGACTCTCGCTGAGGAAATCTATCTCGGAAAGGTCGGCAAGGTGAATCTCACTATCAGAGCTTATACCCTGCTCACGAATATCAATCTCGGTGAATTGCCGTTCTTGAAGAAACTCGATATTCGAGGCACTCTCATCACGAACGTAGTATGTAGCGGATGCCCTCGTTTGGAGTCTCTCTATGCTGCAAGTTCGCAGCTCGCAAGAGCCGACATCGCAGACGGAGCGAAAATCACCTATATGCAGCTGCCATCGACATACACCTATCTCAGATTGCGCTATCTGCCTAATCTGCAACGCTCAGGATTGGTTCTCGCAGACAAGAAGAGCATCACGACCCTCATCATTGAGAATTGTGCGAAAATCAGCTCTGTCGATTTACTCAGGGAGCTTGCAGGAACGAGTGGCAATAATCTGAGAGTGGTTCGTGCTACGCCTTACAATGTAAGTGACGATGGCTCAGACCTCACGACCATCTCTGCGCTCCATCTGAGCGGTCTTGATGCGAATCTGACGGCTCAGGCAGCTCCTACCCTTGTTGGTACTTATATGCTCACCAAATATACTGATGATGCGGTTCTTTCTGCATGGCAGAGTGAGTTCGCAGACCTGACTATTCATCAGTCGCAATATACTTTGGTAGAGATGGATGATACTCTGACAGACCCTCAGAATATCACCAATAAGGATAACAATACCACAGGAGATAGCTACGAGCCAAGCGGTCACATCTCGAAGATTCGCTCATTGATGATTCCTGTCACAGGAAAGCTCAATCCGACTTCGGGCAGATGGGAAGGAGTGAAGATGAGCGAGAGCGACTATAAGAAGCTCAAAGATGGTTCAGACTTCGACTATTCCGATAATCTCGGCTCAGGCAATGATGCCATGATGCGCATTCCTCATCTGTGGTATAAGGGTATCAACGACTTCAAGAATCAGAAGAAGTATATCGCATGGAGTTCTCTATCCTCTGAGCCTATTTCGAGCGCAAGCCGTATCAATCGAAAGAAGCTCTCACAAATCCTGATGAGAGAGAATGCAGCTATCATGGTATCGAATATCACAGAGAATGTCAGCACTCTCGAAAGCTCAGGAGTCATCTCTGAGACTGCGAATCACAATACCTATCAGATTGATGTCGAGGGCATGAAGCAAGTGAGATACCCAGGACTAAACAATGAGGCTATCGGTGCTTGTTTCCTCAATGAGAGCGGTGTCATCATCTCGAAGTATAATATGGCGGTCGCAAACAATCTCTTTGATTTCGTGAATGGAGATTATATCTTCATCAACGTACCATCGGGCGCAAAGACCTTTGTATTCACATCGCCAAGCGGCATTTCCTCAGACATCGAGGCTATCGCCGTAGATAGCACAGAGATTGAGGCGATTGAGCCTGATTGGGTAGAGAGTGATGAGTGCCTCGGAGCTATCTATCAGGGAAGTATCGATTCTCTGACAAGACTCCGTTCTGTTTCGGGCGTTTCGGTTCGTGTCGGCACAGGAACATCAACCACATCTATTGAATGGCAATATGATGCGGATGGCAATCCTATCAATACTCCGACAGGCTCGATGAACTATACGGCAAAGGATTTCCAAAATCTCGCTCGCCGTAGAGGTGCAGGCTATCAGCTCATCGACTATGAGATGAGTAAGCTGCTCGCAATCCTTTTCTTCTCTCTGTCAGGAACTCGTGATTCTTCAAAGTATTGCGGCTATGGCAAGAGTTCAGGAGGCACGACAGGCTATCTCGATAATCTCGGAAATACCACTTCAACCAATCTCGGTTCTACGAGCGGACAGGGCAATAAGTGTATGGGCTTTGAGTCTTTCTTCGCTTGCACCTATGAATGGATGGATATGGTAGCCGTGAATGTTCCGTCATTCGTTCAGGCATTCAAGGATAAGATGTCGGACGGTATCGGTGCTTATCCTATCGATGCGAAATATCATATCTACGACCCAATCAATGAGACAGAGCGAGTTGTTCAGGCTCTCACCTCTAACTCAGGATATTGTGTCGCTCGTACTAAGCATGGTCGATTCTGTGATATTGTAGCATCGAAGTTTGCGAATGACAATTCAAGATTCGCTACTCACTATGCAGACGGACAATGGTACACCGCATCTCGTTGCCGTGTCGTTGGTCGGTCGAGTAGCAGTGCGAGTGCGTATGGCGGTGTCGCTTATGCGAATGCGAATGATGCGTCATCGTTCTCGC
>ENA-ORRN01002658-ORRN01002658.1-human-gut-metagenome-genome-assembly--contig:-NODE-2658-length-11074-cov-4.976404_pt1 | contig 11074 bp, 8 predicted proteins | sample MGYA00242174_ERZ509132 | MGnify/ENA primary metagenome ERZ509132 (study PRJEB26280, sample SAMEA2338671) | human gut metagenome | biome: human gut; feature: human-associated habitat; material: faeces...
AGAAGACCCCCGAGGTTCCTGCGGCAAGACGTCTTGAGATCAAATAATCCCAAACAAATCAGATCAGATAGTTTTCTTTCATCCTCTCTCTTCCCCATAAAACAAAAAACCCGATGCCTTTGCATCGGGTTTTTTGTTGCATATATGTCCATTGTATGGTAAAGTCATAGACATAGGAGATCACAATGTACGAAAAATAGGAGGAAAGAGATGAAAAGAAGGTTAATTGCACTGCTTCTTATTTTCGCGTTGCTGTGCCCGTTGCTGGCTGTCGGAGCTGCGGCGGATTATACTGTGTATATAACGGACACCGGCGAGAAGTATCACAATTACGGATGCAGATATCTCAGTGAATCGTGCAGACCGATATCCTCAAGCTCTGCCAGAGCAATGGGATATACGCCGTGCGCTGTCTGCAATGCGCCGGTAGCAGAGCCTGAGCAAACCAGCTTTGTTGACGTTGCTCCGAATAAGTATTACTCCGAGGCCGTCGATTGGGCGGTCGAAAAGGGCATCACAAACGGCCTTGATAAGAGCCACTTTGGCCCTCAGCAGGCATGCACACGCGGCCAGATAGTGACCTTCCTCTGGCGCGCAGCCGGCGAACCGACGGTCGATGCAGGGATGACGTTTGACGATGTGCACTATGGCGATTATTGTTATAATGCCGTTCGCTGGGCCGTCAAAAACGGCATAACCAAGGGAACGAGCAGCACAAAATTCTCGCCCCAACAGCCGTGTACGCGCGGCCAGGTGGTAACGTTCCTCTATCGTGCGGAGGGAAGCCCCGATGTCGGCAATGTCTGCCGCTTCAGCGATGTTGCGGAGGACTCTTTCTGCCGCAGCGCGGTCATATGGGCCGTCGCCAACAACATAACAAACGGCAAGACCGAAACGACCTTTGCGCCGTCGGAGATATGCAACCGCGCCCAGATAGTGACGTTCCTGTACAGATTTTATAATCAGCCTACGCCGACACCCACACCCACACCGACTCCCGCTCCCACGCCGACAACACCTGTCAGCAGCGATCACATCGTAAGCGGCAAGCTGCCGTATCCCTGCCCCGAGCCTTTGAGCTGCGTTCCCGCGCCGGAGGATGAAGCAACGCACGATAATGTTCTTGCGCTTTTGGATAACTATTGCCCGAACGGTGCGTATATCCTGCGCGCAACGGAAATTGAGGGCGACAATTTCATGACATGGATGGAAAACGAAGCCTTGCTTGACTGCATCGGCACGGCAGTGCATGAGCAGTCACATGGCTATACGTGGCAGAACATGAGCTATAACGGAACGTGGGTCATGGCCTACTATACGGGCGAGGGCAAGCACATAAAGGTTCCCCAAACCGAAACATACCTAAGCGAGGAAATGGCAGCGCAGATCCCGGAGGAGCTGCGGACTTTTCGCTATGATACCTACGTCGGCAAGGGTGCAGTCGTTTCGGCCAATAAAAGAGGCATATACGGACTTATGAACGAGTTCACGGCATATTGCTGGGATACGATAACCAATAACTCAATGTATGAGTATTACCTCACGCAGGAGCAGACCGAGGAAAACTGGCTCAATTATGTTAAAATATCAAGCAGCCAGTATTATGCGTATTCGGAGTTTAAGTACTACATCCTTTCATACATGCTGTATGCAAAGGAAAACTATCCCGACATATACGAGCAGACGATGAACAACCGTGCGCTTCTGGATGCGTTCAGGATAATCGAAGCGCGTTATCGCGGTGCTGTGGAGCAATATTTTGCTAATCTCGACAGATTGGAAACGTACCTGAATGATAACGGTATAAGAGTTTTTCGCGACAAAGATATGTTCTATATTGGATATTTGGGCTATGGGACGTTTGAAGACAAATATTATAATCTGCTGGAAAACGCGATGAAAGCCCCGGAATACGTCCAAATGTACAATCTGATGACTAAATAAAACGAAAACGCCCGGTTCATTTGAACCGGGCGTTTTGCCGACTAAATTCGTATCATTGAGCGGTCAATGTCGCTGATTTTTCGCGCGCCGCACATGTACATTGCGTCCTTTAGCTCCGCACGGAGCTTTTCAATGTAAGTCACGATGCCGTCGGTCCTGCCGCCGTAGTAGCTTATGAGGATGGGCCTGCATATCATAACGGCGTCCGCACCGAGTGCAAGCGCCCGGAAGATATCCGTACCGCTGCGTATGCCGCCGTCAACGATTATTTTCACCCTGCCGCCGACGGCCTCAACGATCTCGGGCAGCACCTCGGCTGTTGCGGCGGCGCCGGCCAGAACACGTCCGCCGTGGTTTGAAACGACTATTGCCGCCGCGCCTGCGTCGGCCGCCTTTACCGCACCCTGCGCGGTCATAACACCCTTGATGATAACCGGCATTTCGGCGTACTCGCAAAGCTCGCGCAGCTGCTCGGCGCTTTTTGCACCTGCATCGGGACTGACCTTTTTCAGATGCGGAAGACCCGCCGAGTCGATTACGAGCGAAACGGCAAAGGGCTGCGCCGCTTTGGCAAGGTCAAGATTTGCCTTTATAGTATCCATGCTCAGCGGATTAATCACCGGGATGGCGATGCCGCCGTGCGCTTTCGACAGCTCGCAGCCGTGCGGAAATACCCTCGCGTCGAGCCCGTCGCCGAAGCTTGACGCAATGCCGCATATCTCGGCGGCCTGCGCGCAGCATTCGTTAAAGTCGCGTATATCGTCTGTGGGATTGTATTGCGCCTTGAGCGAGCCGACCGGCGCGGAGATCAGCGGCATTGAAAGGCTTTTGCCGAAAAGCTCAATGCCGGTGTCAACAGGCGCGTCGGGGAAAATTGTGTCCATATTGAGCTTAATGCCGCGCCAGGCTTTCCAATTGTCGTTTGCTCCGTTTCCGGGCGCTTTCGAGCCGGGGCCGGGCATGGTGTTTGCGCATGCAAGCCCGTTGCACTCAGGGCACACCTTGCAGTTCGGGCCGATGTTCTTTTTAGCGTTTGCGAGCACTTCCGCGTAGTCCATATCAATACCTCAAAAAAATTATGTAAACTTAAATATTTCTGCCGAGCAGGGCGGAACAAGCCCATCGCGGCTGCTTCCGAGCAGAGGAACAAGTCCGCTGTTGTGCAGCTCGAAGTCTGTGCTTCCGCGGTTAATAACGCAGATGATGCAGTCGCTTTCTGCTGTGCGGCGAATGATGAGCACGTCGGGACCGGCGGCGGAAAATTCCGCTTCTCCGCTCATCAGCGCCTCGCTGCCGTTTCGTATCTGGCCAAGCTTAGCATAAAAGTTATGTAAACTATTGCCCGACGGCTCAAACGGTGCGCGATTGAACGGATCGCCGGCACCGTCAAGGCACTCCTCGTCGCCGTAGTACAGACAGGGGACGCCGGGCGTGCAGTACTGAATAACGGCGCAGAGCATTTGCAGCCTGTCCGCGCGCACCGATTGCTCCGGCGTGAGCGAAAATGATGCCTGCTGCGCACGATCGAGAGCTTTTAGGCTCTCGCTTGCGCCGAGGGCAGAGTGCAGGCGCTCAACGTCGTGGGATGACAATAGGTTCATCAGCGCCATGTACATCGGCTTTGGATAGTTATGCTGCTGCGAGAGAAGAAAATCGCGCAGCGCGAATGCGTCCGACTCGCCGCGCGCAAAGCTTATCGCCGCCGAGCGGAACGGATAGTTCATCACGCTGTCGAGCGCATAGCCCAAAGCGTAATTGCGGCGGTGGCCGTAGCTTACCTTGAGCACCGCGTCCTCCCAAACCTCGCCGATAATGGCGCAGTCGGGCTTTTCGGCCTTTGCGGCCTCGCGTATAAGCGCAAGCACATCGTCGGGAAGCTCGTCGGCAACATCAAGCCGCCAGCCGGAAGCGCCGCGCCGGAGCCACAGCTTAACTATGCTGTTCTTTGCGCGGATGATGTAATCCTGCCAGCTCGCATCCTCCTCGTTCACCTCGGGCAGATCCTTGAAATTCCACCAGCAGCGGTAATCGTCGGGGAAGGAGCGGAAGTCAAACCAGTTAAAATACGGCGAAGCCTTGCTCGCGTGCGCACCGACGCCGCCGTAGCTACCGAAGCGGTCAAAATAAATGCTGTCCGCGCCCGTGTGCGAGAAAACGCCGTCGTTTATAACACCGATTCCGAGCTTTTCGGCCTCGGCACAAAGGTTTACATAATCACCGACGCTGCCCAGTATCGGGTCAACGTTTTCATAGTTTGACGTGTCGTAGCGATGGTTTGAGCGCGCCTCGACGATCGGATTCAGGTACAGCGTACCGATGCCGAGCGCTTTGAGATACGGCAGCTTTTTTGCTATGCCCTTGAGCGTGCCGCCGTAAAAATCATCGGGGGCGTAGTCCTTCTCGCCGGGGCGCGGCTGCCATTTGACGGGTTCGGCTATGCTGCCGTGCATTTCAGGAGTCTGCCCGAGGCGGAGGTGATATTCAATGCCGGCCTGTGCGGTGCCGTCGTCGGAAAAACCAAAGCGGTCGGGGAAAACCTGATACATGATGCTGCGGCAGAATTTCTCAGGCGTTTTGAAGCCGCGCTTGTACACCGTGAGGCGAAAACCCTCGCCGCCTGAGCAGACGCGCGAGCTGTGCCCGTCGTCATCGGGGCACAGAAAGTGCTCACCGTTAATTTTGAATTTATAAAACAGCGCGGTGGGCGAGGGCGCGATAAACTGCACCGTGAACATGTCGCCTGCGCGCCGCATGGGAAGCTCCTGCGAGAAATCATCGCCGTAAACGCAGAGCAAAGCGTCCGTAACGCCGCCGAACGAGGCTATGGAAAGCTCAATCGGCTCTCCTTCCTCCACAGCGCCGACCGGCGAGCGGAATGAGACGTCGTATGAGTCGTGGAAGGCGATCTGACGAATTTTAAGCTCGTCGCGCAGCAGCTTGTCCAAAAATGCAGTCCTCGGCTGAAGTTCCTGAAGCGGCTCAATTTCCGCCATGCCGCAAAGCGCCTTTCCGAACGCGCGCACGAGAACGGCTATTGCCTCGTCTATGCCGAGACCCTTGTCGTCCATGAGCAGGCGAAAAAGCTCCGCCGGGAGAAGCCGGCCGCGATCGTCCGGCAGAAACTCATAGATCCTGCCGGACGGGTATTTAAACTGCGCGCATTTATCCGCAGCGTCAAGCAGTGCTGCCGCTGAGCTTAAATACAGCTGTGCGGTTTCGGAAACCGATTCCGACGGCTGCCAGTGCCTGCCGTCGAAGAGCACTTCGTGCTCCGCTGCACCGTAATATTTAATGTACAGCCGGCCGTCCGACCAAAGCTCGTCGTAGCCGGAGTAGGTGTTTATCTTTTTTCTCAGAGCATCCATAGATAAAGCATTGCGTATTCCTCGGAGGAGCGGTCGAAGCTGAAATCGGCCTCCATTGCCTGACGCACGAGCGAGGACATGACCTCGGGCTTGTGATAGCATTCGAGCGCTAAAAGCATGGCATCCTTCATTTCATGTGCGTTAAAATCGGCGAAAGAGAAGCCGGTGCCCTCGCCGGTAAATTTATTGTACGGCTTCACGGAGTCTTTAAGGCCGCCGGTCTCGCGCACGATAGGCAGAGTGCCGTAGCGCATTGCGATCATCTGCGAAAGGCCGCAAGGCTCAAAGCGCGAGGGCATGAGCAGAAAATCGGCTCCGGCGTAAACGCGGTGCGATAACTCTTCGTTATAACCGATGTATGCGCACAGTCTGCCCTTGTAGCGTGCCTCGGCTTCGCGCATGAAGCTTTCGTATTCCTTGTCGCCGCTGCCGAGCATGAAAAACTGCATGTCGTTATACTGCATCAGCTCGTCGAGCATACGTTCTACAAGGTCAAAGCCCTTTTGCTCGGTCATGCGCGTGACCATTGCGAAAACAGGAACATCCTCGCGCTGCTCAAGACCGAAATCACGCTGGAGCGCAAGTTTACATAATTTTTTGCCGTTGAGCCTGCCCTTGTTGTACCGCGCCGGGAGCGCAGGATCGGTGTAGGGGTTAAAGACCTTGGTGTCGATGCCGTTTATTATGCCGGACAGCTCGTGCGATCTTGCGTCGAGAATGCCCTCAAGCCCCTCGCCGAAGTAGGCGGTTTTTATCTCATTTGCGTAGGTCGGACTGACGGTGTTTATGCGGTCTGCGAAAACGCAGCCTGCCTTGAGGAAATCGGCGCAGCCGTTTAGCTCCATGAACTCGGGGGTGTAGTATTTATCCTCAACTCCGAGAAGATCCTGAACGTAGTCAAAGCCGAATTTTCCTTGATATGCAATGTTGTGTATCGTCAAAAGCCAGCGCAGGGACGACTGCATCGCGCCGCAGTACTGCGTTTTTGCGAGCATGGGCAGCATTGCCGTGTGCCAGTCGTTGCAGTGAACGATGTCCGGCTTAAAGCCAAGGTTTGGTATCGCATCGAGCACGGCGCGCGTAAAGAAAGCGTATTGCTCGCCCTCGGCCTGACCGCCGCGGTAGATCTTATCGCCGAAGTAAAACTCGCTGTCAACAAGATAGATGCACACGCCGTCAAGCTCAAGGCGCTCTATGCCGCAGTACTGCGTGCGCCAGCCAAGGTTTACATAAAAATCGAACATGTGCTCGACCTGAGAAGCGTACTTATCCTTTATGCAGCGGTGATACGGAGTGATGACCCTTGCGTCGAAGCCGAGCTTTTTAAGAGCCTTCGGCAGCGTTCCGACAACGTCGGCAAGTCCGCCGGTTTTTGAAAGCGGAGCGCACTCGGCCGCTGCAAGAAGAATGTTCGGTAGCTCCTTGCGGCCTTTTTCATTTAGAATGCTTCTGAACTGCTTTTTCATTTTCCTCAGTCATCCTTTCCGGAATGTATTCAAAATAGACAACCGACAGCGGCGGCAGATCGATCGATGCACTGTATGGCAGATCGTCAAAGCCTGTATCGCGGCTACGCAGCGTTTTGACATTATGTAAACCTGAACCGCCGAATTTCTCGTCGTCGCTCGAGAGGATCTCGCGCAGCCTGCCGGGCATAGGCAAGCCAATGATAAAATTCTTATGCTCGTTTGGAATGAAGTTGCAGGCGCAGATGAGATAACTGTTTTGCTCCGGCCTTGCAGAGCGCAGGAACGCGATCGAGCTGAGCGCGTTATCGTTCACATTGAGCCACTTAAACCCGTCCCATGAGTTATCTATCTCATAAAGCGCCGGGTATGAGCCGTATACATGATTGAGCGCTGCATAGTATTCGCGCAGCTTTTCGTGCATCGGGTAGTCAAGCAGCAGCCAGTCAAGCTCCTGCTGATAATTCCACTCGATAAACTGCCCGAACTCCGAGCCCATGAAGCACAGCTTTTTGCCGGGATGTGCGAACTGATAGCCGTACAGCGCACGGAGAGTCGCAAACTTCTGCTCGTAGCTGCCGAACATTTTGTCAAGCATGGACTTCTTCCCGTGCACGACCTCGTCGTGCGAATAGGCGAGGATGAAGTTTTCCGAAAAAGCGTACATCATGGAAAACGTCAGCTTATCGTGGCAGCCCTTGCGGAACAGCGGATCGGTCGAGAAATAGTCGAGCGTATCGTGCATGTAGCCCATGTCCCACTTGAAGCTGAAGCCGAGTCCGCCGATGGAAGGAGGCATAGTCACCATCGGATACGCCGTTGATTCCTCAGCTATCGTGACGGCACCGGGGTAGCTTGACAAAACCGAGGTATTGAGCTTTCTCAGGAAGCTCACAGCGCCGAGGTTTATGTTGCCGCCCTCGCGATTTTTTGTGTATTCGCCATCCTTGCGGCCGTAGTTGAGATACAGCATCGAGGACACAGCGTCAACGCGGATGCCGTCAATGTGGTAGTTTTCAAAGAAAAAGCAGGCCGAGGATATGAGAAACGACTGCACCTCGGGCATTTCGTAGTCAAATATCAGCGTGCCCCACTCGGGGTGCGAGGCCATGCGCTCCTCCTTGCATTCAAAAAGGCGTGTGCCGTCAAACTTAGCGAGGCCGTGCTCATCGCGCGGAAAATGCGCCGGGACCCAGTCCATGATAACGCCGATGCCGGCGTTGTGCATGATGTCGATAAACTCGGCAAACTCGTCAGGTGTTCCGTAGCGGCTCGTCGGTGCATAGTAGCCGGTGACCTGATATCCCCATGAGCCTGGGTAGGGGTACTCGGTCAGCGGAAGAAGCTCGATGTGCGTAAAGCCCATTTCGGTGCAGTATTTTGCAAGCTCGGGCGCAATGGAGGCATAGTTCACGCCGCCCTCGGGCGTTTTCCACGAGCCGAGGTGCAGCTCGTATATCGACATGGGGCTTGCAAAGCAGTTTTTCTCCGCACGGGAGCGCATAAAAACCTCGTCACGCCAAATATGAGAGCCTGTCCAAACCATGGACGCCGTATTTACTCCGGACTGTGACCACTGTGCAAAGGGATCGGATTTCCACACCGTTTTGCCGGAAGCCGTCGTTACGCAGTATTTATACAGATCGCCGCTCTTTAGCCCTTCAACAAAGCAAAACCATATGCCGCCGCGCTTTTCCATCGGCGTTTTCGCCGGATCCCAGCCGTTGAAGTCGCCGACGAGCGAAACGCTCTGAGCGTTCGGCGCCCAGACGGCAAATCGGTGCATTTTGATCGCGTCTATATACCGGCAGGCGAGCAGCAGCCACGCCTTCTGCGCGCAGCCGGTGTTGAAAAGGAAAACATCGTCTGCCGGAACATATTTATCTATAAGCTCGGAATAGTTCATATCAGCACTCCGTATGAAAAACAATACTTTATACTATATTATAAAGCACGGCAGGGCAAATGCCAATAAGTTTTTTGCTTGCATACGGCGGCAAAACATAATAAAATACAGTCAAAACAAACATCGGAGGTGCGATATGTTTTCATTCAACCATTTTAATTTCAATGTGTTCGATCTTGAACGCAGCCTGAAGTTTTACGACGAGGCGCTCGGCCTCAAGCCTGTGCGCGAGAAAAATGCCGCCGACGGCAGCTTTAAGCTCGTTTACCTCGGCGACGGCGTGACGGATTTCACCCTTGAGCTGACATGGCTGTGCGACCGCGATAAGCCGTATGACCTCGGCGAGCAGGAATTCCACCTCGCATTCGTCGCCGACGACATGGAAAAAGCACATGAAAAGCATGCCGCACTCGGCTGCATATGCTATGAAAATCCCGGTATGGGCATATACTTCCTCGAAGATCCCGACGGTTACTGGATAGAGATCATACCGCCGAGAAAATGATTATGTAAACCGATTGGCCTACCGTATATGGCAGGCCAATTATATTATGTCAACTCCTCGATCTCAGTGACTGACACCTCGAACGCCGTTTTCTCGACCGGTTCGCCGCCGATGAGTTTTATGTAGCGGCGGCTTTGTATTCTCCCCTCGAGGGAAACCGTCGTGCCGGTGTCCCAGTAAGACGCCTCGCGCGCTTTAAGTCCCCATGTGATGCACGGCAGATAATCCGAGCGGCCGTATTTTCGATTTACGGCGAGCATCAGGTCGCATATGTCGCGCCCCATCGGCGTAACGCGCAGATTAGGCGGCTTGCACAGCGTTCCGGTCAGGCAAATAAGGTTGAGATCATTTTCGTCGCAAGGGAGTATTTCCTTTGCAAACACCGTTATCACAAGCTTTGCGCCCTCGCCGCTTTTGTTGTTGAATGATCTCAGCTCGCCCGTGATGCAGAGCTTTTCGGTATCGCAGGCCTCCACGGCGCTTAAAAGCTCGCTGCGCGCGATGATGTTTATCGTATCCGTTGCGCCGGATAAGCGCGAAACCTCAAGCGCGAAGGTGTAGAAGCTCTCGCCGCGTGAGGCGTGCGAAAACGCCGGAGGTGCGCTCATAACTCCAATAAGCCTGGCAAAATTCGTGCATGTGTTTTCATCCATATATTCTTTCCTGTCCTTGTAAATTGTTTTTGTTAGAGTATATTAGGGACAAACGCTTGAATATGCCGCCGGAATGAAATATAATAATGTCAATACTTTTGAAAGGAACAAAAACTATGGATATAAAAGAACTGCTGGCCTACTGCGATCATACCCTGCTGCGCGTTGACTGCACCGAGGCAGAGATAAGAAAGCTCTGCGATCAGGCAATAAAATACGGCTGCGCGTCGGTCTGCATTCCGCCCTGCCACATTCCCGGAGCAAAGCGCTATGTCGGCGATAAAATGAAAATATGTACGGTCATAGGCTTCCCGAACGGCTATATGTCCACCGCTGCAAAGGCCTTTGAGGCTGCCGACGCCGTAGCAAACGGAGCCGACGAGATCGATATCGTCTTGAACGTGGGTAAGATGTTGGAGGGGCATTACGACGAGGTCGCTAACGAGGTCGAGGTGATTCGTACCGAGACGAGTCCCGAGGTCGTGTTAAAGGTCATTATCGAGTCCGGAGCTTTGAAAACTCCCGATCTGATCCGCAAGGCATCGTTGCTTTCGATGTTCGCCGGGGCCGATTTCGTCAAGACTTCGACCGGCAAGATCGATGTGTCCGCCACGCCCGAAGCGGCGGTGGTGATGTGCCAGGCGATCCGGGATTACTATCGGAAAACGGGACGTAAGGTGGGCTTCAAGCCGGCCGGCGGTGTCCGGAGTGCCGAAGATGCCGCTTTGTATTATACGATCGTCGAGGAGATTTTGGGCAAGGAGTGGCTTACGCCCGAATTGTTTCGTATCGGAGCTTCGTCGGCGGCCAACAATCTGCTTACGGCTATCGAAGGTCGGGAAGTCAAGTTTTTCTGATCCGAATGGGCGATGGATTAAAAAAGAGCGGCATGTTAAGTGCCGCTCTTTTTCTTGGGAAAGGTTGGGGAAATTACCGCATCGGCACCTCGATCAGAAGCAGGCTGGCTTTCCCGTCCGTATGGAGGGTGATGTCGTTCTGCTCCCAAATACCCATGCCGTCCCGGGGGGCCAGCTTTTCGTTCTCGACCGTTACGTCGCCTTCGAGGACGAAGACGTAAAGACCGTTTCCTTGCCGGCGCATAGCGTATTCATAGGTATTTCTCTCTAGGTCGAGGGTGTGGAACCAGGCCGACTGATGAATCCAGGCCGTATGCTCGGAACCATTGCCTTCGGGAGCCACGAGCGTGCGCAGCTCATTGGTGCGTGCCGGAGCGA
>ENA-ORRN01002660-ORRN01002660.1-human-gut-metagenome-genome-assembly--contig:-NODE-2660-length-11073-cov-2.841986_pt1 | contig 11073 bp, 15 predicted proteins | sample MGYA00242174_ERZ509132 | MGnify/ENA primary metagenome ERZ509132 (study PRJEB26280, sample SAMEA2338671) | human gut metagenome | biome: human gut; feature: human-associated habitat; material: faeces...
GCCGCGCCATACTATATCACCGAATCAGCCCACGGCTGGCGGAGTACTCCTCGTTGATCTGGGAGAGCTCCTTCTCACCGTCGATATAGGGCTGATAGATGGTCTCTATCCGGCCGCCGCCGGAGTTGCCGCAGCCATTGCAGCCATCGCAGCTTCCGCCGCAGGCGCTCAGCGCACGGCGAACGATCTCCTCCCGCTCCTGACGGGTGGTGTCGCGGATCAGCAAAGACCGCATGTCACATTCCTCCTGTCACCCTGCCATTTTCAGCATATTTTCCATAAAAATACCGTAGCCCCGCGCCGGATCGTCAATGAGCACATGGGTCACAGCCCCCACGAATTTGCCGTTTTGCAGAATGGGACTGCCGCTCACGGTTGATGTCAATATGGGACAACAAATAATTTTTCAAGAACTTTGTTCGACAAATTCACTTGTAAAATCAGAAAATTTCCACTCTATTTGAATTTTTTCCCTGTGGAAAACTGAAATTCCACAAACTAATTCCCGCATAAGAGCGGGGTCTAAAGCGCTTATTTCATGGTACGAAGAGAGGACGGAGGTTTGCCGTTCTTCCTTTTTGGCGGTCTCCTCCTCCGCGCAGAGCAGTTCCCAATCGCTTTCCAACTGGGCAAGCTGCCGCTTCTTTTCGTTCTGCACACGGAGAATGCTTTCCCGTTTTTCTGTAAAGGACTCTTTTGACAGCCGGCCGCCGACATGCGCTTCGTAAAGAGACATAAGCTCTTCCTTCTTGCGGCGGATATCGGCCTGCACTCTCTGCATCCTTGTATTGATGACGCGGCGCTTGGAGGCGTGGCTCTCAAATTGACGATGATAGGTCTCAAGGCGGGCATCCCGCAGCCGGCACTGCATGTTGATCGCGCGGATGAGAATAGCTTGCAGGTCGGCATCGGAGATACAGACTTCGGCACAGCCGCTTTCCGGTACATAGCGTGCCAACGCACAGCGCCAGTTCTTGTTGGAGGATTTGCCCTTCACCAGATGGTTTCCGCAGCAGCCGCAGACGAGATAGGGTTGCAGCAGGCTTGGCGTGTTTCCTGTCGGTGTTTTCGGTGCCGTTTTTTGCACGGTGCTGCGGGCGAGAAAATATAACTCCCGTGAAACGATAGGCTCGTGCGTATGGGGGATGATGGGGCGCTCCGCTTCGGGGAGAAGCTTCGTGCGTTTGCTGCCGACCTTGATCACATGGGATTTGAATGCTTCCGTATCGCCGGTGTAGATACGGTTCTGAAGAATATTCCGGATGGATTCATATGTCCAGAACTTCCGCACCTTGTAGCGACCCCGTACTTTTGCCAGATAGGCGGAAGGCGTCTCGGTACCGGACACATTCAGCCGCTGCGCGATCTGTGTGATGCTGATGCCCCGCGAGGCCCACTGAAATATCTGCCTGACGACGTCGGCGGCAGGCGGATCAATTACGATAGTGTTCTTCTGCTCACCCTTCTGATAGCCGTAAGGTACAGCGCCAAAGGCATATTCACCATTCAGCTTTTTGCGGTCTGTTACGCTCTTGATCTTGCGGGACAGATCGCGGCTGTATAACTGGTTCAGCAGATTGGTAATGCCCAGCTCCAGACCACCGGTGGATTCGCCATAGTCGGCGCTGTCAAAGTGGTCATTGATGGAGATAAAGCGGACACCATACGCAGGAAATACAAACTCCAGATAGTGGCCGCCCTCCAGAAAGTTTCTGGAAAAACGGGAGAGGTCACGCACAATGACAGCCGTAATATTTCCAGATTTTACCAGCGATAGCAGCCGCTGCATACCGGGACGGTTCATATTGGTACCGGAGTAGCCATCGTCTACGATCTCCTCAACGGTTCCCTCAAGATCAGGGCGGGACGCGAGGAAATTCTGCACGCAGAGACGCTGTGCGGCGATACTGAAGCTCTCTGCGGCATTTCCACGCGCGACGTCACCATCCTCCGTGGAAAGGCGGTAGTAGCAGATCATAAGATCGGAAGTCGTCTTATCCACAGCAAACAGCCTCCTTTGTCAGTGTGTGATAGGGGCGTAGTGTGGCAAAGGGGTCAGCATAGTTGAGTTGGATCGTGATGCTGCGATCCTCGTGAATAGAGATGCGCTCGACAAGCGTATCAAGAAGCTCCTTTGTTATGGCCGGGAGCCGTTGGTATTCCTGCATAGCGCGTACCCATGCCTGTGCGGTGGATAAGCCCTTCTGCATCTGCTCGATCCGCTCCTTTTGTGCGGCTTCCACTGTGAGAATACGATTGAGCTCCGCCCGGTATTTCTCTTTTGCGTAGAGAAATTCCTCGCGGCCAATCAAGCCGGTAGACAGGTCGTGAATCAGCATATCCAGCTTCCGGTCAAGGCCCTGCCGCTGGAGCCGCAGGCTTGTGGCGGTATTTTGCTTTTCCTGCTTTGCCTGTGTCTCCACATCTGCACAGACCAGATGAAAAGGAATCCTCCGGTCTTCACACAGCCTCCGGACAAATTCCGCATCCCCGGCAGCTTCCGTGCGGATGCCATGATTAATATGGACTGCTTCTATCGATATAGAAAGCTCTGCTGCCAGCTTTTGTAACACAAGAAGGAGGCAGACCGAATCCGCGCCCCCTGAAACACCTGTAATCACTACATCTCCCGGTTCCACCATATGATATTGTGTCATGTACTGCAAAACTTCTTCAACCATACATTAAATATAATGTATTTTGCAGGAAATGGAAAGCCCTTTGTCCGGTTCTGTCACGATGCCCGATCCTCCACATTCCGTTCCCAGATACCGATCACCATAACCGTCATATCATCCCGGATATGCCCTCTGGACTGCTGAATGCAGTATCGCAAAATAGTATTCGCCATTTCTCCCGGATTTTCCACCGTAAGGCTTCCTATAAATTCCGACAACATATCTTCTCCGATTCCCTGTGACAGCGCATCAAGTATACCATCCGAAATCATAATAATATAGTCCCCATCCATCAGGGTGCGTCCGATACTTTCCACATCCGGCTTCTGGAAAATACCAAGTGGCAGATTCCCGGAGGAGATCCGGTCCACCAGATGCTGCCTTTTAATATAGGAGCTGGAGCTTCCCACCTTTATAAAATGACATTCCCCGCTATACAGATCGAGACTGCACACATCAAGCGTTGACATATTACTCTGCTCCCCACCGGAAAGCAGGGTACTGTTAATCATCTGGATTGCCATTTCCATCTGAAAGCCCGCCTCTAAAAAGCGCTGCACCAGCTCTACCACCATTGTGCTGTCGGCACAGGCCTTATCCCCGGAGCCCATTCCGTCCGACAATACTGCCGTGAGATTTCCCGTTTCCATTTCAAAAAAGCTGTAATTATCTCCGGAAATCTGTTCCGTTTCCTTCACAGCCTTTGCTACTCCCGTCAGGGTATGAAACCTGGACTCTTCCACATAATACAGGGTTTCAAAGCCCTCCGACAAAAAGAACTTATTATCCTGTCTGCTGCTTAAGTGTGTCCCAAGCAGCACTGACAGCAGATCTCCAACCTCATCCGAGGAAAGCGGATTTTTGCCTTTACCTTTCAGTGTTACCGATATTTCAGTACGGCCGTTTTCATTTTCAATCAGATACAGACTTTTCAGCTGAAGCTCCATTTCTTTAAAGGCATGGGCGATCTGTTTGAATCTTCTGCTGCTCATGGGAACACATCTCCGGTTCTCTTTGGCAAGCTCCATCATAATCTTGGACATTTCCCGAAGCTGATCCACCATCAGGCTTTTATTCTCCGAAAGCTTCTTCTGCCAGAGAATCGCTCTTCTGTCTACTGCTTCCCTGCACTCTTTATCGCCCAGTTCCTCATTCCCATTGTCTTCCAGATTTAAAGCCAGTTCCCGAATCGAATCAGCATAGGTCATTAATTTTCTCTTCCCGTAATCCGGCAAAATACTTGCGAAGGATTCTTTATCCATATCCGGTTGTCTTTTCATGTCCGTTCACCCCTTCTATTTAAGCAATGTCACGCTGGATACATAAAACTATGACATCGTAAAGAACATTATACACAGGGAAAGCGGTATATTTTGTCGTATTCAGGTGTTGATAAAAATTTCTATAAGTCTTTGGCTCGCATTCTCTAAGTGTTCTACATACACCTGCTGCACTAAATTCGTACTTCGCTTACGCTCGTTCTCATTAAGTGCACAGGTATCGTTCGCACTAAGTTCATGCTTCGCCATCCGGCTCGCATTCACTAAGTGCTCTACATACACCTGCTGCACTAAATTCGTACTTCGCTTACGCTTGTTCTCATTAAGTGCACAGGTATCGTTCGCACTAAGTTCATGCTTCGCCATCTGGCTCGCATTCACTAAGTGCTCTACATAAAATTGACCATCCATATCCAATCGGATATAAATGGTCATCTAATTCTCATCCTTAAAAAGGATCTCTCCTTCATATACAAGTCCGAGCTTATCACGGGCAACCTCTTCAATGTACTTCTTGGTCTGCGTATAGGTCTCGTACTCTTTGATTTCCTCTGCCCGCTGTTCCTCCTGCTCAATCTGAAGAGCAAGCTCATCCTCACGCTTCGCATAGTAGGCTTTCTTCTCCCGAAGCTCAATACTCTTGATTCCTACTACAACCAGCATCATCAGAAGCACCAGTGTCACCAGAAATATTCCTGTTTTATTTTGTCGTCGTTTTTTATATGCAGCTCTTCTGGCCATTTTACCTCTCCGTATCCACAAAACTATTTCTGTGTGTGTTTACATAATGTTATTTTAAGTAATTTTATGCCAACCGTCAACCTCTTTTTCAGAGAACGTAATAATTTTATATTACGATGCTCCAGACGTTTGCTTTTCCTGTAAATACAGGCTTTTCCGGCATTTATAGGTGTCATGATTTTCTGAACCACAAGATATAGTATGTGTAGAATGCTTTTCCCAATTGTTGACATAATATTTATGTAACATTTGCTTACCGTTTTTTTATAAAGAAATGCTCCCAATATAGCTCCACCGACTGCAAACCATCGTAAAATACCATTATTTTCTTCCACCAGAAAAAGAAATACGCCCCATGCACAGATCAGCCAGAAGAAAAAATCCTCCAATGAAATCCAGAACTGTCCATGACGGATCACACGCCTAATGATCAGCAGTCCATCATAAAACACCGCCATGATAATTCCGGTCAGAAAGGAATGAAAAAAAAGGAGCAGTTCCTCTGTGATTTCCTGACTCATACGCCTTACTTAAACAGTCTGCCAAGGAGCGATTCTGTCCGTTCCGTACGGCTTCCCTGTTCAGAATAAGTTACGCTGTCAATCCGTCCATCGATATCGACTTCGCCTTTATCCAGCATCAGACGGCTCACATGAAGTTCTTTTCCTTTCATCATAAGCATTCCCTGATCCGTCTCCAGAATAATTTCATTCTCATCAAACGACAGAACATCACTTACTCCTGTAAGATTTCCGCATCTCCGGTTGTTAAGAATCAGTTTATGCGCCTTTTTATTAATTGATGTGTTATCCTCCATCCTCCATGACTCCTGCACTTTACTCTAAATAACTATATGTCCGTCATGGAAAATAAATGACAACTTTCTAATCTGCCAATGTCTTACAGGTATCGGAACAGCTCCCTGGCTTCATCCTTTCTGACTACCTCCTGAACCGAGAGCACCTCCACCTTCACATCCTTATTACCAAAAGCAATCGTAATGGTATCTCCTTCTTTAACATTCGTGGATGCCTTGGCCGGCTTGTCATTCACCAGCACTCTTCCTGCATCGCAGGCTTCATTGGCTACGGTTCTTCTTTTAATTAAACGTGATACCTTTAAATATTTATCGAGTCTCATATGATATTTCCCTCGTCTTTATATTCATTTTAACTCACATGCCCGTGCTTCGCACTCCTGTCTGATTTACATCAGACGCATGTTCGTTATTGGTGCAAGAAAACCAAATGTCTCCTTTGGAGCCGCTTGGTTTCTCGTTACAAGCCTCTACTTATACCCGATGCACTAAATTCGGTCTTCGCCCCGCTCGCCCTCATTAAGTGCACTGGTACCGTTCGCACTAAATTCGAACTTCACCTTCGGCTCGTTCTCATTAAGTGCTCTACATGAAAAGAGTGCCGTTGCATAGCAGCGACACTCCGAATCGTTCCAAACAATATTAGTTAATGGAATCCTTTAAAGCCTTACCAGCTTTGAACTTAGGAGCCTTAGAAGCAGGAATGCTCATGGTCTTACCTGTCTGAGGATTTCTTCCTTCTCTTGCTGCTCTCTTGGATACTTCGAATGTACCGAATCCAACTAACTGAACCTTTCCATCCTTCTTAAGTTCTTCTGCAACAACATCTGTAAATGCCTTTAATGCCTTTTCTGCGTCTTTCTTGGATAAGCCGGCTGCATCAGCCATAGCTGCAACTAATTCTGTTTTGTTCATTTGAACTTCCTCCTGTTTATTTGAGTGTATTCTTCGATATCCTATATGCGATATCCAGTGACGATGGAACGATCTGCCCCTTTACGAACGTCTATTATTATATATAGCGTTTTTACCTTTATTTGTCAAGGTAAATTTGGATTAAAATGCGGATTTATCAAGGTTTTCCACAATTTTCCCATGTCAAAATGAGTAGTCTGTTAAAAACTTGAAATCGTTTTTTGTTGAACGATGTGTTGCGTATTTCCCATTGTAAAATTTTTCGCACCTGTTCCATACCTTCACGGCTATGATTCTCCTTACCTTTTTATGGATTATACCTTATAGCTTTTACGATAAATCACAAAAGCAAACACCGCTGTTGCAAGCTCTGTCACCGGGAATGCATAAAACACTCCGTCCGCTCCCCATACCCTGCTTAAAAGAAACGCAGCCGGAATAATGACCACCACATATCTCGATAAGGAAATCATTAAAGAGGCCATTCCCATTCCAAGTCCTTCCAGTGTTCCGGAGCAGGTAACCGAAACCGCCGACACGATAAATCCAAGACTGATGATATGAAGTGTCATCACGCCAATCTTTATCGTTTCCGGATTCGAGACAAATAAACCGATCATCTGTCCGGGAATCAGGAAGGAAAGCAGCATCCCAACCGCCATAACACCAGCTGTAAGATACAGAGCTGTCCGGAAAATCTGTTCCACACGCTTCCTCTCTCCTGCTCCATAATTGAAGCTGACCAGAGGACGGATCCCCTGGATAATTCCATTCGCCGAAAGATAGATAAAGGTCTGCAGCTTATAGTACGCACCAAGCACCAGCACATAAGTTTCTGAAAACGTTGAAAGAATTCCATTCAGGGAAGAAATCAGCAAGGAAGGCAATGCCATGTTTAAGGATGCCGGAATTCCCACCGCATACAGCTTCTGCATCAGTTCACGGTTAAAGGAAATATTCTTCGTTCCAAAGGAAACCGGCAGTGGCCGGAACATGTAAAAGAGAATATAGACAAGTAAGGTTATGGTCTGTCCGATTCCGGTTGCATAGGCAGCCCCCGCCATTCCCATCTGTGGAAAAGGACCGATTCCAAAGATCATCAATGGATCCAGTACGATATTGGCTATAAAGCCGCACATCATACTGATCATGGAAACCTTCATTCTGCCGACTGCCTGGAAAATCTTTTCCATGGAAATACCAAGCATAATAATTACCGAAAACAGGAAAGCACGATTCGCATAAACAAGCCCCATGCGGATAATTTCCTCATTATCCGTAAATAGCGACAGGAATTTCGGCATTCCCAGCATGCAGACCACCATCAGAACAGCTCCATGAAGGATACTTAAAAGAAGTCCTGTGACCGCTGCCTGATCTGCCTGCTTCTTATCTCCCGCACCAAGACAAAAGGCTACTCTGGCATTCATGCCGACACCAAAGCCCACTGCAATCGCAGTCATCAGATTCTGAATCGGATAAACGAGGGAAAGAGCCGTCATCGCATTCTCACTGATTTTAGCCACGAAATAGCTGTCCACAATATTGTACAGGGAATTCACTGCCATCGATATCACCATCGGAAGCGACATCGAAATTACCAGCGGAAGTATTTTCTTTTCCTTCATGAAATTCTGATCCATTGTTACTACGTCTCCTTGTTACTATTTGGTTTTCTTTTGCACACACTACCTATGCACTAAATTTGTGCTTCGCTCACGCTCGCTCTCTCTAAGTGCACAGGTATGGCTCGCACTAAGTTCAAGCTTCGCCTTCGGCTCGCTTTCACTAAGTGCTCTGCACAAAAAGCGCCACGCAGTGATAACACTGCGTGGCGAAAAAAGATCTCTCCTGAAAAATCCACTTCCCCGAGGGGTTTTATGTGACGTACTATATCACAGGTTTCCCTTACTGTCAAACGATTATGTTTCTTCCTGTACAACTTCAGCTTCCGTCTCTTTCATATCACGAATATGCCATTCTCCATCATGATAATATAACGTCCAACGTACCTGATATGTCACCTGACCATGCACAATTGTCCCTCCACAACGCAAGGCATTCGTTCCATCGCGATCCTGGAATACCTCAATAGCCGATGCACTGTATTGTTCCAGTCCACGATTTGTATCCTGTGGCATGCTGCTTATATACACATCTTCTGAAAACGGAAGAATCTCATAAGTATCCCCAGAAGCCACATAAATAGTTACTCTGCTTTGCAATCCGTCCTGTGTATTTAAATGCTGTACAAAACAGATATCTCTGGTTTGATCTTCATTAAAGTCAAGACATTGTGTGGCAAATACATCTCCCCATAGGTCATCATCCAACTCCATAGTATTTCCACTTCCAAAAAAGCAATATACTTTAACTGACTCTTTTCCATTTTCTTCCACAGTATATTTTCTGTAAATACGATCAAGAATCTCATCCTTATCATAATCTTTATAAGCATTGCCAGATGCATATACCGGATGAATATCTGCATAACCGGTATATGTTTTCACTGCATAATGATCGTCTGGATTAATCTCTCCAATTCGTTCTTCATACTCCTGTTTGGAAATATTGCGAATATAGAAATCCCAAACTGAAGGCTCTTCCACACCAGAAGCTGCATTTCCGGCATAATAATCCTGAACCATACGATAGGTAAGATCTTTACTGTCACAAAGAAACGCATATTCTGTAATAGATCCATCTTCCTGAGCATATCCTTCCACTTTCAGATAATTCCAAAAACCTTCTGCATATCCACTGTCTTCATCATATCCATCTCTTGTGCTATCCACTACAATGTGAAATGAGTCCCCGTTATATTCAATAAAATAGTATATAGGATCTTCTTCCACCGTAAATTGAGTCAATATCACCTGTGAAGATATTCCAAAACGAATATCAGCAAGGAACTGCTCCCAGAGTTCCTGTCCGGTTCTCGCTGTTCCATATGTAATCGCAAAAATGTCTTCCCTTTTGGTTATTTCTGCAAAATTATCCGGAAGATCTTTCAACTTTTCTTTAATCTCTTCTACAGGAATAAATCCCTCTCTGCTTATTTCCTTCTTCTGCCGGATGGATTCACTGTACTCACTAAAGGTATCCTTCTTCTGATATTCTTCACTAAAATCCTGATTCATCTCCCGGGTTTCAATGCGTAGCGTTTCAAGTTCTCCGCGCATACTATACTTTCTTCCTATAAAAACCAGCAGCCCTGCCATTAAAATAAGAATTGCCAGAATCCCGGCACCTATCCGGATTGATTTCTTGGATAATTTATTCACAGCCTTCCTCCATATGAACCTGCTCAATTCTTCTCTTTACTTCAGCTGCAATTTCAACCGTTTTCATATCCTTATATTCTTCATAATACATAGGAGGAAGATAAAACAATTTTACAGTAACCGGTTTAATCGAGTTTTCATCAAATGGCTTAAAGGAATCAATTAAGGCGCAGGGCACAATCGGACACTTCGCTTTCGTCGCACTCTTAAAGCTTCCTCCCTTAAAATCAAGAAGCTTATTTCCCTGCCGGCTTCTGGTTCCTTCAGCAAAGATCAGAAAATTTCTTCCATTCTTCACATCCTCTGTCATCGACTGAATAACAGTCATGGACTGCCGAATATCCTCACGGTCAATCGCATAGGCATGAAGTGCCCTGACCACCTGCTTCACAAGGGGCAGATTCGCTGCTTCCTTCTTAAATACAAAGGTAAACGGTCTGGGTGAGGTTGCAAGAAACGCAAGCACATCAAACATTCCCTGATGGTTTGGAAAGAAAATAAAACCATCCTCTTTCGGAATATTTTCTTCTCCATGGACTTCAACCGTTACTCTTCCTGCGCGGTTAGCATTTTTTGCCGCATTCTGAATAATACGATATGCCTGTTCAAAGGTTACCTTCCTGCTGTGTCCACAATACGATATCTGGACAAAATAGACGATGGCTTTAAAAAAAATACGCACTACCATTAATGCAATCCGCATGACAGACGTTCTCCTTTATATCTCTTTGTACTGTTCGATTGCCATATCGTACAGATTATTTCCTTCACAGTCCATTACTACAATAACCGGAAAATCCTTTATCTCCAGCTTGCGGATTGCTTCTGTTCCAAGATCTTCATAGGCAATCACCTCTGCCTGCAGGATCGATTTTGACAATAATGCACCTGCGCCGCCAACCGCAGCAAAATAAACAGCCTGATTTTTCATCATGCTTTCACGCACCGCCTCTGTCCTGCGTCCCTTGCCAATCATTCCACGCATGCCAAGCTCAAGAAGTGCCGGCGTATATTTATCCATACGACTTGCTGTTGTCGGACCTGCAGATCCAATCGGACGGCCTTCTCTTGCCGGAGATGGTCCCATATAATAAATCATCTGATTCTTAATATCAAGTGGAAGCTCTTTTCCTTCTGAAAGCACTTCATCCATTCTTTTATGAGCAGCATCACGGGCGGTATAAATAACTCCCGTAAGATATACATAATCCCCGGCTTTAAGCGACTTTGCCGTTTCTTTATCAAAAGGTACTGTAATATGTTTTTCCATTTCGTGCTCCTATATAACTCTGTGAGAATGTCTGTTAACATGACAGCAGATATTAACTGCCACCGGAAGTCCTGCTATATGTGTCGGG
>ENA-ORRN01002662-ORRN01002662.1-human-gut-metagenome-genome-assembly--contig:-NODE-2662-length-11067-cov-3.209953_pt1 | contig 11067 bp, 13 predicted proteins | sample MGYA00242174_ERZ509132 | MGnify/ENA primary metagenome ERZ509132 (study PRJEB26280, sample SAMEA2338671) | human gut metagenome | biome: human gut; feature: human-associated habitat; material: faeces...
TCATCTTCTCTAAAAACATTTACATTACTTGTGCTACCAATTGTTTCGCTAATATTTTCTGTATTTACTCCATTTACTATATTTGCAAAATTTAATATATCTTGAAGATTTTTTCTATATTCCTCAATTTCTTCTTCTTTTAGTTTCAAACATGCTAGTTTTGCAATGTGCAAAACATCTTCCTTTTCAACTTGCATTCTCTCTCATCCTCTCTTTAATTTATCTTCAATATTATATACCTAAATTCGCAAAAAAACAATATGAAACACTTGATTTTTAAGAATTTATAATATACAATAATACCCATGGAGGACATATGAAGAAATCTAGTAAAATTGTTAAAATTAATAATTCTAATATAAAGAAACTAAAGATGCTTGCAGTAGTTTTTATTATACTGTTTATTTTAATTATTTTTAGGCTTGTCTACCTACAATTTATTGATGGGCCATCTTTAAGCAAAGCCGCAAGTACTCAGCAAACCGCAACAAAAACACTAACACCTTCTAGGGGAACTATTTACGATTCTAATGGTAAAGTTTTAGCTCTTAGTGCTGAGGTTGATACTGTTACGGTTAAACCAAGTTTATTAAAATATACTAATGGTGATGAAGTAAAATTAGAATTTGTTGCACAGTCTTTTAGTAATATATTCGGCTTAGAATATGCTGATATTTATAATAAACTAACATCTAACGAAGCTACAGTTACCATTGCTTCTAAAATTGAAAATGATAAAATTCAAGCTTTAAGAGACTGGATGAAATCTAATAAAATATATAGTGGAATTAATATAGACTCTTCTGTAAAAAGATATTACCCATATAATAACTTAGCTTGCCACATGATTGGCTTTACTGGTACTGATAATAACCGGTTTATTTGGGTTAGAAAATTCTTTAGATTCAGTTTTATCTGGTACAGTTGGTAAAATGGTAACACTTATAGACTCTGTAAATAGCGAAATTCCTAATCAACAAAAATCTTATATAGCTGCTCAAAATGGAAGTAATGTTTATTTAACAATTGATGTAAATATTCAATCTATTGTTGAAAAATACCTTTCACAAGCTGTTGTAGATAACATTGCTGATTATGGAACTGCAATTGTAATGGAGCCTTCAACTGGTAATATTTTAGCTATGGCAAATTACCCTGATTATGATTTAAATACTCCTTTTACACCAACAAACCAAACTGCTTTAGCTAGTTGGAGTACAATGTCTAGCGAAGAAAAAACAAATTATTTATATGATATGTGGAGAAATAAAGCAGTTCAAAATACTTATGAACCTGGTTCTGTATTTAAAATAATTACAGCTTCTGTTGGTTTAGAAGAAGGAATTGTTGATGAAAATACACCAGATACATTTTACTGTGCTGGTAGTGAACTAGTTGATAATATTGCAATTAACTGTTGGAGACACACAAACCCACATTTAGGTCAATCTTTAAAACAAGCTCTTGCAAATTCTTGTAACCCATCTTTTATACAATTAGGTTTAAAAATTGGAGCTCCTACTTTATTTAAATATTATAATGCTTATGGCTTACTTTCAACTACAAATTCTGATTTTTATGGAGAACAAAACAGTATTTTTTATAATCCTAAATCTATAAGAAAATTCGAACTTGCAACAATGTCTTTTGGTCAAGGAATAAACATTACACCATTGCAACTTGTAACAGCTGTTTCTGCCATTGCAAATGAAGGCGTTTTAATGAAACCTAGAATCGTTGATAAAATTGTTGATACAAATACAGGTAGCGTAACAACACCAGACCCTGTTCGTGTAAGACAAGTTGTTTCTAAAAAAACTGCTAATGAAGTTATGGATATGTTAGATTATGCAGTAAGTAGTGGAACTGGTAAATATGCTGATGTTAAGGGATATTCAATAGGTGGAAAATCTGGTACATCTGAAAACCTTGGACAAGGTGATGGAACTTATGTTGCTTCATTCTTGGGTCTTTCACCTACTGTTAATACACAAGTTGTTGTACTAGTTGCATTATACAACCCACAAGGTAAATCTTTCCAAGGTGGAGAAATTGCAGGACCTGTTGTTGGGCAAATATTATCTGAGGTTTTACCTTATATTGGTGTTGCTTCAAGTAATACAGATAGTTCTAATTATAAAACAAAAACTATGCCAGACTTAAAAAATAAAACTATTGCAGAAGCTCGTACACTTTTAGAATCTTATGGTTTTAGAGTTCATATAGATAGCTCTGTTCAAGATACTGACCTTGTAACAAACCAAATGCCAAAAAAGGGTGCGCAGTTACTTGAAAATGCAGATGTATTCTTATATACTCAAACCTCAAATGTTGCTACATCTGTTGTAGTGCCAAACTTTAAGGGCATGTCGGTTTCAGAAGCACAAAATGTTGCATTAGAAAACAACTTAAATATTTCGCTTGATGGTTCTGGAATTGTAATTAGCCAAGATATTGCTGCTGATTCGCAAATTGAAATTGGAAGTGTAATAAACTTAACATTAAAGAGCCAATTAAATGGTGGTTGGTAAAACAAAAAAGGGGTTATCCCCTTTTTTTGTTCTTTATATATAAACTTGCTCCGAATAATTAGAATTACAAAAGATACAAGTTGCGAAATTCTAATAGGTCCAAGCATTAAGCTATCTGTTCTTAAGCCTTCTACTATTAGCCTTTCTAGTCCATACATCATACAGTAAATATATGTTAGCTCTCCTGAAAATTTTCTGCTTTTTCCTTTTTTCATTAATACAATAAATATAATAAATGTTGCAATAGATTCATAAAGAAATGTTGGATGAACTTCTATATATTTATTTGCTTCGTATATGCCCATTCTCCAAGGAAGCGTGGTTTCTACTCCATATGCTTCAATATTTGCAAAATTCCCCCATCTTCCTATTGCCTGCCCTAATGCCAGTGCTGGTGCTAAATAATCTAGCAAATCTAAAATGTTTATTTTTCTCTTTTTGCAAAATACAATGCAAGTAATAATTCCTCCTATAATGCCTCCATATATTGCTAGACCACCTGTTCGTATGTTGAAAATTTGCATTGGGTTTTTAATAAAGTATTTTAAATCAAACATCACATAATATAATCTTGCAGATATAATTGATATTGGAATTAGGAAAATAAGAAGGTCTATTATATCTTCAAATTTAATTCCAAACAAACCGATCTTTCTTCTTAAAAATTAGTATTCCCATGGCAATTGCTGATGTTATTAATAGAGCATACCAATAAATATCTATTCCTAATATTGTAAAGGCAACGGGGTCAATATTAAGTTTTAAATTAAGTGCTGGAAAAGACACTAAGTCCAAGTTTTTTTGCTCCTTTCTTTATTTTTCTACTTTTTTATCTTCAAACCCAGGTTTTCCAAGTAGTCTGAACATGTTTTTCTTATATGCTTCAACACCTGGTTGATTAAATGGATTTACTCCTAAAACTTTCCCAGATACTGCACAAGAAAGCTCAAAGAAATATATAAGTTCTCCTAAATTTTCTTCATCTAATTTTTCCATTGTAAGCATTATGTTTGGAACATTTCCTTCAACATGTGCTTCAACTGTAGCTTCCATTGCTTTTTTATTTACGTAGTCCATTGTTTTATCTGCTAAGTAATTTAATCCATCTATGTTATCTGCATCTTTTTTTATTGTAATATCTGTATTTGGTGTTTCAATATTAATTACTGTTTCAAATAGATTTCTTTCACCTTGTTGTATGTATTGACCTAAAGAATGCAAGTCTGTAGTAAAAGTAACGCCTGCTGGGAAAATGCCTTTTTCTTCTTTTCCTTCACTTTCTCCATATAACTGTTTCCACCATTCTGTTATATATTGCATTTTAGGTTCGTAATTTACAAGTATTTCAGTTGTTTTGCCTTGTTTATATAAAATATTTCTTGCAACAGCATATTGATAGCATTCGTTATATTTTAATGAACTTTCATTATACTTGTCTTCTGCTTTTTTTGCTCCACTCATTAATTTATCTATATCAATTCCTGCTACTGCAATTGGAAGTAGCCCAACAGCTGTTAAAACAGAATATCTTCCACCTATATTATCTGGTATAACAAATGTCTCATATTCTTCTTCATTTGAAAGAGTTTTAAGAGCTCCTCTTTCTTTATCTGTTGTAACATATATTCTACGTCTTGCCTCGTCAGTTCCATATTTAGATTCCAAAAATTCTCTAAAAATTCTAAATGCAATAGCTGGCTCGGTTGTAGTTCCAGATTTAGAAATAACATTTATTGAAAGGTCTCTATTTCCAATACATTCAAGTAAGTCGTTCAAATAATTAGGGCTCATATTATTTCCAACGAAAAATATTTGTGGTGTTTTTCTATTTGGATTTATGTTATAAAATGTATTAGTTAAAGCTTCTATAACAGCACGTGCACCTAAATATGAACCACCTATACCAATAACTACAAAAACCTCTGAATCTTTTTTAATCTTCTTTGCTGATTTTTTTATTCTTTCAAACTCTTTTTTATCATAGTTTGTAGGCAAATGAAGCCAACCTGCGAATTCGTTTTCGTCATCTGCAATGCTATGTAATTCTTCATGTATTTTTTCAACTTTCTTGTTAAATTTTGTAAATTCCTTTTTATCAATTCCTGCTTTTTCTAGTGTTACTTTAATATTTGACATTTGTAAAACCTCCTAAATTTATATTTTATACATTTAACATCTTTTGTTTTAGTGCTTCAAATAAGTTTACATATTGAATTTTTATTTTATCATAGATTTCTCTTGATGCCTTCTCATCATATGTATGAGCTAAGCTATTTCTTGATACCATCATTTCAATCCATTCTTCTCCATCTTCAATTATTTGTTGCTTAAACCCATTTTGTATAGTTTCTCTAGGACTTCCTGTAATCTCAACTATGCCCATATATTCCATATAGTATTTTATAAGTTTCCATGCTAATTCAAAAGTAAACTCAAATCTATGAAGTACGCCATCAACCACCAATTCTGTTGGTTTTTCTTTTAGAGCTTCTTTTAATCTTTCAAAAGCATTAAAGAAATCCTCTTTTTTTTGTTCTAGCCTATCCATTCAACTTCACTCCTTCTTTTTTTATTGATTCTAATAGTGCTTGTTTCGTTACTTTATTAACAAAAACAACATCTATGGTATATGGTATATCAAGAAGATCAAAATCATTTCTAATATAAAATTCCTCCTTCTCTGAAACTCCCCCATAAATTGCAATATCTATATCTGAGTATTTCTTATATCTTCCTGTGGCTCTTGAGCCAAATATATAGAAATCATAATTATATTTTTTTACTACGTTCATTACCTTTGAATAAACCTCACTTGATAAACCAAACATTTTCATATCTCCTATTTTCTATTACAACATATATATATCATAATTTCAAAAATTATACAATATTAATTTTAAAAAATATAACATAAACAGCCTTATATTGTAGTGCAAAAAAGAGGGCTCCATAAAAATGAAACTCTCTCAAAATTAAATATTTCCCAACTCCCCAGCCGACCTAAGGCCCGGCTTGGGAGAGGCTAAATAACTATTTATCAGGTCCTACTGCAAATTCACCAGAAAAATCTAGAATTTCTCCTGCAGCTGGGATTTCAGATGTTAGAGAAACTAGAGGGCGTAAACAAGAGCCGAGGCCGTACGCATAGCCATCGGAACGGAACAAGTCATAGTATCCGTTCGCGCTACCATAGCACACGCCGCCAGGCCCAAAGTAAGCAAAGTGCGAGCTAGCAGCGACCCAACGAGAAGCCAGCCAGTATCCATAATTTGTTTTGCTACTTCCAAATATCATTGCCTTTGCTGTTGCTGAAATTTCACTTGATACTTGTGGTACTTCTGCTGGTGCATCTACTGTTGAATCAATTGCATAAACATATCCATTTAATTCATATTCTCCTAAAGCTGCTCCACTATCACTTATTCCTTCTGTGTGACTTGGGTCATAAAATACTCCTGCTTTACTATTTGTGTTATAATCTGTTATTGCTGTCCACATATCTCCTAAATCTTTTAGTTTTGTTGTTAAATTGCCTGTTGTATTAGTTGTATGATCTGTATCATTTAAAGCATACATTCCTCCTGCTGGTGTATATCCTAATGCTCTATTTACATCTTCTATTGTCATTCCTCTTGCGTTTGTTCCATATAGTTCTTTACACATTCTATTTATTTCTTCTACTGCGTTATTATATGCTGCTGCTCCATAAAAGTATATTTTATTTGTTGTTGGGTGTACTGTTGTTAACAATAGTACTTCATTTAGTCCATCTTTATCATTGTCCTCATATCCAAACACTACCCATCTTGTATCACTATCAGCTGATATTGTTTGTGTTGTTTGAACTGGTACTAATTCTGCTATAATTAAATTTTTATTTGTTTCTAAGGATGCTACTTTAACATTATTTCCTAGTATACTCAAATCAGGAACATACTCATTACCTCCAGATTTTTCTGGACTTAGTGAACTTGTACCTCCTGTTGCTGTATACATTATTTCCTGCCCTATACTCAATGTTCTTCCTGTACTATCTCCATCATTAAATGCTTTACATTTTTCACATGTACATCTTATTTTTGCTCTTGTACTATCCGTGTATTGCCAATTATGTTTTGAATTTTTAGCATTTACATCTTCCAGTTTTCCCATTAGTTCATCAACTCTTGTCTGCTCTTCTTCAACTTTTGCATTTGTGCCATTTACTGCTTTTTCAGCACTGCCAAATAAATCTCCCTTAATTAGTAAATTTACACTTACTCCTACTAATATTAACAGAATTATTATGGTTATAATTAGCGCTATTAACGTTATTCCTCTGTTTTTTCTCATTTTTAACCTACTCCTTTTCTTTTAAAATCTCATTTTCTATACTGTATAGCCAAACGCAGGAGTTATATATTTTTTCTTGAGAACAAAACATATATAGCTCCGACGAGATTTGGCGAACTTTATAGTACAAAAATAATTAAAAAATGCATAACAAAAAGAGACGGACTTATCCATCTCTTCCATGCAACTTTAATAAAGCATATGGACATATGCTTGTTTTATTTCTAATGAACAGAATGTGTGTGTATACAGACTCAAGGCTTACAGCTACTATGTTCATGTTCTTTCCTCCTTCGTAATTTTTCTCAAATTTATGTTTTTATTCTATAATAAAAATTTACAAATTGCAAGCAATTTTGCAATTTGTAATATAAATGTAATATATCTACTTTAGTTTCTCAATCTCTTCTATGCTTAAGCCGGTTACTTCTACAATGTCTTGTATAGACATTTTCTTTTGCAACAGATTTTTTGCTATTTCTATTTTTTCCTTTTTTTCTCCTTGCCTAAAGCCCTCGTCTTGTGCATATTCTATTGAGGATTGTTCATCTCTTATGTACTTCTCTTTTAATTCTGCTATTCTTCTTAATCTTGCATTTCCACTTACTTGCTCTAATTCATCTATTGCTTTTTTTATATTCTTATTTTCTTCCATAATTTGAACTACCTCCCTTTTATTTGGGTTATCTAAAAACAGCATCCATTGGCATATGGCATTATTCGGCTCTATTTTATACATTCTTCTTGCCTTCGGCAATTCTATTATAATTATTTCTAGTCTATCTGTCAATATTCTCTTTCCTGTCTTTTCATCTCTTATTTGCCATTTTACTCCTATTTCCTCCATTCCTCTTAGTTCTTCTAACTCATGGTCTATTATTGCTATACTTATTGTTTTTTCTAATTTTCCAAACCTATCTCCTCTTTTTATCTGCCTTGAATATGCATCTGCCCAATAATATAATATTCTTTCTGGCTCATTTTTATGGTGTTTTAATTGTATTTCTATTATACAATGCACTCCATTTTCTAATTCTGCTCTTAAATCCATTACACCTAGCTTTTCATCTGCTTCTTCTATATCTACATATCTATTCTTATCCGTTGTTTTAATCTTTACCTCCTCTCTTAAAATATCTGATGTTAACGCACCTAATAACTCTTTGTTATCTTCTCTAAAAAGTGCGTGAAATACCACATCTAGCTTAGGTTCCAAAAGTTTTCCCTGAGCTAGCAAACTTTGTTTTTCTTTCATACTGTTCCTTTCCAAATGGGCTTATTATGGAGTAAACCCATTTTTAAAATAAAATTTTAATCTTATTTTGGATTTGTTAAGACATAAATCTTTTAGAAAATAAAGAATTAATTTAAAATCCATTTTTGACCTTTAAGAAATTTGGTCAAGATTAATATGTGAATAATATATCACACAAACCGCTAATTTGCAACAAAAATCGTTCGCCAAATTTTTACATTTTTCGGCAAACGATTTCTGTTGATATTATTAACACAAAAGGTGGTAAATATACTCTATTCAAAATCTTCTTCTTCCACTCCATCATCTTTTTTTATTAGCACTGTTATTTTCTTTTCTGCTTCTTCTAGTATTTCGTTGCATTTTTTAGATATTGCCATTCCTTCTTCGAATTTTTTTATTGAATCTTCTAGGTTTAAATTTCCATTTTCTAATTCTTGAACAACTTTTTCTAATTGTTCTACATTTTCTTCAAAGTTCATAGTTTCCTCCTTTATTCTTTTACAAATGTTCCTGTTTGTACATTTACTGTGTACCAAGCTTTGGCACTTGTTGTTTCAGTGTCTCTTACACAAATTATGTATTCGCCACTGTCTTTTTGACCATCTTGTGCGAAATATACTGTGTTATCTGCTCCCCAGTCTTTTTTTACAATATCTATTGCTTTTTCTAAATCTGTTTTTGGTGTTTCTTCTTTTGGTTCGTTTGTTGTTGTATTTGTGTTTTCGTTGTTATTTAATTCGTTTTTAACTTCATTTTTTGTATTGTTGTTTGTTTCGTTTTTAACTTGGTTATTTGTAAGTTTGTTACTGTTTTTTACTTTGCTTGAAGATGCTGGTCTTGCATCTATGCTTCCACTAAGTACCCTTGCAAATAATACTCCTAAAATAATAACAACCACTAACCCTATTACATATAAAATTTTCTTGTTCATTTAATATTCCTCCTTTTCAATTACTTCTGCCTTAAATTTTCCATCTTGTAATCTGATTTGAACTATATCATTTTGATTTATATTGTTTATACTGCTTAAAACTTTTCCTTCATGTTCTGTCACACTGTATCCTCTTGATAATGTTTTTAATGGGCTTAATGCATCTAGTTTCATTATATAGTTTATTGCCATGTTTTTGCTTTCTTTGAATTTGCCTTGTATTAAGGTTTCTAAAGTTTTAACCTTACTATCTATATACATATATTGCTCGTTTATTTTCTTGCATGGGTCTGTAAACACCTTTGATGCCATTGTTTTTTCATATCTTAAACGCATAACTTCAAGTTTTTTTCTAAGTGCTTGTTTACACCTTTGCTTATATGTTTCTAGCTTTTTTTGCATTTCAGCTACATCTGCTTGTGCAAGTTCTGCTGCAGCTGATGGTGTTGGTGCTCTTAGGTCTGCTACAAAATCGGCTATTGTAAAATCTGTTTCATGTCCTATTGCTGATATTATTGGTGTTTCTGCTTCATATATAGCTCTTGCAACAATTTCTTCGTTAAATGGCCATAAGTCTTCTATTGAGCCCCCTCCTCTTGCTAGTATCAAAACATCTGCAATTTTGTTTTCATCCATAAACTTAATTGCTTGCACAATTTTTGTTTCTGCACCTTTTCCTTGAACTGGTATTGGATACAGCTTTATATTTACATTTGGGTTTCTTCTTGTTGAAACATTTATTATATCCCTAATAACTGCTCCTGTTCCGTGATGTAAGAACTCCAATAGTTTTTGGCATTAAAGGTATTTTCTTTTTATGTTCTTTATCAAATAACCCTTCTGCCTCTAGTTTTGCTTTTAACTTTTCGTATTCTCTATATAAGTCGCCTACACCGGTCTTCTTGCATAGCTTTGCAATATATTTGATATACTCCACCTGCCTCATAAACAGCCAATGTTCCAAATACAAATACTTTCATTCCATCTTTTGGTATAAAATTTAAAGTAGCTGTTGATGATTTAAACATAACACATTTTATTAAAGAACTTTCGTCCTTTAATGTAAAATACATATGCCCTGTATAGTGATGTTTGAAATTAGAAATTTCTCCCTTCACATATACATTGTTTAAAAATTCATCTTCATCTACTTTATTTTTAATATATTTGTTTAACTCACTTACTGTTATTGCAACAGGTTTAACTGATATCATAGGTTCTCCTTAACAACATTTGCTAAAACTCCGTTTATAAAAGCTGCTGAATTATCTTCTCCATATTTTTTAGCAAGTTCTATAATTTCGTTTATAGCAATTTTGTATGGAACTTCAGCATATAACATTTCATATATTGAAAGTTTTAGTAATGCTAAATTTATCTTAGAAATTCTATCTATTTTCCATTCTTGTTTTAATTTTGTTCCTATTATTTCTTCAAGTTTGGCTTCATTTGCTTTTACACCCTTTACTGTTTTTCTTATATAACGTCTTGCATCTTTATCATCTATCTCATTGTTTTCTAAAAATAACTCTATACTTTCTTCACTATAATCTTTTTGTATTTCTTGTTCATATATTAGCATAAAAGCATATTCTCTCATTTTTGACATATTCATTTTCTTATCCTTTCCTCGCTAAAAATCAAATGCCAGTTTTATTACGGCAATATCTTTTCTGTCAAACTGCAGTTCCTCTTCCTCATTCTGTATTGTCACTGTACTGCCATCGAAGCCCTTCAGGATCCCTTCAAACTCACGGCTTCCGTTTACCGGCTTATAGGTCTTAAGCTCTACCTTATCTCCCAGGCTTCTCTGAAGATGTTTATCCTTCTTCAGTACCCTTCCAAGTCCGGGACTGCTCACCTCCAGGATATAGGCATCCTCTACGAAATCCTCTCTGTCAAGGGCATCGGACAGCTCCCGGCTCACAGCCTCACAGTCATTGATGCTGACGCCGCCCTCCCTGTCAATATATGCCCGAAGATACCATTCACTTCCTTCCTTCACATACTCCACA
>ENA-ORRN01002663-ORRN01002663.1-human-gut-metagenome-genome-assembly--contig:-NODE-2663-length-11065-cov-7.694005_pt1 | contig 11065 bp, 14 predicted proteins | sample MGYA00242174_ERZ509132 | MGnify/ENA primary metagenome ERZ509132 (study PRJEB26280, sample SAMEA2338671) | human gut metagenome | biome: human gut; feature: human-associated habitat; material: faeces...
TCTCGTCGCAAATGCCACCGTTTTGCATTTCGTAATCAAAATCCATATATTCGTCCAATCCCGCAAACGCAAACGGCATCTCCACAAATTCTCCGTTCGGGAAAACGATGTGCGGACAAATCCCGTCGCAAGCGTCCTCTCTCTGAACGAAGTACGCAGTCACGTTGTTTTCATTGAAACGCTCTTGCTTGCCTTGTTCTTTGAATATCACGTTTGCTCTTTCAATTTGCTTTCTCTTAAAATCCAGGAGCAACCATTCACAGTCAAAAACTTCTTTATCGTGTTCGAGCAAAATCACCTTATCCAAAAAATCATTCGGATAAGTTGCGCCGTAAAATCTTTTGATTTGCGGGCACTTGCTACACGTATCAAGATTGTGTTTCTCGTTCAAAAGCAAATCCCAATCCATTGCAAGTTTAACGATAAAACCTTTCTCCTCGTTTACGTACACCATAGGCGCAGCTATGCTCATAACATTGCCACATCTAGGGCAGGTAAAGTCAAAGAACGTTCTGTCAAGTATTTTGTTCTTCAATTCCTCGTCTTTGGATAGAACCACGCACATTCTTTGCGTGTGCAATAATGAGTGGCAGTTGCTACATTCAAAATCAATTCTTCTTGTCAAATCGGTCATATTTTCTTCCTTCGCTAACAAATTCGTTTGCCTTTATAGTTTTTTTATTCTTCATTTTTTTTGCCAAAGTCGATAGGCAAATACTCTTTTTTTTCCCAGTCATAGAAGGGCATATTCTCCACATCTTTGATGCTGTTTAGTTCGACATGGTTTGGATATCTTTCCCAAGGAGAATATGCGCCCCAATGTCCACTGACCGGGTAAAACGGACTCGCCAAAAATCCATTTGACAAATCTTTTTTAACGCATACGTACACTTCAAACACTTTGTGAAAATCGTATATGTCTTGTATTTCTTTTTCTCGGCGCAACCATTTTTCAAATTCCCTATCAATGTTTTCTTCGAGAGCCATATGATGCCTATCGCTGAACTTGTCAAAAATAGGTTTTACGTGCAAATAGTATTCTTGCTTTGTCATTCCGACAAAGAATGAATTTGAATATATTGCATGCCTATCGGTTTCTTTTGACTGTGCAAGTATTATCATAGTTTCCCTCTTATTGAACTTTGCAAGGTCCTCAAAACTCATATCTTCATCTTCCCAAAGGATTTTATGTAGTTTCGCCAATCTCTCGCTATGGTCAATGCCTTTCTCGATTTGCTCATTCATTAAGGAGTGATATTCCAACATCAGATTGTCATAATCCGTTTGGGTAAAACTGCCATACAAACTTTCCATGTTTCCACCTCATGCTGCGATGTCATAGTCATCAAAGACATATCTTTGATTTTGTTTCATGCGCGGTTTTGACTGAGATTTGGTTTCGATCTCAACGCCATATCTTCTTGACACTTTTTTAAGATATTTCGGGAGTTTCTCAAGTGTGTTGCGAATCGTAACTGTTTTTGCCTTGCTGAAATCGCCGACGTCCTTTACAGCCACGCCGTTTTTGAAATAATAATGGTTGGACATATAGAATTTTTGCTCAAAGAGATAATACTTCTCGCCGTCTGCGATGAGATAAAACTCGTGTACGTCTTTTGCTACAGGTTTGCAATAAATTTTGGCTTGCATAAGCGCCTCCGTTGCTTTTGATGATTCAACTATAGCGCAAATGAATTTTGGTTTTTACCCCTCTCGGGGTGTAAAATTTTTTTCGTAAAGATTTTTGTTACCGTCGCCCCAAAGACTTCCGAAAAGGCGACGACAACTATAGAAACTAAAGAAGATAATTACTTTTAGAACAACACTTGAGAGCAACTTCGTGTCGTGGTTTGGTCTTTGTATTTATATTATAAAGCAACGGCCCCTCTCTATGTCAATGGGGTTAAGAAAAGAATTTTTACAAAACGATTCACTGCACTACTCTCGGTTTTAAAAATTAAGGAATATATACTTTGTCGTTTACTTGTATTGCATTGCGTTCTTCACTTCCTACCTTTTGGATAATTCTCGAAGGTTCTCCCATTGAACAAGCCCTTAGAATTAACTTATCTTGTTTTGGTTCGGTCAATCGTTCAATGTTTCCGTCAAGGAATTGTGTATCATCTGATACTTCGATTATGTCAAAGCCACGGCGAATAAGGTCTGCCGAGAACTGCCATTTCTTTTCAAAGAGCCCGTAGGAATCCATAATGATAGATATGTCTTTTTCTTTGTGATATGCGGTGATTCTATAATAATTTGCCATAGTGTTTTCTCCTTTATGCAGCAAGTTTTTTGAGTTGTCTGTTTGCAAACGGCAACCACTTTTTGTTTACAAACTCAAGTATGGTGTCGTTCGGGGTACTGTCTTTCTTTCCGTAACATTGAAGTATTTTCTTGCGAGATGGCGAGTATTCCACCGTTACAAGCGGTGTATTCGGAGCTTCTTTCGTTCGGATAAAGAAAATGAGAGATTCTTCTCGTACAAACTTTTGGTCATAGTTCATTCTGCCTACGCAATGTTCAAGGATTTGACCTTCTCTCACAAGGTCGCTTGGGGATATTTGCGTATTTTCTCTCTGATGTATTTTGGTATAGGTTTGATTTTTTCGATTTTCATATTATTTTACCTCCAGTGTGTTTCCGAAAATGTCAAATAATTTGTCATAAACGGCATTATCAGTTTTTGTGTTTTCATCACTTAAAATCTCGCCCGTTTCAACGTCAATTATGCGCTGTCGTTCGGGGTTTGTTTTCGAGATAATCCGTGTTTGTCCGTTGTTTTCAATAACTAAAATATCGTGGTGGACGGAAACTTTATTGAAGTAGATTTCGGCAGCATGATAAGGGAATCCAACCAATGGCACACGCTCTTGTAAACCACAATCTCGGCTTGTCAAAGTTAGGTCGATTTCTCTTGCAACCTCAACCGCTTTATCACCCAAAATCTCGTAGAAGTCATCGAGTCTGTAAGCGATAACATAGGCGGGGGTTTGTTGTTGCAAAGCCTGATATTTCTCAAAGAAAGTTCCGTTTGGAGTATTGCTTGCAACGGGTGTTTGCTCATCGTTTCCGTTTTGTTCGACAACTTCATTTTCGTCCGTATCGACACTTGAATTGTCTGTTTTGTTATCTTTAACTTCTTGTTAGGATAAATTGTCAAAAAATGAGAATTGAACGTTCTCTTGCTTTTTGGGTTCGGGTTTTGCTTTAACCGCGTTGGATGTGACACGTTTAACGGTGGGTTTATATTCCGCGCCGTCTATTGTGTAAAGCGTTCCTTCAATGCTTTCTTCCTCGAAATAATGTATCGCCCAACCGTAAACGGTAGCGTCGTCAATGCAAGCAGAATTAGCACCTTTCTCGACAAGTTTTCTCGCCTCATCGCATGCGTATTTCATAAAGCCTGCAAGCGTCTTTTTGTTGAGCAAAGGCTTGCCGTCTTTCTCAAACGCTGTGCCGTTGTTTATCTTGTCTGCAAGGGTTTCGCTTGCGTTATTTTGCAAGTAATTGAGTATCAATTCTTCTTGCTTGTTTTGGGCAGTCAAATTGAGTTCCATTATTGCCTCCTAAAACGGAAAATCTTCAAGAAGTTCCATTGCTTTCATCTCAAGTTCTTTGAGTGTTGTGCGGTGGTTGAATCCGCCGTGATAATCTTGCTCGTTCTTGGCTGTACGTATCAAAATGTTGCTGTACCATTCGTTGGTGAAAAACCTAACGTCGCTTATGGAAACGTAAACGCACTTGTTTTCCGCACTCTTGATAAAAGCAGAAAAGCAGTAATGATTCCGTCCGACATTCACGAGTTGCCAATGATTTTGCTTGCATATCGAGCGCAAGAAGTTGATGTATTTCGTTTGAAAACTTTTGTAGTCATCTCCCGTATAACAGCCTGAAGAAAACTCATAGTCTATGTATTTTTCTAAGTCTTTAATCGTTGCCATTGTTGTTCTCCTTTATGTATTTCTTGTAGATGTCGTAGTTTTCGTTTCTCTCGTCCACGATTCCGTACTTGTCGTCAACGTAGTATTCGCCTACAAACCAATTCATAATGCCCGTGCAAAGTTGGCTTCCAACCTTGAAAACGTAAGAATTTGTTATAGGTCTTGCAAATAAATAATTTGGACCGAGCAATATTGCCCGGCCCGTCTTTCCGTCCATTGAGTTGAGATGTGCTTTTACTTCTATCGGTTTCATTGTTTTCACCTCACGCGATTCTTGAAATACCGCCACCAAATGAGCGGATAACTATCGTTCCAAATTCGGAGCAGTTATCGTCGTCTTTGTTCCATACGTAAGCAAAGGCGTAATAATACCTGTCTGTCTTTTCCAAAAGCGTGTCCCACTCTTCCTCATAATCAGTAACAATAAGGAAATCATACAACTCGCCAAATTCCGTGTATTCGTGTGTAACTGCATACACGAGGCAGTCGTGTTCCTTCTCAAATGTTTCTATTTTCTCTTGCAATTCGGGTTCTTGGTATGTCCAGAATCCGCCAAATCCTTCGTAATAGCAAACATCGTTGTGCTGCTCAAAGCCTTTGATGTATGGTAAAGGACGATAAAGTAAGATACTACGCCATAAGTTCAATTTACCGTCCGTTCGATGAAAGCATAGACAAACAGGCAAGCGGCGGTAATACCGTTACCGAAGTAAATTATGCGGTCAATAAGCAGTATGCTTTCGGTTCAATCAACGGCAAACCGTATGTAAATTGCGTGGATATCGAAACAATCGTCGTTACGGATAAGTTTGTAGGTTTCGTTCGCTATCCCGACGGGTTCAAACTGTATGTAGGCGCATGCGACAGCCATTTCGTAGCGTTCAACACAAATAAGCCTATGGACAAACTTCTTGAAGCCGACGTGTATTACACAACGCAGGAATACTCTTCATCGTGGGCGGCATTTGTCGGAGAAAACGAAACGTTCGGGGAAAAAGCGGACAAATACGCTTATCTCAAATATACCGATAAGGTCGAACATACAGGCGGTGGCTGGTTTGCCGGAACGTATAAGTGGGACAGGATTCAGACGGTTGACGATTTTATAAAGAACGAAGACCGCGAGCAAATCTTTTCGGGCGCGGTAATCGACGTGAAAATTTCGTCCAAACTTACCGACGCCGCACTTAACGAACTTAAAGGTAAAAAGTGGGTTCTCCGCTTTACCGAAACGGACTACACGCTTTGGTCGGGACAAGGCACTTATGGCACTTTTTCCACCATTGTGGGCGACGTTACCATACTTCGATTGAAGTTTGAAACAGACGGAATTACCTACAACTTGGGCGTTATAGACAACAAACAAACGGGCGGAAAAGAACCGTCGAACGAAACGGATATCGACATAAGTCTGAACAAGCGCGGAAAGATGATTTTGTATCTCTTGATGCTCATACTTTTAATCATACTTCTCGCCCCGATTTTGCCGTATGTTCTGCAAGCAATCGTATGGATAATTTCACTGCCGTTCAAAGGTATTTCGGCGGCTGTAAAATCCGCGAAACGACGGCGCACCGAGAAGCGAGTCAGAAAAGAATTTGCCGACCGGTGGAACACAAGCGGAAAGTAAAATCTAACGAAAAGACGCCGGCGGATCGTATGGTTCGTCGGCGTTAATTTTATCTATAAAAACAGGAGAATTTTAATATGAAAACACTAAAAAGAATTATAGCGGTTTTACTGCTATTCATAACCATTCTGGCGGTAAGTTACGTCGTTTACACGGTAAAGCAAATATCGCCCGAAAATACAATTTCTGAGGTGCTTTATGAGATTGCAAAAACGACTTAATATTGCGCTCACGGTAGCCCTTACGATAGCATTTATTTTGCTCGGTATATTTACGTTCCGACAATCCTATTGTCGCACAATAGAGGCTTTAATCGACTTATACGGCAGTTTTAAGTATTATTTCTGCGTATTATTCGGTTTCCCCGTCGATGGTATTCCGTCCGTTGCGGAGCGTTCAAAGGTGCTGAATTGGGACGTGATTTTGCCTGCGGATTTTGAAACGTTCAAGGCAAATTGTATAGCCTTTTTCAGACTGTTTATAAGCAAAGAAAACTTCCTTTCGTGGCTTAATTCGACAGGCGGAAAAGCGGGCGTTTGGGCAAAGATTTTCATCATACTTTTGCCTTGTATTTTGGCGGTCATAATCGCTATAAAACGACTGTATGCAAAAGGCAACAAAAAGCACAACGTAGACACAGTTCCGCTACGGGTATTCAAGAAAATATCTGCCGTAACGTATCAACCGACAAAGCGTTTTATATACAGTTATATAGAATTTTTACGCGAGCATAACTGGATATGGATTTCGTGGCTTATTATGTGGGCGTTCCACTTAAATATAGCAAGTATCGTGATAGAATTTTTCGCGTATTACTTCTTTTTTTCTGTATCGTTCCGGGTGGACACGATATACACACAATTCCTAAAATTGGCAATAGATTTGCAACCGCTTTTAAGGTTCTTTCCGTGGTGGTCACTGCTCATTCTTGCCTACTTTTTGTTCGAGCATTGGCGTAAGAAATTCGCACTTAACAAACTACGCAAATGCGAGGCGAAAAACTGCGGTTTTATAAACGCTCTCCCTATCGTTTCGATGACCTGCGGAAGTATGGGAAAACGCAAAACCACAATGATAACGGATATGGCGTTAAGTCAAGAAGTAATGTTTAGACAAAAGGCGTTCGACATTTTACAGAAGGCGGATATGAAATTCCCGTATTTCCCGTGGATATGCTTTGAAAAAGAACTCGCCTCGTGTATCGAATACGGAACGGTATATAACCTTGCAACGGTCAAAGAATGGGTAAACCTAAAACGTAGCCGATATGAAAAACACGGCAATGCCCTGTGGCAGTTATACGGATATGACTGTCAAAGATACGGTCTTACATACAACGACGCACTTAAAACAAGTGGACTATTTGACGTTTTGGAAACGTATGCGCAAGCGTTTTTCATATACGCACTTGAAACGAGCCTTATCGTGGCGAACTACTCCATACGAACGGACAATCAGATATTGACGGAAGACAATTTCCCGCTGTGGGCGTTGGACTTCTTCTCTGACGGGCAAAGACAAAGCAGACACTCCCATATTTTGGACTTCGACGTATTGCGTTTAGGCAAAAAGATATTAGAAAACAACCCGAAAGCAGGCAGTTTTGAGTTCGGCGTTGTCGCTATAACCGAAATAGGTAAAGAGCGTGGAAACAACCTTGAATTAAAGGAAGTCAAGAAGAAAAACGATGAAACGAACCAAAAGAACGACCTTTTCAATTCGTGGCTCAAAATGTGCAGACACTCCGCAACGGTGGATAATTTTCCGTTCATAAAGGTGTTTACGGACGAACAACGCCCTGAAAGTTGGGGTGCGGACGCAAGAGATCTATGCGACATTGTAAATATCGTTTCCGCTGGGGATACAAAACTTGCTCTGCCGTTCTACACGATAGAAGATATGGTGTCCGAAATAGCGTTTAATCGCTTTATAGACCTATATTATGATTTCAGATACCGCCGCGGCGACAACACTTTGCTCGTGCATATCTTAAAGTCAATAACCGCTTGGCTATGGAAACGCAACGCCCGAATTTACAACAAATACGGCTATTCTATCGTTAAGGTTGAGAAAGAACGCGGAACAATGGATGGAAAGCCAGAGAACAAAAAGTATTTCCTTATGAATTATAAGATTTACCGTAACCGTTTCACTACGGACTGTTTCTCGGACTATTTCAACGACCTGGCAGGCAAAACAAACGTCGGGCTTATGGACTATATCGAATATGCGACTGAAAAAGCAAGCATTGACGAATTGAAGGCACAGAACAGTTATTTCATAAACGGTCTTTACCGTGATGAAGAAGGAGCGTGATATTATGCCATACGGAGAAACGAAAGTCTATTTTGACGGCAGTCATTATATCGCTATTCCGCACACGGAAAAACCTTATAAACGTCGCCCGAAGAAAATCGAAGAAGTCATCACGGTTGCGGACGACGGCAAAACGTTAGCCCCCGTAGAAGAAAAAGCGGAAAGTCCGCCCGTAGAAGAAAAGCAGATGACGCTTGAAGATTTAGCCGAAGAAACGCAGGAAACGTCGGAAGAAAATACGTCGCCGCCAAAGCCCGTAAAAACGGTTAAGACGACGAAAAAGCAAGTCTTTGACAAGTTCTATGCCGAGAGTCTGAACCTGCCTAAAACGGCAAGGAAACGCTTTATAATCGAGGGTATGAGATCGTTCTTCAAAAGCGCGGAAGCGACCGAAAATTATGTTACGCTGAATATGGAACGTAAGTATAAAAATCTCGTTGCAAGACGGGTGCGACTCGTAGCGAGTCTGACTCTTGGTATTATTAAAGTTTTCAGCGACAATTTTTCCCGTTTACTTCGGCTTTTAACTGTGCTACAACGGCAAAGACGAAAGGCAAAAAACCGGAGCGGTATCTTTATTGTTATGTCTATTGAAAAAACTGTTATACGGTCTTTCATAGCAAGCACCTGTTTTTGAGCATAGAAAAAGCCGAGCGATTAAACGCCCGGCTGATTCTTCTTTTTGCCGTTCAAATCGACTTTTATGCCGAAATATTCGTTAGAAAAGAATAATACGAACTCTAACTTATCGTTAGGGTTCGTATTATTCCCTAATGGCGGACATTTTTTAATCCCAACTGAACACCCTAAAATTGCTTGTGTAATATATACTTTGTATATATTAAGTTGTTTTTTCATTTGTGAATTTTTACAAAAGTGTACATTTTTATTCAAAAACTTAGCTTATAATTCGAAGCCATCATATAAACAAAATTATCTCATAATCGGTAACAATTGGCTCTTTTCCTATTTTGTGTTGGTCTATGGTTATGCGCTGATTAAATGAGTAAAAAGAAAAGGCCTGATGCAGTTCGTCATCAGGTCTTTTTCCATCGGTATAATTGAAGTGAATTTCTATCTTATCGTTATATAGCACAACTTGTTTTATTAGCAGTTGTATCATTTGCAGCGGTCGCTTTTTTACTGCGGATTGTAGGTATTTTACTATATCGTTTTTCTGTATTATCAAATTAGATTTTAGTTTCTCGACGGCAATCTTATTGATTAGCTCCGCCTTTTCAGCCTCTAATGCATTCAGTCGTTCTTTTGTTGTTTGACTGATGATGCCTTGTTCCATTGCCGCTATCAAATTGTCTATGGACGATTTCTTCTCTGCTAATCTTTCTTCCAAGATATGTAGGATTGATTGGTCGTCCATTCGCTTTTGATGCGCGCCCATTATTCGCTCGGCTATATCTTCTATTAAATCCGGCGTTGCCAGCGCTTTGTATGTTGCATCTATTACAACTTTTTCCAAAACTTCTTTTCGTATCGGCGTGCTTTTACAATTCTTCCCTTTCCGCCGCCCCGAACATTTGTAATACCTCATAATTACACCACTTTTCGAAGTGCCGGAATCGGAGTTTATTGGACTTCCGCAATAACCGCACGTAACTTTGAATTTCAACAGGTATTCAACATCGGGCTTGTGCTTTCCGTATTTGTTGTTTTCAATTCTCGCTCTAACAATATCGTATGTCGTTTGAGAAATTATCGGAGGATAAATATTCGTAAACACTTCATCGCCGTGTCTAAAAATGCCTGCATACTTTTCGTTTTTCAAAAGATAGTAAACCGTGTTCCTTGCAAATGGTTGTCCTCGATTCTCAATTCCTTTCTCGTGCAACTCGTCAATAATATCAGTTACAAGACGTCCTGCTGCATAATCTTCAAAAATCTTTCTGACAATAACCGCTTGGTCTTCGTTGATTTGCACCTTTCGTCCCGTCTTTCTATCTCCCGTCACGCAATATCCGAATGGTATATATCCACCTGTAAAATTGCCTTTTTGACGGCTTTCATTCATCCCGCGTTTTACCTTTTGTGATAACTCTGCCGAATAATACTCTGCCATACCGACGTACATATTTTCAAGAATAATGCCGTCAAGGTTTTGAGAGCCGTCTATATTTCGCGACGTTCGTTGTGTTGCAGAAATGACAATTTTACCTGTCTTTTGCAATCTGTATTTGTTAATTGCTTGTTCAATAGAATTCCTTCCGAAACGGTCTAATGCATATACAAGGCAAATATCCCATTCTTTTGTCTTTTCACTGTCCGAAAGCATTTGTTGGAATTCCTTTCTCAAATCGTTCGTTCCTGTCATTGCGCGGTCTATATATTCATGCACTACAATCAGGTCGTTGTTTTTTGCAAACTCATAACAAACTCGAAGCTGACCTTCGATAGATTGTTCAGTTTGTCGTTCGCTCGAGTATCGAGCATAAATTACACATTGCTTCATCTTATTACCTCCTTTTTCGCAATTTGTGATTCAAGTATAGGGTGTTCAAATCTCAAAAGGTAGGACATCTGTCGAGTCGTTTTGTACCGAGTTTGTGTCGGCACAAATTTGCATCGAAATTCGCTTGAAACAGTTTTGAAACGATAACGTGACATAATTGAAACACTCCTTTATCGAGTTGTCTTTTTCTTTCGACACCCCGAAAGAATCAGAAAAGCGACGCATCGTCAAGGAACAGAAAAAAAATTGCGTAGATTGTAATTATTTCCCATTCTTATGCAATATTTTTTCCATTGACGAAAGGAGTTTTCCTGATAAACTCCCACCCTACTCAAAAAGAGAAAGAAAAGACATATCACATTGATGTTTCATCATTGTTTTGTTACGGATTTGTAGCGATTTCGTCACAGTTTTATCATACATATTTTTGTGTTTCAAAGACGACCTTTGTTGCTTTATATTGTTCTTCTTTTTTGCGACCACAAGGATTATCGTTAAGTTAGAAAAAACAACGGAGGTGTGATATGCGGGAAATCGTACTTGAAGATAATCCGAGTAAACGACAAATATTTGTAGATGATAACAAACCGGATTTCTCTTATTTATCTAATAAAGATATAGATTTATATATATCCTTATTAGAAATAGAAATGTATGAGCATTTCAAGAATCGTCGCAAAAGAAAGCCGAGAGATCAACCTGAAAATAAAA
>ENA-ORRN01002670-ORRN01002670.1-human-gut-metagenome-genome-assembly--contig:-NODE-2670-length-11057-cov-2.520542_pt1 | contig 11057 bp, 8 predicted proteins | sample MGYA00242174_ERZ509132 | MGnify/ENA primary metagenome ERZ509132 (study PRJEB26280, sample SAMEA2338671) | human gut metagenome | biome: human gut; feature: human-associated habitat; material: faeces...
AATGGCATAGAAACAGCAGTGAATTCTGGAGACATAACGGAAGAAAGAATAGAAGAAAGTGTGCTAAGAATTTTGAAAGTAAAACTGGAGGCTGGTATTATAGAAAATTAGATAATAAAAATATGAGAGTAACGTAAAGTGTAAAGAAAATATTTGATTAAATTTGTAAAATGGAGAGAGTTGGCAAGTGAAAAAAAGAGCAATAATTATTATATGTATGATTGCATGTGCACTTTCTGGATGCGGTAAAGAGAAAACAGGAGAAGGTGAAAGTAAGAAGGTGCAGGAAAATCAATTTCAAAGTTCAGTGCAAGAATTAAAACAAAGAAAGAACGCAACTATATTTTCAAAATATCTAGAACTTGTAGGAAATGACTACTCTGAAATTTCTGATCAATATGTAGATACTATTACATCAAATACAGAATTAGATGGTTTTGCTATTGAAACTCATAGTATAGAAAAAGAATTTACAGAATTACCTGGAAAATGGAAGATTTTTTATAATTATTATGATGGAGAGAAAGAAAGCTATGAAAATGGAAGTTTACCAGAAAAGCTGTCAATGCCTTATTTAATAGGTGAGGGAAAAAAGAAGAGCTCTGAACTTTTAGAAAAATTGGAAAGGGAATATGGAAAGTATGATGAAGAATATGAAATTCCCTTTAACACAGAGTCAAATGAGGAACAGATTCAGTGCTATCAGTGGGATAGTGTTGAAGCAAATTATGGAATGACTTTGACGGTTGAAAATGATAGATATAAAATTACATTTTCACATGAGCTAGAAGTGTTTGATAAACAGAAAATATTACAGCCAGTCTATGAAGAAAATGAGAATTTAGAGAAACAATATTGGGAGCAGATGTTAAATTCTTATAAAAGAGAGAGAGTAGAAAGCCTTTGGAATGTGAGGTATGAAGAAGCGCAGGAAAATTTGGAAACAATGTTTCAAAATGGATATCAAATAAAGGAAAATGTTTTGGAATGTTTTAGGGTTAATAATTATGCAGCATGGGTCTGGACGGAGGAGTTAGGAAAATCCGCAGGTGCTCTTTTATTGGATAAAGAGGAAGAATATTTTTTAGTTCATGTCAATTTTGAAATTTCCAATGAAAAGGAAGAGAAAGCTGTCGATGATTATATTTTAGTTGGCAAAGTCAATGATAACTGGAAAATATGTAATATGCCTGCGGTGCTGAATCTTTTAGATGATATTTCTTTTTAGAAAAACAAAGAATTAAAAAAATGGACAAAAAATTGTTGCTTTTAAGAAAAAAATTATCCAGTAAAGAGATATTAGGCAATAGAAAGTATTGTGTTTTATGTGATTTATGGCGTTTTGCAATCGTCTGTTTATAAAGGACGGTTTCAAATAAATTTGTCCAATGAGAGAGGAGAAAAGTAATGTTCTGCGAAAAGTGTGGGAAGGAAATCAAAGACAATGTAAAGTTCTGTCCATTTTGTGGAAACAAAGTTTCGGAAAAAGTGGAATCCCGCCAGGCGGTGCAAAAGCAAACTTCAAAAGAAACTAAAAAGAAAAAATGGCTCTGGATGGTCGGTGTAGCTGTGATTCTTGCGGCAGGAGGGGGAATTGCACTTGGTTTAAATCAAAATCCCAAGCCCCAGTCAGATCCGCAGGCAGCAACAGCAAAAAATGAAAAAGCCGTAGAAAATAAGGACACAAAAGAAGAAGCAAACGGAATTCAGAATGCAGAAGAAGCGCAGGCATGGCTGGGAGAGCAGAAAGAGGAGCTTGGATTGGAAAATGCACTTTCCGAATTGAAAGAGACATCCACTGCAGAAGTAAGCGGCGATCATTATTACCGCTTTGAACAGAATTATGAGGGAATCCCTGTATATGGAAGAGCAATCGTGGTTGCAGTGGATCAGGATGGAAATGTGGCATCGGTGACCGGAAATGCAACGGATGTTGCAGAGGATCTTAATTTAACTCCATCGATTACCAAAGAACAGGCAGTGGAAAACATCCGGCAGTATGCTTCGGAAACACTTGGAATGGATGAAGTGGCTAGTTTGGATGAAATTACTCTAAATCAGGAGAATCTTTGTGTTTATAACATGAATGATACTATGAGGCTGGCATATCAGATTCCGACAGAATCGTATCAATTTCTGGTAGATGCGAATCAGGCAGAGGTACTGGAAGCGGTGCCGGAGCTGTATGAAGAATCTGTAATTTATACGGATACAAATGGACAGCAGGAAATCGAGGGAACAGATCCAGTTGATGGATATTATGTGCTGAAGGATCAGAAACGAAATATTTATATGTATGATGCGGGCGGTCAGACCTATATGGATCCAGCTTCTGGTCTGAGCTATCCGGAAGTATTGCAGCAGGTTCGAAGCAAGGATACTATATTTGGAAATGAAGATGATACGCCACAAACATCCGCAGAGGTTTATTCTGATTTAAATACGATTGGCTCGATTTATGATTATTTTCTGAAAAAACATAAAGAAAATGGCTGGGGAGTTCTTGCAGTTGTCAGCAATGATGAATTAGGAGCACAGCAGGGAAACAATGCGGCTGCAGGGGTTGTGGATTATAAAGAGCGTCTTGCAGATGCAATACAAGATTATGATGAGAACGCATATCAGGGGAAAATAGGATGGATGGATCTTGGAACTGCGTATTCAGGAAAGGGAACTGAGTCGCTAGACGTAATTGCCCATGAATATACACATATCATTACTCGAAAATATGCGAAATGGAGTTCTGGAAACAGAGAAACCGGTGCGATAAACGAAGGAATTTCGGATATTTTTGGGGAAATTCTTGCAGAAGCTGTCGGAGATGGAGCTGACTGGGAGATGGGAAACCGAATCATACATAATCCATATGAGAATGGATATCCGAGAAGCACTGGTGCTAATGAAATCTTACCGAACGACAGGATTAACGTGCGAAACAAAGATGGGGAGGAATCTCAGACAGACTATGCACATGGATATTCCACCGTCATTTCGTATACGGCATATTTGATGAAAAATGGATTAAATGAAAGCGGCCAGGGGCAGTTATCCTGGGAGGAACTCAGTGAATTGTGGTACAGAGTTATCGTCATGATGACATCGGACTGTGATTTCGCGCAGTGCCGGGCCTTTGCGGAATATGCCGCTGATGCGATGGAAGAGTTGACAGAAGAACAACGGATTTTGGTGAAAAGAGCATTTGATGTTGTTGAAATTTTTGATGCAGAAGAAGCGATTAACAATATCGAATATGATATCAAACCAGGCAGCACACTGCGGGTTTATGACAAAAAGCAGGACTATTATGGCGGCTATGTGCTGAAGATCATGGGAATAAGTGGAGAAGAAAAGATCCTGGAAGACAGAAAAGTCAGCATCCGTCATCAATACAACAAAGAAATACAGGTAAAGGAAGCTGGCCCGTATGAACTGAATCTTCCAAATGGAATCTATCATTTGACTATAAGCAATCCAGATCGGAACGGAACGTATTCTTTTGTGGTGAAAGTAGAAGAAAATGGCAGTGATGATGCAATTCTCGTTTCCACAGACTATGAGCCGCCGATGATTGTGAATATTATGGATGAGCCGATGGAATACAAAGAGGAATTGTATGATGAAGTATTTCAGGAATACCGGGATGCGACGGATGCTTATATAGCCGGCGGAACAGATGCTGTTTCAGGAAAGTTTCTTTATATTGATGATTTTTTGATTTCACATGGCTGGCAGGTCTGGTATGGATATTATGACATTGATGGAAATGGAATACCAGAACTGCTGATTAGTTATGAGACGATAACTGGAACAGAGTATAAAACGGTAGATGTTCTCTCGCAGGATGAAAAAAGCGTTCAGAGAGTGGGGGAGGATGACACCTTCTCCGCCTATACAGAATCACATATTTATACAAGTGGTGTGATCTACAGCGACGCGGGGGATCAGGGAAACTATTATAAAATCAATGCAAATGGATATAGTCTGGACAAGATTGACTGTCCTGCAGAACTTGGGGAAAAAATTAGCGTAGACTGGAAACCACTGGAACTGACACAGAATGACTCTGTGCAGGATGATACTTCTTCGGATGAGAATGTTATGAGTGCAGAAGAAGTGTATCAAAAGTTGGAAGAGCATTATGCGCAGGGAACGATTGATTCCTCGGGAGAAGATCTTGCGGTCATGGAAGGAAGTGTAAATGGGACAACGTACAGCACAACCGTACGATGCGGCATGCCTGGAAACCCGTCTGCATCGCAGGCTCTGTATGAGGTAAGCGTTGATATGGTAACCGGAATTGCATCGCAGACAAGGATGCTGCTGCCGGATGGGAAGGTGGAACAGTTTAGTCTGAGGGATAATTAGAACACCAGGAGAAAAATAAATAATATGTATCGTCCCGCTGCTGATGAATAGCTTGTCAGCAGTGGGACTTTTTTCTGCGGGTTTGTCAAGTTTTTTGTGTAAGTTTTGAAAAAATATTTTGGGGAGGGAAACCTCCCCATTCTTATGCTGAGATACTTTCTGGAGTTAATTCATTAAAGCGTTCTTTAAAAGTTCTTCCATCTCATCGTTCAATTCTCGTGCTTTTTGATAAGCAGCAATCAGGCGCTCATATGCTTCGCTGAGCAGGCCAGCCTCTCCATCCTGATCAGCTGCGTCCAGCATCCTTAAACGATGGTCTATATTTTCCCATTTTTCATGAAGGGACATTCTCAGAATCCTCCATTCTCGTATTTGCGAATCCGTTCCTGGATTTTTTCACTTTATAGGAAATTTCTCAAATCGTCAGAAATAGTGTATAATGGGCTGGAAATAAAAAATGACATAACAAAAGAGCGAAGGGGGCTTCGCCATGACGTTGTTTATGAAGTTTTTTGTTTTGGTTTAGGTTAGCTGCACTATCTGACTATGGAGAAAGAATTATTATGAACATGGATTTATCCATATTTCATAACCTTTCGATATCGTTCAAATAGTGCAGTTTTTTTGTGGTAAACTTCTAAAACCAACATAGAAGTACCACACTCGGAACAACAGAGAGGGTCGTATCCAAAAGAGAGCAGAATGGATTGTCGCCAGTCCTGAATAGAATGTAGGAAACATTGTTTTTAGGCAGAAATACATTTACGGAGCTTCATTTCCTGCTTATGATGTTTTGCATATATCCCATAGTAGCGAAGCATTTTAAAATGTTTTTCGGGGATGTGGACAATGAGTTTTTGAATGAAGTTCAAAGCAGGAATGGTTTCAGTAACAGTATTATTGTCTTCGTGTCTGGTGTAATGAAAGGTTACATTTTCGCCGTTATAAGTATCAATACGCGATGTGGCAATAACAGGTCTGCCGAGGTATCGGCTGATGTATTTAATGGTGATATCAGGAGTGCAAAGATTTGGTTTTGCACGGACATAAAAGCCGTCAGCGTGTTTCGTGTACATTTCATTTTTGACTTTGCGAAAAGTCGGACCAATGCGGGAGGTAAGTCGTTCAAGCAGGACTTTGCGGAAAGCATTACGAAGGAAACTGTAATCAAAGTGTTTGACAGGACGCCAAGGAGTGATGTTACCAGCTCCACCCTCGGAGATGAGAGCGTGGATATGAGGATTCCATTTTAAATCACGCCCAAAAGTGTGAAGAACACAGATAAGCCCAGGAGTAAAGTTTTCGGTTTTATTCATTTTGGAAAACATGCGTAAGACAACATCACGAACAGAATGAAATAAACAATCTAAGAGAGTCCTGTCTTCGAGAAAATAAACGCGAAGTTCCGCTGGGATAGTGAAAACACAATGGCGATGAACGCAAGAAACAAGCTTACAGGACATATGAAAAGAACGAAGCTGGTTGTATTTGTTTCCACAGGAAGGGCAAAAACGGCTTTTACAGCGAAAGGGAACAAATTTAAGATTTCCACAGTGAAGACAGCCATACATGGCACCACCGTAAGAAGGGTCACCACAATGAATCATCTTGTTGACATTTTCAATGACAGCAGGACGAGGATGGAGTTCATAAATGATGTGTTCATAATAATCGGTAAAGATGGATTGTAATATATTCATAATAGAATTTTACAATAAAGAAGGAGATAAGAAAACCCATTCCCCTCATGAATGAGGGGTTAGGGGAGTTGAGAGTGTCGCAGACACTTTTTTATGGCTCTGAATTGTTACAAATTTTCTTAAAACCGCAGCTCCCTGCACCGATTCATGCATGCAAAGATCTCCTGCCGTCTCGGCCGTGCCAGGTCGCTGGGTCTTCCAGGAGCGAGAAGCGAAGAGAGGCCTTTTTCATCCATCTGTTTTTCCAGCAGATCCACCACCTGCACCAGTGTTTTCTTACCGTCCATTTTGTGCCCGGCGGCTTCTAAAAGGAGCACAGCCAGCCCGTTCAGCTGTTCACTGTCCGTGAGCTGTTCCACGGCGCGCAGATCCGTCAGAGATTTGTTGATAAGGATGGATTCCCGTCCCATGACCTTGACTTTCGTGCGGTCACTTCCCGTCAGGCATTTACCCGGCTGCGGGCAGCGATGGAAGGCCGGAACGGAAAAAGGGCGCACGGAGGCAGTAAATGGCGGAAATTCTGCGGCTGTGGTTTTCGCGCGATCCGTAATGTCATAAGGAACGTATTCTTTCATCTGAATGACAGTGTCTGCCACGTGGAAGTAGGAGCCGGAGCTTCCGGCAACGAGAATGGACGAGATCCCGAGCTTCTCATACAGATCCCTTACGCGGCTGATAAACGGTGTGATCGGTTCCTCGCTGTCGGCAATGACGCGCTGCATCAGCTCATCGCGCACCATAAAGTTGGTGGCGGACGTGTCCTCATCGATCAGAAAGAGGCTCGTACCAGATTCGATGCCCTCGATCACGTTGGCGGCCTGCGAGGTGCTTCCGCTGGCATCTGCAGTCGAAAATGAGGTGGTGTCGCTCTTTCCGGGAAGATCGTGGATGAAGAGGGAGATATCGACGTTGCGGATGCTTCTGGAGTCCTCGGAGCGGAGCTTTCCGGCGCTTGCATCGGTGATGACATATTCACGGCCGTCCCCGGCGATGTGGTTGTATACGCCGCGCTCAAGCGCCTGCAGCAGGGTGGATTTTCCGTGGAAGCCTCCGCCTACGATCAGTGTGACACCGAGTGGAATTCCCATGCCGGAAACAGGTCCGCGGTTTGGAAGATCGAGGGTAACGCGCAGGGATTCCGGTGAGGTAAACGGAACGGCGTGCTTCATCGGCAGATCGGAAACACCGGTCTCGCGCGGGAGAATGGAGCCGTCGGCGATGAAGGCAGTGAGTCCTTTTTCTTTTAATGCGGCGCGGATCGCCTGCTGGTCCTCACAGAGATAGGCGACATTGGCGGATGCTTTCGGATCCAGAGCGCGGTAGAACAGCGATTTTTCCACGCAGCCGGGCAAAAAGTCGAAAAGAATGCAGATCAGCTCCTGCGAGGCGATGGTGCGGCCGTTAGCCGGAAAGCCGATTTCCATGTTGACGATAAGACTGCCGTCGGAAGGATTCAGAACACAGGCAGTACGCTCCAGAATTTCCTGCCCGCAGCGGCTTATCCCCAGCAGACCACTTTTGCCGGAGCCCTTTGCGCGGAACGAATACGGTGCGATAGCGCGCGCAAACTGGCGCAGCAGGTAATCCTGGAGGGCGACGCGCTTTTCGTATGTGTCGTAGAGAAAAGCCGGAAACGCAGCGGTTTTGCCGCTGACATGAACGCTGACCCGCGACGGAGCGGCGAACGGATCGCCCTGAACGTGGTCGATGGAGAGTGTGTAGCGCGGAAACTGATAGGCACCACGGGTGGATTTATAGGCGGGATAGCTTTTGTGATTGATACTGAATAAAAGCTGTTTCAGGTCATTTGCAGATTGCATGAAAAAAACTCCTTTCAAAATAAAAAAGGTGAGGCTGCCGTACAGAGCGTGTCTGAGAAAGGCTTTTCGCAAGCTGCGAGTTCCGGTTTGCGGAAATGATTTTTCAGACACGCGCTGGATGACAGCCTCATCCAAAAAGCTTTAACGTCTGGAAACACTCTGGCGTTTCACCAGCTTGGTTGCCATGCACATTTTCAGACATTCGCGTTTCGGATCGGCTACGCGGTCAAGCAGGCGCTGGACAGCGGTGGCTCCAAGCTCGCGTTTTCTGACCTTCATAGTGGAAAGTGGCGGAACCATCATATCGCACATCGGAACGTCATCAAAGCCGATGATAGAGACATCCTCCGGGATGCGGTAGCCGTTTTCACGCAGTGCACGCATGGCGGCCGCCGCGATGATGTCATTGTCGGCAAAGTAGGCATCAGCGATCGGTGCTTTCGACTCGAGAAGGCGCAGCATGTCGCGGTAGCCCTCGTCCGAGGTAGGGGAAACCGGGTGGACATATGGATGTGAGGTGCTGATACCGTTTGCGCGGAGCGCTTTGTAGTAGCCGTCGGCGCGTTCGGAGAAGTTGCTGATGTCGAGGCTCGAGTGAAAGTAGCCCACGTTTTTGTGTCCGCACTGAATCAGATAATTCGTGGCGTTGAACGCCCCCTGAATGTTGTTGATCAGAACGCAGTCGTAATCGAGCTCATCGTAATAGCAGTCCACGACAACGATCGGAACAGAAAAATCGCGGAACTTGCGGAAATCGGACGGAGCCATTTCGGTTGCAAGAAGAAGAATGCCCTCACAGTCCACAGCACGGAGTGCATCGAGCTGGCTGTCAATATCCATGGTCTCATAAAAATAGGAGATATGAAGCGCACAGCCCTGGCGGGTGCATTCGGTGGAGATTCCTTCGGTCAGCTGGGAGAAGAACGGCGTGTCGGCAGCGACCTTTCCGTGCTTTTTATAATTGACCAGCTGAATAATGCGGGAGGAAGCGCCGGAGGCTTCATTTTTTTTCGGCGCATAGCCATACTCGGCTGCAGTTTTTAAAACCAGCTCTCTTGTGGCCTCACTGATGCCGGGTTTGTTATTGAAAACCATAGAAACCGTGGCAGGCGATACGTTGATCAGCTTTGCCAGTTCTTTCGCAGAAATATTCATAAGAGTTCAGCTCCTGTTCGATAAAATCAACCCGCACGGTGCTTCCGTGTGTTTTGTGCATGCGGGATGTTGAAATTTATTTCAGTATTTATCTGAAAAATATTAAACTTATGCATTGATTTTAATATGAATTAAAAAAGAAGTCAACTTCTGAGCTGTAAAAAGTTGAAATACGAAGAAATGCATAAAAGCAGCCATTCTTTTTTGTGTAAATTACTAAAAAAAAATTAATAAAGCTGAATCAATGTTGACAAATTCAAAAGAATTTAGTAATGTAAGAGCCATAAAGAACAGAGAAATTCAAAATATAATTTAGCAAAGTTTAAAGAAAATTAAATGGAGGAAATGAATATGAAATCAGTTAAGATCGGATTTGCACCTACGCGAAGAAGTATTTTCAGCGCTCCGGATGCCGTAAAATATGCCAACCTGACGAGAGAGCGTTTAAAAGAGCTCGGCGTTGAATTTGTTGATATCACAGACATCAATGAGGAGGGGCTGTTTTACGATGAGGCGGACCGTGAGAAAATCCAGGAGAAATTCCGCCGTGAGAACGTAAAGGGAATTTTCTTCCCGCACGGAAACTTCGGAACGGAATATGTCTGTGCAAGGCTGGCAAAGGAAATGGGGCTTCCGTCACACCAGAATCCTTCAGATCGGACCGCGTCCGTTCGACTTCTGGTCCACCATGTGCAACGAGGGTGAACTTCCCCAGCCTTTTCCGCTTGTCTTTATATCAAATTCAACATTCAGCTTTCCCCGATTCCGCTTCCGGAACTGACTGCGGAGATGAAAAAAGTAAAAGCAGAGGGCAGCGAGGTGGAAAAAGTCGTTGCTTACTGCAACACCAATATGTGTGTAAAGATCAAACCGGAAGAACTGGAAAATGTAGCAGCTCTGAAGGTTGCAATGAAGAACCTGGCTGCAAAATATTCCTGCAATGCCATCGCGATCCAGTGCTGGAACGCACTGCAGGGTGAGATTGGCATCATGTCGTGTGCGGCAAACTCTCTGCTGAACGAAGAGGGAATTCCGGTTGTCTGTGAGACCGATATCCATGGCACCATCACCGCTCTGTTGGTAGAGGCTGCCGGCAGAAACGATAAGAGAAGCTTCTTTGCTGACTGGACCGTACGCCACCCGGACAACGAGAACGGCGAGCTGCTGCAGCACTGCGGACCGTGGCCGATTTCTGTTGCACAGGAAAAACCGACGATCGGTTATCCTCTGGCATTCAGCCATCCGGGCGCTGTAGAGGCGCAGGCAAAATTAGGCGAAATGACACTGGCGCGTTTTGACGGAGACAACGGAGAGTACTCCCTGCTGCTTGGAAATGCAAAAGGTGTCGAGGGACCTTATACGAAGGGAACCTACGTATGGGTTGAGGTACAGAACCTGAAACGCCTGGAGGCAAAAATCGTGGAAGGACCGTACATCCACCACTGTGTCGGTATCCACGAGAACGTTGTGCCGGTTCTGTATGAAGCATGCAAATACATCGGCATTGCCCCGGATTTATATGATCCGATTGAGGAAGATGTCAAAGCATATTTAAGAGGAGAATGAAAATCATGAGTGAATACAAGGAATTGAGTTGTCTGGCGTATGATCTGCGGAAGAAAGTAGTGGAAATGGTAGTTTCCGGCAAGGGCGGCCACATCGGCGGTGACATGAGTGTCATTGATGTGCTTGTAGCGCTGTATTTTAAAGAGATGAACATCAGCCCTAAGAACATGGACGACCCGGACCGCGACCGTTTTGTAATGAGTAAAGGTCATTCCGTTGAGGCATATTATGCAGTACTTGCAGCAAAGGGATTCTTCCCGATGGAAGAGGTCATCGAAAAATTCTCCAAATTCGGCAGCCCGTACATCGGCCATCCGAACAATAAACTGCCGGGTATCGAGATGAACTCCGGTTCTCTCGGCCACGGACTTCCGTTCTGCGTGGGAATGGCGCTGGCAGGAAAAATGGATAAAAAAGATTACCGTGTTTACACCGTTATGGGTGACGGCGA
>ENA-ORRN01002671-ORRN01002671.1-human-gut-metagenome-genome-assembly--contig:-NODE-2671-length-11056-cov-12.674484_pt1 | contig 11056 bp, 5 predicted proteins | sample MGYA00242174_ERZ509132 | MGnify/ENA primary metagenome ERZ509132 (study PRJEB26280, sample SAMEA2338671) | human gut metagenome | biome: human gut; feature: human-associated habitat; material: faeces...
GGGCCCCCGTCAATTCCTTTGAGTTTCACCGTTGCCGGCGTACTCCCCAGGTGGAATACTTAACGCTTTCGCTTGGCCGCTTACTGTATATCGCAAACAGCGAGTATTCATCGTTTACTGTGTGGACTACCAGGGTATCTAATCCTGTTTGATACCCACACTTTCGAGCCTCAGCGTCAGTTGCACTCCGGACATATGCCTTCGCGATCGGAGTTCTTCATGATATCTAAGCATTTCACCGCTACACCATGAATTCCAACATCCCTGTGTGCACTCAAGCGACGCAGTATCAACTGCAATTGCACGGTTAAGCCGCACGATTTCACAACTGACTTACGCCGCCGCCTGCGCTCCCTTTAAACCCAATAAATCCGGATAACGCCTGGACCTTCCGTATTACCGCGGCTGCTGGCACGGAATTAGCCGGTCCTTTTTCTGATGGTACATACAATAAGGGACACGTCCCTCTTTTTATTCCCAACTAAAAGCAGTTTACAACCCAGAGGGCCGTCTTCCTGCACGCTACTTGGCTGGTTCAGACTTTCGTCCATTGACCAATATTCCTCACTGCTGCCTCCCGTAGGAGTTTGGACCGTGTCTCAGTTCCAATGTGGGGGACCTTCCTCTCAGAACCCCTACCCATCGATGCCTTGGTGAGCCATTACCTCACCAACAAGCTAATGGGACGCATCGCCATCTCATACCGATAAATCTTCACTCGGACAGTCATGCGGCCATCCGAGACCGCCGGGTATTAATCTTACTTTCGCAAGGCTATCCCCGAGTATGAGGCAGGTTCGATACGCGTTACGCACCCGTGCGCCGGTCGCCATCAAAAAGAACCGAAGTTCCTTTCATGCTGCCCCTCGACTTGCATGTGTTAAGCCTGTAGCTAGCGTTCATCCTGAGCCAGGATCAAACTCTTCATTGTAAATATAATGTTTTTGTTTTCTCTGTTTATATGCTCAAGACTACCTGTTATTTATTAGAGTAATTGACGGTTTGTTTTAAACCTTTGTTACTTGCATGCCCTGTCTCCAGTGCAGTGCAAGTCCCTTGTACTTCTCTACAAAATAGTTTTATGTAATTTCTTTCAAAGAACTCTTTGCTGTCGCGGTGGTGAGAGGTGTACCGCTCGTCCCGTTTAGCGAGTGCAAAATTACGGACTTTTTCCATTCCCACCAAATGTTTTCGCAATTATTTTTCAAGAAAAAATTGCGCGAAAAGGACAAGGCGCTAAAAGACAACGCTTTGCGCCCTGAAAAATTTTTCGACTTTTTTCGGTCGACAACACGGCAAAGGTAGGAAACGCTAAGAATATGGCAAAAACCTGCGGCGGAATTTTTCGGGTTTTATGCCGAAGAACATGGTTTCGGGAGAACCCAAAACATAATTAAGAGCATTTCGCGGCCCAACAATGTTTGTTGGAGTACCAAGAATGAGCGGATTCTCACAATATGTACAACAGTATCTTTGCGCTTTATGCAAACGTAAAGAATATCTATGGGGGGCTATTAAAACAAGGTCCGCTCTAATTATGATTTGAACGATAGCTTTTTCATATATATATAATGAACAACAGAACTGCCCCAACAAGACATACGCCATTCAGCAACAACGTTCCGAAGCCCCCTGTATAAAAACGAAGTGACTTCGTGAATTTCACGAAGCCACTCGAAATGTTTTCACAACGGAATAATCCTTATTGCGAATTGCTTTCAATTAGCAAGGGCAAAGTAAACAAATATTTTTCAGAAAGCAAAGCCTTTTCACAATAAATTCACTACATTTGTAAATGTTTCTATACAGAGGGCTGTTTTAGAATACCAGGTAGGCCTGTACAACAACTCATTTAAAAAAAAGACTACCAGGTGTTATGGATTACTGACATATAAACAACTATGTGTTTTGTATTCCTCACACCATGTAGCCGCCAACAGTACATACCCCTTCAAAACTGGCCATAATAGGACACCCCTTAACCGATTCACCACACATAAAACACAACCATATAATATCATGACGAAGAATACAAGGAACATCATTGGCTTGGACTTAGGAACAAATAGTATTGGCTGGAGCTGGATTCAACAGCTAATATCACCTACCCCAACGCAACCTTCAGAATATCTTTTTAACGGAACTCCTATTATTAGGATGTCTGGCAGCCGCATCATTCCGATGCCTGGAGATGTCACTGGAAGCTTTGAGCGAGGCGAAACCATCTCCAAGACCAAAGACAGAACAGCTAAGCGCATGGCTCGCCGCATGAACGAACGCTTTCAATTGAGGCGTGAACGTTTAAACCGCGTGCTAAATATTATGGGCTTTCTGCCCGAGCACTATGCACGCGCTCTTGACCGCTACGGCAAATTAAACGAAGAAAGCAACACCACCATCGCATGGCGAAGCAAAGAAGACGGGAAGAATGAATTCATATTCTATCCGTCCTTCCTTGAAATGGCATCTATTTTTAAGGAGCACCACCCAGATATCCAACGCATTCCTTTAGACTGGACCTTATATTATCTCCGCAGCAAAGCTCTACACCAAGCCATCACCAAGGAGGAATTGTCATGGGTGTTACATAGTTTCAATCAGAAAAGGGGCTACTATCAATCACGCGAAGACATCACAGAGGAAGACAAGACGAAAAAGGTCGAGTACATCAAAGGTGTCGTAAACTCCGTTGAAGACACCGGGGAAAAAGCGAAAGGCAAAAAAATATATAAAGTGACCTTCGCCGATGGCACTGAGTTTACAAGCACAAAGTCCGAAGCCCCCTTATGGATTGGACGCACACGGGAAATCATTGTAACGACATCGCTTGACACCTCTGGAAAACCAAAACTTGACAAAGAAGGAAAAATCATCCAGAGCGCCAAAACTCCCGATGAGAAGGACTGGACTCTGATAAAGATCCGCACAGAGGCCACCATCGATGACAGCAAACTGACAGTCGGTGAATACATTTTTCACGCCTTGCTTAAAAACCCAGAGACAAAAATAAAAGGAGCACACGTCAGCACCATAGACCGTCGCTTTTACATCAACGAAATCAACGCCATATTAAAAGAGCAAGAAAAATACCATGAAGAACTAAGAGACAAGTCCCTCTACGAGCAGTGTATCAAAGCGTTATATGCTCAAAACGAGGTAAGGCGCAACATCATTGCCCCTTGGAGCATGAAAGACCTGCTTACAAAAGACATATTGTTCTACCATAGACCCCTTAAAAGCAAGAAGTCTCAAATTTCAGAATGCCCATTGGAGTTCCATTGCTATACGGACAAAGATGGGGAAACACATCGGCAAGGCATCAAATGTATTCCAGTATCGCATCCGCTTTTTCAAGAATACCGCATTTGGCAATTCATATCCAACCTGCGCATATATGAGCGTGAGCACTTTGACAACAGCAAGCATTTTACCAATGTGGACAAAACCTCGGAATTTCTAACGAGCGAAAAGAAAGAAGAATTGTATGAATGGCTGGCGGAGAAAGATTCTGTGAGCCAAAAGACCTTGCTGGGGCACCTCGGACTGAAGGTTGAACGTTATCACTGGAATTTCCCTGAAGAGAAAACCTATCCCTGTGGGGAAACCAGACATCTGATTCAGAGCAGGCTGAAGAAAGCCAATCTTCAGAAAGCCTTCCATTCCCTGATTTCTGATGAGCAAAAAGAATGTTTCGAGCGGGGCTTATGGCATATCCTCTATTCTATCAGTGACTATAACGAGCTGTGCAAGGCTTTAAAAACTTTTGCAAGAAAAACAGGATTCACGCTCGAAGAACAACTTCTCTTTGTTGAAGCATTTTCATCCTGCCCTCCCTTCAAAAAAGACTACGGAGCCTACAGCAAAAGAGCCATCACCAAATTATTGCCTTTGATGCGCATCGGAAAATTTTGGCACGAAGAATCCATCGATTCCACAACAAAGAACCGTATTGAACATCTCATCTCTGGAGAGGAATGCAGCGGCATCGACGTCCGCGTACGTGAAAAAGTCGCCAAAGCCGGGCTCTGCGAATCCATAGAACAATATCAAGGTCTCCCACAATGGCTCGCAAACTATGTCGTTTACAACCGACATTCAGAAGCGTCTGAAATCACCAAATGGGAATCTCCTGACGAATTAGACAATTACATCAGGTCTTTCAAGCAATATTCTCTACGCAATCCAATCGTTGAGCAGGTTTCTCTTGAAACGCTGCGCGTGGTGCGTGACCTATGGACTGAACTTCAAAAAGAAGGTCAAACGATTGACGAAATCCATTTGGAAATGGGGCGCGACCTTAAAAACACAGCCGAGGAACGGTCCAGAATTTTTAGAAGAAACAGCGAGAACGAAGATACCAATTTTCGTATCAAGCTTCTGTTGGAAGAGTTTTACGCAAACGAAAAAGACATAAAAGACGTGCGCCCCTATTCTCCCTCCCAACAAGAGCTCCTGCGCATCTACGAAGAGGGCGTTTGGCAACAAGAAAAAGATATTCCTCAAGACATCAAGGACATCAAGAAGCGAATCTCGAACGACAAGGACATTAAAGACATCACGCCCAACGACATACAACGCTACAGAATCTGGATGGACCAGAAGTATTGTTCTCCATACACAGGCAAAACGATACCACTGTCCCGTCTTTTCACCACCGACTACGAAATCGAACACGTCATTCCGCGTTCACGGTATTTTGACGACTCCTATAATAATAAGGTCATCTGCGAAGCTGCCGTCAACAAAGACAAAAACAACCGACTGGGCATGGAATACATCATAGCTGCTGGAGGAAAAACGATTGAACTCGGCAACGGGAAAAACGTTCAAATTCTGAAGGAAGAAGAATACGTTGAACTGGTTGACAAAATCTTTGGCAACAACACGCGCAAGCGCAACATCATGCTGGCAGACGAAATCACAGAAGAGTTCAGCCATCGCCAGTTGAACGACACACGCTACATTGCGCGCTTCATGAAAGGCATCCTATCGAACATCGTGCGCGAGAAGAATGCCGACGGTACATTGGAACCAGAGGAAACCTCGAAGAATCTGATTGTTTGTTCAGGCCGAATCACCGACCGCGTCAAGCAAGACTGGGGACTGAACGACATTTGGAACCATATCATCACGCCGCGATTTGAACGACTGAACACAAAGACCTCATCCAACGATTTTGGAGAATACGTGTGCAAAGATGGCAAACGTTATTTCCAAACGCGTGTGCCCCTCAATCTGCAAAAGGGCTTCAACAAAAAGCGCATCGACCATCGCCACCACGCCATGGACGCCATTGCCATAGCCTGCGTCAACCGAAGCATCGTCAACTACCTCAACAATGCCGCCGCCAACCAAACCGAACGCGAAGACCTTCGCCGTGCCGTGTGCATTCCAGAAAGAAACGGACAAACCAAACGCCAACTCCGTTCACCATGGCATTGTTTTGCAAGGGACGCAGAAAACGCCCTGCGGCAAATCGTTGTTAGTTTCAAGCAGAATCTGCGCGTTGCCACGAAAGCCACAAACAGTTACGAATGTTTTGACACCGCTTCCGGCAAAAAAATCCGAAAACACCAAAGCAACCGTGAACACTACGCCATTCGAAAACCGTTACACAAAGATTCCGTCTACGGCGAAGTCATCCTGACAAGCATCGCTTCCGTCAATCTAAAAAAGGCTCTGCTGAAAGCTGAAAGAATTTTAGACAAACGTCTGAAGGAGAAAATCTTTGAGTTGCGCAAGCTCTACAACTATAGCAACAAACAAATAGAGGAACATCTGACAAAGGTGTGCATCAATTGTCCGGAATGGAAGAACTACGATTTCAAAAAGATTGCCGTTCGCATTCTTTCCAACGATGCAGATGCCACACACATTGTTGCCATACGAAAACCGCTTGACGAATCCTTTGATGAGGTCAAAATCAACACCATCACGGACACTGGCATCCAAAAGATTCTGCTCAACCACTTAAGCCGATACGCCGATGACCCGAAGAAGGCTTTTTCGCCGGAAGGCATCGAAGACATGAATGCCAACATCGCATCGCTGAACGGTGGAAAGCAACATCTGCCTGTATATAAGGTGAGGGTCTCTGAAAAAGACAACGGTGGCTATTTCCCCATAGGGCAAAAAGGTAATCGTTCCAAAAAATATGTCACAACGGCCAAAGATACCAACCTATTCTTTGCCGTTTATGCAGACTCAAAAGGCAAGCGCAGTTACAAGACCATTGATTTGCGCACGGCCATCGAATGCCGAAAACAAGGATTGTCCGTTGCCCCAAGCATAAACGAAAAAGGAGACAAACTGCTTTTCACGCTCTCTCCCAACGACCTTGTATATATGCCGTCGGAAGGGGAAGAGGCTAACGGATTTGCCATCGACAACAATCTCAACAAAGACCAAATCTATAAGATGGTGAGTGCCAACAACAAACAATGCTTTTTCATTCCCCACACAGTGGCAGACTTTATATCCAGAGGCGAAGAATACAATAGTCATAACAAGATTGAACTCACAGAAGACAGACGCAGCATCAAAGAGCATTGCGTTCCTCTGAAAGTTAACCGCCTGGGTAAATAAAACACTCTAAAGAATCTGGCAACAAGACTGCAATTGTAAATCAAAACAGATGATTACAATTGCAGTCTTATGCTTTTTAAAACCTTACGACCATGATAAAGAAAACACTCTATTTTGGAAATCCCGCCTATCTGAGCCTACGCAACAAACAATTGGTCATCAAAATGCCCGCTGTGGAGAAATCTCAAAATGTTGCAGACATCATTCGAGCTGAATCAATCACAACAAAACCCATAGAAGATTTAGGAGTGGTGGTGCTCGACCACCAACAAATCACCATCACTCAAGGACTGTTGGAAGCTCTGCTTGAAAACAATGTCGCCCTGATCACCTGCAACTCCCGAAGCATGCCTGTCGGCCTGCAACTGCCCCTCTACGGCAACACCATTCAGAACGAACGGTTCCGGTCGCAACTCGATGCCTCCAAGCCATTGCAAAAACAACTGTGGCAGCAAACGATGAAGGCAAAAATTGAAAACCAAGCCTACGTTCTCAAACACAACACAGAAACGGAAACACAATGCATGTTTGTCTGGGCCGACTGCTTGAAAAGCGGCGACCCCACCAATTTGGAAGCACGGGCTGCCGTTTATTATTGGAAAAACCTTTTTCGCAAGGAATGCGCTGGCTTCATCCGCGAACGGGAAGGCATGCCTCCCAACAATCTGCTCAACTACGGCTATGCCATCCTGCGTGCCATCATTGCACGCTCACTCGTTTGCAGCGGTCTGTTGCCAACTTTGGGCATACACCACCACAACCGATATAATGCCTACTGCCTGGCAGATGACATTATGGAGCCATATCGTCCCTACGTTGACGAACTGATATTGAGAATCATACGGAGCAACACCGACTACAAAGAATTGACAACTGCGTTGAAAGCCCAATTGCTAAGCATCCCAACATTGGATGTCAACATCAACGGCAAACGCAGCCCGCTCATGATCGCTGCAACAACGACCACCGCCTCTTTGGTAAAATGTTTCAGCGGCGAAATACGCAAAATTGCCTATCCGTCAATGTCTACGAGTTGATTATGAAACGTTTAAACGAATATAGAGTTATGTGGATTTTAGTGTTCTTTGATTTGCCCACAGAGACGAAGAAAGACATAAAGGAATATACAATATTCCGCAAATTCCTTCTGGACGATGGGTTTACGATGTTTCAATTTTCAATCTACATACGTAACTGCGCCAGCAGCGAGAATGCCGCAGTACACATCAAACGAATAAAATCACGCCTTCCTCCACACGGGAAAGTGGGAATATTATGTATAACAGACAAACAATTTTCAAACATGGAATTATTCTTTGGCACGAAAACCCAAAAAGTTCAAGCGGAAGGGGTTCAACTGGAATTATTCTAAAACAAGAAAGAGGTAGAACCGAGAAAAGCCTTTACCATTTCTCATTCTACCTCTTCTATGACAAACTTTTTCTTTTTCTATTTGTCACTATAACGCATTGATTTCCTTTACATAAGACGAATCAAGCTGTTTGCCATAGGACAAAATTACTAATTTGAAAGCAATTCACAACCCAGGAACCGTAATGAACTCTTTCACTCTGGCTGTTTGCCATAGGACAAAATTACTAATTTGAAAGCAATTCACAACAGTCTTATTAATGTCTGAGAATTTATATCGCTGTTTGCCATAGGACAAAATTACTAATTTGAAAGCAATTCACAACAATTGTTAGGTATAGTATATCCCATCGACTGCTGTTTGCCATAGGACAAAATTACTAATTTGAAAGCAATTCACAACTATTGACATGATAGCCATAACATAACCATGGCTGTTTGCCATAGGACAAAATTACTAATTTGAAAGCAATTCACAACTCATTATTCATATTATTTTAATTGTTTTGTGCTGTTTGCCATAGGACAAAATTACTAATTTGAAAGCAATTCACAACGTGAGCTTCGCAACCCGAAGCTGATGCCCTGCTGTTTGCCATAGGACAAAATTACTAATTTGAAAGCAATTCACAACGGATTTCAAAAACTATAGATGATCCCGTTTGCTGTTTGCCATAGGACAAAATTACTAATTTGAAAGCAATTCACAACAACAATCCGATAATGCGCTGCGGCTCGACAGCTGTTTGCCATAGGACAAAATTACTAATTTGAAAGCAATTCACAACGGAAGTCTGAAAATTAGAGTTTACAGAACCGCTGTTTGCCATAGGACAAAATTACTAATTTGAAAGCAATTCACAACAATGGCACGTCGTAATTCGTTAACGGTCGCGGCTGTTTGCCATAGGACAAAATTACTAATTTGAAAGCAATTCACAACAAGGGCTTTTATGTTATTCTGGACATAAAGCTGTTTGCCATAGGACAAAATTACTAATTTGAAAGCAATTCACAACAGACAAATCGTATTAATAAATTACTTGATTGCTGTTTGCCATAGGACAAAATTACTAATTTGAAAGCAATTCACAACACGTTCCTCTTTATGGTTCTGCTCATCTTGGCTGTTTGCCATAGGACAAAATTACTAATTTGAAAGCAATTCACAACCCATATCCTCGACACTCACAAAGAGGGTCTGCTGTTTGCCATAGGACAAAATTACTAATTTGAAAGCAATTCACAACCAAGCCAGCCTATTGAATTAAATCGCGGTAGCTGTTTGCCATAGGACAAAATTACTAATTTGAAAGCAATTCACAACTACGAGTCAGCAAGTGGTGAACCTATCGCTGCTGTTTGCCATAGGACAAAATTACTAATTTGAAAGCAATTCACAACATTTGTCAACCGTTACAGCCGCGACCGTTAGCTGTTTGCCATAGGACAAAATTACTAATTTGAAAGCAATTCACAACATTCTGAAATATTTATCAGAACTGCTCCTTGCTGTTTGCCATAGGACAAAATTACTAATTTGAAAGCAATTCACAACTCGGTATCATGTCTTTGCAACCTGAAGCCGGCTGTTTGCCATAGGACAAAATTACTAATTTGAAAGCAATTCACAACATAAAGCAAATGCGGATGCAGAATTTGTCGCTGTTTGCCATAGGACAAAATTACTAATTTGAAAGCAATTCACAACACGGCGCTAATGATGGTTTCGAAGAAAAATGCTGTTTGCCATAGGACAAAATTACTAATTTGAAAGCAATTCACAACATCTACACTTTCGTTTACTTCGATAAACTTAGCTGTTTGCCATAGGACAAAATTACTAATTTGAAAGCAATTCACAACAGGAGTTTCAAATCTTACTGAAAACACCGTGCTGTTTGCCATAGGACAAAATTACTAATTTGAAAGCAATTCACAACTGATATGCCGTACTACACTGCCGCCTATGAGCTGTTTGCCATAGGACAAAATTACTAATTTGAAAGCAATTCACAACAATTTCTCATTCAAACGCTTTATTGTTGCTGCTGTTTGCCATAGGACAAAATTACTAATTTGAAAGCAATTCACAACGAGCAGTTGTATGTGGACTACTATTACAAAGCTGTTTGCCATAGGACAAAATTACTAATTTGAAAGCAATTCACAACTTGTGGCGTTTTCGCTGATAGTGTACGTTTGCTGTTTGCCATAGGACAAAATTACTAATTTGAAAGCAATTCACAACGCCTTTATAGTGATGTAGATTATACTATTTGCTGTTTGCCATAGGACAAAATTACTAATTTGAAAGCAATTCACAACAAGACGCTGGAGGAGTGCCAGGACGAGGAGCTGTTTGCCATAGGACAAAATTACTAATTTGAAAGCAATTCACAACCTATATTATTGGGTTTTATATTTAAGTCTTGCTGTTTGCCATAGGACAAAATTACTAATTTGAAAGCAATTCACAACAATTGTTTGCTGAAGGTCCAAAACCAAAAGGCTGTTTGCCATAGGACAAAATTACTAATTTGAAAGCAATTCACAACCCACGCTTCCGCATCAAAAAGTAACACCACGCTGTTTGCCATAGGACAAAATTACTAATTTGAAAGCAATTCACAACGCTGACGCAACAGGTTCTGGTATCACTTAGCTGTTTGCCATAGGACAAAATTACTAATTTGAAAGCAATTCACAACAAAACAAACTAATGGCTTTTCAAATAAGCTGCTGTTTGCCATAGGACAAAATTACTAATTTGAAAGCAATTCACAACATGAGCATTTTGACGGCCTTAACCGCGTTTGCTGTTTGCCATAGGACAAAATTACTAATTTGAAAGCAATTCACAACTAATCTATTTGTTGAGCATAATTGTCACCGCTGTTTGCCATAGGACAAAATTACTAATTTGAAAGCAATTCACAACAAGTATTACATGGTTTCGCGCGGAGGTATCGCTGTTTGCCATAGGACAAAATTACTAATTTGAAAGCAATTCACAACTTGTTTCCGCTTTAACCGCTATTATCATGACTATAACTGATTTTACTTTACACTTTTCTTGTTGTTTTACTAAATTACTTCA
>ENA-ORRN01002674-ORRN01002674.1-human-gut-metagenome-genome-assembly--contig:-NODE-2674-length-11054-cov-8.361760_pt1 | contig 11054 bp, 6 predicted proteins | sample MGYA00242174_ERZ509132 | MGnify/ENA primary metagenome ERZ509132 (study PRJEB26280, sample SAMEA2338671) | human gut metagenome | biome: human gut; feature: human-associated habitat; material: faeces...
GAGTTCTGCTGTCTGATACAAGAGGATAAATTGAATTGATAGAACTCACCATAAACAAGTACTTGGTAATACGATTCCTAAAATTACGTATGGACTTACTGCCGGCTTACGCTATAAAGGGTTTGACTTAAATATCTTATTCCAAGGTTTGGGACAGGCGAATGCGTTTACGAAGAGCGGCATGACCCGTATGCAATACGAATGGCTGACTATTTCTGATAAATGGCGGGATGCGTGGAGCCCAGAGAATCCGGACTCAAATATACCGATGCTTCGGTTTGACTCTTCATGGGACACGTATGACTCCTCATTTTGGGTACATCGTATCGATTTCTTGAAATTGAAGAACTTACAATTAGGTTATGCGTTCCCTGAATGGATTACCTCAAAGCTAAAAATGCAACGGTTGTATGTATATGCGAATGCCCAGAACCTGTTTACGATTATGTGGAAAAAAGGGTATGAAGGATATGATCCGGAAAGAAATACGTTTGATTCGGGTACCAATTATTACCCGACTCCGAGAATATTTACATTTGGTATAAATCTTAATTTCTAAAAGTATGAAACAGTTATTAGCATATTGCTTATCAATTATACTATGTGTCTCTTTCACGGGATGTATGGAGAATTATTTGGATTTGTATCCTGAGGATAAGATTACTTCGGCGAGTTTCCCGGAAAATGAATCGGATATCAAACTCCTTTTAAATGGTGTCTATGCTCAATTGAGGGAAAAAGAGGTTTATAATCAAGGCTTGTTTGGCTTTGGCATAACGGATGGAGCTACCCCTAACGCATTTAACTGGGGAACGGATGAGGTTTTTAATAAGCTGGGTGCCGGGCGATTGAGCTCTAGTGACGGAGGAGTCGTAACGTATCGTTGGAAAAGATGTTACGAGATAATCTCCCGGGCAAACTATTTGTTGGCCTGTATGGATTTAGTGGATTTATCGGAAGAAGCGAAAGCCAAATATTCAGGTGAGACTCATTTTCTACGGGGACTGGCTTATTCCGTGCTAGCGGAAACCTATGGTGGGGTACCTATTATATTGACGAACATTTCCACGGAAGAAGCTCGTAGCTTGAAGCGGGCGAGTTTGGAGGAGACTTGGCAACAGGCGTTGGATGATTATGAGGTTGCGATCACCAATTTGGGAGTGGATGCTCCCGAGCCGGGGCGTGCTACCAAGGGGGCGGCTTTAGGTATGAAAATGCGAGCCTACTTATACCAAGGTAAATACAAGGAGGTTCTGGCTTGTGTCGAGCAAATTGATGCGTTGAAGAAATATGGTCTATTCCATAGTTATGAGGGCTTGTTTGATCCGGCTAATGAGAACAATAAGGAAGTATTGTTTGATATCCAATATATTGAAGGCGAGAATTCGCAAGGTTCCTATATTGACCAGTATTGCGGAACGGGTACCGGAAGTTGGACCCGTGGAAGCCGTTATGTCCCTACGGATGATTTGGTAGCGGCTTATGAGACGATCGACGGCTCTCCTGTAGATCCCGAGAATCCTTATGAGAACCGGGATCCTCGTTTAGGTTTCACGGCTGTACTTCCGGGTTCTTATTTCTTGGGCTATCGTTTCCCTAATTACCTGTATCCGGGAGGTGCGTTTAATCATGCCGGTAATCGGTTGAAACATTTAAGTACCCGTAAATATCGGATTCAGGATGAGTCAAAGCTTCCTCCTTCCGGGCAGTCTTATATCAATGATATCATACTGAGATATGCGGATGTCTTATTGTCAAAAGCGGAGGCGATTATTGAGACGAATGGAAATGTAGCGGATGCGATCGCTATCCTCAACCGGATCCGTACGGAAAGGGATGACGTTAAGATCTCTTTGCTGCCGACATCTATGAGTCGTGAGGAGGCTCGTGAGAAAGTAAGACATGAGAGACGGATTGAGTTAGCGTTGGAAGGCCGTTATTGGTCAGACGTGAAACGTTGGAAAATCGGGAAGACGCTTTATCCTATGATTATAAAAGATCATGAAGGAAGCGTGATCGAGACGAAGTTCCCGAATGGATATCTGGAATATTACGATTTACTGCCTATTCCTGATAGCGAGCGCTCTTTGAATCCGAATTTGGATCAGAACCCGGGTTGGTAATGTTCAACTAAAAGAAGGATGAAATGAAATTTATATCTAAATTGATACCGGTATTAGCCCTTTCCGGAGCGGCCGTGGCTACTCAAGCGGCGGAAAGGCCAAATGTGATAATCGTATTTATCGATGATTTCGGATATGGGGATTTAGGTTGTTACGGGAGTACGAAGCATCGTACTCCCCATATCGACCAGATGGCTAAAGAGGGAATACGACTGACCGATTTTTATGTGGGTTCGAGCGTGAGCACACCTTCCAGATCGGCTTTATTGACAGGGTGTTATCCAAGGCGAGTCTCCATGCATGTAAATGCGGACCCTACACCTTTGATGTCCAAAGGGAGGCAAGTGCTATTTCCAGCTTCGCATAAAGGCTTGAATCCCGGTGAGATAACGATCGCCGAGTTGATGAAGGAGCAGGGGTATGCGACGGCTTGTATCGGGAAATGGCATCTAGGGGATCAATTGCCATTTCTTCCTACCCGGCAGGGTTTCGACTATTATTATGGTATTCCTTATAGTAACGATATGGATCGTCCGTATTGTCCGTTACCCTTGATGGAACAGGAGGAGGTAATAGTGGCTCCAGTCGGTCATGATTCCTTGACGATTCGTTATACTAATAAGACTGTGGAGTTTATAAAGTCTCATAAGGAATCTCCGTTCTTTATTTATTTGTGCCATAATATGACTCATAATCCGTTAGCGGCTTCTCCCGCTTTCAAGGGAAAGTCTCAGAACGGACTCTATGGGGATGCGACCGAGGAATTGGATTGGTCGATGGGAGTCTTGCTTGAGACTTTAAAGGAGGAAGGATTGGATCAAAATACCTTGGTTATCTTTACTTCCGATAATGGTGCGGATGAACACTTCGGCGGTACGAACCGTCCGTTGAGAGGCCAAAAGGGTACGACGTATGAAGGTGGGTTCAGGGTGCCTTGTATAATGAGATGGCCCGCTAAAATACCGGCGGGACAGGAGACTGATAATCTGGTGACTTCGATGGATTTCTTACCGACATTGGCGCATTATTGCGGTTATGCGGTTCCTTCCGACCGGGTGATAGATGGGCATAATGTGTCTGGAATCTTGGAGGGAGAATCGATGGCATCGCCCACGGAGACTTTCTATTATTACCAGAAACAACAATTACAGGCGGTACGTTGGGGAAACTGGAAGTATCATTTACCTTTGAAGGAACGTATCAAAGGCCCTCACTTCCCGGATACGGAAGTCGGTGAAGCTCGTTTATATAATTTGGCGAATGATTTGTCGGAAACAACCAATGTCATCGATAAACATCCCGAAGTAGTGACGAAGATGAATCAATGGATCGAACAGGTTCGTAGTGATATGGGAGATTGGGGATGTGAAGGCCGGAACCAGCGTCCTGCCGGTATCATAGATGAACCTTTTCCCCGTTTACTTAAATAAAAAGATACGTATATGAAAACACTGAAATCATTGTCTGTTTTAACAGCGGCGGTATTATCGAACAGCTTGAGCTTGAACGCTGCCTCGGATGCGGCCAATAAGCCTAATTTTGTAATCATATTCTGTGACGATATGGGATATGGGGATTTGAGTTGCTATGGGAATCCCACGATCCGCACACCGAATATAGACCGTATGGCTTGTGAAGGAATGAAGCTGACCCAGTTTTATGTGGGGGCCGGAGTTTCTACACCAAGTCGGGCCGCGTTAATGACCGGACGTTTGCCGGTTCGAAATGGATTGTATGGAGATCGGGTAGCCGTACTTTTCCCTAACTCAAAGGCTGGGTTAGGACAAGATGAGGTCACGATCGCCAAAGTTTTACAACAAAACGGGTATGCGACCGGCTGTGTAGGCAAATGGCATTTAGGTGCGTTTTCTCCCTATTTACCGACGGATCATGGTTTTGATACCTATTTCGGCATACCTTATTCCAATGATATGAGCCCTGTTCAGAATAAAGGCGCGCATGCCCGGAATTTTCCATCGACTCCATTGATATTGGATGGTAAGCAAATCGAATCGGAACCGGATCAGGGAGAATTAACCCGTCGCTATACGGAGAAAGCGGTATCGTTCATCAAGGATCATTCAAAGGAACCTTTCTTCCTTTATTTCGCTCATACCTTCCCGCATATCCCATTGTACACGAATGCCCGTTTCGAGGGAACGAGCAAACGAGGCCTGTACGGAGATGTGGTTGAGGAAATAGACTGGAGCGTTGGGGAGGTGTTGAAGGCTCTGCGTGAAAATGGCTTGGACGAGAATACGTTTGTTATTTTTACCAGCGATAACGGCCCTTGGCTGACGGAGCATGAGAATGGTGGTTCCGCAGGTCCGTTGAAGGATGGCAAGGGTACTTGGTGGGAAGGTGGCTTCCGGGTTCCGGCCATTTGTTGGATGCCGGGAAAAATCAATCCGGCGATCAACGATGAGATTATGACCTCGATGGATTTATATCCGACTTTCCTCTCGATGGCGGGTATCGAGCAACCGAAAGATCTTGTATTGGATGGCGTGAATCAAACCGGATTATTGTTTGAGGAAAAGCATTCCGCCCGTGATGAAGTTTATTATTGGTGGGGAAGCGAGTTGATGGCGATCCGTAAAGGGGAGTGGAAGTATTATTTTAAGACGATCAAGGACCAATATCTGCGAACCTGTAAGATCGAGACTCCGGCAGAACCCTTGTTGTATAACGTGGAGACAGATATCTCGGAGAGGTTCAATCAGGCGGAGAAGCATCCGGAGATCGTGAAATTACTGATCGAGGCCGGTGAGAAACATAAGAAAGGAATGAAGATCAAGCCTTCCGTATGTGATATGATGTAATGGGACATTTAAAAACACTAGATTAGATGAATAAATATATACTAACAGCGGCTTGCGGATTGGCTTTTTCCGCAGCTTCCGCACAAACAAAGGCTTTGCCGGATAGCCCGAATATCCTGCTGATTTTGGTGGATGATTTGGGATATGGCGATTTGTCCTGTCAAGGAGCCGCCAAGGACATTCAAACTCCACATATCGATAAATTATTAAATGAAGGAGTTCGTTTCACGAATTTCCATGCGAACTGTCCGGTCTCCTCTCCTAGTAGAGCCTCGTTATTAACCGGTCGTTATCCGGATATGGTAGGCGTACCGGGAGTTATTCGTACGCATAAAGAGGATAGCTGGGGGTATCTGTCGGAGGATGCCGTATTATTACCCCAGATGTTGAAGAAAAGAGGCTATCATAATGCGATGGTTGGAAAATGGAATCTAGGATTGGAGTCTCCGAATACCCCTACGGAAAGGGGCTTCGATTTCTACCGGGGATTTTTAGGGGATATGATGGATGATTATTATACCCATCGTCGTTTCGGAAATAATTATATGCGTGAGAACTTGAAAGAGATCGATCCACAAGGACATGCTACAGAGATTTTCTCTGATTGGGCGATCCGTTACCTGTCGGATATGAAGCAAAAGCAAGAGCCTTTCTTCTTGTATCTAGCTTATAATGCCCCACATACCCCGATACAACCTCCTCAGGAATGGCTGGAAAAGGTGAAAAAGCGTGAACCGTCACTTCCTGAGAAGCGTGCTAAGATTGTCGCCTTGATTGAGCATTTGGATTATAACGTCGGACGTGTGTATGAGGCCTTGGAACAGAATGGCCAGTTGGAGAATACGATCATTATATTTACCTCTGATAATGGAGGGCAGGACGATGCGGGTGCGAATAACGGCCCGTTCAGAGGCGCGAAGCAGGATATGTATGAGGGAGGGATCCGGGTAGCCGGAGGTATTTATTGGAAGAACCAGATCCGTCCGGCGGTACGTGATAATTTCGTCATGCTTTCGGATATGTTCCCGACCTTATGCGATCTGACAGCCGTGCCTGTATCACATGAGATCGACGGTATCAGTATCTTGCCTCTTTTACGGGGTGAGGAACAAGATACCGGAGATCGAATGGTGCATTGGGTGCGAAGGGAAGGTAATTCCCGATATGGAGGTCAGGCATATTACGCATCTCAATACCGGGATTTCAAGATTTTACAAAATACTCCTTGGGAGCCTATCCAATTCTTTAATATAAAGGAAGATCCGAAGGAACAAAGTCCGATCGGGGAACGATCTTCAGATACGTATAAAAACTTGTTCAATGGCTTGATGGAGCATATCCGTCAGACGGGTATGGTACCGTGGCAAGGCAAACGGTATAAGTGATTTTCCCATGTGATTTTTTAGAAGCACGTACATCGTTATTCATGGTGGTGTACGTGCTTTTTTGTAATTTTTTATTGCTCTTAACTGAATTTGAATGTTTTTTTGTATGTTTGCGCCAAATCTGTGGGAGTTATTGTCTACATGATCTATATGGAAATATCCGATGAGAAGCTATGGGAATCGTGTCTGAAGGGAGATAAGGAAGCTTTCCGTGAGCTTTATTGCCGATTTTACGCATTGCTGCGCAATTATGGAATCAAGTTACTTCCCGACAAGAACTTGGTGGAAGATTGCGTACAGGATATTTTTATCAATTTGATTCAAAACCATACTTCCCTCTCTCCGACGGCGAATGTCAGAGGATATCTGCTTAAGGCTTTAAGACATAAGCTGTATGATACGATCGAGAAAAACAGGAAAATGGAGGATGTCTCCTTATATGAGGACGTGTTTCAAGTGGATGAGTTATTCTCCCGTATCGCATTGGATACGACAGATACGGACGATCGGGTTAAACTTTTGATGAAAGCCTTGACAAAACTTTCTCCCCATCAGCGAGAGATCATTTATCTTTATTATGTAAATGAATTGGGGCATAATGAGATAGCTAGTATTTTAGGCATAAATTACCAATCCAGTAAAAATTTATTGTCTAGAACACTCCGTAAGTTAAGGCGGTGGTTCTCGTTGGAGCTTTAATGTATTCTTGGACTCTTTTTATGTCGCAGTATATCAAAGATATATTGTGCCAATAATTTTCGCCTTGATGGCACAGTCGTGCCATCCAAGTGGCAAAGCTGTGCCATCGGTGTGGCATAGTTGTGCCATCAAGGTGGCACAGCCGTGCCCTAGGGATGGCAAAAGAGGTTGTAAGAATGAAAAAAATGGCGGATTCGCTATTTTTCCCGGTAAAAAGTGAGTACCAAAACGAATTCCATCCGTAATAAGAGTAAACAGGTATCTCGTGAATAAGAAACAGGACATGGTTGAGAAGGATTCATTTCGGCAAGCCGGAGAAGATTTGTTGCGTAAAGTTCGTGAAGAGGAGCGAGCGGATTTGCGACTGGCACTTTCTTCTTGGCAGAAGTTGGAGGAACGTTTGAATGCTCCCCGTAAGACCTCTGTTTTACGTATACGCTATCTTGTTTCTTCCGTAGCGGCCGCCGTCATGTTGCTTCTTGCCGTGGGATGTTATTTTTGGATGATGGGACATGATAAATCTTCATTGCCTTTGGCCTTGTTGGAGGAAAAGAATGTTGGCGCCTTGCCGGGGGATGAGATTGTCTTGGTGAAGGATCAAGGTTGGGTTCAACTGAAAGATGAAGCTACGGTAATTTATGATACGGTAGGCAAATCAAATGTAGAGGAACACCAAATAGAAAAGAATGAGCAAGAAACTAAAATTGATGAGCCGGATCAAATAATAGTACCGAAAGGACGGCGTGCGAATATCGTATTTTCAGATGGTACTAAAATGTATATCAATGCAGAGACCCGGGTGATTTTTCCTACGGTTTTTGCTAAAGATAAGCGGGAGATATTAGTGGATGGAGAGGTCTATTTGGAAGTTGCTGCGGACCCTTCTCGCCCTTTTATTGTTAAAACGAGTACGATCGAGGTAAAAGTGCTTGGCACTCGATTCAATGTGTGTGCTTATCGGGATGAACCTGCGGCTTCCGTTGTATTAGTGGAAGGACAGGTCGAGGTGAAAAATGGCGATAATGGTAAGAATGTGCTGAGCCCTGATGATATGCTTGAGTTAAAGGGTAAAGAGATATCGATCAAAAAGGTAGATGTCTTTGAACATATTTGTTGGAAAGATAACTTGATGCTGTTAAATGATCGTAAGGTTGGAGAGGTCTTAAATCGGTTGTCTCGTTATTATGGCCGGACTATTTTATTTGGCAAAGAGATAGGTGAAATACCTATTTCAGGAAAATTGGAGCTGAGAGAGAACTTGGAGGAAGTTGTTGAGATTATTTGTCAATCTCTTTTTCTACGCCAAGAGAGAGACGGGGAGAATAATATAATTTTATTAAAATAATTTGCCTATGGGAAAGGAATGATCTGTAAGCGTGTTTGCATTTACAAGAGAGCCAGAAGATACTGCCATATCTTCCGGCTCAGGAGCTTTGTTTAATCAATAATTACGTACTAAAGAAAAAACATTACAAAGGTATGAAGAAAAAAGAAGATTTCTGCCGAGAATCAAATCATTTTCTCAAAAGTCTTGGTTTAGCCTTATGTCTGGTAAGTTTTGGAGGATCTGCGATATATGCGTCTTCCCTATATGCGCAGCGGACTATGCTAAGCATTCAAATGAATGATCGTACGGTAGAAGATGTATTTGAATACATTGAGAAAAACAGTGAGTTTATTTTTGTGTATCATGGTTCTAACATTGATTTGCATAGGAAAGTTAATCTGGATATTCGGGATCAGTCTGTAGAGATAATATTAGATAAATTATTCAGCGGAACGGATATTGAGTATATTATTAATAATCGTCAAATAATCGTACGCCGAGACACGAAAAAAGAGGATTTACCGATTGCTAGTCAACAGACGAAAAAGGTAAAAATAACAGGTGTCGTGAAAGATGCTCACGGGGATCCCGTGATTGGTGCGAATGTAGTAGAAAAAGGAACGACTAACGGCACTATTAGTGATCTGGACGGAAACTTTTCCTTGGATGTTTCCGCTGGGAATGTGCTAATGGTATCTTATGTCGGTTTTCAAGAAAAAGAGGTTCCTGTTGGGGATAAAAAAGTTCTCCAAATAGTGCTTGATGAAGATTCAAAAGCCTTGGAGGAAGTTGTCGTTACCGCTTTGGGTATTACTCGTTCAGAGAAAGCGTTAGGTTATGCTACTCAAAAGTTCAAGGGGGATGAATTGGAGAAAGTTAAGGGCGTGAATATCGCGACGAGTTTAAGTGGTAGGATCTCGGGCATGCGAGTGTATAATTCTACGGAATTTGGGGTCGCTCCTAAGATAAAATTACGTGGAGAGGAGCCTTTGGTTGTCGTAGATGGCGTTCCTACAAATCAAGCGTTTAGTGATTTCAACCAGGATGTGATTGAGAACATCACTGTGTTGAAAGGGGCTACGGCCTCTGCGTTGTATGGTTCCCGAGGTGGTAATGGAGCGATCATGATTACCACCAAGAAAGGGGGTGATAAGGGCTTTTCTATAGAGGTAAATACCAGTAATATGTTTAATGCCGGACAGTTAAAAATACCGGAGGTGCAGACGGCTTATAGCGCCGGGTCTGGAGGTAAATTTGATAATATAGATTATGTCTGGGGCGATAAGTTGGATATTGGTCGTGTTTATACGCAATGGGATCCTATTAAGAAAGAGTATCGGGAAATGGAGTTGACTTCGAGGGGTAAGAATAATTTTAAGAATTTCTTGGAGTTTAGTATGATCAGTAATACTACGGTCAGTGTATCATCTTCTGGTAAGAATGGAAGCATCCGCACTTCTTTGTCTTATTTGTATGATAAGAATCAATATCCGAATTCACGTAAGAATAAATTCTGGTATAATATTGGTGGAGAGCTGAAACTAGGCAATAAGGCGAGCGTGGAAGGTAGTATGAACTTTACGCAGGAATCTGCGCCGAATACGGCTGGGTATGGATATGGTACCGGATATATGTACAATATTTTATTATGGACAGGTCCGGAGTATGATCTGCGGGATTACAAGGATTATTGGCTTGTCCCAAATGAAAAGCAGAATTGGCATTATACGGATTGGTATGATAATCCTTATTTTGAGGCTTATGAGAAGATTAAGTCGATAAATAATTTTACGACGAATGGTTCATTGTCTTTTAAGTACGAGATACTCCCTTGGATGAAATTGCAATTGCGTGCGGGAGGAGTCGCTTATGCGAATAACAATGTGACTCGTTCTTCGGTGGGAACGATCTCTAAAGGCCGTGGTGGCTGGGAAGACGGAGCGCTGGGTTATTATAAAGAGGGCAAGAAGACTGGTTTTACCATGAATTATGATTTCTTCTTGCTGTTTAACAAGAAGCTGAGTGATTTTAGTGTTGACGGTTTATTGGGAGGTTCTCTTTATTATACGAAAACAAAGAATCTGGAAGCTTCCACGAAGAATGGCTTGTCTGTTCCCGGTTTTTATTCGATAAAAGCTTCCGTAGAAAGTCCGATCGTGGATGCGGAGACTAAGACGAAAAAAGTGAATAGTCTGTTCGGTACGTTGACATTGGGGTATAAGGATACTTATTATCTGGAGGCTACAGGGCGTAATGACTGGTCTTCTACTTTGCCTTCAAATGATAAATCATATTTTTATCCTTCCGTGGGAGTGAGTATTATTCCTTCTAATATAATAAGCTTGCCGGATTGGATACCCTTCTGGAAATTGAGAGGATCGTGGACAGTCTCTAAAACTGATTTAGCTATTTATGATTTAGATCGGGCCTATACGATTAAACAGAATGTTTGGGATGGCTTGAATACGGCTAGTTATCCGGATTATTTGCGTGGCGACGTGAAGCCTATCACGAATCGTACATGGGAAATAGGTACGGGTATTCATTTCTTGCAAGGACATCGCTTGAAATTAGATGTGAGTTATTTCAATAAGTTGACTTATAATAATACGATCAGCCAAAGGATATCTTCCGCTACGGGATATAAAGAGGAGTTCTATAAATTAAAATATTGTAGTACAGTTGTTTATATGGTTCC
>ENA-ORRN01002675-ORRN01002675.1-human-gut-metagenome-genome-assembly--contig:-NODE-2675-length-11045-cov-3.994631_pt1 | contig 11045 bp, 9 predicted proteins | sample MGYA00242174_ERZ509132 | MGnify/ENA primary metagenome ERZ509132 (study PRJEB26280, sample SAMEA2338671) | human gut metagenome | biome: human gut; feature: human-associated habitat; material: faeces...
ACAGCCATTCCCAAAGCCATGCAAGTGAAGAAGAATCCGGTTTCGGCGGTAATGCCGATTTGCCGGGCATACATGGCTACATAATTGGTGGTCATGCCGTAAGGAATGGAAAGCAGGAGCAGACTGATTCCTGCCGGAATGCCTTTCAGCAGGATGAACCGGTCCAGGGAAATGGGATCGTGTTTCACCGGAGGGCGGTATGTGGTCTTCACCATGCTGGCAGCCAGCAGTCCCAGTATACAGGCTCCCAGTGCATAAGAGAAAATGACGGTGTAAGATTCTCCGGCATTGTGGAGAAACAGTCCGAACATAGGACCGATGGACATGGCTATGTTGTTGGCCAGCCCGTAGTATCCCAGTCCTTCTCCGCGGCGTGACGATGGCATGATGTCAATAACCAGTGTATTTCCTCCTACGGTTACTGTTCCGAATGATAGTCCGTGAACAATACGCAATATAATAAATAAGGTAAGTGTTCCGGCCAGCATATAGCCGGCAAAGATCAGCATGAAAATAAAGTAGGCGAACAGGTAAAGAGGCTTGCGCGCAAATGTGTCGAGCAAATATCCAGAGAACGGACGGATGCAAAGGGCTGCAATGGTGTAGCAGGAAAGTACGATGCCGATGGTGGCTTCAGCTACCTGGAAGACTTCGTTCAGGTAGAAGGGGAGTACTGGAATCAGCAGCCAGAAGCCGAAGTAGAGCAGGAAGTTGGCTGCCAGAATCAGGCAATAACTGGGAGTTACAAGTCTGTCCTTGGACATGTGAATTTATTTTAGTTGATATGGAAAAGGTGTCAAAACATATATTTCTGTTTTGACACCTTCTATTGTATTCGCCTTTATGCTTTAGTTGGCTGATTCAAATTCTTTCAGGAAACGGGTGTCGTTTTCTGAGAACATACGCAAGTCTTTAACTTTATACTTCAGGTTGGTGATACGTTCCACTCCCATACCGAAAGCATAACCGGTATATACCTTGCTGTCGATGCCGTTGGCTTCCAGCACTGCCGGGTCTACCATACCGCATCCAAGGATTTCTACCCATCCGGTATATTTACAGAACGGACAGCCTTCGCCACCGCAGATGTCGCAGCTGATATCCATTTCTGCACTGGGTTCCGTAAACGGGAAGTACGACGGACGCAGGCGGATTTTCGTGTCCGGGCCGAACATTTCCTGTGCGAACTGCAGCAGCACCTGTTTCAGGTCGGTGAAAGAAACGTTCTTGTCTACGTACAGACCTTCTACTTGGTGGAAGAAGCAGTGAGCACGGTAGCTGATTGCCTCATTACGGTACACACGTCCCGGGCAGATTACGCGGATAGGCGGTTGTGACACTTCCATTACGCGGCTCTGTACGGATGAAGTGTGCGTACGGAGGATGATGTCAGGATGGGTTTCGATGAAGAAAGTATCCTGCATGTCGCGTGCCGGATGGTCTTCAGGGAAGTTCATGGAAGAGAACACATGCCAGTCGTCTTCAACTTCCGGACCGTCGGCGATGGTAAAGCCCATACGGCCGAAGATATCGATAATTTCGTTGCGTACAATTGTCAGCGGATGGCGTGTACCGAGTTTGATAGGGTAGGCTGTACGGGTCAAATCCAGTTCGGCAGCACTGTTGTCCTGATTCTCGAATGTTTCTTTCAAAGCAGCAATGCGTTCTTGTGCAAGATTTTTCAACTCGTTCAATTTCATACCTACTTCTTTTTTCTGTTCTGCAGGTACGTTACGGAAGTCAGCCATCAGTGCATTGATGGCACCTTTTTTGCTCAGGTATTTGATGCGTAAAGCTTCCAGCTCTTCTGGATTCTGTGCTGTGAGTCCTTTTACTTCCTGAAGTAACTGTTCTATTTTTGCTAACATATCTCTTCTTTAATTATTTTGTTTGCAAAGGTAAGGATTTAAACTGAAAAATCCTGTTTTTCATTCAATAAAAAAGAAAACTCTTGTTTCATAGATAATGAAAAGAAAAAAAAGGTAATTTTGCGGCGATATTTGAGGAGACCAAATGAAAAGACTAATCATTGGATGCTGTTTGCTGATGCTGATGGCATCGTGCGGTGGTGGAAAGAAAAAGGCAGATCCTTTCGCCGCATTGACTGAACAAATTGATTCTATAAAAGTACATCCGGATTCCATTCAGGACTCAACCGTGGTAGTAGAGGAACAGGTTCCTGCAGCAGCAGATGAAAGTTTTGCCGATTTCTTTTATAATTTCGCTTCCGATGAGGCGTTTCAGCGGACGCGTGTGGTGTTTCCATTTTCTTTGTATAAAGGGAAACAAGTGACACGTATTCAGAAGGCAGACTGGAAGTTTGATCCCTTGTTCAGTCGGGAGCCGGCCTATACCGTCCTTTTCGATAAAGAAGAAGATATGGAAATCGAAAAGGATACCAGTCTGCATAGTGTGCAAGTCGACTGGATTTTTCTGACAGACCGAAGAATCAAGCGTTATTATTTTCAGCGGAAAAAAGATTCCTGGTTTTTGGAGGCCATCAATGTGGAAAAATTGCCGGACGAAGAAGATGGAAAGGAAGATTTCTATGCTTTCTATGAGCGGTTTTCACGGGATTCCTTGTTTCAGCAAGAACGTTTGCACGATCCGTTGAAGTTTGTGACAGCTGATCCGGAGGATGAGTTTCAGATACTTGAAACAACTTTGGAGCAGGGGCAATGGTTTGCTTTCCGTCCACCGATGATGAAGGGACGCATGACCAATGTGCATTACGGTCAGCCCGAGAATATACATTCAGACTATAAAGTCGTGGAGTTTAAAGGATTTGGCAACGGTTTCAGTAATACCCTGTATTTTGAACGCTACGGAGGGGTATGGAAACTGATGCGATTTGAAGATTTGAGCGATTGACGATATGAAGGACTTTACAAATTATTCATTGCTTCCTTATAATACGTTCGGAATGGATGTAAAGGCGGCTCGTTTCGTGGAATATGAATCAGTGGATGAACTGCAGTGTTTCTTGAACGGACGGCAGGAGAAGGATGCGCCTCTTTTGCACGTAGGAAGAGGAAGCAATCTGCTGTTTGTGTCCGATTATTCGGGAACTGTGTTGCATTCCGGCATTAAAGGCATGCAAGTGGTGCAGGAAACAGAGGATTTTGTGGACCTGCGTGTCGGAGCCGGTGAAGTGTGGGATGACCTGGTGGATTATACCGTACAGAAAGGATGGTATGGAGCGGAGAATCTTTCCTTGATACCCGGTGAGGTAGGTGCGTCTGCGGTGCAGAACATCGGGGCCTATGGGGTAGAAGCGAAAGATTTGATTGTGGCTGTCGAGACGGTTTCTGTCGCTACCGGCGAACTGCGGGTGTTTACGAACGAAGCATGCCGTTATGCGTATCGTGAAAGCATCTTCAAACAGGAACTGAAAGGGAAATATATCGTCACTTATGTTACTTATCGCCTGAAAAAACATCCGGTGTATCATTTGGATTATGGGAACATCCGTTCCGAATTGGAAAAAGAAGGCGGGATACTTTCTTTGGCCGTTCTCCGACGAATCATCATACGTATCCGGGAGGCCAAGCTTCCCGACCCGGAAAAAATCGGGAATGCCGGCAGCTTCTTTATGAATCCCATTGTGTCGGTGGAACAGTTCGAAGCCTTGTGTAAAGTCTATCCGGATATGCCTCACTACAAAGTGGATGAAAACCGGGTGAAAATTCCTGCCGGATGGATGATTGACCGTTGCGGCTGGAAGGGGAAACACTTGGGCCGGGCGGGAGTGCACGACAAACAGGCGTTGGTGCTGGTGAATCTGGGTGGGGCCACCGGAGAAGAGGTAGTCCGGCTGTCAGAAGCGATAGTCCGTTCGGTGAAAGAGAAATTTGGTATCGCCATTTGTCCGGAAGTTAATTTTATTGGAGAAAAGCAATGAAGGTCACAATATTAGGTAGTGGCACCTCGACAGGTGTACCACAAGTGGGGTGTATGTGTGAAGTGTGTACCAGTCATGATCCGCATGACAACCGGTTGCGTTGTTCGGGACTGGTTGAGGTAAACGGGGTACGTATCCTGATTGATTGTGGCCCGGATTTCCGGGAGCAGATGATCCGCTTGAACGATTACCACCCGATTGACGGAGTATTGATTACACACGAGCATTATGACCATGTGGGCGGACTGGATGACTTGCGGCCTTTCTGCCGTTTCCGGGACATACCGGTGTATGCCGAGGAATATACAGCCACACGCCTGAAAAATCGGATGCCCTACTGTTTTGCCGAGAATCTTTATCCGGGTGTACCGCACATCCCTTTGCACTACATAGAAGAAGGGGTACCTTTCACTGTATCCAGCATGGAAGGGAATGAAGTGGAAGTCATGCCTTTCCGCGTGATGCATGGGCAACTTCCCATCATGGGATTCCGTATCGGTCCGATGGCCTGGATTACCGACATGTCGAGAATGCCGGAAGAAAGCTATGACTGCCTGAAAGACCTGAAGCTTCTGGTGATGAATGCCTTGCGAATTGAGCCTCATTGGACACACCAGTCTTTATCCGAGGCACTGGAACAGACGCAGCGCATCCATGCCGAAAAAACTTATTTCATTCACATGAGTCATCAGATTGGGTTGCATGCGAAAGTGCAGGCACAATTGCCGGAAAACGCCTGTCTGACCTACGACGGACTTCAGCTTGAGGTGGATGAGAGCGGCAAGATGAAGTGACTCATAAGATAAATTAATATACCTATGGTGCTTTTTTGTTGATAAATCTGTATCTTTGTGCCCTATTAAGTAGACATTTAAGTAGAAAAAATCAAAATAATAGGAAAAATGGCACAAGAAGACGTTTTCAAGAAACTTGTTTCACACTGTAAAGAATATGGTTTTGTATTCCCGTCAAGTGAAATTTATGATGGACTGGGCGCCGTATACGATTACGGTCAGAACGGTGTGGAACTGAAAAACAATATCAAACAGTACTGGTGGCAGAGCATGGTGTTGCTGCATGAGAACATCGTAGGTATCGATTCTGCAATTTTCATGCATCCTACCATTTGGAAGGCTTCCGGACACGTGGACGCTTTTAATGACCCGTTAATTGACAACCGTGATTCCAAGAAGCGCTACCGTGCCGATGTTTTGATTGAAGATCAGATTGCCAAATACGACGAAAAGATAAACAAGGAAGTAGCCAAGGCTGCCAAGAAATACGGGGATGCTTTCAATGAAGCTGAATTCCGCAGCACCAATCCGCGTGTGCTGGAACACCAGGCCAAACGCGATGCGTTGCACGAACGTTATTCCAAGGCAATGAATGCCAACGACCTGGCAGAACTTCGTCAGATTATTTTGGATGAAGAGATTGTATGTCCGATTTCAGGTACAAAGAACTGGACAGAAGTGCGTCAGTTCAACCTGATGTTTACCACCGAAATGGGTTCTACTGCCGACGGTGCCATGAAGGTTTATCTTCGTCCGGAAACCGCTCAGGGTATTTTCGTGAACTACTTGAACGTACAGAAGACAGGACGTATGAAGATTCCGTTCGGTATTGCACAGATCGGTAAGGCTTTCCGTAACGAGATCGTTGCCCGTCAGTTCATCTTCCGTATGCGTGAGTTCGAACAGATGGAAATGCAGTTCTTTGTAAAACCGGGAACCGAACTCGAATGGTTCAAGAAATGGAAAGAGACTCGTTTGAAATGGCATAAGGCACTGGGCTTTGGCGATGACCACTATCGTTTCCATGACCACGAAAAGCTGGCTCACTATGCCAATGCAGCAACCGATATCGAGTTCCTGATGCCGTTCGGTTTCAAGGAAGTGGAAGGTATCCATTCTCGTACCAATTTCGACTTGAGCCAGCACGAAAAATTCTCTGGCAAGAGCATCAAGTATTTCGATCCGGAAATCAACGAAAGCTATACTCCGTATGTCATCGAAACTTCTATCGGTGTGGACCGTATGTTCCTGAGCGTGATGAGTGCCGCTTATCACGAAGAAAAGCTGGAAAACGGCGAAACACGTGTGGTATTGAAGTTGCCTGCTGCTTTGGCACCGGTGAAACTGGCTGTCATGCCGTTGGTCAAGAAAGACGGTCTGCCTGAAAAGGCCCGCGAAATTATCGATGACCTGAAATTCCATTTCAACTGCCAGTACGATGAAAAAGATTCTATCGGAAAGCGTTACCGTCGTCAGGATGCCATCGGTACTCCGTATTGTGTGACTGTCGATCATCAGACATTGGAAGACAACTGCGTAACCTTGCGTAACCGTGACACCATGGAACAGGAACGTGTGGCGATTGCAGATTTGAATAATATCATTGCAGATAAAGTCAGCATTACCAGTTTGCTGAAGACCCTGTAATCACAAAGTAAATTTTACATGAATAAGAACCTATTTTGGCTGATTGCCTTGTCGTTTGCTCTTTCTTTCGGGTTGGCATCGTGTGCGGAAGATACCACTGTGGAAGATCCGTATGCTAACTGGGAAGTTCGTAATGACCGTTATTTGGATTCCATTGCGGATGTAGCTCGTACGCATCCAGGGGAATGGGAAATCTATTGTAATTATAAGATTGCAAGTGAAAGCACAACTCCTGGATTGGGAAATACGACTGTGACCACTAATCCGTTTGAGACTCCAGCCAGTGCCAACGATTCGGTGTATATGAAGATTATTGAGCCGGGTACAGGGGCTACGCCTTTGTTTACGGACAGTGTCAGTGTATATTACCGTGGTAAGTTGATAAACGGTACTGTGTTCGACCAGAATTATACGGGAGATTTGGATGAAGAAATCCATGTACCAACTCATTTCGCTTTACAGGCCAGTCAGACAAGTGGGGGTGACGGGCTGATTATCGGCTGGGTTACTGCGTTACAGAAGATGAAAGAAGGTCAGCGTGTCGAATTGTATATTCCGGCAGATTTGGCTTATGGAAGTTCGGAACGTTCATCCATTCCGGCTAATTCTATGCTGATTTTTGATTTGAAGTTGGAAAAGGTAATCCATCCGAAAGGAATCGAAGATTATAGCTTGAAGGTGAAATAATTAGAAATGTTGAAATAGAAAACGCCATGAAGAATTTCTTGCGAGAGATTTCTTCATGGCGTTTTTGTTTCTATCTTCTTCGTATTTTCTTGTAATAGTCGGGCACGGCAGAGATACCGAAATTCTCCGGATGGGTAAACAGGATTTTGATGGCCAGTAAGCGGTAGATATAGCGGTTGGTTTCTTCCACCAGTTGCAGGTCGATGGCTTCTTCCACTTTCTGTTCTTTCAGTTCCGTTCCGATACGGGCCTGTCCGATGTTGTACGATTGTGCCACGGCTACCCAGTCGTGAAATTTGTCGTAAGCGGTGCGCAGGTAACGGCAGGCGGCATGGGTCGATTTTTCAATGTCCAGCCGTTCATCGATTTTCCGTTCCACCCGTAGACCGTATTCCCGGGCCGTCTCCTTCATGAACTGCCACAGTCCCAAGGCCCCCACGGGCGAGCGTGCTTCCGGATTCATGCCGCTTTCAATCACCATCAGGTATTTGAAATCGTTGGGAATCTGGTGTTCCTCCAGAATCGGTTCTACAAGGGGAAAGAAATAAGCCGCCTTCTGTTGGAGCGACTGGGAAAAGCGGGACAAAGAGGCCAGTTCCCTGCGCAGTTTCTGTTTGCGGTCGGAAGGATCCAGATTCACCTGTTCCCCGCAGAAAATCAGTACATTCGGTTCCAGCAGACTGTCGGCCACTTCAATGCGGCTGAGTGCGGCATAGGCAGGAGTGCCTTCTATCTCTTCTTCGGGAAGTGAAGGGCGGGGCCTCCGGTCGGGGCCTTGCGCATGCACCGTCAGGGGCACGAGGGGCAGAAAACATACCAGCAGCAATGTAAGACCAGATTTCATACTTACTTCTTTTTCACGTTATCTTTTCTTGCCGGCAAAGGTAAGCTATTTATGGTCAGGGTGTACAGTCAGACTTTTAAAAGTTTTCTCCGCATCGGTGGAGATTGAATGGTAAAAAGGTCAGGTAGCAGGCAAAACGTTGTTTTTTTCTGGATTTCTTTTTACCTTTGCGCCCGTCAGAGAAGGGAAATGAAACATCGTGTACATGCATATTGCCTGTTGCTTGTCAGTTTGTGGGTGCTGGTAGTCGGAGTTTTTCCACATCATCATCACAACGAAGCGTTCTGTGTCAGTCCGGACATGGAAACCTGCACTCCTGCCCATGTGCATGCGGAAGGAGAAACTTGTCATTGTCCCGGTGATGCCGACAAGCATACCTGCGATATCAGCTGTGTGACCCATTTCTCTTTTTCCACTCCGCATCATTTGCCGGATTTCACGCCGGATTATACGTATTATACCTTGATTTATCTGTCGTCCGTGTGGTTGGAGACGCCTGTCTCTGTGGAATCTACGGACCTGACTTCCTATTACATCGAAAGATTACACGCCCGGAACTTTTCGGCCGTGCGGAATTTCCGTGCCCCTCCCTTTGCTGCATAAAACAATCCCATTGTAGAGGGATAGAGAGCGAGAAGTGTACTTTGCAACCAGCTTGCAGGGTACAGAAGTTATTTTTGCAGCAAAATTAAAAACACCGTAATTCAATGAAAAATTATATTTTGACAGGCACATTGTGCATGTTCCTGTTGGGTGCATGTGGAGAGCATGCCCATGAACATGGCGAGGAGGGACACAGCCATGAAGAAGAAATGCATGCCGGAGAAAAGGCCGGCCATTCCGATGAGATTATCCTGGCCCCTGAAAAGGCGAAGGCGGCAGGTGTGGAAGCCGAAACCGTTCGTGCGGGAAGTTTTCGCAATGTGATTCATACCAGCGGACAGGTTCTGGCTGCCCAGGGAGAGGAAGCTACCGTGGTGGCTGCCTCTTCGGGTGTAGTTTCTTTTTCCCGGAAAGTGGCCGAAGGAATGCAAGTCGGCAAGGGAACGGAACTGCTGAGTGTGTCGGCTGCCCATATCCAGGATGGCGACCCTGTGCAGAAAGCCAAGGTGGCTTATGAGAAGGCCAAGGAAGAGTATGAACGGGCTCAGAAACTAGTGAGCAGCCAGATTGTGTCGCAAAAAGACTTTGCGGCCTTGCGTGAAGCCTACGAGAATGCCCGTCTCACCTACGAAGCGTTGAAGCCGAGCAAGTCGGGTAAGGGAGTTTCTGTCAAGTCTCCTATCAGTGGATTTATCAAGGCTTGCCTGGTGAAGGAAGGCGATTATGTGACAGTAGGTCAGCCGTTGATGACGGTGACTCAGACCCGTCGGCTGGTGTTGAAGGCAGAAGTGTCCGAGCGTTATTATGCACAGCTTTCCCAGGTGGTGTCTGCCAATTTCCAGACTCCTTATAATAATAAAGTATATAGCCTTGAGAATTTGGGAGGCAAATTGCTTTCTTTCGGTAAATCTTCGGGAGATACCTCTTATTATGTGCCAGTGACTTTTGAGTTCGATAATCGGGGCGACATGGTTCCCGGTTCTTTTGTAGAGGTGTACCTCTTGTCGGGCGAACGGAGCGGGGTGTTGAGTCTTCCGCTATCGGCCTTGACCGAGGAACAGGGTGTGTATTTCGTTTACTTGAAGCTGGATGAGGAGTGCTATAAAAAGCAGGAAGTGAAACTGGGAGCTTCCGACGGCAGTCGGGTAGAGATTCTTTCCGGCATAAAAGACGGAGATACGGTGGTGACTCGTGGCGCAATTCATGTCAAACTGGCCTCGGCTTCCAATGCCATCCCGGCGCATACACATAATCATTAAAGCGGAGGGGCTATGCTGAACAAGATTATACGATTTTCCTTACAGAACCGCTTGCTGGTGCTGGTGGCAGCGATATTGCTGCTGATAGGAGGAACCTATACAGCCTTCCACACCGAAGTGGATGTGTTTCCCGACCTGAATGCCCCGACGGTGGTGGTGATGACCGAGGCCAACGGTATGGCGGCAGAGGAAGTGGAACAGCTGGTCACTTTCCCTATCGAGACGGCGGTGAACGGAGCGACGAATGTGCGACGGGTACGTTCTTCGTCCACCACGGGCTTTTCAGTGGTTTGGGTCGAGTTTGAATGGGATACCGATATCTATCTAGCCCGTCAGATTGTGTCTGAGAAGCTGGCGGCAGTGGGCGAGTCTTTGCCGGACAATGTGGGAAAGCCTACCCTGGGACCGCAGTCGTCTATCCTGGGCGAATTGCTGATTGTGGGCTTGACCGCCGATTCTACTTCCATGCAGGATTTGCGTACGCTGGCCGACTGGACCATCCGTCCGCGTCTGTTGTCCACCGGAGGTGTGGCACAGGTGGCCGTACTGGGGGGAGACATCAAGGAATACCAGATTCTGATTCATCCCGACCGGATGCGTCATTATGGGGTGACTCTTGGAGAGGTGATGGCCGTATCGCGCAACATGAACCAGAATACCAATGGAGGGGTCATCTATGAATATGGCAACGAGTACATTGTGCGAGGAGTGCTTTCTACGGACGATGTGCATAAGCTGGGACGGGCCGTCATCAGGACCACGGCAGAGGGAGCACCCATTACCTTGGAAGATGTGGCCGATGTGCGTATCGGTTCGCAGCAGCCCAAGCTGGGAGTGGCTTCCGAAAAAGGAAAGCCAGCCGTACTGCTCACGGTAACGAAGCAGCCCAACACGGGCACGATTGCCTTGACGGAACAGCTGGAGAAGGCCTTGGCCGATTTGCAGAAGAACCTGCCGAAGGATGTGAAAATCTCTACCGATGTGTTCCGCCAGTCGCGCTTCATCGAAAGCTCCATCAGCAACGTACAGGAATCGCTGTATGAAGGTGCCATCTTTGTGGTCATCGTGCTCTTCCTGTTCCTGGCCAATACGCGGACGACGATTATTTCGTTGATTACCCTTCCTCTTTCCCTGGTGGTGGCCATTCTGGTACTGCACTACATGGGGCTGAGCATCAATACCATGAGTTTGGGAGGTATGGCCATTGCTATCGGTTCGCTGGTGGATGATGCCATTGTCGACGTGGAAAACGTGTGGAAGCATTTGCGGGAAAACAAGATGCTCCCGCCGGAAGAACGCAAGCCGGTACG
>ENA-ORRN01002679-ORRN01002679.1-human-gut-metagenome-genome-assembly--contig:-NODE-2679-length-11031-cov-2.594479_pt1 | contig 11031 bp, 13 predicted proteins | sample MGYA00242174_ERZ509132 | MGnify/ENA primary metagenome ERZ509132 (study PRJEB26280, sample SAMEA2338671) | human gut metagenome | biome: human gut; feature: human-associated habitat; material: faeces...
ACCCGCCAAATCTACGCGCCGCGCAAGACGGTCGGCCGGTACAAGGTGGATGTTGCGGCCGAGCGCATTAAAGACATCAACCCGGACGCCGTGGTGCGCACATACAAGACATTCTACACGCCCGAAACGGCCGACCAGTTTGATTTTAAACACTACGATTATATTGTGGACGCCATTGACACGGTGACAGGCAAGATTGCGCTTGTGATGAACGCAAAAGCGGCGAAAACGCCGATCATCTGCTCCATGGGTGCCGGCAACAAGGTAGACCCAACCGCGTTTGAAGTGACAGACCTATACAAGACCTCCGTTTGTCCGCTGGCGAAGGTTATGCGCAACGAGTTGAAAAAGCGCGGCGTGCGCAAGCTGAAAGTGGTTTACTCCAAAGAGCTGCCCATCACGCCCGTGGACGACATGGCCATAAGCTGCCGCACGCACTGCATCTGCCCGCCGGGCGCAAAGCACAAGTGTACCGAACGCCGCGATATCCCAGGCAGCACGGCTTTTGTACCGTCCGTTGTGGGACTCATCATCGCGGGCGAAGTCATCAAAGATCTGACCGGCTTCAAAGGCCGCGGCATCGGCGCATAATCTACTTGGATTACGCCGCAAATACGCCTGCTCCGTGGAACCTCCCTTCCGCGCGGTGTATGCCGTGAGCTGCGACCGTAAAAATGCGCTGAACTCTTGGCGCATCCGTTTAAGCCATCCGATGACCGAGGATGAACTCGATGAATTTGAGAGGATCTTCGACAAGCTATATTTGGAGTTTACATAAAATGGAAAGAGAACTTGAACCCTACCAGCGCGTTGAGCGCAGTATACAAAAGAAATTCCGCAAGTCAATCTGGGTCCCGTTCATCGCTGCGGTAAAGCGTTACGAGCTCATTCAGGAAAACGACAAGATTGCGGTGTGCATCTCCGGCGGCAAGGATTCCATGCTGATGGCAAAGCTTTTGCAGGAGTTGCAGCGCCACAGCGAGGTGCCGTTTGAGCTGGTCTACCTCGTCATGGATCCCGGCTATAACGAAATCAACCGCCAGAAAATCGAGAGCAACGCCGCGCTGCTGCACATTCCCATCACGGTGTTTGAGACGAACATCTTTGATGTCGCCAACAACAGTGACAAGTCGCCCTGCTACCTCTGCGCGCGCATGCGAAGAGGCTATCTCTACAGCTTTGCCCAAAAGCTCGGCTGCAACAAGATCGCACTTGGACATCATTTCAGTGACGTTGTGGAAACCACCGTGATGAGCATGTTTTACGGTGCGCAATTACAGGCGATGCCACCAAAGCTGCACAGCCAGAATTTTGAAGGTATGGAGCTCATTCGCCCCATGTATTGCATCCACGAAGACGACATTTTATCATGGAAAAGATACAACGATTTGGAGTTTATCCAGTGTGCATGCCGCTTTACAGAAAACTGCGCAACATGTGACAATGACGTAAGCGTCTCTAAGCGGCAGGAAACAAAGCTTTTATTGCGCCGCTTAAAACGCGATAATCCAAATATAGAGAAAAGTATTTTCAACAGCATCCATTCCGTTTGTCTCGACACGATGGTCGGATATAAATCACGCGGTGTGACACACACGTTCACCGAGATCTACAACACCCGCACGGAAGAACTGAAAGAAGAATCAAAAGAAGACGAATAATACAAAGGGCGAACAGCGGAAATCTCCGGCTGCTCGCCTTTCGTTACAGCAAAACAGTTAGATTCTACTAACCCTCAAGAAGTTTTATTTACTTTATGTAGTTGACAGTGCGTTTTAGTTGTGCTATCCTCTATTTTAGTTGAACATACAACTAAACGCTTTTATCTGAAACGGAGGCACAGCTCTATGGACAACACAAAGGAGATCATATATGGATCAGACGGAGAGAAAGATGACGAAGATCGCCCGTGAGGTCGGAAAATTTACGGTGCAGACGATGAAAGAAGACGGCATAGGCACAGCGGAAATGGATGTGATCCACTTTGTACGGCATAACCCCGGTACAACACAAAAAGAAATGTGGGAAGCACTGAAGATCGACAAGGGCGCAACGGCGCGTCGCGTGGCGCGGCTGGAGGAAAAGGGCTACCTCACCCGCGAGCCGAATCCTCTGGACGGCAGAAGTCAGCTGCTCTACCCCACTGAAAAAGCCGAAGCGCTCCGCAACTCCAAGGCGGAAATTGAGGGTTCGTTTTACGAGTGGCTGCTCGACGGCCTGCCTGACGACGAAAAAGAGGTGTTCTGCAAAACACTGAACACCCTCTATTTAAAATCCAAGGAAGAACGCCGCGCAGGTTTTCTGCATGTCGCGCAGCGCGTAAAAGAGAAAGAGGCTCAGAATGAAGACAAATAGGAAGTCTGCGGAGTTTCAACCGAATCGTGTCCTCTCTTACTTTAAGGCCGAATGGAGAGCACTGCTGATTGTCACAGTCTCCGGCCTGATCTACAACATCGGTCTTTTGACCGAACCGTGGTTTGAGGGCACGATGACCGGGTACCTTGTAGAGATTTTAAAAGGCACCGGACAGTTTTCCGGCATGCTGATGCTCGTCATCAGCTTTGCGGTCGTCACAGCGGTCGTGCAGGTCTCACGCTACGTGAAGCGCTTTTACGTACGCCGCTTTGCAAACAATGTGAATCGCCGTATGAAAGAAACTTTGTACGGCAGCCTTGTGAAAAAAAGCCGTGCAAGTTTGCGCGAAGAAGGCGAAGGCAATATCATGACGAAGGCCATTCTTGACGTAGACGACTGCGTGGAGGGCATGCGCAAATTCACGACCGAGATTTTCGACACCGGCGTGGCGCTGACAGCATACCTCTGCATGCTGCTGTGGTATGATTGGCGTTTGACTATTTTGTGCATGCTTTTCCCGCCGATCTCGTATGTTACGGCGGAAAAGATGAAAAAGTACCGCCTCGTGGTGTGGACGAATCACGGCATTTACGGCTGCGGCAAGGACATCGACGAAGCGTTCGGGCTGATCGAAACGGTGGAGAAGACGGCGCAGATTTATATGCTCGCATTAGGGCGCGCCGTCAACGTCATTCCCGACGAAACGCTCAAAGGCCTGGCGGAACGTTTCAGCGTAACGCCGCTGGAAGGCGTTTTGAAATAAGGCGGGCTGCGGAGGATGCGGGAAATGGAGCGCTATGCGTGGAGAGCGTCTGTCAAGCCCGGCAAACAGGCGGAATATATCGAACGTCACAATCAAATCTGGCCTCAGATGAAAGCCGTCTTGAAGGAGGCGGGCATCGTCAATTATTCCATTTGGCTGGCGGACGGCGAGGTGTTCGGCTACTACGAATGTGAAAAGGGCGCCGCATACGCCGCGAAAGTGCAGTCGGAAAGCCACGTGGTGGACAGATGGAACGAGTATATGAAGGACGTCATGGAGATGAAGAAGGACGAAAAGACGGGCGCGCAGCCTCTCCTGCAAGAGGTTTTCTATCTCCCGTAAAGCCCTTTAAAGACGGGAATGTTTCCCTGCGGCGCTCCCGCGTTTGAAGAAAGAGAAAACCGTTTATATTAGAGGCGAAAGGTCGGCTTTCGCAAGGGAGTCACAACGACCTCGGACGGATAAAATTTTTCGTTTTTCTAAACGTATAGATCAAAAACAAAAATAAATAAAACAAGGAGATATCAACAATGGCAAGAATCGTTTTAAACGAAACAAGTTACCACGGCGCGGGCTGTATCAAGGAAATCCCGGGAGAAGTCGCCCGGAGAGGTCTGAACAAGGCGTTCGTCTGTTCGGATCCCGACCTTGTCAAATTCGGAGTCACGAAGAAGGTGCTCGACGTGCTGGACGAGGCGAAGATCGCGTACACCCTGTACTCCAATATCAAACCCAATCCTACGATCGAAAACGTCCAGACGGGCGTGGCGGCGTTTAAGGAAAGCGGCGCGGACTTCCTCATCGCCATCGGCGGCGGTTCTTCGATGGATACGGCGAAAGCGGTCGGCATCATCATCGCCAACCCCGAGATTGCCGATGTGCGCTCTTTGGAGGGCGTCGCCCCCACGAAGAACAAATGCGTTCCGATTATTGCGGTTCCCACCACTGCCGGCACCGGAAGCGAGGTCACGCAGGTATCTGTCATCAGCCATGGCACGGAGAAAAAGACGATAAATAACCCCGCTTTCATGCCGCGCGCTGCCATCGTTGACCCGGAGCTGTGCATGAGCGTGCCCCCGCGCACGACGATGAACACCGGGCTTGACGCGCTTGCCCACGCCCTTGAAGGCTTCTGGAGCGTGCATCATCAGCCCATCTGCGAGCTTATGACCGCCGAGGCCATCCGCCTCATTCTCGCCAATCTCGAGACCGCTTACCGCGACGGCAGCAACGCCGATGCGCGCAGCGCGCTTTCATATGCGGCGCTGCTCGGCGGGCTCGCTTTCGCCCTGCCCAAGACCGCGGCCAGTCATGCGTGCAGCTACCCCCTGTCGGAGGATTATCATCTTCCCCACGGTGAGGCGTGCGCATTCACGCTCGACAGCCTCGTGCGCATAAACGCCGACGCGCGGCTTGAGGCGCTTTGCCGCCGCGCCGGGCTCAGCGGAACGGAGGAGCTTGCCTCCCGCATCGCCGGGCTTAAGAAGCTCGGCGGCCTGCGCACCCGGCTCAGCGAGCTGGGCGACGTCGATATGGACAAGCTCGTGCATGACTGCGCGGTGCATCCGCTCATGAACAACAACCCCGTGCATATGGACGAGGACGCCCTGCGGGCGATGTTTGAAGCGCTGCGATGAATGTGAAGCTCAAAAGCGCCCTGATGATCGGCGGCATGGTGCTCTCGTGGTCGGTATACTACACGGTGTCCAAGCTCCTTGTCGATGCCACGGGCTCCGCCGCGCTGTCCGGGATGCTGCTGCGCCTTGCGGCGCTGGTGTTCCTCACGGTGCAGCTTTATGAGGACCATACCTTCGGCGCGCTTATACGCCAGGGAAAAAAGCAGCTCATCGCGCTTATCTCCATCGGCGTGTTCGGGTTTCTTCTTGATCTCTTTGCAAATCTGGGCTATGCCGGCGGCTCCTTGAGCACCGGCACAGCCCTTTTGAAAACCGACGTGCTTATGGTGAACCTTGCGACCGTGATAATTTACCGCAAGAAGCTCTTCGTGTCCGACTGGGCGGGCACGCTCGTTATGATCGGCGGGGTGCTGCTCGTTCTGGGCGTCGATTTCCGCGGCATACGCTTCAACCCGACGGACCTCTTCTTCATCCTCAGCGCCATGTGCGTCACGGTGAACGCGTTCATCATCAAAAACGCGCAGGAGAACTATCATGAGGACGCCGACACGATATCCTACTATAATAATTTCGTCGTCCTGCTGCTTTTCAGCAGCACCGCCGTGCTGACGGGGGCCATTTCGCCCTCCGCACTGCGCCTGACGCCGTTCATGTGGGGCATGGTCGCCCTCGGCGGGCTTGCGCAGACGGGCATTTACTTCTTCTATTACCGCAATCTCAAGCATTATGAGGTGTGGGTCGTGAAGCTGTATCTGCTGCTCATGCCGGTGGTAAGCTGCTTTATCGGCGTATTTTTCCTCAACGAGGAGTTGACAGGGCGCAAGCTGCTTGGTATATTTACCGTGTTGTGCGGCGCGGTGCTGATACTGCTGCGCGGCAGAATAAACAGGAAAAGCATTCAGCCCGCGGGCTGAGCATGGATGGACGGGTGAGCGATGATATACGAAGGCGACAATATGATGGGCATCAAGCGCACGAACAGGAGCGCCGCGCTGCGGCTTCTGCATGAGCGCGGCAGCATGTCGCGCAAGCGCCTTGCCGAAAGCACGCGGCTCACCCCCGCCGCGATAACCAAGATCGTCGGTGAGATGATCGCCGAGGGGCTTGTCTGCGAGGGCAGCCCCGTGCCCAGCAGCGGCGTCGGTCGCCGTGAGGTCACGGTCGAGTTGAATTCCCGCGCCCGCTGCGCGCTCGGCGTGCTCATAAATCTGCGTCAGGCCATCCTGTCCGCCGTCTGGCTCGACGGGGCCGTGATATTTTCTGAGGAGATCGCGCTTGAGCCGCATTGTGATGCTGAGCAGACAGTGCGCCGCCTATCTGCGCGCCTTATGGAGCTTGCGGCGGAAAACAAGCTCAGAAATGAGCTTATCATCGGCCTCGGCATTGCCATCCGCGGCATCACCTCGCCGGATGGCCGCGTCATGCGCAACAGCTTCGGCGCGCTCGACGCGAAGAATTTTCCGATTTGCGCCCGCTTTGAGGAGCTTACGGGTCTGCCGTGCGTGATGTCCAACAACGTCCGAGCGCTCTTTGCCGCGCAGATGTTCAAATCAAGAGACGACGACCTCACTTCGCAGTTCTTCCTGCGGTGTGAATACGGTATCGGCGCTTCGCTGTCGATAAACGGCCGCATATGGCGCGGCAGCAGCGAGCAGTGCGCCGAGATAGGGCATATCCCGGTTATAAAGCGCGGCGGCAAGCCCTGCTCCTGCGGGAAAAGCGGCTGTCTGGAGACAATCGCCTCTCCCACGGCCATACTCAGCGGCGCGCTTGCGCTGCTTTCGCCGGAAAGGACCCCTGTGCTGTGGAATATCTGCAAGGGGCGCAGCGCTGATGAAATAACCATAGAGGATGTGTTTGACGCCGCGCAGAACGGCGATCAGGAGGTGGCGCAGCTCGTGGATAACGCAATAGCGGCGCTGGCCTCCGCGCTGAAAAGCGTTATCTATACTCTTGACCCCGGCAAGCTCGTGCTTTACGGCAGGATGTTTGAAAACCCGTATTATCTCACAAAGCTCATGGCGGAGATGCGCGAGGGGGTCGATTCCGGGCATAACATCCCCATTGAGAAGAGCCGCTATAACCAGACGCTTGAAAACTCCGCGGCCGGCCTTCTCGTGGTGGAGAGTTTTTTTGAAGCAGGAGGTATCGTTTGATGAATATCCTCGAAGACCTTGCGGCGAAGAATCCCGGCCTGCCGCTTTATGACGTGCATGACGCCGCGTTTGCCCCGTATGGCAGGGTGCTCTCGCTTGGCGATACGTCCGCGCTGCATGAAGCCATGCTCGCCTCGCCCATACCAGAAAGCGGCAACTGCTACGTTGCATCGGACGGCGCGCTGATGGCGCTTAACGAAACGGAGAGAATCAAAAACTCCGTTTTCGGCGGTATGCCCGTTCAGGCGGGGTACTGCAACGGCCATGGATTCACGCTCAATGCCGAGGAATATCACCGGTGCAGCGAGGTGAATTATACGACGACGGGGCTTGTGCTCCTTCTCGCCCTGCCGGAGGACGTCGTCTCGCGCACGCTGGACAGCCGCCGCGTCGCCGGCTTCTATCTTCCGCCTGACACCCTGGTCGAGATATATCCCCGCGTGCTGCATTTTGCGCCCTGCCGCATAAGCAGCTGCGGCTTCAATTGCCTCGTCGTGCTCACGGAGGGAACAAATTCCCCGCTTGACGCGGTCGATACCTCGCTCCCCGGCGAGGACGGAATGCTCTGGATGCGCAATAAGTGGCTCCTTTGCCACGCGGATTCCCCACAGGCAGAGAAGGGCGCTTTCGTCGGCATAGAAGGGGAGAATATAGCGCTGAATATCTGACGCTGTGAATACAGACATGATAAAAAGCTGGTGCGGCCATATGACCGCACCAGCTTTTTGCGCTTATCTCAACAGCTTTTCGTATGTAAAGCTTCCGGCAGCGCCCCTCATAAGCAATACGTCAAGCGCCGCCAGAACAGCGCCCACGCCCCAGAGAAGCCCTACGCTTATCAGAAGAATGCCTGTGAACTGCCCGATGAGCAGCGCGAGTATCGGAAAAACCAGAAACACGGCCCGCTGCTGCGCTTCCTCAATGGTCTGCGCCTTTGCGGAGCTGCGCACGGTCACGGCGATGGCGATAAGGGATATCGCCGGGGCGATAAGAAGCATGATCGCCAGCCAGCTTGAAGAGGGGAGTATCGCCTCGCCGGTCAGAAGGAACACTTCCAGCTCCAGCACCAGCATCATCGCGGCGAATGAGATATACGAAACCATCATCCCGACGGAAAACCCGGCCAGTATCTTGGCCTGAAACATCTGCTTCAGCGACAGCGGGGAGTAAAGTAGAGTCTCAAGTGTGTGCTTTTCCTTTTCGCCCACAAAGGAGCTTGCCGCCATGACGGACGACGCCATTATCGGTATCATCAGGAAAAAGACCGGCATGATGTTGTTCAGTATAAGCCCGAATATCCTCTGCTGCTGACTGCGCGCCACGTTGTCCGCAGGCAGCATATCCAGAATTTTTTGAAAATCCGAAGCGGCGTCGGGGGCAAACGCCGTCACCAGCACAAAAATAGACGGCAGAACAATGGTAAGCGCAAGCGGCACAATGAGAAGGACCGCGAAAACCTGCTTGTTTAATGTAACGCTGCGGATATCCTTTTTTATCACTGCGAGTTGTCTTACGTTCATGACTGTTCACGCTCCGTTTCTTCATGTGCGCTGTCGATAAGGGAAAAATATATCGCTTCCAGCGACATCTTTTCTTCCGACACGTGGTACAGATCGCCGCCCGCATCCATAATCCTCTTCACTATCTGCGGGATCTCATTCTCCGCGGCCGCATCGATCTCGTAGATGTGCTCTCCGATTTCCCTGTACGCCATGCCCTCCGGCATCCGGCTCGCCTCTACCCGCACCTTCGTGTTCCGGCAAACCATGGCGCGAAGCTGCGCGAGGGTTCCAGCGGCGAATAAATGTCCCTTATTCATAAGCCCGTATGTCGTGCATATCTCCTGTGCATAGCGAAGCTGATGCGTACAAAGGAATACCGTGGTTCCCTCGGCGGCCTGCTCTTGGATGAGCGAATTCACGTTCTGTGCGCTCTCCGGGTCAAGGCCGGAGGTCGGCTCATCCAGAAACAGCACCTGCGGCCGGTGCAGCAATGCCCGCGCCAAGGATAGCCGCTGGCGCATACCTGTCGAGTAGGCGGACAGCCTGCGACCCATCACGTCTGCCAGCTCCAGCCGCCGCAAAAGCGCCATTGCCCTTTCTTCGCATTCCGAACGGCCCATACCGAAAAGCGTGCCGTAAAATTGCAGGTTTTCCAAGGCCGTCATGTGGTCGTACATCTGCGCGTGCTCCGTTACCACGCCGGTTTTCTGATGCAGTTGCTCCGGCTCCTGCGCGGGGTCTATACCCAGAACGCGGCATTCGCCGCCGGATGGGGCCAGCATACCGCAAAGCAGCTTCACGGTCGTGGTTTTCCCGGCCCCGTTTGGCCCCAGAAAGCCGAATATTTCCCCCTTGTCCAGCGAAAAGCTGATGCCATCGACCGCCACGGTCCCGCCGTCGTATGTTTTTGATAATCCCTCTGCCGTAATTGCTTTCATTTCGCTTCTTCCTCTGTGTGCCTGCATCAATGAATTTTATGCCGGAGCGCCCGGCGCGTCAGCGGCGGCGCAGGTCACGCCGCCGGCGGAGATCGTCACGTACAGCTTTTCCTGAGTAATATCGTAAGTGAACGTACCTTCTCCCAAAAGCGTGTCCTCGGCATCATGCGCGCTGACGGTAAATGGAATGGGGCCGTTCTCTTCCTTGGCAAGCTGCACAATATCATCCCCCGTGAAAAGCCATTCCCCGGCCTTCAACAGCGAACCGTCCGCGTTTTCACACACCTTTGTGAAGCTGCCGCCGTGCAGGGCGATAGAGTGGGCGTCGTCGCGCTCAAGCTTGATGTATACGCCAAACCTCTCGGAGTTGGCCGCCGCGTCCGCCTCCGAGGGCGTGTTGCTCGGGGCCTCCGACAGCTTGGTGCATCCCGTTATAAAAACGGTGGCCATTAGTACCACCGCTGTCAGCAGCACAGTGATCGTTTTCTTGTGTTTTTTCATGCTTCCTCCGTCCTTTCCGGTGTCTGCGCCGCCCAATACTGGATGCCCCAATGCTCAAAATCCCATTGCTCCATATAGGCGTTGCACTCGTAGTCGATGTAATAAAGCGTTCCGCCGCGCGGAACGAAGTTGGTGGGGTAGTAGTCGATGTTCAGCCCAGCCGGGTATAGCAGAGCGCACATATCGCGCATCTGTTTCAGCCAGCCGGGCTCCATCCGCCCCGCTTTGAGCTGCTCCGCCACTGTCTCCCCGGCGATGTATTCCTTCAAAATGCGCTCCCGCGGGGCATCCACCGCCAGGAGCTTCGGCATCGGGATGCCGAGCTTTTGCAGCGTTTCATAGTCGTGCAGCTCGGCTTGCAGCTTGTCGCCGAAGGTGTAGTAGGCGCAGGGCTCGTGGTGGATCTGTTTCAGAACATATTGCGCCGTTCCGTCCGTCACAAGATAGGAGTAGCCGCCTTTTCCTTTCCCGAGGAGCTTGAGCACGGTATATTCGGCGTCGTTTACGGTCATTTTGCCGCACGCCGTTCCGTTTGCAGTCTCTTTCATATGCCGGCTATCTTTCTGACGGTGTTCGCCGTCCTTATCGTCAGCTTCTGCCCGATAGCGGCGCTGGCCGTCCTTGGCCACCAGTTTGTTTTCTGATATTCCTTCCGGCTGAACGACCAGAACACGGCCGCTTTGTATTCCTGTATCTGTTCCAAGCCCTCCTTCGGCGCGCCGATCTCGCGGTAAACGTCTGTGAATGTCACGGGCGGCATGATGAAAATAAGGTTGTTGTAGATCTCCTAGTTCTCCGTGCCCCACCAAACGGGCGCATGGAGCAGGATGTCCGCAAGCTCCTCCTGCAAAATGATAAAAACAGGGATATCCAAGCCAAATTCATGCCGTATCATGCGCTCTATACGGCCGGTCAATTCCGCCGCATCCGCGTCCGCGCAGGAAAAGACCACGTTGCCGCTGTTCAGGCAGGTCTTGACCTCCGTGAAATCAAGCGCTTCAAAGCATTTCTTCAATTCTGCCATCGGCACCTTGTTCTTGCCGCTTATGTTGACGCCCCACAGCAGGGCAATATACCGCGTCATTTACTTCGCCTCGCGCAGCTTTTTCAGATTTTCCAGCACGAACGGGCTGTTTGCGGCGATGCGCCCCAGCGTCTGGCATCCATCCATCTGCCCGC
>ENA-ORRN01002685-ORRN01002685.1-human-gut-metagenome-genome-assembly--contig:-NODE-2685-length-11014-cov-6.707546_pt1 | contig 11014 bp, 10 predicted proteins | sample MGYA00242174_ERZ509132 | MGnify/ENA primary metagenome ERZ509132 (study PRJEB26280, sample SAMEA2338671) | human gut metagenome | biome: human gut; feature: human-associated habitat; material: faeces...
AAGTAGTTGTTCACCGCATTACTCAGGTAGGTCGTATTCGTGCCGGAAACGAAAGAAGATTTATATCGTTATAAATCAGTGATGTAACTACCAAACTAGAAACTATTCCGTCCATTAGTTATCTGTAGAAGGTCTAAATAGATTTTTATATGTTATCAACGGAGGACAGTTTGCACGAATGATTACATTTATGAAGGAGAAAGCAGACTTTCAAGGTCTTGTATTACACTTAAAATGCACTATAACAGTGCAAAATAAACAAATAGATGCACTATTATAGTGCAAATTCGCTATATTTGCATCTTAGATTCAATATAGCATGGAAAAGTTACAAGAACATTTCGAAAAATTATTAAGAGAAACAAATACGAGTTTCCATCGTTATCTATATTCCAAAATAAATTGGAACAGCCGTATGATAGGTCTTACTGGTCCTAGAGGGGTTGGCAAAACCACTTTGGTACTTCAACATATAAAAGAAGAACTGGATAGGAATAAGGCTTTGTATGTAACGGCCGAAGATTTTTATTTTGCCAGCCACAAATTGGTGGACTTGGCAGACAGTTTTGCCAAACTAGGAGGAAAATATCTTTTCATTGATGAAATTCATAAATATAAAGACTGGTCTAAAGAACTCAAACTCATTTATGATTACCATCCGGAACTGAACGTTATCTTCACAGGCTCTTCGGTACTCGATATCAATAAGGGGGCTTCCGATTTAAGCCGCCGTGCCGTTATGTATCAAATGCAGGGCCTCTCTTTCAGGGAATATCTCCAACTATTTCACCATATCTCTATCAATACTTACTCTTTATCAGATATCCTGCAACACAAAATTGAATTGCCGAAAGATTTCCGCCCCTTGGTATATTTTACTAATTATTTAAAGAGCGGTTATTATCCTTTCGCTTTGGAAGGTGATTTCGATGTGCGATTGCAACAGATTATCAACCAGACTTTGGAGTCTGATATTCCTCAGTATGCGGACATGAATGTATCTACCGGGCGCAAACTGAAGCAATTGCTGGCTATTATTGCAAAGAGTGTCCCCTTTAAACCGAATATCAGCAGCATTGCTACCATGTTGGGTGCCAGCCGTAACAATATTGCAGATTATTGCCTGTACATTGAAGAAGCCGGGTTTATAGCACAACTTCGTGATGCAACCGGAGGTGTGCGCGGATTAGGGAAAGTGGATAAGATTTATCTGGATAATACCAATCTGATTTACAGTTTGGGACGTGAAGCATCCGATATCGGAAATATCAGGGAGACTTTCTTTTTAAACCAAATGCGTGTGGGGCATGATGTAATAGCATCTCCGGTTTCAGACTTTTTAATCGATGATATGACTTTTGAAGTGGGAGGAAAAAACAAGAAACAGAAGCAGATTCAAGGTATAGAAAAAGCCTATGTGGTGAAAGACGATATTGAAGCCGGATATATGAATGTCATACCCTTATGGCAATTGGGCTTAAGTTATTAAAAGCTGGTACGAATGGCGGTCAGCGAGGAATTTCAGCTACGCCCGTTGTACGAGGATTTGTTCTATCGTTATTACCGTCTCGCCACTCATGCGGACGAAGGGGAAAAGATGTCCGCCGGTGAACTGTACCTGTCGTTACGAAAGAAAAGCGGTATGAAGCTCCCCCAAAGTAAAATTTCTTATTTTGGAAGGTTTCTGAGAAAGGCGGTGGAACTGATATACAATTCCAAACGTGGCATGTTGTATCTTGTAGTGGAAAAATGAAGGCATCATAAATTGTTTTGATTTCCTGGGCAGGCAGCATGCGTATATCATATACTCGGAAATTGTCAACAGACATATTGGTTCCGTTTAATGTTACGGAGCTGCTGAGTTTTTACTGTTCCTCCCATAATAAATTTGAGTCCTGTACCATAAAAAGCAGTATAACCTAAAGATTCAACTAAATAAACTTTCCATTCTTTCGTTTGTTTCATTTAAATTATTATTTTTGTAACCGCGGTTACAGTAACACAGATTACTAAAGCTTATGAAATTCTATAATAGAGAAAATGAACTGGCAGAGTTGAAAAGGATACAACGCCTGTCTTTTGAAGAAAATTCACGCCTCACAGTTATAACAGGAAGACGTAGAATAGGGAAAACCAGCCTTATAATGAAGGCTGTGGACGAAATGCCTACTGTATACCTATTTGTAGGCAGAAAGAATGAAGCTACTCTCTGTAGTGAGTTTATCCCCCTCATTTCGGGCGCTTTGGATATCTTTGTACCAGCAGAGATACGGTCTTTCAGTTCATTATTTCAATATATGATGGAAATAGCGGGACAAAGGGCATTCAATCTGGTTATAGATGAATTTCAAGAGTTCTATAATATTAATAATTCCATTTATAGCGATATACAAAACATTTGGGATCGTTACAGAAAAGAGACCAAAATGAACCTGATTGTCTGTGGATCCATTTATTCTTTGATGAATAAGATCTTTCAAAATAATAAAGAGCCGTTATTTGGGCGTGCCGATAATATTATAAAGCTTTCACCCTTCAGCCTCCCTGTACTTAAAGAAATTATGTATGATTATTATCCAACATATACGAATGACGATTTGTTGGCATTGTATACATTTACCGGAGGCGTACCCAAATATGTTGAATTGTTTTGTGACAATCGTCTATTGGACATTGATGGAATGATTAATTTCATGGTTCGTGATAATTCTCCATTTACAGACGAAGGAAAAAATCTTTTGATTGAAGAGTTCGGCAAAAATTATGCGACCTATTTTTCTATTCTAAGTGCCATATCAAACGGTAAAAATACACAAGCGGAAATAGAAACAGTTTTAGGCAATAAAAGCATTGGCGGTTATTTGAGAAGACTGATTGAAGATTACAATATCATTGTACGCCAACGCCCTATTCTATCAAAGGAGGGAACACTGGCTATCCGATATGAAATACAGGATAACTTTATCAGTTTCTGGTTTAACTATTTTGATAAAAACCGCTCTCTCATTGAAATAAAGAATTATATGGCATTACGTTCCATTATCAAGGCTGACTATCCCACTTATTCCGGAAAAATGTTGGAGCGTTATTTTAAGCAGAAGTTTGCAGAAAGTTTCCTTTATAAAGATATAGGCTCTTGGTGGGAGTTAAAAGGCGATGCATATGAAATTGACATTGTAGCCCTATGCCTGGAAAAAGATAAGGCGGTTGCCGTAGAGATCAAACGCCAGAAAAAGAACTATAAACCGGATTTGCTTGGAGAAGAAAGTGGAACACCTTAAACATAAGGTACTTCCACATTATGCGATAACAAAAATGTGTTTGTCCCTAGAGGACATGTAGTTTCCCTTGTAAAAAGGGACGGGGCTGTCCATGAGAAAGATACACTCTAAAGATACTCATTTTCTGCGACATACAGAAAACCTATGCTTTTTTAGGACACTCTATGAAGTGTCCTTATTAAATTGAATTAGCTTAATATTTTATTTAATAATTGGAACAGAACTCGGCTTTCAGGTGTGAATATTCTTTTTTACTGGTCAGATTTTCTAACAGAATATATTGTTTTAGTACATATAGATAATAGAAATCATGTAATGCTATTATAGTGGCATTGGTTAATGTGTTTTTAATGTGTTGGATGACAGTTGATTTTCCACAGTAATTGCTATTTTAATATCAACACATGTTTCATAAACAGGCCTCGCAATTGTCATATAATAAAATTGTTCGTTAGATGAATTCCTAAAAAGAAAGCGAAGAAAGAATTACTCCGTTGCCGGAAGCATCATTTGTATATTTTGCAAATATACCTTCTGTTTGGAGCAGCAAGAATTGTGATATAATTTATCTTGAGTATAGAAATACCGGGAGGATTATTGTTACATAGCCTGAAAGATATAAATCTTTCATACCAATCATAAATCAGGCTCAAAACATGGATGATCATCTGTTCATTCGCAGGTGGAAATGCTGAGATTATCTTCATTTTAAATGCCTCAGCGATAAAATCCGGTTGTTCCTTTTCTCCTTTCATCTATCGCTGAAACTCCCTGCCCATAGGCGTTCCGGCTATGAAGGGGCTCCTGTCATTGCTCTGTCAGCCTCCTTTCAGCCTGCTCTTTCACATTTTTTGTGAAGGAATAAAACGATACGGGCTGAAATGGAAGTGAGGGGAAATGGTTTCAGATTTAACCGGCTGATTTTCTGTGCATATTACATAAGATGACAGGATGAGGGGAAAAGGAGCGTATCGGATTAGTGGGGGAGTAATACACGGAACAGACTAGGTCTGTAAGCTGAACAGACTAAGTCTGTGCACTGAACAAGCTGGCGTGTTTTAAAAACGTATAGTTGTTTTTTAAAAGCCTGAAGATGTTTTCTTAAAAGTTGAAGACGTATTTTTTAAAGCTCAAGGTGTATTTTAAAAACATAAAGGCGTATTCAACAATAACATTAGTAATGTATAAGCCCCAACATTAGTAACGTGTCAGCTCGTATGTTAGTAACGTGTAAGCCCACACGTACATAAGCATCGGGTCACACATACGCAAGCATCGGCCTACACATACGTATGTATTGCGCCCTGTATCCATTGAATTTTGCCCCAAGTTCCATTAAATCTTGCACCAAGTTTCATCGAATCCTGCACCAAGATCTGCCATATTTCCGCCCCCTCTTGACAAACGCCTTTTTATGTTGTATATTTGTAGTTTGCCAAACTTAAAAAAGTAACTCATGAATGTATTCGCTACTCTCAAAACAGTCTTCTTCGGAAGCAAATTCCTGTCAAGCCCTGTTCCTATTGACGGAACACCGCGTCGTGATCTCGTATCCGCTCTCAACGGGCTGATGCCGCTTTGCCGGACTATACCCGGCGTGCGTCTGGCGCTGGATATCCGCGAGGGCCAAGTAGTTCTGGCATTGAACTGGACTCCGCGCACCGACGGGAATGCTTCCACGGGCAGTTACCACTACATCGTGTCGGACGAAGAAGGAGTAAGAGAGATGGCCGACTCACAGGTTCTTTTCACTGAAAACGGTAAGGACAACCTGCCGGGGAGTATGGACGGTCCTCGGAAACATCCGACAGTCTCAACTGAAAAGACAGAGAAGGATTCCGCTCACTTGAAAAAAGGTGTTCAGAAAAAAGCAGGACCAACCTCCCCAGAAGATACTGGCAAGAAGGCGAAATCACATACCCTGATGCAGGAAGTGACCGCTTTCCTCACCTCCCGCTACCGCTTCCGGTTCAATGTGCTTACTGAAGAAACTGAAGTGGCAAGTGTAGAAAACAACATTCCCGATACTCATCTGCGTTACACCAAGGTGGACGAACGATGGATGAACTCACTAAGTCTGGAGGCTATTGAAACGGGCATAGACTGTTGGGACAGGGACATTCAACGCTTTGTGCGCTCACGCCGCATCAGTGAATACCATCCCTTTACTGCCTATTTTGAGCAACTTCCCGAATGGGACGGCACGGACCGGGTGTCCGCGTTGGCACGCAGGGTGTCCGACGACCCGATATGGGTGAACGGTTTCCACCGTTGGATGCTGGGACTCTCCGCTCAATGGATGCAGCTCAATCCGGATAACAACCGCGCCAACAGTGTGGCTCCCCTGCTGGTGAGCAGCCGCCAGGGATTGGGGAAAAGTACGTTCTGCCGTCTGCTGATGCCCGATACGCTGAAATCCTACTACACGGAAAGTTATGACCTAAGTTCCCCGGCATCCGCCGAAGCCAAGCTGGCCGCCTACGGATTAATCAACTTGGATGAATTCGACAAACTAGGTGCATCCAAAATGCCTTTGCTGAAGAACTTGATGCAAGCCTCCGCACTGAATATCCGCAAGGCTTACAAACACAGCGCTTCATCGCTTCCCCGTATTACCTCGTTCATCGGCACCAGCAACCGGGAGGATTTGCTGGTAGACCGCACCGGCTCACGCCGCTTTCTTTGCGTCAGTCTGAAACATGCCATAGACTGCACCACGTCCGTAGAGCATAAGCAATTGTACGCCCAGCTTAAAACAGAACTTCTATCCGGTGAACGAAGCTGGTTCAATAAAGAAGAGGAACAGACTATACAGCAACATAATGCCCTATTCTACAAGCATGTACCCGAAGAAGAGGTGTTCCGCCTTTGCTTTCGCTTTGCTACAGAAGAGGACAATCCGCAGGAAGTGCTTAGCCTCTCCGCCACCCAGCTGTTTGAACGTATGAAGGCAGCCCATCCTTCGATCATGAGAGGGATGACCGCTTACAGCCTGAGCCGTATCCTGCCCCAGCTGGGCGAACGGGTACATACCACCAAAGGAAATGTATACCGGGTGGTAGAATGTTAACTTTCAATTAATTGAGAATTTATCTATGGAAATGAGATTCCCGGTATGGAAGTCGATTAGACGCATTCACACTCTCAAGCATATATTGTCAAGAAGTGTGAATGCCCTTTTCTAGTATATGAATGGGTCATCCGGCATCATAATGAGCGCTGCATACCAAACGTATTTTGTATTTCACCGTACTCCCCGCCTGTAAAAATTTGGATGAGGTTTTAAATCCGAATGCATATATGCTTCCGTTATGATCATATACATACCGTTTCTCAATATCCAATAACGGGTCTCCGTTTCTTAATCCCTCTATGGTTTCATTCAGTTCATCCAGTGATGATCCGCTGAACGTCTTATGCAATACTTTTGCCTCCTCTTCAGTCGGAAGATGCCATCCGTCTGCTTCCTCCTCCTGTATGATATTCCGCACATCGGAAGCAAATCCACTCCACTCATCCAGACTCATCAACAAAATATCCGCCCCTGTGGAACTTGCATTCTCTATGCCAGCTACAATTCCTCCGTTCCAGATATTACCAATTTCGGGTAGCCCGGAAAGATCCGGATTAATGGGAGGCGGCTCACTACCGCCATTACCTTCATCAGCACCGCCAAAATTGAATTTGATGTCTACCGGAGCCTTCCATTCACCTGATATCAAACTGCCCCCTACCGTGACATCACCCGAATAGCTACCCCCGATATTCAATGGCACGTTCGCTTCCGGCTTTCCTTTGAAAGTGTATCCAAACGTCTTTGTCTGACTATTATCTTCCAAGGTTATGGAAAAAACAGTCTGAGAGCCGCTCCCCGGAAAAATATAAAAAGGCTTTGCACTCCAAATTCCACCCGGCTCAGACTCACAAATAATTTCCGTACTCTTGTCTTTGCCGGAATACTCCCTTGTAAACGACAGGGAAGAATATAAAGGCGAAATCTGCAAACTCACCTTTTTAACGTTTGCCGGTATATCTTCCAAACTGATATTGACTAAAGATACAGCATAATAGAGGGTTACAGAAACAGATATATTTTTCTTATTGGCAATTGTCACAGTTGAAGTGCCCATCATTAGCGCGCGTGAGCTTCTGTTATTTTCTTTCATAACAATTACATCATCAAGGCTAGGATCTTTCGGAACGATATATTCCTCTCCCAAACCGGCTATTGCAACAATAGTATATCGGGCAGGAGGTAACTTCATTTCAATCTGGGCGTTATCTGTCATTTTCAGACTGGCAGAACAGCTGCCGTCCTCTGCAAACGCATAGATATAGGCCGGATAATTAATTGGGGACTCTTCGCTAGATCTGGCAGATATCTTTAGAGGAAGATTTGTTTGCGAGACTCCGTCTTCATCGTCTTCTTCATCGTACATCGGGCGTTGGCAAGAAACAGCAGACAGCAGCAATAGAAACAGAAGCACCTTTAATTCGGTTAATCTATAATTCATAACATATTATTTGTTTGTGGGTTTATTTCTTCTCCATTTATAACTATATCCTCTTCTTCATTTCCCGGAGTCCAACCCGAAATGCTTCCTCCCGTTATAATTACATTTCCGTCTTTTACAACAATATTGTATTTATGGATACATCCGGACAATAAGCCCGGAGACAGGCCATCTCGTCGTGTTATGTAATATTTGTTGTTACGGATATATTCAATGGTGAGATTAACAGAATGGTTTTTCACAGCTTTCGGATTAATGTTTCCGTCATTCTCGTCCCCGTTCAGGATAAAATAGAAAGAAACATCTTGATTGTTCATGGTGTGTGACGGAGTAATCTGGAAGGGTTTCCTTGGGAGTTTCGCTGATGGTGATGCTGTTCGTTTCAAAGGAGTAGTATCCTTGGGTCGTCAACCCATTTCCTTCAAGTCTGATTTTGTCAATAACGGCCTGTGCCATATCTCCTTCACCCTTTATGCTTATCTTTAATAATGACAAAATGTGCTTAAATGAATAATCGCCCGAAAAGGCCACATTGCCAAGGTCGGTATCGTAGGAAAGCTTCCTGGATGCTACTAGAAAGTCATATTGGCTAATATTTTCCCAAGTCCCGTTCTGGCTGTCGAGAGAAGGCATTATTATATTTTCCTTATTTTCGGCCTTGGAACCGGAGTGGGGATAATATGCGTAAAAAGTATGTTCCTCGTTTTTATCTTTCCAAAAGACACTCTTTTCTGTAGTCCAGGAAGTTCCATCGAATATCCAGCGGACAGCACTGTCATTGTCCATAAAAACACCTATATCATCGGCTTTACTAAAACTAGCGATGGCATTTTCATTATCTTGCAAATAGCGTGCTCCGGAAACTGTTTTCCCGATTCTTGCCATAATGGATACCGTGTACTCTTTTTCTTGTAGTTGCTCTAATTCCTCACTACCTTGGCAGGCAGAGAAGCACATGAACGTCAATAGCGATACATACAATGATCTTTTCATTCTTTTATTTTATAATAGTGAGGGACAAAACATCAGCTTATCCGTTAAAATTAAAATGAGGACAAGTTGAATTGGTCGAGGATTAAAGCATGTCTGCTTATTGTCGGTAAGAAATTAAACTTGTGTTCGGCTGCGAAAATAATTCATTCTTTGCAAAAAGAAAAGCAAAATGATAAAAAGATGAAAATTAAATGAGTTATGCCGGAAACAGCATGAACATTCTTACCGGTATATTCCCATAAAAAATGATGGAAGATAACCTGTAGTTTAACGCTTCAGGCTGACTATGACTAAATCTTATTTGTAAATTATCTCCTTCCATTCTTCCACAGTACGTGTAAGGGAAGAAAAATTCACCCCGATACAGACTATTTTACGGTTATCGGTCAAATAAGATCGGGCATAGCCTTTCTCTGCTATTTGCTGTAAAGCCTCCTCTGCTGTTCCATCCATCTTGAATTCGAAAATGTAAACATATTCGTCCATTTCCAATATGCAGTCCACTCGTCCGAAGCTCTGACGGTTCTCACAATGAATTGCACGGCAATAAACTCCTATCAAACGGAGAATCAGATAAAAAGTGTATTGGAAATGTTTCTCAGTCATATCCAATTCCTTCAAGGAAGCGTGAGAGTCATACGGGATGCTTGCAAGAAAGGCGGTCAGAGAATCACAAAAAGCGGAGGTGTTCCCTTGCTCAAGGCAAGTAACAGCATCGATAATCCAACTGTTGACCTCTCCACCTCCGGGTTTCAAATAATGTGCTGCCAATACGGACAAGAACCCTTTACGCACCTCATTATTGGGAAAATCGAGCAGATAAGTTCCCATACGTCTATTATATTCTTTAATAGTGAGATATCCGCTCTGATAAATCATGGGTAGAGGCTGTTCCACATCAGCCTTATAATCCACAAACAAAGAGGGAACATAATAACGTCCGGCAAGTTCGTTTATCTGCTCGCGGCTGTGTTGCAGCAGACGAACCAAATAGGTGGGAGTACCTGTAGAGAACCAGTAATCACGAATTGCCATACTGTCAAAAGCATTAAGAATGCTGAACGGATTGTAAATGTCGGTCATCCTCTCTCCAAAATGATATCCGTCATATTGCCGTCTGAGAAGTTCCTTCATTTCTTTCACTGTGTACTGATATTTAGCAGCTAACTGTATGGTGGGTTCTTCGAAAAATGCTTCCAGCTCATTCTGGGTGATACCGCACAAGGCTTCGTACCGTTCATCCATACTGATATCTTTAGGCTGGTTAAATCCACTGAAAACACTTACTTGGGAAAACTTTGTTACTCCGGTCAACAATACGAATCTCAAGTATTGATCGGCTCCTTTAAAGGTAGAATAAAAGGATTTCAATATTTCCCGGTTATGGTTCTCCAATAGAACTTGCTTTCCATAATCATCATAAAAACAAGCTTCCGTATCTAATACATCCAGAATAGGTTTGTCATATTCATCAATCAGAACTACCGCACGCCGCCCTGTCCGTTCATAAGCCCGGCGAAGTATTTCAATGAAACGGGTTCCTATGGTTGTATAATTGGGATTCTTGCCATAAATATCTTCCCAGTTCCCTAAATAGCCTTCAATGGTAGCCTCCAGAATTCCGGGTTGTGTATACAGTCCTCCATTAAAGTCTATACGAAAGATAGGATACTCATACCAGTCTTTTTCCAATCCGTCGATTTCCAGTCCGGCAAACAAATCTTTGCGTCCCTGGAAATAACAGGCAAGGGTACTTACCAGCAGGCTTTTGCCAAAACGGCGTGGACGGCTCAAGAAATAAGTCTTGCCTTGTGTTACCAAGTTGTAAATCAAACCGGTCTTATCCACATATACATAGCCATCTTCACGGATTTGGTCAAAACTCTGTATTCCAATAGGGTATTTCATATTTTGTTGCGGTTCTAGAATGAATGATGAAACAAAGATATTAGTAAATGACAAACAAAGCAAATAAAGGATTTGTTTTTTCTGCTTATGACAAGTTTTTCTATTTCCTATTAATGGATAATCGCCTATTTCTGTCCATATATATTGGCATTCTATCCTTTAAAGGATACTTTGAGAAGTATTTAGAATCTATCTATTTTGCAATAAGATATATTTCTTCTACTGAATTTGCTATATCATTGTTTATCAACATCATACATATCCTTTCGTTTCCGGCACGAATACGACCTACCTGAGTAATGCGGTGAACAACTACTT
>ENA-ORRN01002686-ORRN01002686.1-human-gut-metagenome-genome-assembly--contig:-NODE-2686-length-11011-cov-4.715498_pt1 | contig 11011 bp, 10 predicted proteins | sample MGYA00242174_ERZ509132 | MGnify/ENA primary metagenome ERZ509132 (study PRJEB26280, sample SAMEA2338671) | human gut metagenome | biome: human gut; feature: human-associated habitat; material: faeces...
CCATCACCCAGTGCGCCAAGAGTCTGGTCAACGGACCGTGCGGCGGACAGAAGAACGGCAAGTGCGAGGTCAACCCCGAAAACGACTGCGCATGGATTCAGATCTACAAGCGCCTTGAGCAGCTCGGTCAGCTCGACAAGCTCACCATGACGCGCCCCGACAAGGGCTATGAAAAGGTCGCGTATCCGAGAACGATCAACCAGAGGGGGAAGAAAGCATGAGCAGATTAAAAGAAGCACTGGAAACCGGCAAATTCGGTGTGACCGCCGAGATGGCGCCCCCGAAGGGCTATGATTTTACCGAGCAGCTGGAAGCCGGCAAACTGCTTGCCCCCAAGGTCCACGCCGTGAACGTCACGGACATGCAGTCCGCGTCGCTGAAGGCGTCCAGCCTCGGACTCTGCATTGCGCTCAAAAACGCGGGCGTCGAGCCCATTTTGCAGATGACCGGCCGCGACCGCAACCGTATGGCGATCATGGGCGATATTCTGTCCGCAGCGGCTTTCGGCATCGACACGATGCTGGCTCTGACGGGCGACCATCCCGTCGTCGGCGACTGTCCGGAATCCAAGCCGGTCTATGATCTGGATTCCGTCGGCATTTTGAAAATGCTCACGAAGATGGAGCAGACAAACTGCGACTGCGGCGGCAACGAGATTGCCGGCGGCGCACCGAAGTTCTACAAGGGCGCTTCCGTCACCCCGGTCTATGACCCGATTGAACTGCAGATCAACAAGCTGCGTCAGAAGGTCGAAAACGGCGCGGAGTACATTCAGACGCAGGGCATTTTTGATCTGGAAACGTTCAAGCGCTTCCTCGACAAAGTTGATGCAGCAGGCATTAAGACGCATATTATGGCCGGTATTATCCCGCTCAAGGCTGCGGGCATGGCGCGGTACATGAACGAAAACGTCCCCGGCATCGCGGTGCCGCAGGATATGATCGACAAGCTTGCCGCGGCGGCAGCCGAGGGCAAGGAAAAGGGCGTCAAGGGCCTTCCGATGCAGCTTGGCATTGAGATGGCAGCAGAGATGATTGCAAAGATCAAGGACGAGCATCTGTGCGACGGCGTACATATCATGGCCATCGGCGCGGAAAAGAACGTCCCGGCTATCCTCGAAAAAGCAGGCGTCACAATCTAAGCTATATTTCAGCGTCCATCCGTCCAAATGGATTGCCTGAGTTTCGATACAAAACCAGTAATATAGCAGCAGACGGCAGCCCCATGTCCGGGGGCTGCCGTTTTGCGCACAAAAGGGGCTTGATGGAATCCTTCGCTTCCATTAAAATAGAAGCAGAATAAAAAGAAAGGGGCTCTGATATGGAACATCTCAAAAAGAACTTTGGCTTCGGCTTCATGCGCCTGCCGATGAAGGATGGTGAGATTGATCTGGCGGAAACGTCGAAAATGGTTGACGCATTTCTGGACGCGGGGGCCATACTAATATCTTTTTAAAAAGGTTGATAATTTATCACTGTTGATGTATAATGAAGATGGTGATGAGAAATGAAAAGATACACTTTCACGCTTGAGGAAACGGAGTTGGCAGCCGCCCGGAACGTGCAGGAGATTTTCCGCAGCAAGCACCTCATCCCCTGTACGTCCTGCCGCTACTGCACGGATGGCTGTCCCCAGCACCTGCCCATCCGCCAGCTTCTGAAGGACGTGGCAAAGGAGTTTGAAAAGAAATAACGCGCTGCGCCCACATACAAAAACCCCTCCGCGCTGCGGAGGGGTCTGTCATATTCAGGATACCGGCTTGGCTGTGGCCTCGGTGTTTGAAGCAGCTTCCTTCCCCTGCTCTGCCTCCTTCGGCAGTTCAAACGGGACAACGTCGTCCGGCTGAATCTCGATGCGGCTGCTGCCGGGTTCGAGCACGCGCGTGCCGGATGGAACGCTGATCTTGCTGGTCGTCCCGCGCACGGGCTCCTTTGTCGCGCGCGGGTTTCCGTTAGCCGGCTCGTACCACTCGTTGACGCCGTGCATGAGAACGGGCGTTCCGTCCTCGGCCAGGTTCCAGATCAGGGCCATGGCCTCCTCCGGCGTGTTGACGCAGCCGTGGGAGCCGCCGTAGACATAGAAGCTTGCGCCGAAGTTCTCCCGCCACGACGCATCATGCAGGCCGATGATGTCGCCGACCACGCTGACCCAGTATTTGACGAAGACGAGATAATCGTCACCCTTGAGCCAGACGTCGTGCTCCTTGCCGTGCGTCTCGTACAGGCCGGTGGGGGTCTGGTGGCCGTTGAGGGCACCGGTCACGACGTTGGTGTTGACGACCAGACGGCCGTCTTTGATAAAGGTCATCTGCTGGTTGTCAAAATCGACCTCAATATAGCTGTCTCCCAGCGAGAAGGGCTTGCCGTCCTTATCGTAGCACACAGCCTCGGCAGACACGGTGCCGGACTGCATCGTCAGCAGCTGCGCGCGGATCTGCTCGGCCAAACTCTGCGCGTCGATCTGATAGTCGCAGGTGACGAAATCGATCTCTGTCAGCCCCTTGACCCATGAATCAAACAGAAACGGTGCGTCTTTCTTGCTGTAGCTTTCTGCCCACTTGGAAACCTTTTCACGCAGAACCTTCTCATCGACTGTAACCGTTCCATCCGGCTCCATGTCCACGATGGAAGCCAGATCATGGCTTGTGAGCGTTTCCTCGCCGTGCGGCAGATACTGCGCGGCGTCTGCGTTGAACGTCACCTTGATTTCGAGATCTGCCAGCGCCTTGCGGAACAGGCTGTCCGGCGTGTCTCGCAGCGTCGCAGTCGTAATCTCGGGCTGCTTGTAGCAGTCAACCGAAGTCAGTTCAAACGCCGTGTCCTGCGGCCCGTCCGCCGTAACACCGAGCACGGAGACCGCCGCGCGCAGCCCGTCCAGAACAGTTTGCTCGTTCAGTTCGGTTCCGGGAACCTCGGCATGAACCGTGTAAACACCGTCTTCCAGCGTGGTGTAGGCGTTCTCCGCTGCCGTGCGCTTCATGTTCCGCAGGTCGGCCAAAACTGCTGCCGCGTCAAATTGCTCCATGCTGACGGTGCAGGGATAAGGCGCGGGATGGGCGTTTTTTGCCCAGTTCAGCTTTTCGCGGATGCCGAGCGCGGCAAACTGCTCAGCTGTCATACGATCCGTCTCAGAAAACTGCGCTGTGACCTTATTCATCAGATCGTCGCGCAGACCGAGTTTCTGTAAATCATACTCGCCGACCGGCGAACCGTCCTCCGTTACCGTAAGTGTGACACTGTCAACGGCGGCAGTCATAGACGTATACTGTGTATAAACAGTGCTGTGTGCCTGCTCCGCCCGTGCAGCTTTGGTCGAAAGCCAGTACCATCCGCCTGCGGCAGCCGCCGCAAGCACAACAATCACAATGATAATCATCCAAAGGGCGCGATTCTTTTTCATGCTGTTCCTCCGCTCTGGCGCGGAATCAAGTTCCGCGCAGTCTCCTCTGCGAAAATTATAACAGATTCCGCCATAAATTCAACACGTTTCGTGCGCGATTCCAAATTTTTCTTTGCGCTGTGTGTCACGGCGCTGTATAATATAAAAAATATCACGATCGGAGGATTCGCCATGCTTGATCTGCTCTGCCCCGTCTGCGGAGAGACGCTTGTACGGGAGGAAAGAGTCTGGCACTGTAAAAACCGTCACAGCTTTGACGTTGCACGCAGCGGCTATGTCAATCTCCTGCCGCCCTCGGCGTCCGGAAAGCGTCATGGCGACGACAAGCACATGGTCGCGGCGCGCGCAGCGTTTTTATCGCGCGGCTATTATGACCATCTGATCGGAGCCGTGGCCGAAGCCTGCATGCAGCTTGCCGGGCCGGATGCCTGCGTACTCGACGCAGGCTGCGGAGAAGGGACGTATACGCGCGCAATCTACGACGCACTCGCTGCAAAGGGCGGTCGGCCGCAGCTGCTCGGTGCAGATATCTCCGCCGAGGCCGTCAAGCGTGCGGCGCGGCAGGTACCGGAGGGCATCTTCTGCGTGGCAACCACCGCGCGGCTGCCGCTGGCGGCGGAAAGCCTGGACCTGATCGTCAATATTTTCTCGCCGTTCATGGCTGAGGAGTTCCGGCGGGTTTTAAAGCCCGGCGGATATCTGCTGCGGGTCGTACCGATGGAAAAACACCTGATTGAACTGAAGGCCGCTGTCTATGACCACCCATATGAAAACCCGCCTTTCGAGCCTGCCGCCGAGGGCTTCCGCCTGATGCAAACGCAGGCGCTCCGAACAACTATCACACTTTCGTCAAACGAGGACGTGCAGGCGTTGTTTCTCATGACGCCCTATTATTACAAAACAGGCGCAGAGGATCAGAAGAAGCTTGCCGCCGTGCAATCGCTCCGCGTCACGACAGAATTCCTGCTTGCCGTCTATCAGCCCGCATAAGCTGCCGCCCTTTCCGGCCGGCAAAACAGCCCCGCCGGAATCCCGGCGGGGCTGTTTGTTCATTCAACGGTGACGCTCTTTGCAAGATTGCGGGGCTTGTCGATGTCGCAGCCGCGCTGCAGCGCGACATAGTACGCGAACAGCTGCAGCGGCACGACACCCAGCAGCGGCAGCAGCGGCAGTTCCGTCTCCGGGATGGTCAGAACGCCGTCAACGCGGCTGGAAAGATCCTCGCGGCGATTCTCTGTTGTAAGCGCGAGAACGCTTGCGCCGCGGGCCTTGACCTCAATGACATTGCTCATGGCCTTGTCAAACAGCGGGCCATAGGTTCCCAGCGCGATCACGAGCGTGCCCGGCTCAATAAGTGAAATCGTCCCGTGCTTAAGTTCGCCCGAAGCATAGGCTTCGGAATGGATATAGGAGATCTCCTTGAGTTTCAGGGACCCCTCCATACCGAGCGCATAGTCCAGATTCCGGCCGATAAAGAACACAGAATTGTGGTTGAAATACTGCGAAGCGTAATACTGGATCTGCTCACGGCTGGACAGAATCTGCTCAACCTGTGCAGGCAGCGCGGCAATGGCCGCAGTCAGACGGCCCGCCTCTTCAGCGCTGATCGTTTTGCGCTGCGCAGCGAGATAGACAGCCAGCAGATCCAGAACGGCCATCTGCGTGGAATATGCCTTGGTCGTTGCGACAGCGATCTCTGGCCCGGCCCATGTGTAGAGCACGTCGTCCGATTCGCGGGCAATGGAACTGCCGACGACGTTGACGATAGACAAAATTCTCGCGCCGAGGCTCTTTGCCTCACGCAGCGCGGCCATGGTGTCAAGCGTCTCGCCGGACTGGCTGATAATAATGGCAAGCGTCCGTTCGTTTACGATCGGACTGCAATAGCGGAACTCGGAGGCCAAAATGACCTCGACCGGCATGCGCGTTAGCTTTTCAAGGTTATATTTGCCGACCATGCCCACATGATATGAAGACCCGCAGGCGATGATCTTGATGCAGTCGTACCGGCTGCTGTCGAGCATCAAGCCATCGAAGCCGACCGTGCCGTCTTTGATGCGGGGCAGGATCGCCCGGCGAAGCGCCTCGGGCTCCTCCATGATCTCCTTGAGCATGAAATGCTCATACCCGCCCTTTTCCGCAGCAGAGATCTCCCAATCGATGTGATGGTGCTCTTTTTCGATGGGCAGTTCCATCGCATTATAGACCTGCACGCCGTCGCGGCCCAGAATGGCGACCTCGCCGTCCTCCATATACACGATGTCGCGCGTGTGCTTGACAAGTGCCGTCACATCGGAGGCGATGAAATTCTCGCCCTCACCGAAGCCAATGAGCAGCGGTGCGTCCTTGCGCGCAGCATAGACATGATCGGGATCGTCCGAGCAGAGGATGCCAAGCGCATACGCGCCCTCGATCCGGTGCAGGACCATGTACAAAGCGTCTGAGACTGTCTCAACCTCCGGCAGTCCCATACAGTATTCCATCAGCTGCGCGACGACCTCCGTGTCGGTCTGTGAGGCGAATTTGACGCCCTTCTGCTGCAGAAATTCGCGCAGTTCCAGATAATTCTCGATGATGCCGTTGTGCACGACGGCGATTTTTCCGTTCTGCGAGACGTGCGGGTGGGAATTTGTGTCGTTCGGCTCACCATGGGTGGCCCAGCGGGTATGGCCGATGCCAAGCGTGCCGGGCAGAAGCGCGCCGTTTTCCGTCTTTGCGATCAGATTCTGGAGCCGGCCCTTGGCCTTTTCAACCTTTAGAACGCCATTTTGCTCCACGCAGATGCCAGCGGAGTCATAACCCCGGTATTCCAGCCGCGACAGACCCTCCAGCAAAATGGGCGCAGCCTGCTGCGTGCCGACATATCCTACGATACCACACATATGAAATTGTTCCTCCTGTAAAATCAGCTACAGGACAAACGCGCAGAAATTTGCCTGATTCTCCGTTCAAAGCCCCTTTGTTTTGCGGTCACCCGCATATTTCTGACTTTGTCACGCGCACGGAGGCGCACGGGAACGCATCCGCCGAATCTTCGATCGCGTTCCTCCTCGTTATCCTGCCTGGTTCTGGGGAACCGGCAGGCGCATGGCGCTTGTGATGGCGAAAGCCATGATCCTCCTTTCTGTCTCTGCGGCTTGCCCCTATTATATTCGATACAGCGCAAAAAAGCTACTGCTAATTGCGCGCTGCGCCGCCCGGCGCTTGCATTTCCGGAGAAGCTGGGCTATACTGGAAAGAAAAAAGGAGAAAAGGAGCGAATTATGATAAAAGCAAGACGAATTTCCGCGCTGCTGCTTGCTGCCGCACTGCTGCTCGGCTGCATTCCGCAGGCGCTGGCCGTAGGCGAACAGATTCACAGCTACGAACCCATCCGCACCGGAGACCCCCGCATCGATTCTCTCGCGGACGAACTTTTAAAGCAGATTCCAACCGACGGGAAAACCGACGCGCAAAAAATTCAGGCCGTCTATGACTGGATCATCCGGAACTGCGTCCGCGACGGTTGGGACGGAACGACGTGGTTCGACGAAGCGCAGGTATCCGCCGCAGCGGATGCGCTGGCGCGCGACCCGAACTATCAGGCGCAGATCCTGCGCCCGGAGTTCAAGGCTGAACGCACGCCCGGCGACCTGCCCGGTATGTATCTCTACGATTACGATTCCAATGCCTATATTGCCGCCTTTGCCTATGAGATGATGTACAAGCGCTGCGGCAACTGCGCACACTTCGCCGCGCTCCTGACCGTCCTGCTGACGCGGCTGGGCTATGACTGCCGCCTCATTGACGGCGTTTTCGTCAACAACGATGGCAGCACCTATGAGCACAAGTGGAATTATGTGCTTGTAGACGGGCAGTATTACTGGCTGGACGTACGCATGGATCACGCGGGCTACGCGCGCACCGGCTCGATCAGCCACTCTTATTTCCTCAAAAGCGACACCGCCGCATGGGCCCGGTCGCACCAGTGGGAACAAAGCTACAGCGATTGGCTGACGGAAAACGCGGATTCCATTGCGCGCATGACCGTCAAAACAGCGCCTTGGGCAAAGACTTCCTCGTGGGCAGAGCCGTATCTGCAGCAGGCGGAGGCACAGGGACTCATTTCCGTGTGCATCTACGGCACAGATATGACGCAGAGCATGACGCGTTTTGAATTTGCCTCGACCGTCATGCGCATCTATGAAGCAGCGGGCGGCGCGCCGGTCACGATCACGGCCCGTTTTTCCGACACCAACGACGCAGATATCCAGAGCGCCGCGACGCTCGGCATCGTGAACGGTACCGGAAACGGAAGCTTTTCACCGCGCGGTCTGCTCACGCGGGAGCAGGCTGTGACCATGCTAGGCAGAGCCTATGCCCTGTTCCGTGACGTTCCGGCAGACGGCGCGGAACTGCCCTATTCCGACGCAGCGCAGATTGCAGACTACGCGCGGCAGCCGGTCGCGCTTCTGACCGGCCTCGGCGTTCTGAGCGGCTCCGGCGATGGCATGCTGCATCCGCAGTCCAAGCTTACGCGCGAACAGGCGCTCAAGCTGGCCGTCGAACTGCTGGCCGCACTGAACGGATAAAATGATTGCCCCGCCCTTGCGCGAATCTCCTGCTGAACAGGCGTTTGCACAAGGGTGGGGCTGGTTTCATCTTTCATCGATCGTCAGTCGCGGGAAAAGCTTAAAAATCTGGTGCCTTGGAAGGCGAGGCTTCCCCGGTCGCCTTCTACGAGATAGCCGTAGTCGCGGTCCGGGATGCTGAGTTCCATCCGGTCGCCGCTTTCGACCTGGAACGTTGCGTAATACCATGTGGACGAGTGTCTTGTGTGCATATTCGCATCATGGTGATGCGTCACCTCCATCCGCTTGGAGACGACCGTAGCCTGCACGGTCAGGCGCGGGGAGTTGTTGTTTTTGTGCCACTGGCTGACATTACGCACGAGCGTCACGATGATCACGCCCAGAACCAGCACAAACATCACCGTGAACAGCACGGGAAACACCGAATCAAAAAAACCGAAGCCGAACATAAAGCGTCCTCTCTTTCTGTCATTTGCCTATATAGTATCAGACGCAGGAATGGCGCGCAAGTTCCCGTTTAAAAATAAAAAACTTGTGCAGATTCCCCTTTGATTTTTTTCGCCGTCTGTGCTATGATTTTCCTGTTGTGTTGCAGCTTTGCGTAAGTCCAAACGGACTTGCGCGATTTTTTTATGTCTGGAGGAAAACAAAATGGAAGAAAAACAGAACGCCGTACTCGGCACAGCCCCGCTTGGCAGGCTAATGATGAAATTTGCCTTGCCGTGTACCGTTTCGCTGCTGGTCGGGGCGCTTTACAACATTGTCGATCAGATCTTTATCGGCTGGGGCGTCGGGTATCTCGGCAACGGCGCAACGAACGTCGTGTTCCCACTGACCGTTTTAGCCCTCGGTCTCGCCGTCATGATCGGCGACGGCGCGTGCAGCTATGTGTCGATCTGCTTCGGCAAAAACCAGCCGGAGAACGCGAACCGCGCCGTCGGCAGCGCCGTGGTGCTGAGCGTACTGGTAGGCATCGCAGTCGCGGTGCTCTATGCCGTGTTCCAGATGCCGCTTCTGTCGCTGTTCGGTGCGACGGAGGCAAATTTGTCCTATGCAAAGGAATATTTCACCTACATCACCATCGGCGTTCCCATCTACGTCTTCGGACAGGCAATCAATCCCATCATCCGCTCGGACGGCAGCCCGCAGTTCGCCATGCTCTCCATGCTGGCAGGCGCGATTGCAAACTGCATTCTGGACCCGATTGCAATCTTCGTTCTGCACTGGGGCGTGATGGGCGCGGCTGCCGCAACGGTGGCCGGGCAGGTCATCACGGCGGCAATGGGCGTATGGTACCTGTTCCACACAAAGGCACTGCGCCTGAAAGCGGACGATTTTAAGCTGCGCGGCCGAATTCTCGGCGCGTATCTGCCGCTGGGCCTTTGCAGCTTTCTTGCGCAGATCTCTCTGGTCATCGCCATGGCCGCGACGAACAACATGCTGGTTCAATACGGTGCTTCCAGCAAATACGGCGCGGATATCCCACTGACGGTGCTCGGCATCGTTATGAAGGTCTTTCAGATCATCATTTCCATCACCATCGGTATGGCCGCCGGCTGCATTCCCATCGTGGGATATAACTACGGCGCGCAGCTGCTGCGCCGCTGCCGGGGCGTACTTTGGCGGCTGATGGGCGCAGAATTCCTGCTCGGCGTGCTTGCGCTGCTCATCACACAGCTTTTCCCGCGTCAGATCATCGGCCTGTTTGGCTCGGAATCGGAGTTGTACAACGAGTTTGCCGTCACGACCTTCCGCGTATATCTTTGCATGCTGCCGCTTGCGACGGTCAACAAGGCCGCGTTCATCTTCATGCAGGCCATGGGCAGGCCGGTCGAATCGGCAGGGCTGTCATTTTTCCGCGAGGTTCTGCTGGCTGTGCCGCTCGTGATGCTGCTGCCGAAGGCGTTCGGGCTGATGGGCGTTCTGTATTCCATGCCCGCGGCAGATATCCTTACATTTTTCGCTTCCTGCTTCGTCCTCCTGCGCACCGACCGGCAGCTGCGAAAATAACGCTTGCATTTTCTGATACCCGTGTTATACTTAGTATGAAATTTCATACTGAGTATAACTTTTTTATAAAAAGGAGAGATCTTCATGGCGATGCAGTTCCCGAAGGGGAAATTCATCAGTTTGGTCAAGGTCGGCGAGAAAGGGCAGATCGTCATCCCAAAGGGTGCACGCGAACTGTTCGGCATTCAGCCGGGCGACCAGCTTTTGCTCATGGCCGATAAAAAGCGCGGCATTGCGCTGGTCGGCATGGACGATCTGAGCGTGCCGGACTCGCTGTTCCGGCTGGCAAAGGAGGCGGATGACGATGGAAATCTTGAGACTTGACGGCCTTTGCAAGCAGTATCCGGCCTTCCGGTTGGACAACGTCTCGTTCTCCATGGAGGCCGGAACGATCATGGGCCTGATTGGCCGCAACGGCGCGGGCAAGACCACAACGCTTAAATCCATGCTCCATCTGGTGCATCCAGATGCCGGGAAGATTACGATCTGCGCTCTGGATATGGACACGGACGAGCGCGCCATCCGCTCACGCATCGGCTTCGTCTCCGGCGGCGCATCGTATTACCAGCGCAAGCGCCTGCGGGAGTTGACGAACGTGACGAAGGATTTCTATCCCGATTGGGACAGCGAACGCTATGCGCGGCTTGTCCGGCAGTTTTCGCTGGATGAAAGCAAGCGTGTGTGCGAACTGTCCGAGGGCATGAAGGTCAAATACCAGCTGGCTGTTGCGATGTCACACAAGGCAGAACTGCTGATTCTCGACGAGCCGACGTCCGGCCTCGACCCTGTCTCGCGCGATGAACTGCTGGACACATTCCTGACGCTCTGCGAGCAGGAGGGCGTATCGATCCTCTTCTCCACGCACATCACATCCGATCTCGACACCTGCGCCGACACGATCACTTATATCCAGAATGGCCGCGTCGCCGTCAGCGAAAAAAAGCAGGCGCTGACCGGCGCATATCTGTCTGTACAGGGACCGGACGCCGCCTGCGGCGCAGCGCTGCGCGGAAAACTCATCGGCGCGCGCA
>ENA-ORRN01002688-ORRN01002688.1-human-gut-metagenome-genome-assembly--contig:-NODE-2688-length-11005-cov-9.153516_pt1 | contig 11005 bp, 10 predicted proteins | sample MGYA00242174_ERZ509132 | MGnify/ENA primary metagenome ERZ509132 (study PRJEB26280, sample SAMEA2338671) | human gut metagenome | biome: human gut; feature: human-associated habitat; material: faeces...
TGGCTCCCAGGTCCCATGTGGACAAGGTGTACTATGCCCGGGTAGAGGAGGCGCTGGAGCCTGCCGACGCCGCGGCCTTCGCCGCCGGAATGACTCTGGGGGATGGGCTGGAGTGTCTGCCCGCCGGGCTGGAGATCCTGTCGCCGGGGGAGTGCCTGGTGACCCTGCGGGAGGGGAAGTTCCACCAGGTGAAGCGGATGCTGGCGGCCCGGGGAAAGCCGGTGACGTACCTGAAGCGGCTGTCCATGGGCCCCCTGCGGCTGGACCCGGAGCTGGCCCCCGGGGCCTTCCGGATGCTGACGGCGGAGGAGAAAAAAGCTCTTGCGGACTGCCGGTAGAGGCGTTTATCGACATAACTGCAAAAAAATTTCCAGGAAATTTGTAGAAAAGATAAAAAAATACTTGCAAATCCGTGATTCTGACGATATAATAGGGGTAACGGCCTGACAGTTTGCACAAAATACCCACAGCCCAAATCATCGGCGGGAGGAACAAGAATGTCTGGAAGAATTTTTCAAAATGTTGTGCTGCAATTCAAGGAGACCACGGACCGCACCATCGGCGTCATCGACTCCGAGGGCACGGTGATCGCGTGCAGCGAGCTCACCGGTATCGGCAAGAAGTGGACCAAATATGTGGAGCCTATCGCCGCGGCGGAGGGCAACTGCGTGACCATGGAGGGCAAGACCTTCAAGGCCATGCCCGGCTGGGGCACCCACTTTGACTATGCGGTTTTCACCAGCGGCGACGACAGCGTGGGACGCACCGTGTGCTCCATGGCCTGCGTGGCCCTGAACGCCGCCAAGGTCTATTATGAGGAAAAGCACGATAAGGGCTCCTTTATTAAGAACATCATCTCGGATAATATCCTGATCAGCGATATCTACATGCGGGCCAAGGAGCTGCATGTGGCGGCGGAGGTGCCCCGGGGCGTGTTTGTCATCCGCCCGGTGGACGACCGGGCCGAGGCCATTCCCGTGGACGTGGTGCAGAATATGTTCCCGGACCGGCAGAATGATTTCGTGCTGAGCGTGGGCGACGACGACGTGGCCCTGATCCACCAGATGCCCGAGGGCGCCTGCGGCAAGGACCTGGAAAAGGTGGCCGCCTCCATCGAGGAGGCCCTGCGGGTGGACGGCGAGAGCACCGTGTTCGTGGGCATCGGCACCCTGGCCCTGCACCTGCGGGATCTGGCCAAGGCCTATAAGGAGGCCCAGATCGCCATCGAGGTGGGCAAGGTCTTTGACACCGAGCGCTATGTCATCAACTATGAGAATCTGGGCATCGGCCGGCTGATCTATCAGCTACCCACCACCCTGTGCGAGATGTTCCTGCAGGAGGTTTTCAAGAAGAATCCCATCGACGCCCTGGATCAGGAGACGCTGTTCACCATCTATAAGTTCTTTGAGAACAATCTGAACGTGTCCGAGACGGCCCGGAAGCTGTTTGTCCACCGGAACACCCTGGTGTACCGGCTGGAGAAGATCAAGAAACTCACGGGGCTGGACCTGCGGGAGTTTGACGACGCCATCACCTTCAAGGTAGCCCTGATGGTGAAGAAGTACCTCACCAGCCGGGGAATCGACGCGTAAAAGGCCATAAAAAATCCTGTCCCCGTGGGGACAGGATTTTTTGCGCCGTTTTACCGCCGCCAGGACGACAGAAGGTCCAGATGATCCCTCAGCTGTTCCTGGCCGCAGTAAATGTATACGGCCACCTGGCCGCCCCGGCCCAGGGCCGCCATCTGCCAGAGGCCCTCCGGCTCCCGGGCCAGAAGCACAAAGTCCAGCCCCGGATGCTCCAGGGTCTCATAGCTCCAGGACAGATTCACCAGCCGGTACTGCTCCATCTGGGCCTGGGCCACGGACCGGGCCATGGAGGGCAGCAGCAGGCGGAAATACATGGCCTCCAGCTGGGGCGCGCAGCAGCTTGCGCCGTTTTCCGGGCTGCGGGCCTGCTGGGTGACGGAATACCAGGCCGGGGCCAGCAGGGAATGCTCCCTGTAAGCCCGGGAATCGTGTCCGGAGGATGGGTCAAACAGGACCACCGGGGTGCTCTCCAGCTCCTGCAACTCCACATAGGGCTGCCGGAAGTCCTCCAGGGGGACGCCCCGGCGCTCCATCCACTGTCCCGCCAGCAGCAGTGCCAGCAGGAAAACCGCCGCCAGGGAGATCACGTTCTCCCACACGATCCTTCCGCTGGGTCCGGCGGAGGGCGGCATATCCATCCCCAGCCGCAGGGCCTGACAGGCTCTGCGCAGCAGTCTCGCGTTCCGGTAGCTTCTGCCGAATGCCACCCCCTGACACAGCAGCAGCACCAGAAACGTCATGTCATATGTCAGCGTCAGGCGGCCGGAAAAGCCGTGGCGCTGCTTGAGCACCCGGCACAGCCCACAGTAGCAGCCCTTATAGCGATCCTTCTGCGGCTGGGTCAGGCCCTCGAGATTTGCGATCACATATCCAAACATCGGCCGTCGCCTCAGGTCTTGCGCTGGAACGATGTGCCGCACTTGCGGCAGACGATGTTGATCTTGCCCTTGCCGCGCGGCACACGCAGACGCGTCCGGCACGAGGGGCATTTAAAAAAGCGGTAGTCACGCCGCTGATGCCAGCGGTCGACCGCGCCGCGCCACGCGCTCGTCACCTTGTAGCGCTGACGCAGATATGCGCCGTTTTCCTGCTGGCGGCGGTAGACATTGCGCGAAAACATCCGGAAATAGGTCACGATCAGGCCGAGCACGGCCAGCGACCACAGAATGCGCGATGCGTATCCATGCACGAACATACTGACGCACAGCAAAATCAGCGTCAGCACGGACAGGAGACGGTTGAGCGCATCCATACCGTTTCTGCCCATCATCCATTTTGCAAACCGTTGTCTCATGACCGATCACCTTTCCAGGCTGCTGAATTTCATTGTTGTATTTTATCACACGCGTATGAGAAATATATCAAAGAACTGTAAACACCGCGATACATGGCGAAAAAAATACGTTTTTCCCCCCCGCCGCAATGCGTATTCTTCGGCAATCGGCCGCCGGAGCGCACACAAAGCCCCCGCCGACTGACACACATCAGGAAGCGGGGGCTCTGTTTTGTTTCGAATCAGCAGATCCGCCGGGGGCGCATTACTCGGCGTCCGCGACGATCGTGCCCTTCTTCTTCGTGGCGGCGCTCACGATCACCATAGCAACGGCGGAAACGAGAATGCCGATAAACGCGAAGTTCAGGGAGGTCTTCATAATCTGCGCGACCGCGCAGCCGACCAGACCGAACACCATGCCGGCAACGATACCGGGCGTCGTGATGAAGTGCTTATTGCGCAGGCCGTAGCTGAGGAACACCGGGCAGGCCAGCGCCGCCGCAGAATAGGCGTAGGTATTGGTCAGCCAGTTGAGCGTGTCCGTCCAGACAAGGCACATCAGCAGCGCGATGGCCATGAGCACGGCCGACAACACACGCGAGATCGTGACCATCTTGCGGTCGGGGATGTTCGGGTTGATGGTGGAGATGATATCGCGGGTGATATTGGTGACGGAAGTCTGCACGCCAGAGGAAGTCGTGGACATCAGCGTTGCAAAGACGAGCGCTGCAAACAGCGCCATGACGCCGATGGGCAGCTTGCCCATGAACCACGCCGTGGGGCCTTTGGCGATCTCTTCAATGTTGAGAGAGCGGAGCGAGAGGCCCATGTAGATAGCCCAGACAAAGCTCAGCAGGGACAAGGCTCCGGAGAGAATGAGGGACTTGTTGACCTGCTTCTCTTCCTTGATGGCGCAGACGCGCTGGAAGTAGATCTGGTTGGTCATGCCGCCGGGCAGAACAGCAAAAATCCAGAGCATGCAGGTCGCCACACCGATATTATCGGTGATGGAGCTCGAGAAGCTGAGCATGGACGGGTCGATCGTGTTGAGGTTGCTGACGATATTGGAGACGCCGCCGCCCATAACCGTGACGAACACAACGCAGACGATGCACATGACGATCATGAAGCAGGAGAAGATGAAGTCCGTCCATGCGACGGTCTTCAGACCGGACGGCATGACAAACGCCAGCGCAAACACGGCAAACAGCACGCACAGCAGCGTGTAGTCAATGCCGGTCAGGTTGGAGTAGATATTGCCGAAGGCCGTGATCTGGGAGGTCACCCAGCCAAACGGCACAAAGACCGTCATAACACCGGCGACGATACGGATGAGCTTATTTCCGTTCGTGAAGTGCGCGAGCACATCGGGAATGGTGGTGAAGTTGTTGCGGCGCAGCCACTTGGCGAGCACCATAATGATGATGAACGGCAGTGACGCCAGCACGCCATAGATGAAGTGGCCGATGCCGCGGGTATACGCATTGCCGACATGCGCCACCAGAATGCCACCGCCCATTGCGCTGGCAAACTGCGTGCCGATGACGACATAAAGCGGAAGGCTGCGGTCTGCGACCTCCCAGTCGGCCTGAGTGGTCTTTTTGCGTCCGGAGATGATGTAGGTCGGGATCAATGTAAGTGCGATGACTGCGACCGTTGCCACCAGGATGAGGATCGTGGTTGAGTTCACGTAGGTTCTCCTTTCTAACTTGCGAATTCTGACTCTCTATCTTTGCCCTGTAGGGTATGTTCCGCACATGCGGCGCGCATCCAAAATAATGCAGCGCTTTAACGTGCCAAACAATAAAAGAATTTTAGCACAGGCGTCTATATGTGTCAATAAAAAGGGCACAAATCCTACAGACGAAATTCCTTCAAGAATTGTATATATTTTTGTCGAATATGCACATTTTTTTCGCGCCTGTTTTTGCATCTTAAACAACAAAATATTTATGAAATTGCACAATTGACTGTGTCGCAAAACAGCGCTATACTGAATTTCAGCTCGTTTTATAAGGAGGCCCCAGAACATGGCACAACTGAAAATCAGTGAAACGCAGCGGACCAAGGGCGTGATCCTCGCCCTGCTGTCTACGCTGTCTTTTTCTTTTATGATGATTTTTGCGGCTCTGAACTCGCCGGAGATATCCTTGTGGGAGCAGACGTTTTTCCGCAACCTGATCGGCATCTTCGTGGCAAGCTTCATCCTAATCAAGAACCACCAGCCGCTCTTCGGTGAGCGCAAATACTGGCCGCAGATGTTCGCGCGTTCGCTCTTCGGACTGCTTGCCGTCATGCTGCTGTTCTACGCGTCCAGAAACGCGCTTCAGGCGGATGTCAGCATCATGAACCGCATCTCCATGTTCACGATCTCGATCGTTTCGGTCGTGTTTCTGCATGAGCGGCTGACGAAGATGCACATCCCGGCCATGCTGATCGCCTTCACCGGTGCGTACATCGCGGCAAACCCGCGGTTTGATTCCGCGTTTCTGCCGCTGCTGGCTGCATTCTGCACCTCGCTGTGCGACGCGGTGTGCTATCCGCTTCTGTCCTATTTTTCGGGGCGTGTCAACGCTTACAGCGTGGTCATGTTCTTCTGCACGTTCAGCACGATCGTGTCCGGCATCTGCATGATCCCAAGCTTCGTCATGCCGAGCGGTCCGGATCTGTTCTACCTCATCATGATCGGCGTCACGGCAGCGCTCGGCCAGATCCTGATGACACTGTCTTACCACTACGCCCCCGCCGGTGAGCTGAGCATTTATAACCTCATGGGCATTCTCTTCAGCGCGCTGCTGGGCTTTTTCATTCTGCACCAGATCCCAACCGTGCGCACCTTTATCGGCGGCGGCCTGGTCGTTCTGGCGTCTCTGCTGCTGTTCTTCTACAAAAAGCGCTGGCTGAAAACGAACGACTCTTCCGCCGGCTGAAGCCCACGAAAACGATAACAAAAAGCACGGTCGGTGTCTGACTCCGGCCGTGCTTTTTTCATGCTTTCAACTCAGCCGTTGCAGAGCGCAACGAATTCGTCGAAGCCAATATCCTCGCTCAAGCCGAGCGCCTCCATAGTATAGCCTTCCGCCATCACATCACCGACGAGCGCCTCGCCGATCGTGCAGACAGAATCGATCACCGGGGTCGGAACCTTGGCGATCTTGCCGAGGATCTGCACAGAGCGCAGGCTGAACGGCACGTCCTCGAGCAGGTAGCGTACCTGCAGGCTGTTGGGGCCCATGATGCCCTTGTAGCACTCGGCGTTCTTGAGCATCGTGTAGAGGTCGCCTTCATAGCTGTACTCCAGCGCGAAAGCCGCCTCTGCGTCCGGAAGCTTGACGCCATACGCCGCGCAGATCGCCATTCTCTCCTGATCGAGCGCCTTCATGAGCGTGATCTGGCTGGGGACCATGTCATTGTAGTAGTTGAACTTCTCACCCTTTTCGATCTGGGCGGTGTACAGCAGCGTCGGGCCCGGATGGAAGATCAGGTTGAGGTTGTCGAGCGCAAGCTGGATGCTGTTATCAATGAAGTGGTGCTGGCTGAAGACCGGATAGATGGCCTCCTTGATGATCTCGCGCTTGCTGTTGGGGATGGCAACAATGCTCAGCTCCGTCTTCTGGCCGGTGACAAAGACGTCGCCGGTGGTCTGAATGCGCGCAGCAAACAGCAGCGTGCTGGTCGCAGCGAGAGAAATATCCGCCTTGCAGCCAGCCTCAGCCAGCGCCTTCTTAAACGCAAGGATGCCCAGACCGGAGACCGGGTCGATGACGACGATCTGGCCGTCAACAAGGTGCGGCGCAAGCTTCTGCGCGATGGAGACGTGGTAAATCTCCGGCAGAATGATAAAGATCACTTCGCAGCCGTCAATGGCCTTGGCGATATCCGTCGTCGCAAACTGGATCTTGCCGAAGCCGGGAAAGTCGGTGTTGCCGTAGATGTTGACACCACCGAGCTCATTGAGCTTTGCGACCGTGTCTTCCATCACGTCGAAAATTCGGGTCTGATAGCCCTGATTGGACAGCCATGCAGCCGTCGTCTGGCCGCCGTTGCCGGCGCCGATAATGGCAATGGGTTTGTTTGTCATACTCTTATACCTCCTGATGAAAGATGAATTCCGTATCAGCCATTGACGAGCTTCAGGAACTCGTCGACCGTCATATCTTCGCTCAGGCCCAGCGTCTTGAGCGTATAGCCCTCGTCCATGTCGCCGCCGACAAGCGTCTCACCAAGCGTGCAAACTGCGTCGATGACCGGCGTCTTGATCTTGGCGATCTGACCCAGTGCCTGCAGCGAACGCAGGTTGTACGGGATGTCCTCGAGCAGATAACGCACCTTGAGCGATTTCGGTCCCTTGATGCCCTTATAGCATTCGGCATTGCGCAGCATATCGTAGAGATCGCCCTCATAGCTGTACATACGCGCGAAGCTGTCCTCGACGTTCGGCGTGTCGACATGGTAAATGCTGCACAGCTCCATGCGCTCCTTGTCGATGGCCTTGATGAGCTTGATCTGGCTCGGCGTCATCGAGTTGTAGTAATCGAAAGTGATGCCGCGCTCAATGAGAGACGTGTACAGCAGCGTCGGGCCCGGATGGAACGCCAGGTTGAGGTTTTCCATGGCCGTGTCAATGATGTTGTTGGCAAAGATATGCTGGCTGAACACGGGATACATTGCGTCCTCAACGATCTGCTTGCGGTTGCCGGGGAACGCGACAATGCTCAGCTCCGTCTTCTGGCCGGTGACAAGAACATCGCCCGTCTCTTTAATGCGCGCAGCAAACAGCAGTGTGCAGGTCACGGCCAGCGTCACGTCGGCAGTGCAGCCGGCATCAGTGAGCGCCTTTTTGAAGGAGATCGCGCCCAGGCCGGAAGCCGGATTGAGCACGACGATCTGACCGTCCTTGAGATAAGGAGCCATCTTTACAGCGATGGAATCGTGATAGTTCTCCGGGAGAATCAGAAGGATGAGCTCACAGCCCTCAATTGCCTTCTCCATATCGGTAGTCGCAAACTCTATCTTGCCGAAGCCGGGGTAATCAGTATTGCCATAAATATTCACGCCGCCCAGCTCATTGAGTTTTGCAACGGTATCCTCCATCACATCAAAGATTCTGGTCTTGTAACCCTGATTGGCAAGCCAAGCAGCCGTGGTCTGTCCGCCATTACCGGCGCCAATGATCGCAATGGGTTTGTTTGTCATGTGTGTTCCTCCTTAAACGTGGATTCTAAAATGACATCTATCATCTAGATGTGTCCATACTACAACTTTTTAAAGCTCCGGTCAATCTAAAAAATATACAAAGTAATGACTAAATAACCACCATTTGACGGCGATGTGAACGTCGCGGAGATGTAATCGTCCAAAAATATACATGCTTGGCAGGCAATGGCGAGTAATCGTAGCACCTGCGGAAACATGGACACGGTGCACGGACAAAAGCAATTTCAGCGGTGCAGCAGTCGCAAAGTGCTGAGAGCTAAGTAAAGATGGGTGCGCCGGACTCCGGCAGGCCTGATCCACACATAGAAAGGACCACACACCAGTCCAGAAATAAATCAGGCAGGTATAGGCAAAGCGGGACCGGATGACGGCTGCAAATGTCAAAAGCGCCGCAGACAAATGTCTGCGGCGCTTTGGCAGGGGAAGAAGGCTTCGAACCCTCGGCCTACGGTTTTGGAGAGGGAACCTAACCTTTTTTTATTAGGCCTATCGAAATCGTTGATTTTTCTATGTTCTATGAACTAGTATATGCATTTCCATTTTTATTGCCAATCAAGCTTACTAAGGGATAATTGTTTTTCATATTTCTTTTGCTGAGTCTTGAGTGCTTGATTCACTCGCTTGTCCGCTTCGGACTGGATAAGTGCTAAGACCTCTTCCTCAGTATAGGTTTTGGGTGTATTCTCTTGCTGCTGATTATTTTCAGCGCCGTTTTCATTATTATTGTTATTAATATCTTCTGCCATAATAAAAACCTCCATTTAATAGTTGTTGCGGCCGCCTCCGCGCCGCCCCAATAGGTCAGTTGTTGTTTAGTGTCTAACCCCTGTTAAAACGTCAATATAGAAAGAGAGTCTAACAAATCGCTGTTAGACTCTCTTTGCTTTTAATTATTTAATTGCGGCCTTAGTAAAATTCTTTACCTTCCGCATACGCCTTGCGGCATTCGTTTAAAGACATAATGTTTGCTAGCCCTTTTGCGTCGGGATTTTCTTCTTGCGTAACATCGTTCATCCAACTGCAAATAGGACATTCTTCAAACTCTACCTCAAATCTATACTTGCCGCACACTGGACATTGTCTAATGGCTGGATAATTCATTATTTTACCTCGTGAATTTTCTAATTTGGTCTAACCAGTATTCTTCTGGTTCCATTCCGCATATTTCTTTTTGGGGAATAAACAATGTAGATATTGTTCCTTTATCATTGAATATTGCAAATAAACCTGTAGAATGCTGAAACTTAATCAGATTGCCTTTCGCGCTTATAAAACCAACGACATCAACCATATCTATTTCTTTCTTAATAAAGGCATCTGCCATTGCTTCATATTTATCCCAAGCAGCATCACCTATAAGACCAGTAAGTTCCTCGGCGTGTTTCTAATGTCGTGGAGTTCTTTTATAAAAACGCATCGCTAATTACTCCGCTGCAACTCATGGACTTTATTAATTGCTTCCTGAACATCGGGCTTATCGCTGCCTTTGGCGAACGAACCTTATTAATCTTTTTCTATATTGTATCATTTTTCTTTTCTAAATTCAACTGGATAGGTTCTGCATTCAGCCTCGTCGAATTTTTGTTGGCAGAGTCGGTGATATTCATCCGCCTTTTTACGAGTAATAAACTCATTGATTAATTCGGGTAGGGTCTTGGCGGCGGCCTCGGTTAGTGTTATACGCATCTGGGGTTCCTCCTTACAGTTCTAAAGTTAGAGATTCATAGACCTAACCAAGAATTCATAGACCTAGAGAGGAAAAAGGGGCCGCCCCAAATAAAAAAGGTTCACTAGAATTAGAAAAATCCTAGTGAACCTCACGTTTTTGGCAGGGGAAGAAGGCTTCGAACCCTCGGCCTACGGTTTTGGAGACCGTCGCTCTACCAACTGAGCTATTCCCCTATATGATCAAAAAATGGTGGGCCTTCAGGGACTTGAACCCGGGACCGACCGGTTATGAGCCGGTTGCTCTAACCAACTGAGCTAAAGGCCCATATTCAAAGAATGCCGCCACGGTTGGTGACGGCAATATCTCTGGCGCCTCCTGTAGGATTCGAACCTACAACCCTCCGGTTAACAGCCGGATGCTCTACCGTTGAGCTAAGGAGGCATTAAGCAAGGGATTCGCCTGAGCGAATCCCTTGTGTTGGCATTGACCTATCTTCCCGGTCCGTCTCCAGACAAGTATTGTCGGCACTGGTGAGCTTAACTTCCGTGTTCGGAATGGGAACGGGTGGACCCTCACCGTTAAAAACACCAACTATGGTAAATGGCTCACGCCAAATACTACTATAAAATTGACCTCGTGTCAAGAGGTTTTTCCCCGTTGGATGTGTGTACCACACATCCAACGGAGTGGTACACCATCAGGGACTCGAACCCTGGACACCCTGATTAAGAGTCAGGTGCTCTACCAGCTGAGCTAATGGTGCTCATAAAAGTGGTGACCCGAGGGAGAGTCGAACTCCCGATTGGGGCGTGAGAGGCCCCCGTCTTGACCACTTGACCATCGGGCCACACAGGTTTGCATCTGCACCTTCAAAACCGAACAGAGGATGAAAGATTCACAAGGCGGTTTGCCTGCAACATTCTTGTAGGTCAAGCCCTCGGGTTATTAGTATCGGTCAGCTTAATGCATTACTGCACTTACACTTCCGACCTATCAACGACATAGTCTTTGTCGTCCCTTACTCCATAAAGGATGGGAGATCTTATCTTAGGGGGAGTTTCACACTTAGATGCTTTCAGCGTTTATCTCGTCCAGACGTAGCTACCCAGCTGTGCCGTTGGCACGACAACTGGTGCACCAGAGGTCTGTCCATCCCGGTCCTCTCGTACTAAGGACAGCTCCCTTCAAATCTCTTACGCCCGCAACAGATAGGGACCGAACTGTCTCACGACGTTCTGAACCCAGCTCGCGTGCCAC
>ENA-ORRN01002692-ORRN01002692.1-human-gut-metagenome-genome-assembly--contig:-NODE-2692-length-10998-cov-7.354473_pt1 | contig 10998 bp, 19 predicted proteins | sample MGYA00242174_ERZ509132 | MGnify/ENA primary metagenome ERZ509132 (study PRJEB26280, sample SAMEA2338671) | human gut metagenome | biome: human gut; feature: human-associated habitat; material: faeces...
ACGATACGCACAATGGATTCCTGCGGCTCCACCGGGAATCCGCCACAGCGGCCGCAGGGGCAGCGAAATTCGGCACGCTTGAAATACCGGATATCCTTCCACCAGTCTGCGCCGCCCTCCGTCCCCGGGGTGTCTTGGGGCTGTTGGGGCAGCTCTCCGGAAGCAACGACCTCCCGGATACGTGCCTCCGTCCCGATGCCGAATATCCCATCCACCGTAAGCCCGTAATTACGCTGGAATGCCTCGGTGGCGCAGCGGGAGTTATCGCCCCAAATACCATCGACTTCCCCAGTGTAATACCCAAGGTACAGTAGCAAGCATTGCTTTTGCTTGATCGTCATCCGATCACCACCCCGTATTTTTCCAGAATGGCGATAATGTCCGCTGTGAGGATTTTCTTAAGCTGACCGGGAGGCAGCTTGGCGATGCTTGCGGCGATGGCGCGCATATCCTGCTCCCCGTCCTCGGCGGCACGGATTTCCACCAGCCGCTTTTGGGCGCCATTACTCCACGTCTTCATCCGGCTTCACCTCCAAAATGGTCAGGGCGTTCTGCATGTCTGCGCCCTCGGCTTTCATTTCCGCGATTTTCGCAAGGATTCTCTGCGTCCGTTCTTCAATGGTCATGCGTTCACCCCCAGAGCGGTTTCAATCTCGGATAGAGCGGCTTCGTATTCGGCATTCTTTTTCAACGCCTCTTCCAACGGCGTGAGAATTTCAGCCCCATCTCGGTAGAATTTTCCGTCGCTGTAGGTATCGCCGATAGCCACGGGTCGGTCTGCGGGGTTGATGAGGGTATCCGTTTCTGGCTGGGAATCGGAACACCACAGCATATTGGCCACGGTGCCGTTTTCGATGAGTGCCATTGATTTTGCCATTATGCAGCCCCCCTTGCATTGCGGATGATGGCGATGCCGGAACCGCCAGCACCATCTTTGTTTTCTCCATAGCCGTTGCCGTGGCCACCATTCCCTGAATTCGCATCTCTCGCCGTGGGGGGCTCTCGTATCCATTGCCTCCAGAGGCATATGTCTGTGTACAACTTCGTTGTCAATATCATTCAGCACAGGCAGCACATCGAAGTTGAGCTTTCCGGCATCTTCCGCCCGACAAACGTGAAAGGTGCCTCAGACGTCGTGAATCTGAAAATCTTGAACTGCTCATATAGCCCGGTGATCATCTCCAGAATCACAATATCCAGCAGTCTGGGGAATGGAGACTATGGCAGCTATCGCCGCAAACTTCTTCAGATCGACCTGAACGCGAAAGGCAGCTCAGTCTCTTGCGAGCAGTGGTTTTCTGACCGTTTGCCCGTCCGGATAGACGGAAAGAGTTTTGCTGATATCCTGATCGTACCGAGTGACAGCACAATCAGGATTCCGACCGGCGAAAAGCTGACAGTAAAACTTTATTCATCGAAGAAATTGATAACGAAAAAGATTACTGTCACTTCCATATCTGCCTACAAATTGCTGTCGCAATGCCGAGCACCAGAGAACTGATCGCCAGAATCAACGTTGCGGTTTGCATATCCCTCACCTCCCATTCGGCTGTTGAACAGTATTTCATGCCCTTTGGGGTGAAGGTCTTCCACGAAGGCCATTGCACCATTGCCGGTTATGTAGCAGTCAACGAGATACCCGGCCAGATCGCACTGCTGAATGTGGTAGATTATTTAGTCGGGGGAATACCCTTTTAGCATTTCCGGCTTTGGCTCACCTGCGATATAGACAAAGGAGCTTTTGCAGCTGACAGCCTCTTCGATGGCAGCCAGTACATCGATTGCGCATTTAGGGTCGAATCTCATGCAATCACCCCCTCCCTCTTAACGCTCTGTACGTAGTGTCTTTTAAGACACTTTTTCAGCAAAGAAAATTCCAACAGGAGAATCAAGGTTTAGGATATCAACAATTTTTTGAATCTCCCCCTGCGTAAATTCCGAAATACCATTGCATTTCCGGTAAAACGCAGAACGGCTCATGTTCAGCTTATGGCACATGTCCAGAATAGATACTTTCTGTTTTGCCATCTCGTACATCAGCTTATTCTTATCCAATGCATTGTCCTCCTCTATTGTGTCATTTAAGACACTTTCATATTACAGCGATTCATCTGGTTTGTCAAGAGCGCTTTTGTCTTTTGAGACACTTTTCTTCAAAAGTGCAAAATATGTGTTGCAAATAAGACACACATATGTTATACTCCAATTAACACGGAAGCAAAGGAAGTGAGCTTTTTGTCGGAAAATGATCTAGCAATGAAGATTCGCGATCTCAGATCTAGGCATGGATTGACGCTAGAACAGGTTGCCCAGCAAGTTGGCGTTGGTCGAAGCACCGTCCGCAAGTGGGAAACTGGACTGATTGCAAACATGCGCAGAGATAAGATAGAAAAACTCGCCAAAGCACTACACACGACTCCGGGATACTTAATGGGTTGGGAGGATGATTCAGATTCCGATATTTCAACGTTACCTGCGAACGTCATTCCCATGCCTGAAATGAGAAAGCTCCCACTCGTTGGAGCAATAGCTTGCGGCGCGCCAATTCTTGCAGAGGAAAATATTGAAGAATATATTAGTGTTCCCAAGCACATCAAAGCTGATTTCGCGCTGATCTGCAAAGGCGACAGCATGATAAATGCCCGTATCTTCGACGGTGACGTTGTTTACATTCGCCAGCAGGATACCGTAGAGAACGGCGAAATTGCCGCCGTCCTCATTGATAATGAAGCCACTTTGAAGCGTGTCAGACTTTTCGATGACCACCTCTCTCTGGAACCAGAGAACCCCATGTATAAACCGTTTGTCTACTGGAACGAAGAAATGAACAGCGTCCGGATCCTCGGCAAGGCCGTGGCGTTCACCAGCGCTGTAAGGTAACAGCACCCGCATATAAACGGGTTGTTGGGCTGAGAAGAAACCATCCAAGGTCATCTTGGTGGAATATTTAGGAAAGAGGCTTTACCATGAAAAAACGTATTGTTTCGTTCATCCTGTCCGTACTGATGCTGTGCTCATTGACTGCATGCGGCTCCCCCACCCCTACCACAAGCGGCGCTACACAGTCCAACGACGCTGCCGCAACCCCCATTACGGTTCCGGCGGCAACGACGCCCGCCCCGGTCACGCTTGAAGATGCCGGAACACTTGGCGACTACGACGTGCAGATTCACGACTTCAAGCTCGCGAATGACTATGCGGGAAAGCCCGCTATCCTCATTGGATTCTCTTTCACAAATAACTCTGAAGAGAACGAGAGCGTCATGTTCGCCCTGAGCTATAAGGCATACCAGAACGGAGTGCAGCTGGACAGTGCAATTATCATGGACAACAGCGTATACAACGCCGACGATCTCATGAAGGACGTCCAGCCAGGTGCTTCAATCGATGTTGTCGCCGCCTATTCGCTGTCCAGTGAAACAGCCCCCGTTGAATTTGAAGTGGAAGAAATTATTTCTTTCAGTGATGAAATGCTTGGCAAAACCTTTGAGATCGCCGAGGGAGGAGTTACGGAACTGAGCGTCGCCCCAGGCTCTGACACGGCGCAGACCATCGACGACTATGCCGTATCTATCATCTCTTATAAAATTGGAGAAGACTACCAGGGAAAGAAAGCCATCATTTTCGACCTGGGATTCACAAATAATGGTGATAAAGCCACAAGTTTTGCTCTCGCCATCGACTTCTCCGCATTTCAGGATGGCGTTGAGCTGGAAACCGCAATTCTGCACGACGACGATTTGTCTGGCAGTTCCATTCGTGACGTGAAGCCTGGAGCCGGCATTGAAACAATGGCAGCTTTCGTTTTAACGAACGATACATCCCCGGTCGAAATTGAGATCAAGCCATTTCTCAGTTTTTCAAGCGATGAGATTAAAACCGAGATTAACATTGCAGGATAAAAACGAATACCTACCCGGAGTCGCTCTCCGGGTAGGTAAATAATAGCGGTGCCCAATTTGGGCACAATTAGCTAGACAGTATTCAGGCATAAGAAACCCGCTCCGGTACACAAATACCGAAGCGGCAGACTGATTCACTTAAATTCCCATTTGTGTTTTCAGTACGTCCTGAAGCACTTGGGAGAAATTGATGTTCCGTTCCAGCGCGGCAGCGTTCAGCCATGCCGGCAGGGTTACGGTTCGGTTGACAGACTTATTATTCTGCGCCATCCGGACAGCGGGCATATACACATCCACCAGCACCACCCGCTCGTTGGGTTCCAATGCCACAGCGCTCAGCGGCGTCGGCTCCGGGATACCCTCGCCGTCTTCCTTCAGACCGAACATTACGCACCCAAGCAACTCCCGTGCCGAAAGCAGCGCGTCATCGTCGTTCTCGCCGCTGGTCGCTACGTCCAGATCCGGGAACACAACGGCAATTTCCTGCCCTTCCTCATACGTGAATACAGCAGGGTAAAAATATCGTTCCACTTTTTTGGCCATATCCATTCCCCCTATTCAGGATGGTCATAACACATATTTTTCTATTTGTCAATAAACAATTGCAATCATTTTGCCCCAAAGGAGGTATCCCTATGATGTACGCATTTATGACCCTTGATGACTCCGCAGAGATTGTCCACTCAGAAATGCGCCCGGACGGTACGGTTAAGGTCTATGTGGAAAAGCCGGACGAGAAGGACTGCTTCCACTATGGCACCTGCATTCTCCCCGGCTACCAATGGCAGGATGTTTCCGGCCTGACGGCGGAGGAAGTGGCAAAGTATGAGGAAGTCATCCGCTCTACCGCCCACCTGATTCTCCGTTTCGCGCAGGAAGGGGGATTCGACAATGCCTCAGGTTTTTAAGATCGGTTCCTACTGGGTTTACTTCTGGTCAAACGAAAATGACCCGCTAGAGCCTGTCCACGTCCACGTCTCTCAGGGAGCGCCCACCGCCAACGCCACGAAGATCTGGATCACGGCCGCCGGCGGCTGCTACCTGTGCAACAACAATTCTCAGATTCCCACCCGCACCCTGCGGAACATCATGATGATCATTGAAGCCAGAAGCGGTGAGGTCATTGAAAAATGGGTTTCCTTCTTCGGCTCCGCGACGTTCTATTGCTGAAAAAACCGCCCCGGTGCTACCAACACCGAAGCGGTTCAGGCGCCCAGCAGTGCTACCAACACCGCTGAGCAATGCAGTTTTACCACCAACCATAATAGGGGCATTCTGCGCCTTTTATGATAGCAGATTTGCCCCGGAAAGGCAAGGACAAAAATGGCTCAATCCAGATCTGCCACTGAAAAAATTCTCCGAGTGGCGCTCTATCCGCGCGTATCTACAGAAGAACAGTTCTTAAGAGGCTACAGCCTGCAAACGCAGGAGGAAGTGCTCACCCAGTACGCTCATGATCACGGGTACAAAATAGTCGGCGTTTATCGGGATGAAGGCCACAGCGCTCGAAAACCTGCTCTGAAGCGGAAAGTCATGCAGGAGCTTCTGTCGGACGTCCAGGCAGGAAAAATCGACCGGATACTGTTCATTAAGCTGGATAGGTGGTTTCGCAACGTCCGGGAGTATCACAAAATCCAGGAGATTCTGGAAGCAAACAATGTTACCTGGCAGGCCACCATGGAGGACTACAACACCGCTACGGCGGACGGCCGGTTGAAGGTAAATATTATGCTTTCCGTTGCGGAAAATGAGTCTGACCGAACCAGTGAGCGCATTAAATTCGTATTCGATGGGAAGCGCCGCCGAAAAGAATGGTGCTTCACCGGAGGGCCTGATCAGTGGCCATATGGATATATGCCCCAAATTATAGACGGTGCAAAACGCTGCGTAAAGAATCCAGAAACCGAAATGATCGTGCAAGACTTCTGGGACTACGTGGTAAAATATAGCAGTGTCCGGAAAGCCGGTATGTTCTGCTGCGAAAAATATGGAATTACACGGAATTATCGCACGTGGATGACAACCGCCAGAAACGAGTTATATACCGGAATATTCCATGGCGTCGAAGACTATTGTCCGGCGTACATCAATCGGGCAGACTGGGAGCGCATCATCCTGGGCCATGAAGTCATCAAGAAAACACAGCGCCCCGACCGGGTTTATCTGTTCACCGGCCTCATTCGCTGCCCCGGGTGTGGGGCAACCATGAAAGCCACGTTTAAGACCTATCCCAATGACCGGTCCAAGGAATACAACGGCTATCGGTGCAATAACTCAAAGCTCAGAACCTGCGCCTGCCGGCACCAGCTGTCGGAAAGAAAGATTGAAAAATACCTTCTGGGAAATATAAAATCCCAGCTGGAAAACTATATTGTGCAGGCCGAGGCTCAGGAAACGCAAAAGCGGCGTCAACCGAAGATTCAGAGCCTCATGGCTCTGAATGAGCAGTTGCGCCGCTTAAATGTGATCTTTATAGCCGGCAATATCGGCGATGAGGAATACGCCGCCGAAACAAAAAGGGTAAAGGCTGAGATCGAAAAGGCAAAGCAGCAGGAATCCGAAAACCGTCCGGCCAATTTGGATTGGATCAAGTCGTTTCTGGAAAGCGATTTTCTTTCAACCTACGAATCTCTGGATAAAGAAGAACAGCGCCGCCTGTGGAGATCCATCATAGAGGAGATCTATATAGACGGGACTGAGGTAACCGGGATTAAGCCCCGGATTTAATCTTACCCGTATGGTGGACTAAGTTGCACACTCTGTACTCACTCCCGCGCCGCCGAAAAAGACGATGCGGTTACTCTCCTGCACCCATGTTTTCAGAGTTTCCAGCTTGTTCACGGTCTTCCGCCTCCATTTCCTTCAGCAGCTTCTTGTCCTGCTTCGACGATAAATCCAGCTGTGCATACATGTCCGGCCGCCGCGCCCGGGTGCGGCGAAGCGCCTGCTTCCGCCGCCATTGACGCACCTTTTCGTGATTGCCGGAGAGCAGGATCTCCGGCACCGCCCGCCCGTGCCATACCGCCGGACGGCTGTACTGGGGGTATTCCAACAGGCCGTTGAAGTGGCTCTCGTCCTCAAAGCACTCCGGGTCGGCAAGCACCCCCGGAACCATGCGGCACACCGCATCCGTCACCGCCATGGCAGCAATCTCCCCGCCGGTGAGGACGAAGTCACCCAGAGAAATTTCCTCGTCCACGCACTCGTCAATAAACCTCTGGTCAATGCCCTCGTAATGGCCGCAGACCAGGATCAGATTGTCCAGCTTGCTCAGGCGAATGGCGTCCGCCTGACGGAAGGTATGCCCGCAGGGGGACAGATAGACGGTATGCACCGCCCCACCGGCCTCGTCGCACACCGCCTCCCAGCAGCGGTATAAGGGGTCAGCCTGCATGATGGCGCCCCGCCCGCCGCCGTAAGGATAGTCGTCCACCTGATTCTGCTTGTTGGCCGTGTAGTCCCGTATCTGGTGGGCTTCGATGGAAATATATCCCCGCTCCTGCGCGCGCCCCAGAATGCTTTCGGAAAGCACGTCCCCCAGGGTGTCGGGAAACAGCGTCAGAATGTCAATCCTCATCGCTTGCCATTCCCTTCAAAAGCTTCACCTGCATTTGGTTCTTCTCCAAATCGGTGGAAAGAATAAATTCCTTCACCGCGGGGATCAGGTACTCCCGTTCCCCCTGCACGACGTAGACGCTGTTGCCGGGGTAGTCCAGCACCTCTTTGATCTTGCCGATGCACGCACCGTCTGCGTAGACCTCCACGTCCACCAGCTCGGAGGCGAAGATCAGCTCGTCGGAGATATCCTCCCGGTACAGCTCCATGGTTTTCCCCCGAAGCTTCTGGGCGTCCTCCATGGTGTCAACGCCCCGGAGCTTGACCAGATTGCAGGTCTTCTGCACCCGAACGGAATCCATGACGTATTCCCTGCCGCTTATCCGGCAGCGGTCAAATTCGCAGAGCATTTCCGGGCTGTCCAGCCAGGACAGAACCTTGACCTCTCCCCGAACGCCGTGGGTGGTGACGATCTCACCGGCTTCAATATATGGAAGCTTCATTTCAATTCTCCTCTAGGGAACCTCTGAATAAATCGTCTTCGGCTGGGCAGCGAATCTTTTGCCCCATCCGTGCAGTTCTGAAAGCGGGAAATACATACAGTATTCCTCCGCTTCCAGAACTTTCGGCTGAGCCAAAATCTTCTGCCGCCAGCTCTCGCCGATTTATCCAGAGGTTCCCTAACCGCTCAAATGAGCAGATGATTTCTTATCACATTCCCGGCAAGCAGCCGGGATAACGAAAAATGCGTGACAAATGTCACGCATCCTCGTTTAATCCACGATTTCGACCGTGACCTTCTCGCCTGTGCGCTGGGCTACAGTCTTAATAATGGTGCGGATCTCCTTGGCGATCCGTCCCTGGCGGCCGATCACCTTGCCCATGTCGCCCTCGGCAACACGAAGCTCCAGCACCTTCCCTTCCTCGTCAGAGGTTTCGGTTACGGTGACGGCATCAGGATCATCCACCAGATTCTTTGCCATATACAGCAAAAGTTCTTTCATTGCGGAATTCTCCTTTGCGGATCTTACAGCACGCCGGCGTTCTTCAGCAGGCCGCGGACGGTGTCAGTGGGCTGAGCGCCGTTCTTGATCCATGCCTGAGCCTTCTCGGCATCGACGGTGATGGTAGCGGGCTGGGTCAGGGGATTGTAAGTTCCAATCTCCTCAATGCAGCGGCCATCACGGGGAGAACGGGAGTCAGCGACAACAATCCGGTAGTAAGGAGCCTTCTTTGCGCCCATTCTTCTCAGTCTGATCTTAACCATGAGAGTTTCACCTCCATAAATAATCTATAAATCTATATCGCAAAGCATATTTGCTTACAGCGAACGAATCAATACGGCTTCGGCTCAGAAGCCGGGGAAGCCGCCAAAGCCGCCCATGCGACCCATGCGTTTCATTTTCTTCCCCGCACCGGGGCCGGAGAACTGCTTGATGAGCTTGCGCATCTGCTCAAAGGATTTAAGAAGCCGGTTCACGTCCTCCACCTTCAATCCCGCGCCTGCGGCAATGCGCTTTTTCCGGCTTGCGCCGATGATCTCGGGCTTTTCCCGCTCCTTGGGGGTCATGGACAGGATGATGGCTTCGGTGTGCGCCATGGCCTTTTCGTCCAGCTTGACGCCCTTGAGGTTTCCGCCGCCGGGCATCTGGGCGAGAATTTCCTCCATGGAGCCCATGGATTTCATCTGCACCATCTGGTCGTAAAAGTCCTGAAGGGTGAAGCGGTTGGATTTCAGCTTTTCCTCCATCTCGGCGGCCTTTTTGGCATCGTAAGCCTTTTCTGCCTTCTCGATGAGGGTCAGCACATCGCCCATGCCCAGAATGCGGCTGGCCATGCGGTCCGGATGGAACACATCCAGATCGTCCAGCTTCTCGCCGGTGCCCTGGAACTTGATGGGCTTGCCGGTGACGGCCAGCACCGACAGGGCCGCACCGCCGCGGGTGTCGCCGTCGGTCTTGGTGAGGATGATGCCATCCACGCCCACCGTCTCGTTGAAGGTCTTAGCCACGTTGACGGCGTCCTGACCGGTCATGGCGTCCACCACCAGCAGGGTCTCGTCCACGGGAACAGCGGCCTTGATGTCCACCAGCTCCTGCATCAGCACTTCGTCGATCTGCAGACGGCCGGCAGTGTCCAGGATCACGATGTCGTTGCCGTAGTCCTTGGCGTGGGCCAGCGCCTTGCGGGCGATCTCCGGGGGCTTGGCACCCGGCAGGGTGAACACCGGCGCACCGGCCTGTTTGCCCACCACCTGCAGCTGGTCGATAGCCGCAGGGCGGTAAATGTCGCAGGCCACCAGCATGGGGCGGCGGCCCTGTTTGATAAAGTATTTGGCCAGCTTGGCGGCGTGGGTGGTCTTACCGTTGCCCTGCAGGCCGCAGAGCATGATCACGTTCTGACCCTTGTTCTTGAGGTTCAGGCGGGCGGCCTCGCTGCCGCCCATCAGAGCCACCAGCTCTTCGTTGACGATCTTGACGACCTGCTGCTGGGTGCTCAGGCCGCTTTGGGTTTCCTGCCCGATGCAGCGCTCGGTGGCCTTTTTCACGAAGTCCTTGACAACCTTATAGTTGACGTCGGCCTCCAGCAAGGCCATGCGCACCTCGCGCATCACCAGCTTGACGTCCTCCTCGGTCAGGCTGCCCTTGCCGCGCACCTTGCCGAACGCCTGCTGCAAGCGCTGAGTCAATCCTTCAAAGGCCATCTTACTCCTCCTCTTGTGAAAGCAACCGCTCCAGAATCTCCTTTGCGCGCTGCGTCTGCCCGCTTTCCAGGGCGGAGAGCCCTTCCTCAAGGCCCTGCGTCATGCTCTGATACCGCTTGAGCAGCCCAAGCTGCCGTTCGTAATCCTCAAGCTGACGCGCCGCGCGGTGAACCGCGTCGTAAACCCCCTGTCTGGAAATGCCTTCTCGGGCAGCGATTTCCGAAAGGGAGAAATCCTCGTTGCAGTATAAGGCGAGCAGCTTCCGCTGCCGCTCGGTGAGCAGCGGCCCGTAAAAATCGAACAGCCAGCCGATTTCAATCCGATCCGCCACAGGCACCTCCCGTGTCAAGCGTCTTTCCTTGACAGCTCGGTTATTGTATCATATTGCCTTCGCCATGTCAAGCCTTTTCGCTTGACATTATCTTCTTTCTTATCTTGCATTTCATCCTGTCATCTGCTATACTTTTGCGCACAAAAAAACCGCCTCGCAGTTCCCCTCTGCTTGGCGGTTGTGGCTTAACAGCCCATTTTACTGTCGCGGTGGTTCTCCACCCTGTAGGGTCCAACCTACTTGTCTACATTTTAGCATATATTCGGTTTCGCGTCAATGCGCGGACCTTTTTATTTTTGCCTCCCCCTGCCGCTGCCCGCGGTTGACCACCGCGATGCTCACACAGATCATCGCCAGCGCCGCCGCGTAGCGCAGAAGCGGCGCGGCGCTGTTTCGATCCACCAGCAGCAGCGACAGAATCACGCCGAAAATCGGCTGCAGGAACGTATAGACCGCCACGCGGGAAACCGGATTCACCCGCAGCAGCACCGCCCAAAGCGAATACG
>ENA-ORRN01002697-ORRN01002697.1-human-gut-metagenome-genome-assembly--contig:-NODE-2697-length-10977-cov-6.233382_pt1 | contig 10977 bp, 10 predicted proteins | sample MGYA00242174_ERZ509132 | MGnify/ENA primary metagenome ERZ509132 (study PRJEB26280, sample SAMEA2338671) | human gut metagenome | biome: human gut; feature: human-associated habitat; material: faeces...
GGTTGGTTGGTTGGTTGGTTGGTTGGTTGCAAGAATCGTGCCAATTATTTACATTTTTATAACCATTTACCATGCTTGCGTACATTTCCTTTCCAAAATTTACACACCTATCATACCGCAAACCGGAGTCATTGTAAAGGGGTAAAATTTTTAGAGGGTTTGGGAGGATTTTTGGGTGTGCTTGGTTTCTGCTCTCTTTTGTCGAATTTTGTCGGAATCCGTCGGAAATTTCTTTGGTGTAATTTCCAGTATATGTATTGCATTTATTCCCATATTATGCTATTATTATCTTACAGAATCTGTATGTCCGCCATGGCAATTTCGTTATTTCTTTTTTAGAATAAGGGTTATGCTACCGCGCGAGCGTAACTCTTGGAAAGCGAGAACAAATTATGACCGAAAACAATAAGGACAACTCCATCTATGATTCTCCTGATTTTCGTCCGTTTACAAATGACAAAATCTTTATGAATGTCATGCGAAGTCCGAAAATTTGCCGTGCACTTTTGGAACTGATTCTGCCGAATGAAGAAATCGGAGCCATCCGCATTAAAAGGTCTGACAATCCATTTGTCGACAATTCTGAGATTGACGAAGATGCAGACGAAAACATAGACGAAAGCGACGCTGCCGATAAAGATTCGGGACAAACAGATGCACTTGAAAACTTGAGCGTAGAAACGCAGAAAATGCTTAAGCTTGAGGCAGATGCGCACGGCGTGCGTTTTGATGCCTTCGTTGAAAGCTCAAAACTCTGGGCCGATATTGAGATGCAGACGAGCGACGGTTTAGAGCTTGATAAACGTGCAAGATACTATCACGCCAACATGGATTTGGACTTTCTTGAGCAAGGAAAGCGTTATAAAGATCTTAAGCCAAGTTATGTTATCTTCATCTGTACCTTCGACCACTTCAATATGGATGAGCCTGTCTATTTTTTCCGCTCTTGGGCTGTGGAAAAAGGCTTGCCGCTTGACGATTTATCGTATACAATAGTATTGAACATGAAATGCTCTCCGGAGAAAGTTCCGGAGGCACTGAAGCCTTTTTACGACTATCTGAATGACCCGAAGAAGAATCAGGCTTCGGAGCTGACACGCATGATTGACGAGCGTGTCAGAAAGTTCAATTCAAGCGAATGGAGGAAAAAATACATGACATTCGAGTATATTTTGAACGAGCACAAGCGGGAAAGCGAGGCCATTGGATTTGAAAAAGGCGCCGCGCAGGAAAAACGCGAAATTGCGAAAAGTATGAAGGCGAAAAAAATCCCGATTGCTGACATCGCAGAGATAACTGGGCTTTCTGCCGAAGAAGTTGAAGAACTATAAGCACTATATATTGATGGCGTACTTCGCACTTGCAGTTTATTGCAGGTGCGATTTTCTTAAAAACAGCCTGTAATCACACATTTTTCAAGGTATTGGTTCGCCTTGAGCGTCAAAGCAAAAATCGCGTGAATAACGCCGTCCATTTCATCGTAAATGCCATTGAAATATGCATATTCCAACGGAACATCGTACTCGTCGATGAGAATTATGACCTTCCTGCCTTTTGGTTCATCAGATTTTCATAGCGTTCTTTTTCAATCGGAAGCAACGCATCTGCCTGCAAAACATAGCTGTGTCTTTGAAATTCATGGCAAATTTCGTCTATCCAAGCAGGCTTTGTAGAAAATTCGGAATTCCCGAATTTTCTCATCCCTTTCTCTTCATAGTATACTTGATTTGCTGAAAAGAAACAACAGAAAATCCGAAAGCACGGCGGGTTCTTTTACCCCACCAGCTCCGACAGCCGCACATCCTCAATTGTGCAAAATTCTTCTTTATTATCCTCGATGTACTTCATAATGTCATCCCGTGAGCCGTAGAGATAGAAGTTCTTCGTCATAAATGTCTCTGTATTTTCTGCGTCTGCAAGCGCATCATTGATATGCCGAAGCGCAACTTCACCGGGGGCCCAAGAGCTTCCCCAGCTGATTCCCAGCCCGTTCCACAATTCAGGATTCTCGGATAGCGTCTTCAGATTCTTAATATAGACTTCCCGAAGCTGCGATGCGTTCATATCGGCACGGTCTTTGTCACCTTCATACAGAACTGCACCCTTAAAAGAAATGCCGCCCATGAAGCCCTCACTTTTCGTATCCATCTGCGCCCACACGGGTTCCAGTGTTCCCACTTGAAGCGCAAGCACATCTTCGAGTTTTACAGATTTATGAAGCTGCACCTGAAGCAGGATTCGTGCTGATTTCGGCAGCTCCGCCAAATCTTCAAGCTCACTGTCATTGTATTTTGCAAAGTCCGTTATGCCTCCATCACCTGCATTTGCAATGGTTGTGTGAGCAGTATGAATAAGCACTCCGTCGGTATCGCTTTTCACGGACAACTCTCCACGCACCATTTCTAAAGAAGCATTCATTTTCCCCACAAGAAGCCGCTGCGTGCGCGTACCTAAGCACAGCGGAATTTCATACTTTCCGAAGCCTTTTTTCTCAATTTCGCCAATCATATACAGCCTCATCTGCGGGTATACGGTCTCGACATATGCCGAAAGCGTCTGAAACAGCCGGCTTGCATACCCGTCCTTCGCCTCATCTGCCTTAATCGGATTTGTGTTGCACAGATTCATAATCGGATTCACCCCGAGAAAAATAAGAGCGACGATAAGCAAAACAACCAGCACAACTTTCAGCGAAGTCCGAACCATCATCTGTTTCACTCTTATTTCGATCAGACGGTCTAAATCCACTTCCGGCTCCATCTTCATATCTTCCAGAACAAGGTCAAATTCATCTCTTTTCTTTTCGGTATTATTCATTTGCGTCCTCCTCATTTTCCATCATTTTTATCAGCGCCTTCTTTGCGCGCGACCGTATCTGCCTTATATTCGCCTCCGTCATTGCGTGCGCTTTCGCAATCTGTGCATCGTCGAGCTCCAGATAAACGCTTTCAATCATAATCGTCCTCTGCCGCAGTGGCAGTGACGCAATCATAGCCGCAAGCCGGGCTTTTTTCTCGTTGTGAATCAAACTTTCCAGTATGTCATAACAATCCGCTAAATCCATCATTTCCGGCTCATTGTCTGCGCGATATTTTTCCGCTCGAATCGAATTCAGAAAATCATTTCGGATTACGCGGTTCGCCCATGAAAGGAAGCTCCCCGAAGGCTTATACGACAAAATCGCCTTCAGAAATGCGTTCTGCACCAAGTCCTCTGCCGTCTGCCTATCATGTGTATACGAACAGGCAATGATCATGAGCGGTTCGTAGTATCTGCTATAAAGTTGTTCAATCAGTCCGCTTTTATTCATCTGCCGTTCTCCCCTTCTACTTATTAAACACTATACCATAGAATTTGTGACAGGATAAATGAAAAAATATTAAATGTTGAAATTTTTTCGCCGATGATTTATAATAAAAATGTGATTATTATCACATAATATTCAATATAAATGTGAGGTGTGTTTATTGGAACGATTAATTTTAAAGGATCTTATTGCATGGAAAAATTCACCCTATCGCAAACCTCTGATTCTAAAAGGTGTTCGCCAGGTAGGGAAAACATGGATTTTGAAGGAATTTGGGAAACGTTGCTATGAGAATACCGCTTATTTTAACTTTGACGAAAACGAAGAATATAAACAATTTTTTGAAACCAGCAAGGATGTCAATCGAATTTTGCAAAACCTGATGTTTGCAAGCGGTCAGAGCATTAAACCCGAAAAAACCTTGATTATCTTTGATGAAGTGCAGGACTGTCCGAAGGTCATCAATTCCATGAAGTATTTTTGCGAGAATGCACCGGAATACCACATTGCATGTGCCGGTTCGCTGCTCGGCATCGCTTTGGCAAAACCGTCTTCTTTCCCTGTCGGCAAGGTTAATTTCATGCAAATCGACCCGATGACCTTTACAGAGTTTCTGACAGCGAACGGTGATGAAAACCTTGTGAAATATATGGAAAGTATTGAACGCATTGAACCGCTTCCCGATGCGTTCTTTAATCCGCTGTATGAGAAGCTAAAAATGTACTATGTCACCGGAGGCATGCCTGAATCTGTTTTGATGTGGACCCAGGCGCGCGATGTTTCAGCTATGCAAAATACCCTGTCAGACATTATTGATGCCTACGAACGTGACTTTGCAAAGCATCCCGATGTCAGTGAATTTCCGAAAATTTCAATGATATGGAAATCCATCCCGTCTCAGCTTGCACGGGAAAACAAAAAGTTTCTTTATAAAGTTGTTAAAGAAGGGGCGAGGGCGAGAGAATATGAAAATGCTCTGCAGTGGCTCGTAGATGCCCGTTTGGTGCACAAGATTTACCGCAGCAGCACTCCGGGACTTCCGATGAGTGCCTATGACGACCTTTCCGCTTTTAAAATTTATTTGGCTGATGTCGGAGTCCTCCGCCGTTTAGCACAGCTTGCTCCAACTGCGTTCACAGAGGGCAATCGTTTGTTTACCGAATTCAAAGGTTCTTTGACGGAAAATTTTGTTTTGCAGACGCTGCTCACACAATTCGAGGTCACTCCGCGATACTGGGCGCAAAACAACCCGCCATATGAAGTAGACTTCCTGATTCAGCGTGAAAATGAAATTTTTCCTGTGGAAGTCAAAGCAGAAGGCAACATCAGAAGCAAAAGTCTCAAAAAATTCAAGGAGCTTTTCCCTGATAAAGTAAAGCTTCGTGTACGCTTTTCTTTGGATAACCTAAAGCTGGACGATGATGTGCTGAATATTCCTCTGTTTATGGCAGACTACACCGACAGACTACTTGGCCTTGCGCTGAACACACTGCATGAATAACCACAATAAGGAGCTGCCGCCCCGGTCGATTTCTCAATCAACTAAGCCGTCAGCTCCTGTTTTTTAATAATGATATCCCTTCCCATAAAAGCTCTTTTCGCTCAGGAGGAGGAATTTGTTAGTTCCGGTACCTTCGTTGTAGGTCACATCCGTGTAGTACCATTTGCTTCCGATTTTGCTGCGGTTCCACATATGCGGCTCAAAATCTGTTTTGCCCGGACCGGAGGTTGCCATGCCACCAATCGATTCCGTTTCAATTCCCGCCCGTATGCACATTAGACGGAAAAGCCCTGCGAAGCCCTGACACACAGCCTTCTTATTGTCCAAAAGCCCGAGGAAGCTGTAAGATGCTTTCCGGTATTTGTAATCATACGAATAGCTGCGCACGATGTATTTATTGATGCCTTTGACCTTTTCCTTTTTGGTCTTACAGCCTTTCGTCGCGGTTTTTGTAATGCTGCAAATCTTCTTGTAATACTTCACCGCCTTCGCCGAAGCGTTCGATTTCACAGCGGGATTGAGAATCAGCCGCTCAACCTGATACTCCGTGCCGTATTTGAAATCCACATCGATCTTTGCGACATCTTCTTCAATTGCCGTGTTCATCTGTGTGCTGACGGAATCGCCCCATTTTAAGGAATATACATTTAAAACCTCATACAAATGCTCGGTCGTGACAATTTTAAGCTTCGGAAGCAGATTTTCCTTCGCATGCATGTACACCGAATACAAGGTATCCGCATCGCTGACTGTCATGCCCTCCGTGTAAGTCACGGGAACGCGTTTGAATTCCGTTTCATAAACACCGTGTCCCGCAGGAGTATCGTCCCAGATGTTTGCAAAAAGGCTTTTGTCAACGTTCATTTTACCGCAGAAAGTGTCGTAAACCGTAAGATCTGTGTGGCTGCCTTTATAGGTTCCGCCCGTCACCGTCAGATCCAAATCGCCCTGCACAGAGAGCGCATCATATCCCGTGAAACTGCCGCCCGAGATTTGGATTTCGGAACTGTAGAGTCCGGAATAGCCCGCCACAGCGCAGGATTTTTCGGATCTGAAAGTTCCTCCGCTGATCAAAAGTCTGCCGCCTGTCACATCGCAGCAGCTATATACGCTGCTGAAAGTACCGCCGCTGATTTTGACGGTCGTTTTCGTGGAACCGAGAACACTGATTGCCCCACGGCTTCCCGTGTTTCGAACAAGACCGCCGCCCTTGCTGTCGGAAATCGTCAGCCTGCCGCCCTCGACCGTAATCAAAGCGTCAATCCCGACATTCCCTTTGATGGTATGTCCGTTTAAGTCAAGACTCTTGGTTTTGCTCCGCATGACAATCGCTTTGGTTAATCCCTTGATGTCCGCAGTCAGCTTGTACGAGCCTCCTTCAGCGGAAGTCAGCGCTTTTCGAAGAGTCGAAGCACTCGAAATCGATTTCACGCTCGCCGCCTGCGCGGTCTCTGCGCCGCCAAACCCAAGCCCGAAGCCTTCCGGCAGGAAAGCTGTCATCACTGCCGCCGCCAAAAACAGGCAGGCAGCCTTCTTCAAAAGCTTTCTCATTTCAAACATCCTTTCTTACAAGCACACGATAACCATTATTAATATTTATTTCTTCCAGCTGCTCTTAAGACCGATAATCTCGTTGAACACCGGATTTTCTTTTCTGTAAAGCTTCGAGTCCGCCACGAAATATCCGTGTCTGAAGAACTGGAATCTTTCGCCCGGCTGAGCCTCAAGCACCTTCGGCTCTGCATAGCATACGATTTCACGCATCGTGTCTTCGTTTGCCACCATTTTGCCGTCCTCGCCTTCGCTCATAAGATAGTCGAACTGGCGAATCTTAATCGGAACTGCGGTCGCCGCGTCTACGAAGTGAATCGTACCCTTGACTTTGCGTCCCTCAAATCCGCTTCCGGACTTGGTCTGCGGGTCGTATGTGCAGTGCAGCTCTTTAATCGAGCCGTCTTCGTTCTTTACTGCTTCCTGACAGGTGATGAAATATGCGCCTTTCAGACGGACTTCGTTGCCCGGGAAAAGTCTGAAATACTTCTTTGCGGGCACTTCCATGAAGTCCTCGCCGTCCACCCAGATTTCTCTCGAGAACGGAATGTCGCGAACGCCCATTTCCGGTACTGCCGGATTGTTTTCCACTTCGCAAAGCTCGCTCTGTCCTTCAGGATAATTCGTAATAACAACCTTAATCGGGTCGAAAACAACGTTTCTTGTCTCAACCTTTTCCTTGAGGTCGTCACGCACGCAGTGCTCCAGCAGGGAAACATCAACCGTGCTGTTTGCTTTGGAAACACCGATTTCCTCGCAAAATCTGCGGATTGCCTCTGGTGTATATCCTCTGCGGCGGATTCCCGCAATGGTCGGCATTCTCGGATCATCCCAGCCGTCAACCACGCCGTCGTCCACAAGTCTCTTCAAATATCTCTTCGACATTACCGTATTCGTCAGATTCAGTCTCGCAAACTCAATCTGCTGCGGAGGAGCGCTCCACCAGCCAACTTCCGCAAGAACCCAGTCGTAAAGCGGTCTGTGGTCCTCGAACTCGAGCGTGCAGATGGAATGCGTGATTCCTTCAATCGCATCTTCAATCGGGTGCGCGAAGTCGTACATCGGATAAATGCACCACTTGTCCCCTGTGTTATGATGTGTCGCATGCGCGATACGGTAGATAATCGGGTCTCTCATATTGATATTCGGCGATGCGATGTCAATCTTCGCTCTGAGCACCTTTTCGCCGTCCGCGTATTTTCCTTCCTTCATTTCGTCGAAAAGCGCAAGATTTTCCTCTACGCTTCTGTTTCTGTAAGGGCTCTCTTTGCCCGGCTGTGTGAGCGTACCTCTGTACTCCTTGATTTCCTCAGGCGTAAGGTCGCAGACATAGGCTTTGCCTTTCTTTATCAGTTCAAGCGCCGCTTCGTACATTTTGTCGAAATAATCGGACGCCCAGAGTCTCTTATCCCACCGGAAACCAAGCCATTTCACATCTTCTTCAATGGAGTTGATGTATTCAACATCCTCTTTTACCGGGTTCGTGTCGTCATATCTGAGGTTGCAGGTGCCGCCGTACTTCGCCGCCGTGGAAAAGTTCAGGCAGATGGATTTCGCGTGTCCGATATGCAGGTAGCCGTTCGGCTCCGGCGGAAAACGCGTGCACACCTTATCCCCGTATTTGTGACTTTCTAAGTCTTTTTCAATAATGTTGTGAATAAAATTGGTTTCTCCCATAGTTTTTTCCTCTCAAAAAATATTCTATTCTATATAATATCACTATTTAAGCCATTTATCCAGCAAAAAATGCCCATTTGACTAAATTGCGGAAATAAAGTATACTAAAGTTAATATACATATAGGAGGAATACCGAAAGTGAGGAAGAAACACTTGTTAATGATAGGCATGGTGGTGATTTGCACCGCTGCTGTTATATTTTTCTGCGGCTGCCGAGACAGTTCGCAGCAGGCATCCGGCGCAGCAGGCGCGGTTGATACCGTAGTCAATGTCGACGAGCCTGCGGATTCACAGGGAGAAGTTGTCGCGACCGCTGCGAAAACAACGACTAAGAAATCAACAACCAAAACAACCAAGAAAAAGAAAAAATATAATGAAGAGGCTCCTTGGGAGTCCTTCGACATGTACGGTCTGCCGGATAAGCTCGACCTTCTGAAGAAAGATAAGGGCGATGTGCTCGTTCTCGTAAACAAGCTCCACGCCGTATCGAAGAACTACAAGCCGACCGATATGGTTGCAATCAAAGGCAGCTACACAACAAATCAGGGACTGGAAATGAAGGCTGACGCTTACAAAGCCTTCAAAAAAATGAGAAAAGCCGCCAAAGCTGACGGCATCCGTTTCAAAATCTGCTCTGCATACCGTACCTACAGCACGCAGAAATGGCTTTACAACAACTATCTGAACACCATGGGCAAGAAGCTCCGCGACATCCGCTCCGCATATCCGGGCAGAAGCGAGCACCACACGGGTTATGCCATCGACCTCGTAACGAAGTCCACAGGCTGGACTCTCACGCAGGACTTCGCGAAGACTTCCGAAGGCAAGTGGATTAACAAGCACTGTGCAGAATACGGCTTCATCATCCGCTACCCGAAGGGCAAAACCGACATTACAGGCTACGATTATGAGCCTTGGCATCTGCGCTATGTCGGTGTTGATGCCGCTGAGGAAATCACAGAGCAGGGCATTACTCTGGAAGAGTATCTGAAGAGATAATATCCGCTGTCTGAATTTTAATTGCCTTTTGCAAATCGCTGAAAGCAAGTTCAATCTGAAAACCAATACGACCGCCGCTGAAGAAAATCGTTTCGTAATCAGCGGCGGTTTTGTGTATCGTCGTCGTAAAGAATTTCTTCATTCCAATCGGACTGCATCCGCCGTGAATATATCCCGTGAGCGGCAGCAGTTCTTTTGATTTTATCATCTCAATCGACTTCTCTCCGACTGCTTTCGCCGCCTTCTTTAAGTCCAGTTCTTCTGCCACCGGAACCATGAAAACATAATAATTCTTGCTTTTCCCCTGCGTAACGAGTGTTTTAAACACTCTTCCAGGCTCTTGATTCAGTACCTCGGCAACTTCCACGCCGCTGACCGCGTCGGTATCGGTATAGGTATGCTCCTTATATTTAATTTTCAGCGCGTCCAGTCTGCGCATGGCGTTCGTTTTTTCTACTTTTGTTTTCATTTTGCTTACCTCTAAAACTCAAGGCACCCCTTGCGAGGTGCCTTGATATCGTTCATTTCGTAATTATCTGTGCGTGCAATTATCTTTCAACTACGAGTGCAGTTCCCATACCGCCGCCGATACACAATGTAGCAAGACCGTACTTGGAATCTCTCTTCATCATTTCGTAAATCAGGGAGATTAAGATTCTGCAGCCGGAAGCTCCGATTGGGTGTCCGATAGCGATAGCTCCGCCGTTTACGTTTGTCTTTTCAGGATCTAATCCTAAGTCTTTTCTTACTGCCAGGGACTGAGCTGCGAAAGCTTCGTTTGCTTCTACTAAGTCCATATCAGCAACTGTAAGGCCGGCCTTCTTTAATGCTTTTTCGGAAGCAGGTACAGGACCAACACCCATGATGGATGGGTCAACGCCTGCGGAAGCATAGGACTTGATTGTGCAAAGCGGCTTGATTCCCAATTCGTCAGCCTTTTCCTTGCTCATTACTACTACAGCAGCACCTGCATCGTTGATACCGGAAGCGTTAGCAGCTGTAACAATACCGTCCTTCTTGAAAGCGCCTTTTAATTTAGCAACTTTTTCGATAGTTGTTCCAAACTTAGGGAATTCATCTGTATCGAAGATGATTGGATCGCCCTTTCTCTGCGGAATTTCAACCGGAACGATTTCATCTTTGAACTTGCCTGCCTTGATTGCTTCTTCAGCTCTGTTCTGGGAGATTACGGAGAATTCGTCTAATTCTTCTCTTGTGATTCCCCACTGTTCAGCAACATTTTCAGCAGTGATACCCATGTGGTATCCGTTGAATGCGTCCCAAAGGCCGTCGTTAACCATCATGTCAACCATCTGAGCGTTGTTCATTCTTGCGCCCCATCTTGCAGCCGGCATAGCGTAAGCTGTAGCGGACATATTTTCTGCACCGCCTGCAACTACGATATCAGCATCGCCTGCTTTGATGATCTGAGCAGCAAGTTCAACAGCTCTTAATCCGGAACCGCAAACTTTATTAATTGTCATTGCAGGAACTTCGATCGGAAGGCCTGCATCAAGTGTCATCTGTCTTGCAACATTCTGGCCTAATCCGCCCTGAAGAACAGCACCCATGATAACTTCTTCAACCATTTCAGGCTTGATTCCTGCTCTTTCAACGGCAGCCTTGATAGCGATAGCGCCTAATTTTCTTGTAGGGATTCCCTTTAAGGAACCGCCAAAGCTTCCGATTGGTGTTCTTGCTGCACTTACAATTACAACTTCTCTCATTCTTATGTATCCTCCTTAAGATATATTGTTTCTTTTCGCCGCATACCGCGTCTCTTTCTGTATGCAGTTCTATTTAATCACACAATAACACAAAAATCAAGAAATTTTGGTTAAAATTTTAACAAAACCCTTGTATTTTTTGAAATACATCTACCGTATATATTACCATACCACCTGAAAAATGCAAGGTCCGGCGCAAAAGTAGTTTATTTAA
>ENA-ORRN01002698-ORRN01002698.1-human-gut-metagenome-genome-assembly--contig:-NODE-2698-length-10976-cov-4.357110_pt1 | contig 10976 bp, 6 predicted proteins | sample MGYA00242174_ERZ509132 | MGnify/ENA primary metagenome ERZ509132 (study PRJEB26280, sample SAMEA2338671) | human gut metagenome | biome: human gut; feature: human-associated habitat; material: faeces...
GACTCGGCGAGCCACACGCCGGAGTATGCCTACACCGCGACCTGGCATTATGCCAATGTCGATGAAGGTTTCACTTACGAGACCATGACGAAGAATCCGGACGGGGACATCGTCGAGGCCATCGACCGGATCGTGGCGGAGCTTAAAAACGGTCAGCTCGACCCGGCACAGGAGCAACTCTACCTGAAAATGCTGATACACTTGGTCGGTGACCTGCACCAGCCGATGCACACGGGGCACTTGAGCGACCGGGGCGGCAACTCCGTTCCCGTACGGTTCTTCGGTCGGGAGAGCAATCTCCATGCAGTTTGGGACAGCTCCCTGCCCGAAGCGGCCCACAAGTGGAGCTATACGGAGTGGCAAAACCAGCTCGATCGCCCCACAGAAGAGGAGGTGGCCCGAATCCAATCCGGCACACCGTTCGACTGGTTCGAGGAGAGCAATGCGATCTGTCGGGAGATATACGTTGCAACACCCGAAGGCAGCGATCTTTCCTACGACTACATCGCTAAGTATGCCCCGGTAATCGAGCGGCAGTTGCTGCGTGGAGGACACCGCCTGGCAGGTCTGCTGAACGAGATATACGGATAACGGAAACATCAACAGAAAAATCCCGGAGTTCCCCACCAAGAACTCCGGGATTTTTCTGTTTTCAGACCGATTACAATCCGTACAGAAACTCCATCACATCGACCGCATCCGGATAGTCCGAAAGTGTAGGCTGCTGTGATCGGCCCAAAGGAACCCGACGGCTGTGGTCGATACAGTTGGAAACCACGCATTGTAACTCCGCATCGTGTTTCCGAAGCCAAGCTGCGACCTGGGAGAGATCGTCGTATTCGACCACGGACACCTCGCTCAAAGCCTGCGAAAATTCCGACTGGCGGATCAACAGCGCGAATCCCAAATCAAAAAACGGATCGCCGCACATTTCACGCAGGGCCTTGCGCTGACGATAATTATTCAGGTATTTGGGGTTCATTCGTCGAGAAGCAAAACGAAGGGAGATACCTCGAGGTACGAAAATTAGAGAAACGTTCCGACATCCCAAGCCCGAATAGGAGAAGATATCGTCGGACAGAGCCTCCAGTTGCCCGGACGTTTCCCGCCCGTTCAAGACCGCGACCGAATGGCGATTACCGCGCAAAAGAGTTCTGACCCCGGCATACAAGCTGCGAAAATACCGATTGGCATTATCGCTGCCGGTGGCAATCGCGGCATCGAAAGGTGTAGCCCCGTCATAAACTGCGACAGGGACACCCGGCTCGATCTTTTTCAGTTGGTCGATGACGAAACTCATCAGCACCGCATCTTTGCTCGACATTTTCACCAGGCAACGATGTCCGGCCGTAACGACACACAACAAATCGAAAAAACCGACCAGCGGAATATTGCCGGCCATGACGACCAGAACGGTACGGGACGGCAGGGTAGCGGGGCGCTCGTAGCACGCCAGCCAACGCTCGATCTTATCACGCGATAGGAACTCCTCGCGGATCGACCGCACGGCATCGACAATCTCTTCCGGCTCGAACCAATCGTTCTTCTGGCAGGCCCGCGCGATAACCTCACGGCTCGCAGCATCCTGTCCGAACGAAGAGAGGCGTGCACCCAATTCCGCCCATATATCTACGGGAGTCTTCATCGGCACAAAGATAGTATAAGCCGCGTGCAAAAACAAGTCTGCCTGAATCATACTGCAGCCTTGACAAAGAGAGGCAGAAATTTGGTTTATCGAATTTTTTCGTTACCTTTGCTCCCGCATTTGCGGAAATAGCTCAGTTGGTAGAGCACAACCTTGCCAAGGTTGGGGTCGCGAGTTCGAGTCTCGTTTTCCGCTCCAAGCAAAAAGCTGATAATCAAACGATTATCAGCTTTTTCATTTCTGCTGACTGATGTTACAGAGGCCCTTTCTGTGACACAAAATACCCTGAAATCGTGGTTTGTGATACAGAGTGTGATACATAAAATCGTGTAACACACGAATCGCATTTTGTTGCTTGCGTAATCCGTAAAGATTATGACAATCAACGTTGTATGTCGCAAAGACGCTATCAACAGAAACCATTTAGCCCCTCTTGCTCTTGTTTTTACCCATGACCGCCGCCGTAAGTTCGTAGGATTGGGCATATCCGTTGCGCTGGAGCATTGGGATTTTGAGAAACAACAACCTACCACCGACTGCCCCGATGGAGCAGAAATACAGTTTCAAATCACCTCCAAAATCCGTGAATACGAAAAGAAAATCAAAAAGTTGGAGGTGCTGGAAATCCCTGTTACGTTCGATAATCTTTTTGAACAGAACGGCAAACGAATCAACTGCACCGTAGGGGACTTTTTCAAACAGGTTATCGAACGCTTGGAAAAAGTTGAAAAGTACGGTTCCGCCAGCAAACATAAGGTAACACTTGCCCTTATGTCGCAATTCCGCTCGGTCAATATGCACTTTGAGGAATTGGATTTGACTTATTTAAGGGAATTTGAAATCTTCCTGCGTCAAAGGGGTAATGTCAATAACAGCCTTGCTACCAAGTTCAGCGTACTGAAAGCAGTCTATAACAAGGCGGTTTCAGAGGGCGTATTCGTGCCTAAATCGAATCCTTTCCAGCAATTCAAAGTGGGTAGCCTATGGACGAATACCCGCAAGCGGGCCATCACGAAAGAGGACATCCACAAACTGATTGAGTTGGATTTATCGGACAGGGACTTTTACACCCAACTTGCCAAAGACATCTTTCTGTTCTCTTATTTCATGGCTGGAATCAATTTCAAAGACATTGCCCTGCTGACTTATGGAGACATCGACAATGGACGCATCTACTATGCAAGACGCAAGACGGGTAAGATGATGAACTGCTGTCTTACGGAACAGGCACAGGAAATCATCGACAAGTACCACACCGACCAAATGGAGGAGGACTATATCTTTCCAATCCTCGACCGCAACGTACACACGACCGAGAAGCAAATCTTAGAACGTGTTAAGAAAACGTTGAAGCACATCAATAAACGCCTGCACGAATTGAGTGAGAAAATAGGACTGCATACGCCATTAACAACCTATGTAGCCCGCCATACTTACGCAACCGTACTCAAACGGTCAGGAGTAAGCGTAGCCTTGATTTCCGAATCGCTGGGGCACTCCGATTTATCCACCACTCAAATCTATTTGGATTCGTTTGAGAACAGCCAAATAGACGCAGCGATGCAGCACTTGTTATAGGAGTTTAGAGGTCGGCGGCCAATATGGTAACCGACCTCCTTTTTCCTATTATTCGTATATCGTGGCATCATCGACCGAGGTATTCGACAAGATTATCTATAATTAATTGCTCGCGTGTTACCAATCCTTTGGGAGGATTCATAATAAGTTTAGCCTGTTCGTCTGTTAATTGCTCGATCCTTTCCTCTATTTGAGCGTAAAATGCCGTGGGGTCTTTCGCTTCATGACCTTGGTCTATAATGTACCCTATCAGGTATTTTTTTGCCAAGAAGGTTTCACTGAATTTCTCTTGTGCTACCCGATACCAGTTGATGCTCCGTTGATACCATGCGCTATTCTCGAATGCTTTGGGTAATTTTTTCTCTTTTATGGCATTTACGAAATCGCGTGGTTTCAGTGTGTTCTTTCCAAGACACCACTGCGAGATAGTCGAGAGAGGATAATTCTTACGTCGTAATTCCAACGCAAATTCGAATACCTCGTTCTCTTTCATTTCAAGTGCCATGCAGGGTGCGGCCATATAGTCCGTGCCTTTCCATGCGGTGGTACAGATATTCATTTCTGCAATCAATGCCACGATGGACATCTCTACATTCAACGGCTCTGCAATCACGAGGTTGTCCAAATTCATCCCCAGTTTCAAGCAGGCCATCAAACGGTGCTGACCGTCCAGCACGGCAAAATAATTTTCGGTCTGTTCGTCTGGAATATCATTTCCATCCAGATCTACCAAGTGCCCTCCTGAGAGGTAAACATCTTCTCCTTTAACTACGGTGATGGGCGACAATTGCCCATATTCTCGGATGGATTTCACTTTGGCAGCAACAGCCTTTGCGTTGATTTGACGGTTGCCTTTGACAAAGGCGAAATTACGGTTGAGTTCTACGGAAGAAATAACTAACTGCTTCATATTAATCGGTGTGGGTTTACCTCCACCCACGAGGTCAAAATGGTTATTTATATAAGTATTAAGTATTTGGTATTAGTTATGCTTGTTTCTCAGCGTTAGGTCTGGCTGGTGAGCTCTTGCCAGCTCTCTGGCGGCGGTCGGATGTTGGCTTGGGCAAACTCCCATCATCGTTGCGTCGTTCGATTCGACCCTCGGCCTTTCGGTTCGGATGCTCCCTCCCAACCGAGAAGAGGGGTGTATGTCAAGGAGCGTTCGTTTGCGTTTCTGCCGTTAATACAATCGAAAATCATACATAACACATTGTGGCACACAATTATTGTCGGATAGCAGAAAAGTGTATTATTTCTGTTACCCCTTAATTTACAGCATAAAAAAGGACGGCTTATCGCCGTCCCGTTCCATCTAAACTTAGAGATTATCAATATAAACCGCTCCCTATGGTATGCCATTCTTCATCCTTGTATCGTTGCCAGATAGCTTTTATATTTTCATCATTATCAAGATATTTCTTATTCTCTGTATAGCCGAACATATAGACGATACGAGAGATTAAGAGCATAAGATTATATGAAACTTGGGTAGGATTTGTACTGCGTTTATCCTCGGCCTTGAATTGCTCCAGAAATGGCAGCAGACACGCAACAACAAAGGTAATTTTGTAGCAATCTTTCAAATTGATCGAGAAATCGCCCAAGCCAAACTCCACATTGCGTGACAGATTGGCATAGAGTGTGGCGGAGTTTTCTGCCAAAAGAGCACCCAACATCTGTATTGCCTCTTGTGATTCGATGGTTACACCGTGTTCACGCCCCCGCCAGATACGAATTTTGGCATCGGGATTGGCATGGAGATACTTGGCGAACGCTCGGAACTGGTCGAAAGCAGGTGCAGGAATCGCCATTACGTTCTCTGTTTTCTTTTGTGTAAGGTAATAAACAAAGAGCAATGCCACCCAGAATTTTTCGATGTCGATGCCCAATGCCTGTAACGAACGAATTACTGACGTGTTCTCCAAGAACTGCTCTTTGGTAAAAGGGAATTTCGACATATCCAGTTTTCCGTCCTTGTGTGGTACGATAAAATCCCCTGTACAAGCGGTATCGACTTGGTATTCCTTTCCATCCTCCTCAATTTCGTATGTAGGGAACATTCGATTGCCGATGCTATGCACATATTCATAAATTTCCATAAAACAGATAGTTTAAGGTTATTTTCAAAGGTAGCGAATTTTCCTGCAAAATTTCCTTAAAAAATAATGTTAAAATATTTGATTATCGATTAAATTATTTACATATTTGCATATCAATTCACAGACAAGGGTAATTCTTGTTTCTTCCATAGAGAATATGTTATTAGGACTGATAAGGACGGCAGATATGCTGTCCTTGTCTTTGGGCGATAGTCGCATATTTTTTGTGTGGGAAATGAAATTCCCTTATAAAAAGATATTTCACACACAGAAAAAATGCGGTGAAATCCTTTACCACATTTTTTGAGTACGAATCAAGTATTCTCTATAAAAAGAGTATTTCAGAATCAGAAAATGTGGAAGATTCCAATTAAAGAGATAGTAGGTTTTTGAATGACGGGATAGAGAGTTGCTCAAAACTGTCCTGTGCAAACTGCTCAAAAGTGTCCTATATATACAATACCTACTTATACACTACCTATTAAAGTCGTACCGACCATGTACTACCACATCAAAGACCGCAGGTGATTCGAGAACCGCAAACAGGCCAAAGAACATTACGGCGTAGCCTGCTTCCGAAAACTGCTACACTTAAAAGAAATCATATTTACGAACAATCAAAATTCCATTGCTAACGATGAATTATACAGTAATCCCCAAATCAATCGTGAACTTTCAGACGGGCAACAGTAAGCCTATTGATATTTACGTGTGAGCAACCATTAAATATTGCTCCAATCACAAGACCAACATATCCCATATAACAGAGGAAAAACTATCCTTACTGACGGAATTGGATGAACGGACCATACGACGGAGCATTAAACGGCTGAAAGACGCAGGTTATCTAACTGTGCATACCACCATTAAAGAAGATGCAGACAGAGGTTTTATAAAGCGCAATTCCTACTATATAAAGCCAGCAAACAAAGACTATTTCTTCCTCGATAATAGTTTCTTTAAGAGGAACTATCCCGCCAAGATTGCAGGGTTTCTGCTATTATTAAAGTCGGTATGCCTTAATAATACGGATACCATCCAATGACGCAACAGCCAAATTGCAAAGAGTATCGGTTTATCAAGAAATACGACAACAGCCCTCATTAAAGAGTGTCTGCAATTAGGGCTTATAAAGCAGATTGCAAAGGGCTATGAACTAACGGTAGACTGTTTTATCAATTCCTCTGTTAAAAAGACCAATGCAGGGATTTATAAGGAGATATGCGATTTCTGCAAGGTGAAAGGCATAACCGCTCCCAAGTGGGATAAACGGGCTATGTCCGTACTGCTTACAAAGTATAATGCAATAGGCTTATCGAGAACAGAGCCAATAAGCATAACCTACCAACTCGATAAACGATGCAAGAACCTACCCGAAAAGGTATCATTGCCATACTTTATTAAGATTCTGGATATGCAGGAGCAATATAATGCAGTTATAGAACAGGTAGAGCAAAACAAACTCGATAAGGAAGAATTCAGAGGGTTTGCATTTTAGATATACAGCCCTCATGCGCAAGCATGAGGGTTTTCCCTTTTAATAGGAGAATGACATATTTTGCAGATTATTTCATTTATAGGGACTTATAAAATTATGTCATTCAATTTTCTGTTTTCTTTTTCTCTTTAGATGGCGTGCCGCAGGCACTCAATCAATAAATAAGAGTAACATATTTCCTTTGTTCAAGATAATATTATAATTTTGCAGATATAACATACTGAGCATTATGGAGAAGCCAGATTACAGAGCATGGTTTGAAAGTACACGCGAAAGCAACCAAGCAACCATAGACCAGACAGAAACAATTTTTGAGGGATTAGTTCTTAAAATAGCATCTGGAGCAATGGCTATTTCATTCAGTTTCATTACAGCACTAGCACCTAAAATAGAATATCGATTTTGGTGGATTCTTGCTGTTGGATGGATTGCTCTTGCCGTGTGTATTATTCTGAATATCCTATCATATTTAAAAGCAAAAAGAAATTGCCGCACAAATATTCAGAATATTGACAACTATTTATGGGGGAAGTACAACACAGATAATGACCAAGAAAGATATGATGAAACACAGCGAAGAAGCAGGGAAATATATGATAAAAATAGAAAATTAGATAATCGTTATAATCGGCCAACTGCATGGCTGATGATTGGAGGTATTACGTTTATTTTGGGATTTGTGTTTGTAAATCTCGTTTTTAACAGTCCAAAACAACATCAATTGCGAGAAAAAACTACGACTCACGCGATCTCATCTATTGAGAAAACATCGAATGGACTAAAAGTTATACAGCAAGATACATTAAGCAGTCACCAGATTAAGGAAACTTTATAAATGACATATATGGCAAATACAATTTTAACAGAAGGTAAAACGCCGTCTATTCCAACTCCGCCATCACCTCCAACAAAGCCTATAGGAGATGTAAAAGTAAAACTTGGTTTAACCCCTACTAATGCAGTCCCTCCACCTCCACCTAAAACTATTATAAAGAAATAAGAGGCTTATGATACGAAATGATAAGTTAGATGCTGTTCCTCCAAAACCAACAGGAACAAGCAAGCCCAAGAGAATACAAGACGGGAAAACAACAAATACAGCAACCCCGCCCCTTCCGCCTAAACCCAGAATAAAATAGTACAGCATGATAATCAATGAGAAAGAATATGATTCGCCAGAAAGTGTGCAAATCAGAGGGCTGACATCAAAAAATGCTCCACCGCCTCTACCTCCACCGCCACCACCAACAAATTCCAAATAGCTCCGACAATAGTCGGAGTTTTTTGTCTATATACTGCCCACGAACAGATAGATAAATCAAAGCCCCCGCCCTTTATTGAATGTAAAATCTAAAAATATGGACAGACAGTCAAGGGCAAAACGCATAGCGGATTTGCATGTGTTTTACGGACAGAACGAGGTGGTGGAAGAACTCATCCGTGCAGGTAAAATCGACGAGGAATACACCTATCCTTTCGTCGATACGAACGGAGAGGTTTTCGAGTGGTGGCTGGTATCGCCTTACTTGGCACAGGAACTCAAAGGACGGGGAGAGGTCGTAATCGACGCGCTCGATTGTCATTGGTGGGGACGAACAACCAGCGGACAGGCAATCTACATGGACGGCGTGATACAGAAGATTGCAGGAGAGTAAAACTCGGTCTGCATATCGACATAGTAAAACTGCAAATTACAGAGATTAGGGGCATTGCAATTCCGAGAAGATTTTGCAACCTCTAATTTCTGTTTTTGTGTTGGCGTAAGGTCGAGAAATGCAGAATCAAACGACCTGCAAACCACGATTAAAGAGTTTATGCAGGCGTAACGACAAAATCCTCTACTCCAATTTATAAAGAACAAAGTTTTGAATCCATAAGCCGTGCTATTGCATGGAAACTTTGTTTTAGAGAACTTTGCAACTACAATACTCCAAGAGTGTTGCGTATTGAGAAACATTTTCTAACTTTGTGGTGCTGTCCCAAATGGGCGGTAACATATTAGTTTAGTGAAAGTGTTTCGCTAATCCTTAACAGGAAATCTGGAAAATTTTCGAGTGCATTAAGGATAACGCAACGCTCGTCACCGTGTATAGGCATATATCATTCTCGATATATTCTATTCGGTGTGGGGTATTGTTTATTTAATGCACGGGTATTCCAGAACCTCCTGTTAGATAAACGAACAACTCCACACTTTCTTTTTGCATATATCCCACCGCAGCGGAGTTGATACGGTACATTGCAGGCTAACTATGACCGTAAAAGAACAAGCTTTACAACAAGCGATAGAAATCGCTGTATCTCACTATGACTGCTTTTATGAACATGGCGGAGGGAAATTAGATGTTCTATCTATTTCCAACATTCAGCTATTCGATTGCAAATTATATCCGTCTGACGGTATGGATGGCAGTAATTTGGAAAAATGCACAGGAGGGCGGTGCAATGTGTCATTTAGAATCGCTTATAATTCCCCTTTACAAAACGGCCTTAAGATAAGTGATAATTTCAGATGTGAAAATGTTGATTTTGAGGTTATAAGCTATAAAGAAGAAAAATTCACAGTCAAAATAACTAATAAAAGATTAACCTTATGAAAAAACTACTATCTCTTGTGTTTTGCGGCTTATTGCTATTCGGTTGTAGCGATAAGTACGACGACAGCGCATTGCGCAATGATCTGAACGACCTCGAAAATCGCGTAACAAAATTAGAGGAACTCTGCACGCAGATGAACACCAATATTTCATCGTTGCAGAAGATTGTAGACGCATTACAGGATAATCTGTCTATTTCCAAAGTTGAACAAATATCGGATGGTTACATTATCCACTTTTCAGATGGTTCTACCGCCACAATTAAAAATGGCAAAAATAGCGGAGATGCTCCTATTATCGGTGTAAAGAAAGACACGGACGGAATCTATTACTGGACGCTTAACGGCGAGTGGCTGACCGACGATGCAGGCGATAAGATAAAAGCAGAAGGCATGGACGGCGAAAACGGCAACGATGGCACGGATGGCGAGAATGGCCAAGACGGCATTACACCGCAACTGAAAATAGAGAATGGCCGATGGATGCTTTCAATGGATAATGGTAAAACTTGGACAGACATAGGACAAGCAACGGGTGCAGACGGTCAGGACGGTGCCGATGGCACGAATGGCAAAGACGGCGACAGCTTCTTTCAGAGTGTTACCGAGGACGATAACAATGTCTATTTTACCCTTATAGATGGTACTGTTATCACTATTCCCAAAGGAGATAATTCACAGTTCGCAATTGCATTCGATACAACGGATATAGCCATTCTCAACGGTGGAGAGAGCAAAACAATCTCCTACACGATTACGGATGCAACCGAGAATACGGTTGTCAAAGCCATTGCACAGGATGGATGGAAAGTCAAAGTAAATGCTACCTCCACGGATAAGGGAACGATTACGATTACAGCCCCCGATCCGATTGTAGAAAGCGAAATCCTTGTCTTTGCCAACGACGGTTCCTATCGTACTGTTATGGCATCATTTTATTGCCACGAAAAACAGGTCTTGGATATAAACATTGCCGATAATTCTATCAATGTATTACCAGCAGGAGGAACGCAAGAAATTAAATTGACAACGAATTTGGATTATACCGTTGAGATTCCTGACAATGCCCGATCGTGGTTGTCGCTGGCTCCTGAAACACGAGCTTTGCGGGAAGATACGATTGTCTTTGAAGTAGCTGCCAACGAGGGGATTCAACGCCATGCGACGGTTACTTTGAAGGGCGAACAAGACAATATTTTACAAACGATTATTTTTCGCCAACTGGGAACGTGTACCGAGATTCATGTCGAAACGAAAGGCGAACTGGAAAATGTGTTGGCGGGTTATGATTATGCCAATATCGAATCGTTGAAGATTACAGGTGTGCTGAACGATGTCGATTTTCTGTTTATCTATCGCATGATGCCCAAGTTGAAGAACCTCGATATTGCAGAGGTGAATATTACGGCATTGCCGACACAGGCATTTTATAAATCTACAAATGTCGAGCATCTGATTCTCCCCAAGACCCTGACAACGATTGGAAAGGAGATGTTTTATCGAAGCAAGCTAAAGTCGGTTGTAATTCCTGCAAGTGTAGAGACGATCGAGGCCGCCGCA
>ENA-ORRN01002702-ORRN01002702.1-human-gut-metagenome-genome-assembly--contig:-NODE-2702-length-10956-cov-3.754426_pt1 | contig 10956 bp, 7 predicted proteins | sample MGYA00242174_ERZ509132 | MGnify/ENA primary metagenome ERZ509132 (study PRJEB26280, sample SAMEA2338671) | human gut metagenome | biome: human gut; feature: human-associated habitat; material: faeces...
ACTGCGCAAGTGGGAGAGTAGGTAGTCGCCGTTTTCCGATCCCCGGTTTCCTTTTCGGATGCCGGGGATTTTTTTTGCCTCTTCACGGTCAGATCTCCCGGGAATAACCAGTTGATGTAAGGTGACACTGGATTTATCCGTGACACTGATATCTGCTCTTGGATGTCCGGGATTGACAGATAATCCGTTTCACGGAAAGATGGGAATATCCTTTAGATACTTGAGGTTGACAGATAACCAGCTTAGTGGAAGCTGCAGGCTTTTGGGAGCTCTGTTCGGTTCGGACGGTTGAACGCCAGTATCGAGGTTCGATCGAAATCTTCGAAAGATACTATTTCTATCCATTTGGGTGAGAAAATACCAACAATCCGAATATAGAGTCTAAAGGTTTTTATCTTTTGTAATGGTACGTGACTTAATAATTCATGACAAGGTTATCAATTTAATAGTTTGACATCGCCACTGGCTGGACCTGTATACAAGTAAGTATTTCACTTTTCCTTATGATGATATTAAGTCAGAAAATATTCGCTAATTAAAAGCGTTTACGGCTTTTTTAAGAAGTGTATGCCGACGAAGCCGATCTCCTGTTCGCTTAATAACTATTATTATTTAAATGGTAATGCTTTTGAGAAATGATATAAGGAAGTGTTAAGTGGTTATCTACAGTGGAATGAACTTTCTCACGCTGATGACAGGTTTGTTTTCCCTAGGAAGATAGAAAGGAGGATCTGTATAGATGAAATGGTTATTAGTGAGTATATAATTATAGTATCTACTCCAGAAGCACGAGGAGTAAACGGAAGCCTATTTACTGATAGATTCCTAGAGAAGTATCTTTAATAAAAACAGGATAAAGAATGAAAGTTGGCTTTCACTAGCCCGATGGTATAACTTGATAGACCTTACTGAAATGGGATCAACGTAAAAACCTGAGGAGTAATTCTGATAAAATTGTATCTTTGCCTACAAGAATAAAAAAAGAATACAATGGAAACAAACGGTTATCGTCTCCTTCTTCCGGAAGGAACTCTTGATTATTTCACTATATCAGATGTAAAGGAAAGCAGTACGGAAATAGTAATTTATCTTGAAGAGAAGAATGAAGCTCCCCAAGAGTATTCTGAGAGTAAAGTTGAGAGTAAGGGTTTTTATGATCCGATAGTTGTACAAGACTTTCCAATCCGCGGAAAGAAGGTATTTCTGAACATCCGTCGTCGCAGATGGGTCTTAAAGGATGAGAACCGCTATGTAAGCCGTAACTGGAAGCTGGTTGCTCAAGGCAGCCGTATGACGCAAGAATTTGCGACTTTTTTAAAAGAGTTATATTGATACACTTCCCGTCAGCTGTAAGCTTTTGGGAACCCTGTTCGGTATCGACGGTGAGCTTCTTGAAAGGCAATACCGCAATCATCTGAGCGGATATTTGAAATGGGACCAACTTCCGCACGCAGAAGAATGGATCCTTTTTGAGAAAAACATTGGAGCATACGTAGGGATAGACGAAGTGTGTGTCTCGCGCGGTGAATTATATACCATATTGATAAATAAGGAGAAAAGAGGAGCTGCCGGAAGTATTATCGCTATCATAAAAGGTACTGATGTAAAGACCGTAACATCCATCCTTCTAAAACTTTCCAGACGCAGACGCTTTCAGGTAAGGGAGATAACACTTGATATGGCTCCCAATATGGAGCAGACGGCACGTATATGCTTTCCTGCCGCACGTCGTGTTACAGACCGTTTCCATGTACAGAAGCTTGCTTATGAAGCAGTTCAGGACATGCGAGTTAAAGCCCGCTGGGAAGCACTTGATGAAGAGTCTGTACAGATAGCATATGCAAAGGCATGTGGAAAGACATATCATGCTCCGGTATTTGAGAATGGAGATTCTAGAAAACAGTTGCTGGCCAGAAGTATATACCTTCTGTATAAGAAAGAATCATTATGGACCGAATCACAACGTGTACGTGCCGGTATCCTGTTCAGAGAATATCCGGATATAAAGAAAGCGTACTATCTTTCCATGAGACTAGGATTGATTTATCACCAGTGCAGACATAAGGATGTAGCCTTGACAAGGCTTGCCAGGTGGTATGATGAAGTGGATAAATCAGGATTCCTTGCCTTTGGAAGAGTAGCAAGGTCAATACAGACACATTATCTTGAAATAATAAACTACTTCGAGAGACGTTCCACGAACGCAGCTTCTGAATCCTTTAATGCTGACATAAAGAACTTTCGCTCACAATTTAGGGGAGTGAAAGATAAGGCTTTCTTTTTGTTTAGGCTGTCGAAAATTTATGCGTAAGATGAGAATCCCTCAGGTTTTTACGTTGATCCGCTCTTTCTGTAATTGCAAGAATTTCAAAAAGTTATGAAAATAAAAAAAGAGGATTTTCCCGAAGGAAAATCCTCAAAAGTAAAATTGTGCGCCTGATAGGACTCGAACCTACACGTCAGAGACACCAGATCCTAAGTCTGGCGCGGCTACCAATTACGCCACAGGCGCTTTAAAGTATAATTAAGCTTTGAAAGCGATGCAAATGTAGTATATATTTTTGATATACTCAAATTTTATAGTGAATTTTTTAACAAATAGCAAGCTGTTTCAATAATGGTATCTTTTCCTCGTTGAATATCTTCACTACTCATATCTACTTTAAGATCCGGATCAATGCCGAATTCAAGTTGGTTCATTTGAGGGTCAAACATCGGGCTGGCAGAAAAGCGAATAGACCATCCATTCGGGATTTCAGAACTGAATGGAAGCCCGGATCCTCCTCCTGTCTTGTCTCCGATGATAGTAACTAAAGGAAGTTGCTTCATACAATTTACAAAATCATTGGTCGCACTGAAAGAACGCCGATTAGTTAGTACTATGACATTTTTTTGCCAGCGTATGCCATTGGATGGTTCTAAGTAGATAGCTTCTGGAGTTGAAAAATCGTTGTGTCCAGGACCCGTTTTGTGTGACATATAGCCTACAAGTACTTTTTCATTAGTAAATCGTGCTGCAAGTTTCTGTGCAGTAGTTAAATTTCCCCCTCCATTATTGCGGACGTCAATGATCAGTCCGTCACATACAGCCAGTTGATTGAGGGTTTGATCTAGATTTCCGTCTCCGATACCATTAGAGAAACTGGAGCAATAGATATAGCCTATGTTGTTTTCCAGAATCTGATATGTTAATCCGGAAGAGTTAGTATAATCTTTTCCCAAATAGTTACTTTGTATACTGTCACTAAAGTTTCTAGGGTATGCGTCAAACCATTCTCTGTATTGAGAAGTTGCAAGCGAACTGCTTAAATTAACATGGCCATCCCGAAGTTCATTAACCATTTCTGAAAGTACTTCAAATAGTGCTTCTGATCCCATCTCTGGAGTAATTCGTTGAGCATATCGGTTATGAACTTCGTTCCAGTCCAGTCCATATTCCTCTTGTTTATATGTAAGGAAGCAATATTGTTCATCTATTATTTTCCATAAGGATTCGAAATTGTCTTTAGGACTATTTCCGGATACTTCTTCGCGTATACAAGAAGTACACGTCCACACTAGAAGCAGGATTAAGAGACTGGTGAATAAATGCGGAAGTTTCATATTTAATAGGGGGTGAAAGCGTTAGGCATACTGATTTTGTTTTTTCCTTTTAAGAGATAGAGGTTTTTTACAAATCCAATCATAAAGTCATGAGAGTAGATATGACTTTTGAGATTGTTGACATGAGCCTGCTGGATCTCGCAGAGATAGCCAATCCGTAGTATGGTATTTCTGATGGGAAAATCCAATGTAATCATTTGTTTCAATGATGGATTGTTATGCAAGGAAGTAAACAAAATATTTTTTCCTCCGTGTTTCAGAGAGAAAATTTCATAATATGATTGTCCATATTCTGGTGAGAACATTATTCCCATTAAAGGCAGTGCAACTTGATAGCGTGCTGTTAGAGGATAATTTCCAATGTGGAATTTCCCAATAGCCATGCCTGAGGCACCGATATTTCCATAGGCTTTGGCCTGGGCAGGATTGTTGGAATTGCGTGGATTGTAGACAAAGCCTGCATTTAAGTCAAGTACCGGTCCGAACAGTATCTTCAGTCGTTCATTGATTTGGAATTGGTAATGCAGAGCATAACTCCAATTCAGCATTCCCGTATAAAAATAGGATGTACCGGAGGTATTCTTCGTATATGAGGTATATGCTTGTAGAATGTTCTGAGAAGAGACATTTCCGTCCATCAAGCGAGTCATGCGCATGCTTTCCCTAAGAATTCTGATTTCACAGCCTTTATATTCCAGGGGTGACAGGTATGTATCCAGTACATTGGTATATCCGGCACCGAACAGCATGGAACGCATAACATATCGGTTAGCCCGTAAACTGTCCTCTTGTGCCTGAACGAGCATGGCAGAGAACAGTACGAGCAAAAAGACTATCGTTTTTTTCATGTTCTTAGAAAAGTTTCATTTGTCCGTTCTCTTCTTCTTCCGGAACATTGGTATCGACAGAATCATTATCATCATCTTCTTCCAGTATTTCTGGTTCGGGCATGCGGGTTGGTTCGAGTTCCTCAATACGGTCGACTGAATAGGTCGTCAGGCGTTTTCCTTTTGCCTTAAAACTCTTGACTCCAACAAAGTCACTGGCCTCGATAATCTGTGCTTCTCGGAAACTGTCATGTCCGCCAAATATGACTTGTATGCGAGGATAAACCTGCTGAGAGAGAAGAATCTGTTGATTGTGTTTATTCTCTCCTAAATAATTCTGACGTTTGGATGAAGCTTCAAAGGTAAATCGTTTCAGATAGGGATAGTTCTGTTGATCCGCATCATAAAGTACAGCTGTCCATACTTTTTCTGCTTCGAATTTCTCAATGTATTGTATATCCGGATCGTAATGGTTGTTCAGATCGAAATCTGTTGTATAGAAGTCTCCGTTTTTATGAATTACCAGGATACAGTCACTGCTTTGGAATTCACCTAAATATTGTCCGCGTCCATCATAATTCAGACGTAACACATCGTGATCAAACCAAACCTTTCTTCCTCCTAGGGTTGATCCTCCACGTTGTTTCAGAGTAATCTTGTGTACTTCAAATTTAGTCAGCAGATTACCCATTGACTGGCGTCCTTTGATATTGATTTCACTGAAGTCTCTTTCAAAGATCAGTTTTTTAATTCTGGGATTAGGACGGAGCGTTACTTTGATGATTTCGGCTTCTCCGTTCGGATTAGCACTGAAATAGACGATCTTTGAACCCGGTTTACCTTGAGTAACGTCATATTCACGGTCACGGATCATTGATGTAACGTTGAAACGCTTGATGTAATGGAAGCCTTCTTTGCCGTCACGATAGATGACATTGTAGATAGTTCTCTTATCATTTTTCTTGAAGATGTTGACATACAAAATGTTCTTTCCGACAAACAACTTGTCTGAAATGCGTACGATTTTATACTTCCCGTCTTTATAGAAAATAATGACATCGTCAATGTCTGAGCAGTTACAGATGAACTCATCTTTTTTTAGGCCGGTACCGATAAAGCCTTCTTCCCGGTTGATATATAGTTTTTCGTTAGCTTCTACTACTTTGGTTGCTACAATCGTATCGAAGTTTCTGATTTCAGTACGGCGTGGGAAATCTTTTCCGTATTTGTCTTTCAGATGACGGTACCATTCGATGGTATATTCTGTCAGATGGGCAAGATGGTTATCTATTTCCTCAATTTCTGCTTTCAGTCGGGCGATCAGTTCGTCTGCTTTATCCTTATTGAATTTCAGGATACGTGCCATTTTGATTTCCATCAGGCGAAGAATATCTTCCTTAGTCACTTCACGCACAAATTGCGGATAGAAAGGAGTCAGGCGTTCGTCAATGTGTTCGCAGGCAATGTCCATGTTTTCAGCTTGCTCAAACTGTTTGTCCTTATAGATACGTTCTTCGATGAATATCTTTTCCAGCGAAGCGAAATGCAGGGTTTCCAGTGTTTCGTTCTTCTGAATTTCCAGTTCTTTCCGGAGCAAGTCACGTGTATTATTGACGGATTTCCTCAGTACGTCACTGACTGTCAGGAAGTGAGGCTTCTTGTTGTCGATCACACAACAGTTGGGCGAAATATTCACCTCGCAGTCTGTAAAGGCATACAATGCGTCCAGGGTCTTGTCAGACGATACTCCTGGAGCAAGATGAATCAGAATTTCTACCTTGCGGGCCGTATTGTCGTCTACTTTGCGGATTTTGATTTTGCCTTTTTCAATGGCTTTCAGTATAGAGTCAATCAGTGAAGAGGTCGTTTTTCCATAAGGAATTTCACTGATGCATAAAGTCTTGTTGTCTAACTTGGAGATTTTAGCCCGGACACGTACTACACCACCTCTCTCCCCGTCATTGTAGCGGGAAACATCAATAGAGCCACCTGTCTGAAAGTCGGGATAAAGCTTAAATTCCTCTCCATGTAAGTATGCAATGGCTGCATCACACAATTCATTAAAATTATGTGGCAGGATTTTGGAGGAGAGACCTACGGCGATACCTTCTACTCCCTGAGCCAGGAGTAATGGGAATTTAACCGGAAGCGTTACCGGTTCTCGGTTTCTTCCGTCGTATGAGGCTTGCCATTCTGTTGTTTTAGGATTGAAGACAACATCAAGTGCGAATTTCGACAAGCGTGCTTCGATGTAACGTGGAGCAGCTGCGCTGTCACCTGTTAAGATATTTCCCCAGTTCCCCTGACAGTCTATGAGCAGTTCTTTCTGGCCCAACTGAACGAGTGCGTCACCGATGGAAGCGTCGCCATGAGGATGGAATTGCATGGTATGCCCAACAATATTGGCTACTTTATTATATCTTCCGTCGTCCAAACGCTTCATGGAGTGAAGAATGCGTCGTTGTACAGGCTTCAGACCGTCATTGATGTGAGGGACGGCACGTTCCAGTATAACATAGGAAGCATAATCCAGAAACCAGTTCTGATACATGCCGCTAAGTTGGTGTTTGACTGCTTCGTCAGTTTGATCAACAGGCTTGTAGTCTGAGTGTCCCTCTTTTTCCGGGAGTTTGTCAGTATCTTTGTCAAATGTATCTTCGCTCATAAATCAAAATTAAACTATGGAGACAAAAATACAATTTTTTTCGGACATGCAGGGCGAAAATTCTTTTCATTTCCTTTATCTGGCAGATGAAACGTCCTGCCGAAACGATTTTAGTACAGGCACAGTCAACGGAATAGCCAGCAGGAAAGAACATAAGTCGGATACAGCCTGACACATTTCAACTCCTTGTAACCCCAGAAAATAGGGAAGGAGGAGAATAAATGGAATAAAGAATAATCCCTGACGGGCAGAAGACAACAGGACGGCGCGTACCGGCTTGCGGATCGTTTGCAGCAGCATGTTACAAAGAATAACCCAGGCTCCAAGCGGAAGAGTTATTAATTGCCAGCGTAAGGCACGTGCTCCGATTTCGATGACCAATGGATCTTCTTTTCGGAACCACGCTACGACTTCGGGAGCATAGATATAGCCTGCAATGGCACAAAAGGTCAGAAAAATGACTCCTGTCTTGACGGCAAACCAGAATCCTTCCCGAACCCGTCTGTATAGTCCTGCACCATAATTGAAACCGCATACTGGTTGAAAACCTTGTCCAAATCCGATGACAAAAGAATTAATGAACATGCAGATTCTTGTAACAATGGACATCCCGGCAATGGCTGCATCGCCATAGACCCCGGCTGCAACATTCAGCAGAATCGTGGAAATACTGGCCAGGCCCTGACGGCAAAGTGACGGACTTCCGCCGTAAATAATTTCTTTGAAAAAGGTAAGGCGTGGAGTGAAATTGCGGAAATGAATGCGGATATTTTCTCCTTTACTGTCCATATAGAGCAGGATGAGAAAACTGGAGATTTGGCTGGTGAATGTGGCCCATGCTGCTCCGGCAATTCCCATATCGAAAACAAAAATCAGTAATGGGTCGAGTCCGATATTCAGGACGGCTCCGACAATGATTCCCACCATGGCGTATACAGCATTTCCCTGAAATCGCATTTGATTGTTAAGTACCAGCGAAGAAGCCATGAAAGGAGCTCCCAGCAGGATTATGCCCAGATATTGTTCAGCATAGGGGAGAATAGTGGGAGTTGAACCCAATGCCAGACAAATCGGACGTAGAAAAATCAGTCCCAATACCATGATTAATATACCGGCAAAAAAGGCATAGAAAAAACCGGTTGATGCCATTTTCTCAGCGCTCTTGTAGTCTTGTGCTCCCAGTTTACGGGAAATATAATTTCCTGAACCGTGTCCGAAGAAAAAACCGAAAGCCTGGATAATGGCCATGATGGAAAATGAAATACCTACGGCAGCAGTAGATTGAGTATTGATTTTTCCAACAAAATAGGTATCTGCCATGACATAAAAAGAAGTAATCAGCATACTGACTATGGTCGGGATGGCCAGCTTTCCGATCAGGCTGGGGATGGGGGCCGTAGTCATTTGGGTATATTTGTTCTGTGTGGCTTGTTTCATAAATTTTACTTTTAGGGGAATTCCTTCTGAAAGGCCAAAGTGTCACAATGAACATTTTTCTTGCCGTAAAGGCTTTTCTGATAGGGCCTATCCTGAAATGAACGGACAAAATTACAAAAAAATCTACTCTTCATGGTAAGAACGACCGCTAATCATCCTTAAATTCATAAGATAAATTAATATACCTATCGTGCTTTTTACTTATAAAATCCGTATCTTTGCGCCGTCTGAGTGAAGAAAATATATAAGAAAAATCAAATAAATTAGAGAAATGGCACAAGAAGACGTTTTTAAGAAACTGGTTTCACATTGTAAAGAGTATGGTTTTGTTTTCCCGTCAAGTGAAATTTATGACGGACTGGGAGCCGTATATGATTATGGACAAATGGGTGTGGAACTGAAAAACAATATCAAACAATATTGGTGGCAGAGCATGGTGCTGTTGCACGAAAATATCGTGGGCATTGATTCTGCTATATTTATGCACCCTACAATCTGGAAAGCTTCCGGACACGTGGATGCGTTTAATGATCCTTTGATTGACAACCGCGATTCTAAAAAACGTTATCGTGCTGATGTCTTGATTGAAGACCAGATTGCAAAATATGATGAAAAAATCAATAAGGAAGTAGCCAAGGCTGCTAAAAAGTATGGTGAAGCATTCAATGAAGCTGAATTCCGTAGCACCAATGCCCGTGTATTGGAACATCAGGCTAAACGTGATGCTTTGCATGAACGCTATGCACAGGCAATGAATGCCGGACCGGATTTGAATGAACTCCGTCAGATCATTCTGGATGAAGAAATTGTTTGTCCGATCTCCGGTACAAAGAACTGGACTGAAGTTCGTCAGTTCAACCTGATGTTTACTACAGAAATGGGATCTACTGCTGATGGCGCAATGAAAGTTTATCTTCGTCCGGAAACAGCCCAGGGTATTTTTGTAAACTATCTGAATGTACAGAAGACCGGACGTATGAAGATTCCGTTCGGTATTGCACAGATCGGTAAGGCTTTCCGTAATGAAATTGTAGCCCGTCAGTTTATTTTCCGTATGCGTGAGTTTGAACAGATGGAAATGCAGTTCTTCGTAAAACCGGGTACTGAACTGGAGTGGTTCAAGAAATGGAAAGAAACTCGTCTGAAATGGCATAAGGCACTGGGCTTCGGTGATGATCACTATCGTTATCATGATCATGAAAAACTGGCTCACTATGCGAACGCTGCTACCGATATCGAATTCCTGATGCCGTTTGGATTCAAGGAAGTTGAAGGTATTCACAGCCGTACCAACTTTGACTTGAGCCAGCATGAAAAGTTCTCAGGCAAGAGCATTAAATATTTTGATCCGGAAATCAACGAGTCATACACTCCGTATGTAATTGAAACTTCAATCGGTGTTGACCGTATGTTCCTTAGCATCATGAGCGCAGCTTATTGCGAAGAAACTCTGGAAAACGGTGAAACTCGTGTTGTCTTGAAATTGCCTGCAGCTTTGGCTCCGGTGAAACTGGCCGTTATGCCGCTGGTAAAGAAAGACGGTCTGCCTGAAAAGGCTCGTGAGATTATGAATGACCTGAAGTTCCACTTCCATTGCCAGTATGATGAAAAGGATTCAATCGGTAAGCGTTATCGTCGTCAGGATGCTATCGGTACTCCTTACTGTATTACGATTGACCATCAGACACTGGAAGATAATTGTGTTACTCTGCGTAACCGTGACACAATGAAACAGGAACGTGTGGCAATTTCTGAATTGAATAATATTATTGCAGACAAGGTAAGCATTACCAGCTTGCTGAAAACTTTGCAATAATAATCCATGTTTGTGATTATGAATAAATTTGTAACTTGGTTAAATGCCTTGCTGCTCTTCTTTTCTTTGGGATTTGTATCTTGTGCCAAAGACACGGTTGTTGCAGATCCTTATGCGGATTGGCAGGTTCGTAACGAGCATTATATAGATTCAATTGCGGATGTGGCTCATGCCAATGTTACCGGTGATTGGGAAATCTATAAGAATTATAAACTGGATTTTGTAGAACCGGGAGTCGGTATTGATAGTCCGGAACTGGGTGTCGCTGATTATGTCTATGTACAGTACATAGAGAAAGGATCAGGAACCGTTCCTCTTTACACTGATTCTGTTTCGGTTAATTATGAAGGAATGTTGATCGACGGTACAGTATTTGATACCTGTCTGGATGATAAGATTTATGATCCTATAACGTTTGCCTTGAATGATACTGGCTTGCGTGAAGGCTGGAAAGTTGCTTTCCAGCATATTCCTGCCGGTTCTCATTTCAAACTTTATATTCATCCGGATCTGGGATATGGAAATGCTGATTATGGAGACATTCCGGCATCATCCGTTTTGATCTTTGAAATAAAATTTCAGGAAGTAATTCATCCTGTGGGACCGGA
>ENA-ORRN01002706-ORRN01002706.1-human-gut-metagenome-genome-assembly--contig:-NODE-2706-length-10940-cov-7.747175_pt1 | contig 10940 bp, 13 predicted proteins | sample MGYA00242174_ERZ509132 | MGnify/ENA primary metagenome ERZ509132 (study PRJEB26280, sample SAMEA2338671) | human gut metagenome | biome: human gut; feature: human-associated habitat; material: faeces...
ACAGCTAGGAAGTTGTATGAATCGGAGGTTACATTCAAGCCTAAATTCAAAATGTTGATGAACACGAACTACCTACCTCTTGTAAATGATAATACATTTTTCAGTGGTGACAAAGTGCGTGTTATCGAGTTCAACCGCCATTTCAAGCCAGAAGAGCGAGACACAAGCTTAAAACATCGTTTATTATCGGAACTACCAGGCATTCTAAATTGGTGTGTGCAAGGTTGGTTTTTATATAGGGAAGAGGGCTTGAAATCGACACAAGCAGTTTTGGCAGCTACAGCCGAATACGAAAACGACAGCGACAAGCTCGGCAAGTTTATTTCTGATTGCCTAGCCAAAGTTCCAACCAGTAATGTATCAATCAAAGATGCTTATGCCAGATATGCTGAATGGTGCGATGATTGCGGCTACGGTTGCGAAAACAAAGGCAGTTTTGTTGATGAAATCAAAGCGCGGAAGATCTTTGCAGCTAGTGGAACGATTGCCGGAAAGACGGTGCGAAATGTTATCAAAGGATATGCTTTTTCAGCCGAAAATGAAGAAATACCATTTCAACTACAATAGTAAATGTGCAAAATGTGTAATTTCAATGGGAAGTATTTTTGTTTTTCTCTATAGGGACTTTACATTTAAAATACACAAAATGCACAAATTAAGCATTTATGCGGTTTAAGGAGGTGTTTTAGTGATGAAAAGCAACGAAAGATATGCAAAAGAATATGAAAAATACATACGGAGTAGTGAATGGACAATCAAAAAAAATCAGCGCAAGGATATTGATAATCATAAGTGTGTGATGTGTAAAAGGTCAGAAGGAGATATTAGAGGCGGTTTACAAGTGCACCATATTTCTTATAGGCATTTGGGAAACGAAGATGTCTATACAGAGCTTGTCAGTTTGTGCCCGACTTGCCATAGAAGATTACATAATTTGTACAAAAGGAAAATTAACCCATGAGTGATAACTATTTTAAAATCAATCGTGATATCTGGGAGTTTTTTAAAAGTTTCAGACAAGTAGAGGATACGGATACATATTGGAATGAGCTTTTAAGTAATGCTGATGCAATATGCAGGAAGTATGAAGAAACATCGGAATGCGAATATTGCAGAGCATTGCTGCTTGCCACCGTTGATGAGCTTGACAGGCTCAGCAGTCTACAGAAGGCAGGAAACTAGGATGTGCGCACATTGTTACACAGGAAAAAGCGAGAAAGGAGAAAAAAGGAAATGCCACGAGGAGAATCAACGCCAAGCTTAAAGAAAACCGCGACTGCTACAAACGGAACTGAGATTGCCGCAACTTTGAACGCATCAATCCGAGCTTTCAAGCAAGGAATTGTGGCTTATGAGGACTCACAGGAAGGGCTTGAACGCTTTCGTAAGGACTCAGAAAACTATCTTACATACGTACAAGCAACGAACGAATCAGCAGCAAAAAACAACGTAGGTGGAGGTGGAGCCATTCCCGATGTCGAAGCATGGGCGGCTCATCTCGGAATCACGAGGATGACCATTAGCCGCTATGAAAGACGCGGTGGAGACTGGGAAACGACAATAGCCAACATGAAAGGCATTATTACAGCATGCAAGAAACAGTTAGCACTTGCAGGTAAGATGCCGCCTGTATTAGCCATCTTCGATCTTACCAATAACAGTGGCTATATCAATGCCAGCGAATTTAAGCTTGTCGGAGAAACACAGCAAGAAGCGAAACAGATCACGGTTGAGGAATGGGAAAAAGTCATTGACTGTGAACCAGAGCCACCGAAACTATCGGATTTTAAATTTTTTGATCCAGATTCAACGGAACCAGAGGAGATCACAAGGGCAGAGTGGGAACAGCAGCCAATAGGAGGAACACAAATTGGAAATTAAACGAACTAAAGAATTTTACCAAGCATCGCGCCAGATTAGCGATTTTATCAAGAAACTACCATTAAGCGCAGAAAACAACAATGAGCTTGTGTGCCGTCTGGTTGAGTACACTAACACCGTTGAACGGAGCGCAGCCCTTTTCGGAGTGCAGGTTGGAGTGCAGCTTGCGCAAGGCTTGAGTAGAGATGCAGAATTATGATGCAATCAGTATCGATAATCATTCAAACTATATTTATAGCAACGATCATTCACAAATTAAAATTTGAACAGGAGATTAACACATGATGAACAGAAAATTAAATCTACAGCTTTTTGCAGAAGCACCAGAACAAACCGCCAAGGAGCTGCAGCAGCAACTTGCAGCAGCAAACGCGCAAATTGCGAAACTTACAAACAAAGCTGATGCGCTTGCATCCGAGAACGCAGCCAAGACAAAACAGCTCAGGGAAAGAATGACGGAAGAAGAATTGGAAAGGACGAAGGAAACCGAACGAAACGAGCAATTCAAAGCAATGGAGCAAGAATTAACAGCATTGAAAATCGTTAGTGTTTGTATGGATGCGTTGGAAATGAGCCAAACAACGGCAGAGCAATATGCAGCGGCGAAAGTCTCAGGCGATACAGCCACCGAGACAAAAATCTTAAAGCAACACATACAAGGCATCAAATCAAAGATGATGCAGGAGTTTTTGGCAGAACGCGGAGAAATCAGCGCAGGACATGGAGACAGTCACGAAAGCAAGGCTGTACAGCTCATAAAGTCACTACCAACGTATTCAACAGAGGTAGACGAGAACATTTTAAAAGCATACATGTAAAGAAAGATTCAAGGACTCCGTTTATCAGAGTCCTTTTTCCTATTGGCAAATTGTCACACAAATCAGATTAAAATAGTTCAAGAATCCTTGATGCTTATTGTTATTTTATCCCTATCCAAAAACAAAGAGTTCGTAAAAGGAATATTATACGAACTTTTCAGCCCTAAAGGTGCGTATTCCACGGTAGAGGATACAAAGTACTGTCGGAATTGTTCACACAATAGTATACAATTTGCAAGCAGAACAATGATATTTGTCAAAACGTGTCGAATCACGCAGCGCATATTGTGACAAAATCCGACACGCTATTACTTGCACACTGTATTAAAATTAAAATGACACGAGACATTCACGCATTGATCAAGGCATCCTCTGCCAGATACCTTTTTACTGATGCTGATAAAAAGGTGTGTCCAGACACACCACATGCAGTAACATGTTCTACATGTAGCAGAGACACAGACATACCGCTGTGACGCTCTCAGCCGCGTTCTGCGACATTCTGTGATGTTATGCGAGTATTTCTGCACTTAAAAGTATAAGTGGCTTAAATGGCATTCTGTGACGTTGTGTGGATGGGATGACTACTAGTAAGGTCATTGCGGCTGAGGCAGTTTCAAAATACCCCATCTCAGATACCAAAACGGTAGACGACTAATCGAACCTGCTCATTTTTGAGCTGTTAATCTTTTTTAAGTAATAGCTTGATAGTCTAGGTTTTTCCCAGTTTTGGAAAAAACTCCTATGCTGTATCGAAACAATATTGACACACACATGCCTACATGCTATGATGAATGTATCAAAATAAAAATGATACACAGGAGGATAGACCATGGCAAGAACATTTCCGCAACCAGAAAAGAAGGAGACACCGACCCAGAAGCTAAAGAGAGAGCTTGCGGAGGCAGAGGCGCAGAGAGACGGTTATCAGAAAGAGGCATCAAGCCTTAGGCAGCAAATCAACGGACGGCTTGAGGAAACGGACAGTTACAAGAATCTTGTAAAACAGGTTGATGCGTTGACGCTGGATAGAAACACGGCGATTAAGCAGCGTGACCGTTATCATGCAAAGGTGCAGCAATTGGAAGATGAACGAGATACGCTAAGACAGCAGCTAGAGGCACTACAAGCCGCATATGAAGCACTACAAGTCACTCATGAAAGAGAATCAACAACACAGCGAAACCCTTTTGGCGCAGGCAGGAAGCGCAGTTATACAGCACAGCTCGAGCAGATCATGCAGCTAAGGAAAAGCGGTTCAAGCATCAGAAGTATTGCATCAGAGCTTAATATCCCATCCGCCACGGTCATGCGATACATCAAAGAGAATGAATTAAAATAATATTGATACACTTCAAAAGGGGTATAGGGGTCTTGATGCTGCTTCCAGATATGCCCCTACTTAGTTGGAAAAATATTTCTGAAAATCAAAAAGGCACTCTTGACTTTTACGCACACAGAAAGTATATTAAAGATATGGAGGTGAACATGGACAAAAAGAAGATGGGGCGACCAGCAAAAGGCAGCAATGCAGCAACGGAAAGGCGCGATTTCAGGCTTACAAAGGCACAAGATGAACGCTTAAAGCGATATTGCGCCATGACTGGAACAAGCATAGGTGCAACAGTTCGAGAAGCTGTATTGGCTTTCCTGGACGCTCACGACGGCAAATAAAAAAGAGAAATAGCATGACTTTGGCGAGCGCAGCTATTCCTCTTATCAGCCAATAGCAAACAAGACTATCGGAAATCTCATTATATCCGATTTGCTCCGAGTTTGCAATTAAAAACTATAGCTAGCAAATAGCAAAGGAGTAAAAAAATGGTAGAACAGAATAAAATATTAGAAAACATAACAAAACAAAACACTACAGGGCAAAACAAAACAGAAGAAAAATGGGAAGATCTTGACCAAGAAGTACAGGAAGGTTTGAGACAGTACTTCGTTAAACAGATTCAGGATGCTTTAAAGAATAATAGATATGATCTTACAACATTGAGAATAATCTATTATTTGATTAGCAACGATGAGAAAATAGATCATAATGAGCCGGTTAAGCCTATACACTATTCGGAACGCATCCTCAGAGAGAGAGCTAAAAAGCTCGGATATACTGTAAAGCGCAGCTATGTGAGAGTTATTGGTGGAGAAATAATATATGCTGACACGGAATGCACTGACAGAATGATTGCCTATGATCTCTTGAAGGATGGCGTCCCAATAGACGGCGCTTACAAAAAAGGTGAAACCGTACCGCGTATGAATCTACCAACACTGGCACGGCAACTAAAAAAGATATACGAAGCCAACGGTCTGGAGTGGTAAAGATTTTCCAAACGAAACAATATGACTATTACTTAATTGGACATATACCAGTAAGGAGGAATTATGGCACAGTACACAGAAAGCACGTTAAGACGTAGAGCGGAAAAGCTTGGCTACAAAGTTGAGAAGGGTTATCAGAAGCTAGCTGGTAACGAATATGGTTTCCTTACAGATGGAAGCGGCAATAAGATTACAGGTTATGATCTGCTCAAGATGGTCGGGTCTTGTGAAATCCCAGTGGATGGCATTTTTGAATCTGGAGATGTTACGCACAGCTTATCACTGGATGAGTTGGAAGAGAAATTGAAAGGTTTATACAATGAACAGGGCCTCGAGTGGTAAAACGCCGCTAAAATAAGTTTTGTAGACCTAAAAAGCGATCATGCACATGATTCATGGATGCTCCTTAAGGAGCATCCATCTTTTATAGGTGACTATGAAATCCACCTCAAATATAGAATGTTAGTTCTTAAAACTTTGTATACAATGGAGTCAAAAATCAAAAAAATAGGCAAAAAAGTATCACATATGAAACAGAAATATGACTAAAAGGTTATAAATTATAACTTTTTAGTTCTAAAAGGTAAAAAAAATCATTGATAATATAACGTGCCCTATGTGGAATTGTGGTGGTAGAGATAACATAGAGGGGAGCTTGGGGAGAGGTACGGAGAGGGGCAGCCCTCTTAAATGCAAGAAAGGAGACGGAACAATGTTTGAGGAGATTATAGCAAAATGGGGTGGGCATGAGGTATCTGCAATGCAGGTCTACACCGATATTTTTGGACTGGGTGAGGACTTGATACAAAAACAGAATGAGGAACCAGGGGAGTTTAAAAGCAATCCTCTAGGCTACTGGAAAAACGATAATGAGCAGAGGGGACACAGACGGATACTATTTGATGATACATTCGAGGAGACGTTAAAGGAGATGCAGGAGGCGGATTTCTCAATCATGAATGGCTTGACATACTTTGGGAAGCGGAATGCAGCAGAGAACGCAAGCAAGATGTATGCGATGATATTTGATATAGACGGTATCACAGACGAAACGCTGAACAACTTCTTATCTGGTGCATATGTGTCGGAAGCGTACCCAGTGCCGAACTATATTGTTTTGTCTGGGCATAATATTCACTTGTATTACAGATTTGAGAATCCAATATCGCTCTATCCTAATATCAAGTTGCAGTTGAAGGAGCTGAAATATTCACTTACTGGCAAGTTATGGAACAGATATACCAGTATTGAAAAAAGAGTGCAGTTTCAGGGAATCAATCAAGGCTTTCGTGTGATCGGGGGCAAGACCAAGGTAGAAGGGGTTAGAGTGAGAGCATTTGAGCTTAATGTACATCCCTTTAGCTTAAAGGAGCTGTGTCAATTCGTGCCAGAAGAAAAGCGAGTTGATGAAACGAAGTTGTACAGAGAAAATAAATACACGTTGGAAAAAGCAAAGAAGCTGTTTCCTCTTTGGTATGAGCGGCGAGTCTTGAATAAACAACCGTCTGGACGTTGGATAGATAAACGTGATCTGTACGATTGGTGGAAACGTAAAATCAAAGAATCTGCAAGTTATGGACATCGCTATTTTGCAATTATGGCACTAGCAATTTACGGCATCAAATGCGATATCCCAAAGGCAGCGGTTGAAAAAGATGCAATGGAACTTGTGCCGTTTCTCGATGGATTAAAGCCAGATGCACCATTTACCACAGAAGATTGTAAAAGTGCTTTAGAATGTTTTGATGAGAAATATGTCACGTTCCCGAGGGCAGACATTGAAAAGATCACAGGTATACATATTCCATCAAACAAGCGAAACGGACGCAAAAGAGAGCAGCACGTAAAAATGGTTAACGCTATGCGAATCATGAAAAGGGATATGTTGGGAGAGGATGAGTATAAAAACAATGGCAGACCAGACAAAGCCGAGATCGTGCATCAATGGCGGATAGTTCACCCTATGGGCAGAAAAGCCGACTGTATCAAAGACACAGGACTGTCAAAACCGACCGTTTACAAGTGGTGGGAATCAAATTGAGCCTACCAAACACACAATAATAAAATCCGATCCTATGCACACGGCAGAAACATTGCAGAAGCGTAGAATATAAGCCAGAGGACAGAAGTTAGACATATTGCCTTTTAATTATCAGTATAATTGTAATTATATTGAGAGTTGGTTTTTTAGAAAAGGCTTGAATAAAATTATCGGAAAGTTTGAACCAAACAACAAGTTGATTACTAAGAACGATAACTACTAATTTTGAGTGTTAGGCTTATAGTTTTTTGCTGCATATTCTAAAAGTTTAAAATCACAGGATGCATTTACTAACGCTGCATTGGTTCCAGAAACAACTTCATCATATGTATCTTTAGCCATCTGCTTTATATCATCTACAATAGAGTTGCAAAAAACCCATTGTCTACGGAGAAATTCCTTGCGACTGGCAGTTTCTTTGTTAAAATTTCGTTTGGTTATGTACTGATCAGCGACAGGGAACATATAGTTAAAACGCAAAGAGCCTTTTACCTGATTGAAGCTATCATCTTCCAATCGAATCAATAAGTTGTTTGGCTGTTTTTTCTTGTATGAAGATACTGGAACATAATATTTAAAACCATTTATTTCTAAAACAACACCACAAATCATTTTTCGCTCATTTTTGTATTCTATATCAGGAACACGGGTAAAGCTTCGCTTTTCCGTTTCAACTGCTTTTAGATATTTTACATAATCTATATCTACATCATAAAAGAACAGGTTCATGTTATTTCTCCTAAAAAAGTAATGAGTAAGGAAAAAAAATATCCTTACTCATTCATCATAATTCGCCCTTTGAGGTGGCGGAACACCAATCATAATTCACCTTTTAAGGTAGTGGGACACCTAGAAAGATTTTCTTTCTACTTACATACTATGCATTTTTTTGATTTTTGTCAAGATTTTTTATGTCAACAATAAGAAAATTATTTTTGCCAGAATGTCCCAACATGTGTCCCAAGTTAAAGTTGCAATGGGACAACCTCAACTCATATAATGGGACAAGCAGAGAAGTCAGAAACCATTGTGCAGCTTGAAAAGCTGTGTTAATGTTGGGACAACAAAGGCGCACTTGATGGGACAGAATCGCTAATGTAAAGTTGTCCCAAGTTATGTCCCAATCTTATTAAAAACGGCCAATGGCATTAGCTGCAAGTCTATAAGTCCAAAATTTGAAAAGAGCATAAGGAGTTTTGATATCATTTGATTGATGATAGTTGGCAGCGCCAACGAAACTTGCGATATCAGATTTTGCACCATTGTTTTACATCTGTTAAACATAAAATCGCTCAATTCCTTGATCTTTTTTGTGAAATGCCAATTTTGTTTTACAAATGTTTAACAAAAATTGCGCAGAAATGACCGTTTCCGCGTCAGACAAACGTCAGACAAAAAACGTAAATCTTAAAATAAATCAAGGTTTTGCGTGATTTTATGTCAGACAAATGTCAGCCACAAAAGAAAATGTGATATCACGGCAAATCTAGGCTTTGCCTAGTATCACGCGAAGAGTGATATCATCTGCCCTTATGCTCTTTTTCAAATCTGGCGACTGCGCAGTTTCAATCATCTAGGTCATTGCCGGTTATACGTATTCTTCCAGTATCTGAGTTGAGCTTGTATATCCTGCAAAGCAGCGGCACTTACAATATCTGGTGTAACACACTTCATTTTATCATATCCAGATTTATTTCCTGCTGATCTTCCAAGCAGTATGCGATGTTCGTTTTCTCCGTTTGGTCGCTTCACTGGCTCATAGTATATACTTTTGCTGTCTCCAGCCTCTGCAAGCACACAATCATAGTCTGCGTCAAAATACTGTCCCATATTGTGCATAAAATCGGTAAAACTCGAAAGGTCTGTAGCCACGTAATCAAGCACTTTTGTATATTCAGATTTGCCAAAGTATCGTAAATTCGTAGCTGCCTTATCCGAAATACCAAGTTGTTCAGATAGAAATTCATTTTCAGGTTTCGTGAAGTCACTAATGCCCAAAAGATAATCCGTACTCAATCCAAAAAGTTTTGACATATCAGCAACGGCAGCTGTATCTGCTAATGATGTCCCGAGTTCCCAGTGGCGAACGGTGCGTTCAGTGACACCAAGTTCATCAGCAAGCTTTCTTTGTGACAGTCCAAGACCTCTCCGAGCCACTCTTATACGTGAACCAATTTTTTCTAAATCTAAATTCATATGACCTCCTTTAAATTTAATAGGTAATAAATTACCTGTTTTTGAAAAATACAGCAAGAAAAACAGAAGTTAATAGTGTCTTTCATTTCCTTATAACTTATTATACAATAACTACAGCAGCAAGAGCAAGCACATTTTTTAGGAGGTAACAGATGCACGATATTAACAGAAAAATTCAAGAGTATGCGTATAGCAAAAATATAAAGTTGTGGCAAATTGCCGCTAAAATTGGTATGCCAGATACTAGCTTATCAAAAAAGATGCGCTTTCCGTTGAGCAGGGGATTGGAAAAGCAAGTTTACAAAGCCATTGATGAGATCGCCGAGGAGAAGGGCGCATGATGCGACAAGATTACTTAATAGAGCGAAAATTAAACACGAAGCCGACCACATCAGAAGAGAAATTGATTTTTTTATTTCCAGAAAGCAGGAAGCAGCTTGTTGATACAATCTTTGGCACTTTTTTTGCAGTAGCTCTCCCAAAAGAGAGTGGAGATGAGGCACACAATGCAAAGAGTCTGATTGCGTTCATCAGCTATAGATTAAATGATGATGAAAATTGCATCAGAGATTTTAAATTTATACTTGCGTTAAATAAGGATGATAACGAAATATTTGTTGATTTTTGCAAAAAGAATGCTTTGCGATATCGAACAGCATGGCGTGAGTTTAGGTGGGTTGAAGACGATGCGGACTATGATACTGTGTTGCCAGTGCTAAAGAAATTTGTAGGAAATCAAAGTAATCAGCACAAAAAGACCGTTACTTTTGCAGGTAATCAGGAAATCATTGATACACTTGACCAGGTGGACGCACATACAAACTATGGAACGGATGATTTGAGCCTTTGCAGATTGTTTGTTCGGCTATTTGGCGATGCATACAAATTTAATGCTGCACGTAAAGGCTGGATGTACTACGATGGCACACGATGGCGAGATGATAACGGCAATTTGAGGATTGCCACAGCTGCAAAGACATTTTCGGATGCGGTGCAAGTTTACGCAGCAAAAATAGGAGATACAGACTACTTAAAGAATGTTTTTAGGCTGACAAGTGCTCGAACCAGAGACGTGATAGTAAAGGATGCGAGGGATTTAAGCTATCTGGATGAATCAGTGCTTGATTTAAATGATTACCTTCTTAACTGCCAGAATTGCGTCCTTGATCTTTCGGGCAATGAACCGCAATTGCTTTCGCACACACCCGATCAGCAACTAACCAAGATATGTAACTCTGAATACAATCCAGAGGCACAGTGTCCATTGTGGGATAAATTTTTATCGGATATCATGCAAGGCGATACTGAGCAGATACGTTATTTGCAAAAAATCGCAGGATTGACCTTGACAGGAAACACGTGCGAAGAATGCTTTTTTATGTTATTTGGAAGAAGCACACGAAATGGAAAGTCGACCTTTGTTGAAACGCTACTGGCATTACTGGGAGATTACGGCTTGCAAATGATGCCAGAAACGCTTGCCAAGAAAAATACAGATAGCCGCAATGCAAGTGGCGATATTGCAAGATTGAAAAACACGCGGCTTGTGATTTGCTCGGAGCCACCTAAACGCATGGTTTTTGATGTTAGTTTGCTTAAAAGTTTAGTTGGCAACGACTCAATCACAGCTAGGAAGTTGTATGAATCGGAGGTTACATTCAAGCCTAAATTCAAAATGT
>ENA-ORRN01002709-ORRN01002709.1-human-gut-metagenome-genome-assembly--contig:-NODE-2709-length-10931-cov-4.895642_pt1 | contig 10931 bp, 9 predicted proteins | sample MGYA00242174_ERZ509132 | MGnify/ENA primary metagenome ERZ509132 (study PRJEB26280, sample SAMEA2338671) | human gut metagenome | biome: human gut; feature: human-associated habitat; material: faeces...
CACCTCGCCCTGCTGGGCAAGGATATCCACGCCGTCATGCGTGCGCCAGTCGGCCATAGTGACGTCATAGCTGAGCGCCTCGACGCTGTAGCCGCGCTCGATCTCGCCGGAAACAGGCCAGCGCCATGTCACCTGTTCGGGCCACACATCGTCCTGAGTGAGCGTTCCGGCCGAAACGACGTCGTCCTCGCTCGGAGCATCCACCGGCTGCGGCTTTTCGGTGCTCACGGGCGGCTCTGCGCTCGGTTCCGGGCGCTCGGTCTGCCGCGCGGCGCTTATGCCCGGATCAAGGCCGACGCCGGTGTCATCCGCGCCCTTAACAAGGCTGTAAGCCGATATTCCTATCACGATCACACATAGCGCAAGGACTATGTAGAAGCCCTTGCCGGCAAAAAACTTATCCAGCTTGCCGCTTTTTTCGTTCTGCATAGGTAAACCTCCTTTAACTGCTGCTATTGTTGACCGTTTCGCGCAATAATATACAAAAAGCGTACAATTGAATTTTGCCGTTGTAGATTATTTACGAAAGCCACGCCTCTGCCTTGTGCAGAACGCAGAAATCGGCTCAATTAGGAGATTGTTCACCAAAAATGTTAAATTATACGTTATGCTGATATCAGAATAAAATTTTTTCAAAAAAGCTGTCCTGTTTTTAGGATAATTAATGTCTATATATATATATGAAGGACCCAAAAGGGGCAAAAATAATATAAAATTTAAGGAGGCAATTATGAAACACAACAAATTTATAGCACTGCTTCTCGCCGCACTTATGCTGTGCGCGCTATGTGCTTGTGGAAACGGGTCAACGCTTACTGCTGTGCATCCGGATATTGCTCAGCCCGGAGCAGATGCGCAAGCCGAGCTGTCTTTGCCCGCAGATCTCTCGATAGAATCAGCCGGCAAGACAGCCACGATATATGAGTTGGCCAACGATCAGGAATCAGCCGTAAAGCAGATAGAAGCCTGTTTCGACTTTGATTTATCAGCCGCGGAAAAAACAAGCGACAGTCTCAGTGATTATTATATAATAGACGGATACCGCGCAGATATAGAGAAAGGTATCGGATACTGGTCCGTAATAAAGCTCAACCCCGATCCTGTAAAGTCCGGCGCTTCAATGACCGACGAGAAAGCACTTGAGATTGCAAACGCCTTGTTCGACAAAGGCGGCCTTTGGGCAGAGAAAATAGATAACGTCAAGGTTGTCGATCAGTATGATCTGAACGAGGACGGCGTTTACGGCGTTTCTGAGAAGAGCGTTTTCTATTATCCTCAGGTAGACGGAAAAAGCGTTTCGGGAAGGTACAGGATCAATATTAACGTAAGCTTGGACGGCAGCATCAACTCCGTATATTATCTTGCTTCTCCCACAAGCAGCTCAGCTTCTGTCAGTGTGAAAAGCAGCTCTGAGCTCAGCTCCGACCTACAGTCGAAAAATTACTCCGCGAGCTTTTCCGGCGATCTCACCGATGCTAAGATTACCGATTGCAAGCTTGGCTACTACGCCGACGGGGTCGAGCACAACGGCAGGACCTATCTTTTCCCCGTTTACATCATGACCGGCGAGGGCACGAACGCCGCCGGAGAAAAAGAAACGTTCGATATCATAATCGACGCGCAGAAATGAACAAAAAAGGTCAGGAGCTTTATCCTGACCTTTTTGTATATTAAATCATTTTTTGCAGTCGCGGCAGTCCTTGCAGCTTTGCGAGCAGCCGGAGCATTTGCCGCCGCAGCAGCCCCTGCCCTTTTTCATGCTGCGCACGGCAAGCACGAGCCACACGGCAAGAACGGCGATTATAACAAGCTCCATTTTAAAAAATCACCCCGATAAGCGCATACACGCAGAAGGCTGCCAGCCATGCCACGCAGCACTGTGAGATCATGACGAGCACCGTTTTCACTCCGCTGCCAAGCTCGCGCCTGAGCGCCGCCAGAGCCGCCACACAGGGCGTGTACAGCAGGCAGAACACAAGGAAGCTCACGGCCGAGGGCAGAGTGAAAAGGCTCCCCAGCGTGGCCGAGCCGAGATTTGCCCCGACATTCATCAGAACGCCGAGCGTGCTTATGACGGCTTCCTTTGCCATGAGGCCTGTAAGGAGTGCCGTTGCGACGCGCCAGTCGCCAAAGCCGAGGGGCGCGAACACCGGCGCTATCCATGTGCCGATGATGGCAAGCAGACTGTCGGTACTGCCCTCGCCGACAACGTTGAGGCGCACGTCGAAGTGCTGCAAAAACCATATGACGATGGTCGCCGCGAAAATGACGGTGAACGCGCGGCGGATGAAGTCCCACGCCTTTTCCCACATGAGCAGCAGAACGCTTTTGAGCGACGGCATGCGGTAGTTCGGAAGCTCCATGACAAACGGCACGGGCTTGCCTGTGAACGCCGTTTTGCTGAGCACCTTTGCCGCTATTATGCCCACAAGCATGCCGAAAACATACAGGCAGGTCATGACAAGGCCGCCGTGATCCGGGAAGAACGCCGCCGTGAACACGGCATAGATAGGTATCTTCGCAGAGCAGCTCATAAACGGAATGAGCAGCATCGTCATCTTGCGGTCGCGCTCGGACGAGAGCGTGCGCGTTGCCATGATGGCCGGAACAGAGCAGCCGAAGCCGATGAGCATCGGAACAAAGCTGCGGCCCGACAGGCCGATGCGGCGCAGCAGCTTATCCATGACAAACGCAACGCGCGACATGTAGCCCGTGTCCTCCAAAATTGCAAGGAAGAAGAACAGCACCACGATTATCGGCAAAAAGCTCAGCATGCTGCCGACGCCGGCGAACACGCCGTCAATGACAAGGCTGTGGACGACCGGGTTTAAGCCGTAGGCCGTAAGCGCGTTATCTACAAGCGCCGTTACCTCGTTGATGCCCAGCGCGAGCAGGTCGGACAGCCACTTGCCCAACACGCTGAAGGTCATCCAGAATATGAAGCCCATAATGGCGATAAACATCGGTATCGCAAGGTATTTATTCGTCAGCACCTTGTCTATTTTGACGCTGCGCAGCATCTCCTTGCTCTCCTGCGCTTTGATAACGCATTCCGAGCACACGGCTTCAATGAAGCGATAGCGCATCTCCGCAAGCGCTGCGTTGCGGTCAAGGCCGCCCTCGTTTTCCATTTCCAAAACGGCGTGGCCGATAAGCTCCAGCTCGTTATCGCTGAGCTTGAGAGCCGAGATTATCTCTGCATCCTCTTCGATAACGCGCGTCGCGGCAAAGCGCGACGGAACGCCGATCTTATCGGCGTGGTCCTCGACAACATGGCTGACCGTATGTATGCAGCGGTGCACGGGGCCTGCCGAGCAGAAATCTATCCTGCGCGGCTTTACCGCATTTTCCGCCGTTTCGGCAACGACGCGCATAAGCTCGTCAACGCCGTCGTTTTTTGCCGCAGCTATCGGCACAACGGGTATGCCCAGCCGGTCGGACAGCTTTTGAATATCCACGCTGCCGTGGTTGCCCAAAAGCTCATCCATCATGTTCAGCGCCAGCACCATGGGCTTGCCCATCTCGATAAGCTGGAGCGTTAGGTAAAGGTTGCGCTCAATATTCGTCGCGTCAACGATGTTTATTATCGCATCCGGCTTGCGCTCGATTATAAAATCGCGCGATACCTTCTCCTCTCCGGAGTACGGACGGATGGAATATATGCCGGGAAGATCGACAAGGTCGTAGTTCTTCCATCCGATAATTTGGCCGATCTTGTGCTCGATCGTAACGCCGGGAAAATTTCCGACGTGCTGATTTGATCCGGTGAGCTGGTTGAAAAGCGTTGTTTTACCGCAGTTCTGGTTTCCGACAAGCGCAAGAAGCATATTATATCTCCTCCTTGGGTCTTACCTCGATGCGCGCTGCGTCTTCCTTGCGCAGTGTCATCGTGTAGCCGCGCAAATACAACTCCAGCGGATCGCCGAGCGGCGCGACCTTGCGCACCGTGACCTCCGTATGCGGTATAAGTCCCATATCAAGCAGGTGGCAGCGAAGATCTCCTTCTCCGCCGACCGTAAGAATTATTGCAGGTTTGCCAATAGGCAGATTATCAAGCGTCATATATAACCTCCGGGCAGTTTAAGTTAGGTAGCACTAACTTTTGTTAGTTTACGCTAACGCAAGAGTTTTGTCAATAATAAGACACTACTTTGCCGGAGATTATATTAAGCTGACGAGAGTTGAACCCATATCGCCTGTCAGCGCACCCTTCCGGCTATTTTCGCCTTTTTTGTCTTGATGGGCGCCAGCCCACCTTCACCAAAGAAAGCCGAAAATATCTCGAAAAGCACATCTGACAGGTGCTCGCAGTTTTGCCGGAGCAGATTTTTGTTCAGGCAAGGCAAAGCTCGCAGAGAATACTGACGTATTGTCAAGAGCTTTAACGCAGCATGGGCGAAAATCTGCCCGTCAAAACCGATATGCGTTCGACTCTCGTCAGCTTATGCAAAAAAGACCGCCGAAGCAGTCTTTTTTATACATATCATATTAGCATCAGGTGCCGAGGTATGCGGCCTTGACCTGCTCGTTTGCGAGAAGCTCTTCGCCGGAGCCGGACATGGTAAGGCGGCCGGTTTCAAGGACATAGCCAATGTGAGCGGTTTTCAACGCCATATTTGCGTTCTGCTCGATTAGAAGAACTGTAACTCCGCGCTTGTTGATCTCTTTGATAATGTCAAAGATGCCGCGCACGATGATCGGCGCAAGGCCAAGGGAGGGTTCGTCCATCATAATGACCTTGGGACGGCTCATCAGCGCTCTGCCGACTGCAAGCATCTGCTGCTCGCCGCCGGAGAGCGTACCGCCCTCCTGCCATGAGCGCTCCTTGAGTCTCGGAAACAGATCGTACACCCAGTTTAGGTCATCAGTCAGATCGTCCTTACGCAGATACGCGCCGATCTTCAGGTTTTCAAGAACGGTTAGATCCGGGAATATCTTGCGGCCTTCGGGAACAAGCGTTATGCCCTTTGTGACGATCGAGGTCGGGTCAAGACCCGTAATGTTCTCGCCCTCAAACTCGATAGAGCCGCCGGAGGGCTTCACAAGGCCCGCTATTGTGCGCAGAGTTGAGCTTTTGCCTGCACCGTTTGCGCCGATAAGCGTGACGATCTGCCCTGCCGGGACATCAAAGCTTATGCCCTTGACGGCCTCGATGCCGCCGTAGTTGACCTTAAGGTCATTGATCTTCAGTATTGTTTCACTCATCTTCAACGACCCCCAAATATGCATCGATAACGTGCTGATTGTTCTGAACTTCCTTAGGCGTGCCCTGAGCTATCTCAGAGCCGAAGTCGATGACATAGATATAGTCGGATATCTGCATAACAAGCTCCATGTGATGCTCGATCAGGAACACCGTCAGGTGGTGCTTTTCGCGTATCTCGCGGATAAACTGGGCAAGCTCCAGCGTTTCCTGCGGGTTCATGCCGGCTGCCGGCTCGTCGAGCAGCAGCAGCTTCATGTTCGTTGCCAGCGCGCGGGCGATCTCCAGCTTGCGCTGCTGGCCGTAGGGCAGGCTGGACGCGAGCTGTCCGGCCTTGTCGTCCAGATGGACGATGCGCAGGTATTCCATGGCCTTGTCGGTCAGCTCCTGCTCCGTGTTCCAGTACTTTTTCGTGCGCAGAAGGCTGTCGGCAAGGTTGTAATGGATGTCTTTCGTGAAGGCGATCTTCACGTTGTCGAGCACCGTCATGGCCTTGAACAGGCGGATGTTCTGAAACGTGCGGGCAATGCCGGCCACTACGACCTGATAGGTCTGCTTGCCGTTGAGCTTCTGCCCGCAGAGGTAGAATGCACCCTCCGTCGGCACATACACACCGGTGAGCAGGTTGAAGACCGTGGTCTTGCCTGCACCGTTCGGGCCGATGAGTCCCATGAGCTCGCCCTCATGGATCTCCATATTAAAATCCGACACTGCCTTCAGGCCGCCGAAGGTGATGCCGAGGTGCTCCGCTTTGAGCACAACGGGTCTGGTATCGGTCATGCGTCGGCGCCTCCCTTCCTGGCCTTGGCCTTTTTCTTCCCGGCCAGACGGCCGTCGAACAGCAGCCGGTCGAGTGAAAATTCATACGTGCCCAGAATGCCTCTTGGACGGAAAATGATGACGACCAGCAGCACGAGCGCATAGATCAGCATCGGGAACTGAAACAGCGACTGCACAAAGCCCGGCAGCGCCGACACCCATGCGCCGTTTTTGATCTCATAGTTGAGCAGGTACATCGCGACGGCCGCCAGCACCGAGCCGGTCATGGAGCCCATACCGCCAAGCACCACGATGACGACGATGAAGGTCGAATTCCAGATCGAGGCGCTGGTGAACGTAAAGCTTGCCGTCGTGAGCGAGGAAAAGCACGTGGCATACAGTCCGCCGGCAAGACCCGCAAAGAACGCCGAGATGACGAACGTGAGGATCTTGTAATACGTCGTGTTCACGCCGGAGGCCGCCGCCGCGATCTCATCATCGCGGATGGCCTCAATGGCGCGGCCATATTTGGAGCGGATAAATGTACACATGAGCGCGATGCACAAAACGGTGATGCCCAGCACGAGCCACACATACTTCGCCTGCAGCGAGGTCGACAGCCCGAGGCCGTTGGCATAGAGCGAGGAGCTGGCCGTTCCGCTCGCCAGACCGTCACCACCGGCAAAGGGCAGGTTTGCGATGACGTTTTCGACGATGAGGCCGAAGCCGAGCGTCACGATGGCCAGATAGTCGCCGCGCAGACGCAGCGCCGGAATGCCCACGAGCAGTCCGAGCAGCCCTGCGAAAATGGCGCCGAGCAGACAGCAGCCGAGCACGACCAGAATGAGCTGGCCGGGCGCCGCCTTGGATGCCTCGAACACGCCCGCGCGCTCAAGCGCGAGCGAGCTCAGCGCGGCGGTATACGCGCCGATGCCCGCAAAGCCCATGTGCCCAAGCGTGAGCTGGCCCAGATAGCCGAGCGTGAGGTTGAGCGACGTGCCGAGCAGGATGAAGATACACATCTGCCAGATGATCGGTACCAGCACGCGGCGATAGGTATTGTCCGGGAGCACCTGACCGAGCAGCAGCACCACGGCAAAGAGCAGCACGATCAGGCCGCAGTTGACGCCGGTACCGCGCAGTTTCTTTTTTTGCAGCGTATTCATACCTTCTCACCTACATTCTTTCCGAGGATGCCGGCCGGCTTGACCAGCAGCATCACGATCAGGATCAAAAACACCACGGCATTTGCCAGCGACGAGCTGATGTACGCCGTCACGAGCGCCTCGATGATGCCGACGACGATGCCGCCGAGCATGGCGCCCGGGATCAGGCCGATGCCGCCCATGACGGCTGCAACGAACGCCTTGAGGCCCAGCATGGACCCCATCGTCGTCGTCACGGTGTGATACTGCGCGCAGTACATCAGCGCCGCAACTGCCGCAAGCCCAGAGCCGATGGCAAACGTCGTCACGATCGTGCGGTTGACATTGATGCCCACAAGTGTGGACGCCTCCTTGTTCTCGGACACGGCGCGCATGGCGCGGCCGAGCTTCGTCTTCTGCACAAACAGCTGCAGCGCCGCCATAACGATGGCTGCGATGATGATCGTGACGACGGCCGCCATATTCACCGACACGCCGCCGATGGAGATCGGTGCCGTGCTGAAGATCTCGTCGGAGATCACGCGCGGGTTCGGTCCCATGGCCGGGATGGCCTGCGCGAGGTTTTCCAGCAGCAGGCTCATGGCGATCGCCGTGATGAGCGCCGACATGCTCGTGCCCTTGCGCCGCACCGGCCGGTAGGCCACCAGCTCGACCACAACGCCCACGAGCGCGCAAATCACGATCGCCGCAAGCACCCCCGTCCACGCCGGAAGCCCCATGCTGTGCAGCAGGATCGGCACGGTGAAATACAGCGTATAGCCGCCGACCATGATGAAGTCGCCGTGCGCAAAGTTGATGAGTCGGATAATGCCGTAAACCATCGTATAGCCGAGCGCCACGAGCGCATAGACGCTGCCGAGGCGCAGCCCGATGATGAGTTGCTGTAAAAAGTCAGTCATATTCTCTCCCTGCCTTTCGGTTTTTGCGCAGGTCAGCCGCGCCGGAATATTCGTGCGCGAAAGCGCCGGTCGGCGCTTTCGCGCAAAGGTCATTGCTTTGGATCGCGTCCGGTCCCGGCTGTATCGCCGGGGTCGGGTCAGCTCTGCGTCTTGACGAACTTCTGCACGAGCTTGCCGTCGGAGGGCGTGAAGGTCAGGATGGCCACGCTCTTTTCCGGTGTGCCGGTCTCGTCAAGGGTCATGTCGCCGGTGACGCCGACATAGTGCATACCGCTCATCGCGTCGCGGATGGCCTCGTGATCGATGCTGCCGGCCTTCTCAATGGCCTGCTTGACCATATACATGGCGTCATATGCCAGCGCGCCGAGGGCGTTCATGGATTCCGAGCCGTACTTTTCCGTGTAGTTCTTGACGTAGGACTGCACGATCTCGGAGCTGTCCTCCGGGGAATAGTGGTTGGTGAAGTAGACATTCTCATAAGCGCTCAGGTCGCCGGTGGTGTAGTCCTGCGTGCCGTCAAAGCCGTCGCAGCCTATGATCGCGCCCTTGAAGCCGGCCTCACGGGCCTGCGGGATGATTTTCGGGCCGACCGCGTCGTAGTAATACGGGGCAAAGAGCATATCCGCGCCGGAGGCGGCGATGGTCGCCAGCTGCGAGGAGAAGTCCACGGCGCCGGTGTCGGACGAGGACTGCTCGCAGACGATCTCGATGCCGTATTTCTCGGCCGCCTTCACGAACGAGTCGTGCAGGCCGGAGGAGTAGGTGTCGCCGGTCGCGTACAGGACCGCGGCTTTTGTCCAGCCCTGATCCTTGGCGTAGGCCGCGACCATCTCGCCCTGGAAGCTGTCCTTGAAGCAGGAGCGGAACACATAGTCGTCCGTGGTGGTGATGGAATCTGCCGTGGAGCTCGGCGTGACGAGCACGATGCCCTCATCGTCGGCCAGACTCGTGATCGCGGACGTGCAGCTCGAGAGCGTTGCGCCGATGATGGCCGCCGCACCCTCGCTGAGCAGCGAGTTGAAGCCGGAAACCGCTTCTGCCGGCGTGCCCTGATCGTCCTTGGTGGAGAGCTTCGCGGTCGCGCCGAGGATGCCGCCGTCGGCGTTGATCTCGTCGATCGCCATCTGGATGGAGTTCGTGATGGCCAGGCCATAGGCCGCCTGTGCGCCGGTCACCGGGGTGATATTGCCGATGATGATCTCTTTGCCCGACAAATCGCCGTCGGCAGAATCATCTTTGGCGTCTTTTCCGCCTCCGCACGCTGCCAGTGAGAGCACCAGCATGACAGAGAGAAGCAATGCAGTCAATCGTTTCAGTTTCATGTTCATATCCTCCTATCTGAATGTTCGCCCGCCCGGTGGGTCCAGTTCCGTTTTTTGTGTTATTTCCGTTTTTTGTGGGCGAAGGAAATAAAAAAACGCAAGGGAGCACAACTTCTGTTCGAAGATGTGCTCCCTTGCACGCTCTTATTATAGGGGAAACCGCACGCAAAAATCAACGGCGATAACCGCCAAACTATTTGTTTTCTTAATCGATATATTTAGCAAAATTCATAAAAGCCTGTCTTTTTCCGTCTGAGCCTGCTCGAAGGCGTCCGCCTGCCCCGCCTCCGCCAGCGTGTGGCGCAGGCACGTCAGGCACGGCTCGGCGTCCCAGTCGCAGTACATATACTTACAGGCAAAGCACAGCGTTCTGGCCGCCGGATGCGCCTTGCGCGTCTCCGAAGCGGGCGATGCCTGCTGCGGCTGCGCAGCCCGCTGATACCGGTCGATGCCCTGCTGCGCCAGCTGTGTGCTGCGCAGGCAGTCTGCGCACGGCTGCAGATCCCGATCATGGAATTTGTACTTACAGGCAATACATAATGTCTTGTTTTCCGCCATGGTGATCCCTCCATTCTCTGTTTGCCGGACCCGAACCCACTCCGGGATGGTTTCAGTATATGCCGCCGTTTTGCGAATGTAAAGTGTGAGTTATACCTGAATTTACAAGCACCTTTCTTCTTTTTGTGTTTAAATAGCTAATGAATCCGCCATGCGGCGTACCGCGTTTGTGGAAAGCGGAAAAAGTGCATTTGCCCGCTTGACAAGCGATGATATTTGGGCGTATGCTTGCGCCAAGTTCAAAGCAGCAAACCACAGAAGCAGAGAAGTAAGCGAGGGTTTGCGTCTTTCCCAGAGAGCTGCCGGCCGGTGCGAGTGCAGCAGAGACGACCTTGCCGAATGGACTGCAGAGGGCGGACGAGACGCCGTGAGGCGGTAAAGTCCGATGGGCTTTTCCCCCGTTACCAAGGAAAGGCGTGTGATGGCACGTCGCTGAGTGGGCGCATTGCGCCAATTTGGGTGGCACCGCAGAAGTTTTCCGGCTTTTGTCCCAAAGATCAATTCCGTATTGGTCTTTCATGGACAAGGGTCGTTTTTTCTTGCCCGGAAAGGCCCCGCCGAAGGGAGCTAACATCATGGCAAATGAAAACATCCCCTACAAGATCTACCTGAACGAAGACGAAATGCCGCGCACATGGTACAACGTCCGCGCAGACATGAAGGTCAAGCCCGCGCCGCTGCGCAATCCCGCCACCGGCGCACCGATGGCGTTCGACGATCTGCGCCCCGTATTCTGCGACGAGCTCATCCGTCAGGAGCTTGACAACGACGACCGCGAGATCCCCATTCCGGACGAGATCCGTGACTTTTATAAGATGTACCGCCCGTCGCCGCTCGTGCGCGCCTACTGTCTGGAAAAGCAGCTGCAGACCCCGGCGAAAATCTACTACAAATTTGAAGGCAACAACACCTCCGGCTCGCACAAGCTCAACTCCGCCATCGCGCAGGCGTACTATGCCAAGCAGCAGGGGCTGCGCGGCGTCACGACTGAGACCGGCGCCGGCCAGTGGGGCACGGCGCTGTC
>ENA-ORRN01002711-ORRN01002711.1-human-gut-metagenome-genome-assembly--contig:-NODE-2711-length-10927-cov-4.535688_pt1 | contig 10927 bp, 10 predicted proteins | sample MGYA00242174_ERZ509132 | MGnify/ENA primary metagenome ERZ509132 (study PRJEB26280, sample SAMEA2338671) | human gut metagenome | biome: human gut; feature: human-associated habitat; material: faeces...
CATCGGAGGTATGGTTTACCACGAGATCCATGATGAGCTTAATGTCGCGCCGGTGCATCTCTTCGAGCAGCTGGTCAAAGTCCTCCATCGTGCCGAATTCCGCCATGATCTTCCCGTAATCGCGGATATCGTAGCCCATATCGGCGTTCGGAGAATCGTACACGGGGCAAAGCCACACCGCGCCGATCCCCAGCTCCTTCAGATAGTCGAGACGTGAAAGGATGCCGGGGATATCGCCGATGCCATCACCGTTGGAGTCCTGAAAACTGCGCGGGTAGATCTGGTAAAATACCCGCTCCTTCCACCACTGCATAGAACCTCCCTCATTTCCTTTCAAAGAGCGCATATCCTCGTGAAAGCTGTGCATTGCCGAAGCGAAGGTGCATGCCGTCCGGGACGGCAAAGCATTTTTCCCCGCCGGGCTCTGCTATAAACGCCATATAATCCCCACCGGAGAACGTGAGACGGAGAACTCCGTCCTGCACGCGCATTTCCGTGACGTTCATTTCTCCCCGATGCTCCTCTTTGAAGCGGATCATGGAAATGTACAGAGGTTTTATCCCATCGCTCTGCTCTCCCCACGCCATCGCGCCGCGGTTTGCCGGATCCTCGCCGCCGGACATACCGAGCTCATCGCCATAATATATGCTCACCGCGCCGCCGAGGAGCATCTGCAAAAAGAGCGCGGCCGCAAGCCGGTCCGTATCCCCGCCGCAGACGGTGAGCGGCCGCGGAATATCGTGGTTGCCGCAGAACGCAAGCTGTCTCGGTCGGACACAGTCCGGGGCGGAGAGAAAGACATCCTTTATTCTTTCGGCGAAGGTCTCCACGCCGTCAGTGCGCTTCATGGCAAAATCGCGGATTGCAAAATACAGCGGATAGTCCATCGCACCGTCAAACACCCCGGCGCGGAGCCACGCCGTACTCTTCTGCCATATTTCACCGATGATGTATGCCTCCGGATTTGTCTCGCGGATACGCTTTTTGAAATGCTCCAGAAAACGGAAGCTGACCTCGTCCGGCACATCCAGCCGCCAAGCGTCAACACCGTATTTCCGTGTCCATTCCGCGGCGGTTCCGATGAGATAATCCTGCACCGCGGGGTTTTCGGTGTTCCACTTCGGCATATCCGCGGCGAAGGCAAAGCTCTCAAAGGGCTTTTCTCCGCGCATAACGTCCGCCGTCAGCTCCTTTGATGTTTTGCCGCGCAGCACCTCCATGCTGACACCGCAGAACCAGTCAAAGTATGCGGATTTCTCTCCGTTTTTCAAAACGTCCTGCCAGAACGGATGCCGCCAGGAAGCGTGATTGTAAACGCCGTCGAGCATGACGCGCATACCGTTTTCGTGCAGTGCGCCCACGAGCGAGGCAAAATTCTCTTCCGTACCGAGCTCGGGGTCGATGCGCGCATAGTTTGCGGTATCGTACCGGTGATTGGACGGGCTTTGAAAGATCGGATTCAAATAAACGCCCTGCACGCCGAGTGATTTGAGATACGGGATATGCTTTTCGATCCCCCGGAGCGTCCCGCCGAAGCGGTTTTTTCGCGTCGGGACAAACGCCTCCGTGCTTTCATTGTCCCGGCTGAACCGGTCGGGAAATATCTGATACCACACGGTATTGCGCGCCCAGGCGGGCGCGGCGTAGTGCTCCGCCGGGTACACATACGGCACCTGAAACGCTCGAAGGAACTCTTCTGAAAGCGGCTCCGTGACCCCCGTTTCGGAGAGAAACACCGTTTCTCCGTTTTCCAGAACGATCTCGAAATGATACCGGAGCTTTCGCGTCTCCATTTCAAGCGTGACCGAATAGAACGTGTCGCCCAAAAATGTCTTTTTGTCCTCGACCGGCAGCGTGTGGAGGTTGGGCCGCCGTCTGTCCCCATGCAAAAACCAGAACGGGTCGCCGAACACAACGTTTATCGACCGTACCGGCTCGTTGCAGCGAAGGCGGAGTGTGCAGGTGCTCCCGGTAACGAACTGCCACGGGTAGTCCGCGCGATGCTCCATGGAATAGTGTAAGAGCCGCATAGCTTTATCCTTTTACCATGCCGTCCATGGCCCCGCCATGGATGAGCTTTTTCTGCAATACGATGTAAATGAGCAGGATCGGCAGCACCGCAATGAGCGACGCCGCGAAGATCAGCCCCCAGTTATTCAGATTCTGCCCCTGAAAGAGCTTAAGTGCGATGGGAAGCGTGCGCTTGTCGGGCGTTTTGATCATTGTGAGCGCGATGAGAAACTCGTCCCACACGTTGGAATACGCGAGAATGGCGAACGTTCCGAGCGCGGGCTTGGAAAGCGGCAGGACGATCCTCCAGTAGATCTGCCAATGATTTCCGCCGTCCACAATGACGGCCTCCTCCATCTCCCGTGGGAGGCTGAGAAAGAAATTGCGGAGAAAGAACGTATTGCTTGGCACACCGATCCCGATGTAGATTAAAAGGAGGCCGAGATAGCTGTCCACCAGCTTCAGTTCCTTCATCAAAAGGAACTGCGGGATCAGGTTCGTGACTGTCGGCACCATCATCGTAAAAAGATAAAGATAGAAAACGAACTCCCGCCCGGGGAAGGAAATGCGCGCGAACGCATATGCCCCGGCGGAGGATACGAGCATGATGATCACCGTCGCTGCCGCGGCGACGAGCAGGCTGTTGAGAAAATACCGGCTGAAATGGTTGGCGTTCCACGCCTCAACGAAGTTGCCGAAGTAGGCCGATTGGGGAAACAGGATCGGCGGATACGGCATGGAATAGCTCTGCGGCGTCATGGCCGTCGCAAGCATGTACTGAAATGGGATCAGCGCGGCCACGGCGAAAACAATGAGTCCGATGTACGTCGGGAGCTTGGCGAGTTTTTTCATTCCGGGGCTCCTTTCAGTTGATCTGGTCTTTGGACACGCGGCGCTGGATCATCGTCAGCACCAGCACGATCACGCCCATGAGCACCGACTGCGCCGCCGCGGAGCCTATGTTGTAGGTGGAAAACGCGGTGTTGTACATATAGTTCATCAGTTCGTTCGTGCTGCCGAGAGGCGCGCCCTCGGTGATCATCATAACGTGGATGTAAGCGCCGAACGCGCCGATCGTAAGTACGGTCAGAAGATAGTTCGTAGTGTTGCGCACCATGGGCAGCGTCATGGAGAAAAAGCGGCGGACGCGCCCGGCGCCGTCAATCTCTGCGGCCTCGTAAACGGACGTCGGCACGCCCTGCAGCGCCGCGAGATAGATGACCATGACCCAGCCCACACCCTTCCAGATGCCGAAAAGCCAGAGCACGAGATTGGCCGTCCACTCTCCCTGCAGCCACGCCACGGGCTTTGAGATGATGTGCAGCTTCATCAGGAAGTAGTTTACAAGTCCGCCGCTGCCGGACATGAAGAGATACTTGAATACGAGCGACACGACGACCCACGACGTGATCACCGGCAAATAGCATATGACCTTAAACGCCGTCTGTCCGCGGCGCACGGAATTGATGAGACTTGCAAGAACGAGACCGAGGAACATCTGCCCCGGCACCGTGACGAGCGTATAAAGAAGCGTATTGCGGAACGCCGTAAGATAGTGCCGGTCTTTCATTGCATCCACATAGTTCTGCACACCGACAAAGCGCACGACTTCGTTTTTGATGACATTGAACTCGGTAAAGCTGATCCATACGTTGCGCAGCAGCGGATAGAGAATAAAAAGTGCCATCAGCACGAAGCCCGGAAGAATGAACGGCAAGGCTTTCCCCCATTGCCGCCCTCTCCGGCGGAGCTGGTCGATTCGGCGGTCCATCGGATCACTCTCCCCTGATCTGCCGCGGTTCGCCGGACCTTGTCCGGCGAACCGCGGACATATTTCTTGCTTATCTATTCGGCCTTATTCGGCTGCAAGCAGCTCGTCGATCTGCGCGGCGGCATCGTCCAGTGCCTCCTGCGAGGTCATCTGGCCGCGGAGCACGCTTTCAAATGCGGTGTTCAAAATCGTTTCGATCGTCGGCCAGCTTGAGCAGGGGATGCGCGCTTCCGCCGTTTTGAGCTGTTCCATGTAAACGGCGACATAGGGGTTGGCGGATGTGTCGACCTTCTCCATGGCCGTTGCGGTCACAGGGATCATGCCTGCCGCCGCCATTGCCACCTGCTGCTCATCCTCGAGCATGAAGCGGATGAACGTCCACGCGGCATCCTTCTTGGAGCTGGTGGCGGTCATAACGATGTCCTCGCCGCCGACAATGGAAACGCTGCGTCCCTCCACAGCGGGGATGAGCGCCGGGGTATAGGTGTCCATCTTATCTGCGGAGCTGAAGAACCAGGGGCCTTCCACGAACATGGTGTAGTTGCCCGCTTCAATGCCGCCCCAGCCGTCCGGCTGCTCGCCGAGGATCGCGGGGCCGATGGTCTTGTCGTTATACCATCCGGCGATCGTGTCCAGCGCCTTTACGGTTGCCTCGGAGTTCAGATAGCCGGACGCTTTGGTGTAGGCGTCATTGGTGACGCTGCCGCCGAGCGTCCAGATAAAGGGCAGCATCGCCCAGTTATAGGAACCGGAAACGCAGAAGAGGTATTTGTCGTTCGCCGGGTCGGTTTTGTCGCGCGCCGCGAGCAGCTCGTCCATCGTCGCCGGAGGTGCGTCAAAGCCGTATTCCGTGAGCACGGCGTTGTTGTAAACGGCAACCGTGGTGTTCGCGTTGAGCGGGAGACCGTAGTTTTTGCCGTTATAAAGCGTGGTGTTCAGCGAGCCTTCGAGCGCGTTCGCCGCGATCTCGCCGAAGCCATCGTAGCCGTTCAGATACTCAAGAGCGCCGAGCTTCGCCATCTGCGATACCCAGGTGAGATCCATGCGCATGACGTCGGGCGCAACGTCGCCGCTGACTGCGGTGACGAGCTGCTCGTCCATACCCTCATACGGCATACGGATCGCATTTACCTTGATGTTGGGATACTTTTCCGCAAAGGCGGTAAGCACCGTTTCGGTGAAGATCTTTTCCTCGCCCTCGCTGTAGGAATGCCAGAAGGTGATCTCTACGGGCTCTTCACCCGGCGTCTCCGCCGGCGTTTTTGACGGAGATTCCGTCGCGGGTGCGGCGGTGGGCGTCTCCCCCTTCGCGGGAGCACTGCCGCAGGCTGCGAAGGAAAAAGCCATGGTTAAAACGAGCGCAATGGTCAGCAGACGTTTCATCATACGTTATTCTCCTTTTGTTTTTTGCAGCAAGGTATCGGATCGCACGGATCGGCGGAGCTCATATTGTAAACGGTTACAATTCGAGGCAACAAAATAACTCGGCATATAGCCCAGTTATTTTGTCGAAGCCCTATGGATGATCCTTGCAGGCAAAAGATTCTGTCCCGGACACAGATCTTCTGCCTGAAGCTGTGCAATGAGAAGCCTTGCTGCGGATTTTCCCAGATTTGTTACGTCTATTTCAACGACCGTCATCGCGGGGTCTGCAGCCGCCGCAAGGACGCTGTCGTCAAAACCGATGACCTGTACCTCTTCCGGAACGCGGACGCCGCGCCGGGAGAGCTCACGCAGGAAGTAGAATCCGATCGTACTGTCAGACACGACATACGCATCGCAGAGGTCGGAAAAATGCTGCCGGACAAAGGCGGATATGCTCGCGGCGTCCGTCAGCCCATCGCTCACAAGAGCGCGGTTTTCTTCGATCCCAGCCGCGGCAAGCGCATGACGGTAGCCAGAAAAGCGCTCGGAAACGAATGTTTTATCGAAGCTGTTTGCGAGAAAGCCGACCGCCGCGGGCTTCGTTTCCAGGAGCCTTTGCGCGGCAAGCTCTCCGGCGGAGATGTTGTCGATATCGACCCAGACCGCGTCGGGATCGTCGCTCCGTCCGGCGATCACGCACGGGATCCGGCTCTCGTTCACAATGCTCATAACCTCTTCCCTTGCAAGCGCGCTGAGCAGCACGAGACCGTCGATCCTATTTTCGTTGATGAGCGAGCGAAGCGTCAGCGCGCCGTCCGCACCGCCGATATGGCAGATCATCAGGTAATATCCGTTTTTGCTCAGCTCATGTTCGAGTCCGTACTGGATGCGCAGGAAGTAGTCGTTGCCGTAGGTCTCGGAATCACTGTAATCCACGGCGAGAGCTACGGTCTTGCTGTTTCCGTGCAGAAGCCCGCGAGCCATCATGCTGGGCTGATAATCCAGCGCCTCGATTGCGCCGCGCACCTTCTCTACAGACGCCTCGGCGATCAGCGGGCTTTTATTCAGATAGCGGGACACGGTCGCCACGGATACCCCGGCATACCGCGCCACATCCTTAATGGTTGCCTTCATTTATCTCTCCTGTAGGGTCGATTAACAAGGGCGCGGGCTCCTGCCAATCGACGCTATTGTAACCGATTACAATCACAATTTGATTATAGGTTTCCCCTGCCTTTCTGTCAATAGCGGATTTCATTTTTTTCTGAATCCGCAGCAAAAAGACGGCTGCGCTATGCCGGCAGCCGTCTTTCTTACATTTCATCGGTTTATCTGTGAACTGCCGTGCGGCGGGATTTGGCGAAAAGCGTCGTCAGCACTGCGAGCCAGAGGAATGCCAGCGCCGCTGCTGCAGCGGTGATATAGGAAACGGTTCTCACCGTTTTCCCCTCCTGCGCGCTGAACCCCGCGCCCGCCTCCACGCTCTCGCCGTTCGATAGCGTCACGGTGAGCATGCCGTTTTCCCCCACCTGCACGGAGGAAATGCCGACGCCGGGCGCGCCGTCCTCTCCCGTGATTTTGCCAAGATTCGTTTCCGTTCCGTCTGTGAGCGTAACGATCAGCTCCCCGGAGTCGTTTAGCGATACCTCCCGGATGCCGACGCCGTCTTTCCCGTCTTTGCCGTCTGTGCCGTTCTTGCCGTTTTCTCCGGCAGCACCCTGCAGCTCGGTAAGCGCCACAAGGTCGCGCCAATCGGTTTCATCGCTGTATTTCCACTGGATCGCCGTGCCGTTATTCCGCACCTCCGGCAGTATGGTGTTGCTCTTTGCCGTCTTGCTGCATCCGGTAGTAAATACTATGCAAAGAACGGTGCAAAGTGCAATGGTAATGCAACAGATTCGTTTCTTCATTTCTCGTTACCTCCGTTCAAGTATTGTGAGCGATATTTATCTGCAAACAGAGCTACCCCCTGCTTTAAGACCTCCATCTGGGTTTTCAGATAATACTCATCCTCAAACATGGCATAGTGCACACAGGCGCGGACAAAGATAAAGATCAGCGGAGTGATCACCGTGTACGGAATACTTATCTTCGGCTCTAGCCGCTTGGCATACTCGGTATAGCGCTCGTTCACGCCCTCAAAGAATTTCTTGCCGTATTCGATATATTTCGGATGGGTATAGATCTGATACATCAGACGATATTTCTTGCCGTGTTTTTTTGCCGTCCAATACGGGACCTCTTTCACAAACCGGACAACATCCTTCGGGTCGGTGGGTGCCATCTCCATAAAATCGTCCTCGACCTTTTCCATGCAGTATGCCGTCGATTCGATGATCAGCTCATCCACACTGCTGAAATAGGAGTACAGATTTCCCGTTGTGCAGCCGCAAGCTGCCGCCAAAGCCTTGATGCCCGTGCCGGTCAGACCGTTTTCCGCATAGCATTCAAAACACTTCTCCATTATTTCCCGCTTGCGCGCGTTGTGCTGTTCCTCTGTCGCTCTCATATATGCCACTTCCTTCTTTGCTAACTGACTGATTAGTTATTTATAGTATAGCATAGAATTGTGTCGAATTCAAGAACCTACGCAAAATAATACAAAAAAAGCGGGACATTTTTTGTTTTTTCCCGGATCAATAAATTCCGGCAGTTCCGGAACCGGGCTCGTCAATCGAATATATCTGCGATTTTGAACCCGGACTTGTCTTTCCTGCCGGGCAAGGGTCTGCCGTGCTGTCTTCCTTGTCAAGCTCAGTGCAGCTTGCGCAGCGGTCAAACCGGAGCGCTGTTCCGCCTTTTTATAGCCAAAAGCCTCATCTTATACGCTAAGCGTGATTACTCGGAAGCGCCTTTGCGCGTTGACAGCTGCTGTCTACCGGCACAATAACCGCTTCGTCATCGCTTGCCGCCGCAGGGCGACAGGCTGTTTCATCATGTCTGAACGCTCGCAGGCGTGTTCTCGGCGACGTCCGTAAATCAACTCAAACCTATCGGCTGTTTTTTCTTACAATAACCGGCGAAACAAACCCGATTCTCCTCAGAATAGCAGTAAAAGAGTACATAGAATTCTATAACGAAAAGCGACCGCATTCCGTACTCCGTTATCGAACACCTAATAGGTTCGAAGAGGATTACATTGGAAAGCAAGTCGCTTTGCAGGATATTTAATTATACGGGAATGATTCGTTTGAAAATTATTTTGAAGATTCATCTCGTATTTTAGACAGTTTTTGAGAAAGTGTACGATTAATAAAATAGGGAGGGAACTATATAATTATAAGTTCTATAAAAGAAAATCAACCCTTTATCGAACACAAATGGTTCAGATATGAGGGTTGATTATTCTGGCTCCCCCTGCTGGGCTCGAACCAGCGACATCATGATTAACAGTCATGCGCTCTCGCAAACGGGACGGCACACACCGAAGTTTCGGCGAGTGGCTGTAAAGAAGCTTTTAATTTGTTCTTTTTATTTCCTCTACTTTTTGCTTTATATGCAAGTATTCTTCCATATCAGATAATATAAAATCGTCATATTTCATATTTGAAGCATGAGCAAAACCAGAAACAAAAGCCTCTCCAAAAACCTTGGCATATGTATTTATATATGGTCTCACATCATCATACAAACAATTTTCCAAATCAATAACTGAAATGTTTTCTTTATTGTTAGACAAAACATATTCAACATCCAAAAGAACAAATCCGTCTATCTTACTTCCTGAATAATACTTCCTGTATAATTGTTTGTCTTCACTATTCAAATGTTTGAATACATCTGATAAATTAACCTCCTGACGCTTAATATTAAAAGTTGTTCCAAAAACCCGGCCGATTAAATACATTGTTAACTCATTTGTATACTCATCAACAATAACGCCATCTATATATTCTTCAATAATGTATTCCGCTGTATTATCCAAAGTTTGATTGTATTCATATATATGCGGAACTCGAATTAATGGTTCTAGTATTTTGTTGTTTACAAATTCCTTTTTCAAGTTCTTTTTTATCTTAACAAAATAGTTCATTTCTCCTTTCACCTCAAAATATTGGTTTTCATTTTGAAAATCAAATTTTGGGGGTATTCTAATAATATCTAACTCTTTTTCTGTTGCAAAATGCCGATTTATTATTTCCTCAATTGTTTTCATTGTCGTTATATCCTTGTAACCTCTATAAATTTAATGTATCAATTAGCAATTCAACATTTTGGTCTATTGAATTGTTGAGATGCATTTCAAAAAACTCAATGTTTCTGAAACCGTCTTTTTTGAATAAAACTTCATCATTTTCGGAGAAGTTTTTAAATATATAATTTTTTTGAACCAACTTGATGCCTTTTTCTGTTGAAATTCTTCTTATACTACTTTTTTGTGTGTTAGTTTTAGGAAACACAATATAATCTATATTTGTTTCGGTTGCAGAATATTGTTCTTTGATAATGCTTAACTCTTTCTTTTTGTTCCTCATAAACAACACCTTTCTTTAAGAATATATAAACAAACAAAAAAATAGCACAAAACTCTCCCTAAAGGAGCCTTGTGCTACTTTCTTCAAAATCAACATATGACCGATTCATATGACAGGAATTTGTATAGTCTTGCCCAGAATCAGCTAGCTATCGAGAAAGAGTGGCTCCCTTTTCCAATATGTCTGTGGTTTTAGGTAGTCGCTATGCATGTGCTTTATACGGTTGAAAATAGTATATCACAAAAAAATGATTTAGTCAATAATTGTCATTTTCCTTGCACATACTATCTATAAGAATAATGCTTGTTTACCGAATTCTTTTCGCAGAGTTATTTCCTCTGTTACAAAGAGTGTACATTAATTTTTAGTAGTTGTCAAGACAAAATCAACAAATTTCATAGCCGATTTACATAAATTTTCAATTCTCTACGCATTTTTGAAGCGTATTTGCATTGAAAACAGCTTGAAAAACACATTTTAAGCCGTCAGATTGTTCGTCATAAATCCATATTTATTTGTTAGAATATAAAAACAACGAAAGGAAAAGCCGAGTATGCCGAGAAAAGGCGAAAACATTTATAAGAGAAAAGACGGTAGATGGGAAGGCAGGTATATTAAATCCAAATCTCACACAGGAACCTCCTTGTATGGGTATTGTTATGGGGAAAGCTACAAAGAAGTAAAAGAATTACTTACCTTGAAAAAAGGCCGCTGTACAGTAGAAACCCACAAATCAGCAGACGTGTTTGCGTTCTCAAAGTATTGCAACGAGTGGTTGTATCTGAGAAGAAGCAAGGTGGAAGAATCGACCTATGTGAAGTACCTCTCTATCATGGAAAAGCATATTATCCCCGGGCTCGGAGAATGGATCATTACCGAGCTAACGTCGGTTGTTATAGAAGATTTCAGTCAATCATTATTATCGGAGAAAGAACTATCCCCTAAGACCGTAAAAGACGTACTTGTAGTGCTGCGCTCTGTTATTGCGTATGTAAAATCTGAGCATCAAAAAAACCGACTTTGTGACCACTAAGACGCGGTTTAAAGTCGGCTATGTTTATGACATGTAATTTGATTATAGATGTAAAACACAGAAGAAAAATGTGTTTGAACCCGAATGATGTAAATAAGAAAGATTTTTATACACATGAAATCTTCGACTGTTTTTTCATATTAACAGTAGTTCGGTGGAATCTCATCCACCGAGTGGCTGTAAAAGGTGATTTTCACACCCTAAACCTTACTTTTGGGCAGAAAAAAGCCCCAAAACTTAATGTTTTAGGGCTTAATTTGGCTCCCCCTGCTG
>ENA-ORRN01002712-ORRN01002712.1-human-gut-metagenome-genome-assembly--contig:-NODE-2712-length-10925-cov-1.948482_pt1 | contig 10925 bp, 7 predicted proteins | sample MGYA00242174_ERZ509132 | MGnify/ENA primary metagenome ERZ509132 (study PRJEB26280, sample SAMEA2338671) | human gut metagenome | biome: human gut; feature: human-associated habitat; material: faeces...
CCCCCCTGCCTGTCTTAAAAATTCCGCTTCGTCGCCGAACATCTCGCAAACAAACGGTCCTTCGCCGACCGCGCTCGAATATGCCTTTACTATTCCGATAACGCTGTCCAATTTAAGCGACGGGCAACCGCTACCTATCGGCGCGTATGCCGAAATTACGTTTGACGACGACGTGTACGGCGTAATGCCGAAATCTATGTCTTTCAATGCGCCGAGCTGCGCTTCAAACATTATGTTTTTCTTTTCTTTTTGCGCTTGCTTTAAAAATGCGTTCGTGTCCCGAACGTAAGGCACAAATTCCTTTCCGTACGTTTTTAAGTAGTCAATCATCTCGTCAACGTTTATCTCAACGCCGTAACTCTTGAAAAGAAGATTTTTCCATTCTACAAGGTCGCGTACTTTTTGCTCTAACGTCGTGCTGTAAATAAGGTCGCCCATGTGAACGGCTTTTTTCATATACTTGTCCGAATAGACAGGTCCTATTCCGCGGCGTGTCGAACCGAACTTTTTGCCTTGAAGCCTATCTTCTTCGAGACAGTCTTGCATAACGTCGTAAGGCATACATATAACGGCTCTATCCGATATTATAAGATTGCGCGGCGTTACGTTTATACCGCCCTCTCTGAGTCTTGCGACTTCGCCCGACAAGTGCTTAAGGTCAATGACCATACCGCTGCCCATAACGCACGTTACGTCGTCGCGGAGTATGCCCGACGGGAGCAAATTCAAAATAAACTTGCCCTTTTCGTTGGTAATAACATCTGCACTGCAAGAAACTGTGCTGTCAACTGCCTCCGGATCTGATATCACATAACTGTAATCACTCACAGCAAGCTCTGCACCCGTATCTGCGTCAAATACCTTGATAGACTTCAGATCCATGTCAACAGCGGAATTGCCATTTATGCTTACCGTTTTTGTCTGAATGTTACCCTGAGCGTCCTTTGTCTTAACTACAGCCGTGCCTCCGCACTTGATAACATCGTTGAGAGTTATCATTCCGTTTGTTGAGCATTTAAGCTTTTTAGGGTTAACATCAATGGTATAAGTTATCTCACAGCCGGTGGACTTCGGAGAAGAAGTTTTCTTCAAGTTCTTTTCCTTAACTGTCTGCGTCTGGCTTCTCTCCGGATATTTTCCAGCTTTATCCTGAACTGTGTTTTTGAAAGCTGCAGTACCATTCTTGTAAACACCATTCTTAACATCATCGACCTTTACAAGTGTACTGTAGTAAGCTGTCCAAGCGTCCTGCTGATTCCATGCAGTCTTGAAAGTTACTGTATTGGCTGTCTTATCATAGAAATATTCAAACTGATTTGTTTGTGCAAAATCATACTTATCAGAACTATTTCCAAATGAATACTTGAGATAATCCTTGTTCTCGTAGAATATCATTCCCGCCGGAAGCGTGTCCACGATCTCGACATTATCGTTACGCTTATAAGTGCCGTCCTTGTTGATATCAAGCCGCCAATCAAACCTGTAATACTCAACACCATTTACAGTAACAACAGGCAGGCTGCTAAGATCATGCACTGTGTCGCCTGCTACACTGCTTGCAGCGTCATACTTTTCATAAGGCGCTTTGGAGCTGTCGCCTATAGTAAACTTAGTCTTATCTGCACTAGGCTCGAATATTTCACCTTTATAAGTAGCCTTGTTATTTACATTTATAATAGTACCTTCGTCAAGACCTGTTACATCTACGGTACTGCTATACTGTATCTGCACAAGGTTTATATTGTCAAATTCTTCACTATCATTGAACTTTATCTCAAACGAAGTGTTGTCGTCATTAGGTACTACAGTGTAATTTGAACTGTCAAGCGGTTCATAGCTTCCTGTTCCATTTCTCTGAACATACATGATAATGGAATCAGTGTCAAGAACGCTCTTTATTGACTTGCCATCATTTGACGTAGCGTTCATTATATCGCTTATAGTCTTGCCCCTAAAGGAACCGTTTGTCTGCTTGACCTCTACCTGCCACTTATATGTAACACTGCTTCCGTCCTGAGAAATGTCAAGAACTGTTTTTGACTTCTCGTTTACAGGCTTATAATAAACTGTCTTGTCAGAATGGAATCCGTCAATACCTGCAGTATTTTTCACTGCATAATTTCCATTGCTGTCAGGGTCGCCAAGATCATAGTCGGCAACCTTTGTTTCATAGGAAATAACTACCTCGTTATTGTCACCTATTCTGTCAGGCAAAACAAGCTCACCGTCACTTGCAACTGTTGCATCAAAGGTATCATTTCCAACCTTTATGCTGACAATCTGTCCTGCTTTAAGCATATTATCAGTTATTGTCTTGCCTTTAAGGGTAGAATTTTTGTCATTACATTTAACAGTTACTTCCCATTTGAGTATACCTAACGTGTTATTATCTATCCAACCACTTTTTGATATCTGATACCTATTATAAACAGTTTCACTTGATGTGATATCAGACCATGGTTGGCTTTTATCAGGTCTTTGCATTTTAACTGTATTTGTAGTTTCCGCCTTGTCAGGATCGATAGCTGTCACATACTCGATAGTAATTTTTGACGCTGTTGTTTTATCGTCAAACGTAAGCGTGTTTCCATTAAGTGTGTACTTTACATCTGAACCATCATCAGCTTTAAGTGCAAAGCTTCCTTGCTTTGCATCAGGGAATGCTTCATCATAAAGGTGATAGCCCTTGAGGTCTGCACCGCTAGGGTTGCTTACAACAATTTCCCATGTGACTCCGTTATTGTCGTAGTCAACATTCTTGCCTGTTTTTGAGATCTTATCCTTCTTTGACTCAGAATAAATAGTTTTATCTGCTTTTACTCCATTTCCGTCTTTATCATATGTGGTGGATTTGTTTTCCACCTTACCTGACATAACGAAATTCGGGTCGCTTGTAGGATATGGGGTCGTGTAGCTTATGGTAACATTTTCTTCGCTGAATCCATCGCTGAAAACAAACTTTCCGCTTGACGCGTCATAGCTTCCTGCACCCTCAGGTGAAACAGTGAAGCTTCCGTCAACAGCATCCTTAAAAAGCTCGTCCTCGATCCTGTCAAGAGGCTTCTTTGCAGGATTGTCAACTGTGATAGTCCACCTAACTCCGTCAGCAGTTTCGCTTGCGTCCTTTATGGCAGACATAGTGAGCGGAGTAAAACCGTCTATTTCAACCGTCTGACCGCCTATCTCAACAGTGGTCTTATCACCTGTATCTGTATCCTTACGCTTTACATTACCCTCAAAGCTTGCCTTACCGCTTATAGCGTCCTTCTCATTTTTCTGTTGATATCGCTCGTCAAACTCAATAAAAAGATACTTCTTTCCATCTATCTCGTCGACTCTGTACTTACCTGAAATTTGATTACCTTCAAGGAAGTTAGTATCCTCGACATTGCCCCAGTTTCCGCCTGACGGTATACCGCCCTCGGGCAGGCTAACATTATCGTCGATAGGGAAATAAATATACCTATTGGTCATTTCGCCCTTGTCAAAATTAAATTCCACATTGAATTCGATCTTTTTAGATTGGTCTTTTCCTGAACCGACCGCATCATAGGATTTTATAGTGACGCTATTCGCATCCTTATAAGAATAGCTTCCGCCGTTATAGGAAACATCTCCACCTGCCACGGAAGTACCCTCAGTGGCACTTATTGCAGGCATAACAAGACTTGCCAGCACTGACACTGTCATAACTACAGACAGCACCACACCGAACAAGCGGCTGCGTTTTTTCCTTTCATTTTCTTTTAGATATTGCCGAACTTTACCGTTAAAATTCTGCAAAACGGATCACTCCCTCCGAATATACACTATTTATAATAAACGCTAGTCCACTGTGCCTATCCTTTTAAAAGGATATATCCTCAGTGAGACCTTTCCAAGCACTGCTTCCTCAGCAATACAGCCTATCCTCTTTGTACGGCTGTCAACAGACGTAGATCTGTGGTCGCCCATAACGAATATTCTCTCGTCAGGCACCTGATAAGGCAACTCAATATCACATTCTCCCAGAGCTTTGCCGTCAACATACGGCTCATTCAAGGTTTTTCCGTTGACGATAACAGTACCGTCCTCCTTGATATCCACCACATCTCCTGCTGTAGCGATAACACGTTTCAACAGTATCTTATTATTGTAATAGAACGCAACTATATCGCCCTTCTGAAAGCTTCCACGCTTTCTGCACACCACCAGCTCGTCGTCATGCAAAGTCGGCGTCATACTTGTACCCGTTACTCTCAAAACAGGCAAAAATAACATTGATATGATCACCGCTGCCGCTGCCACAACAAGAAGCGACGCCACGGTGCTGCGGAGTATCCTCAGATATTCCCGCCTTTCATGATGCTTTTTTACAACCCGCTCAAGTGTCTGGACATCAGGAAGCTCAGGTTTTTTTAACACCTCGTTCTTGCTATCTGCCGCCATGATCTTCCTCCGCTACCGGCTGCTCAACAACCAGCTTGTGACCTGTCAGTGCAGCTACCTGCCGCTCCAGCCTGTCAAGTCGGTCAGTGATACTTTTTTTATCTTCGAGCTTTTGAAGAAGCTTTTCATTCTCTGCGTTAAGCTTATCATATTCTTTTCGCAGATAAAGCATTAACTCAAGCAGCTCATTTTTTGACAATTTTTCAAGCGCCTTATCCTTCAAAAGCCTCACCTCCGACGCAGTATGCCTATATATTTACAAGTATTATATCACTTGATTTTCCATTTGTCAATCCCACAATATATCATATTTGTATTTTATTACATATAAATATACTGATAGTTTACACAATATTGATTTATCATTTTCACAGTGCCGGCAGATGATAAAACGGCATATTTATTAGCCTTGAACATGAAACAATACTAAACCTGCGTTTTTACGCTAATTGCAACTTTCCCCCAAAAAATCTTTCCTATTTTGATTATAGCAACCTGCATAGTCAATATTTTAACATTGTATACTAATACTGTATTTATTAATATTTTGTAAACTTTGATAAATAAATTTCTATCATTAGCCAAATATTAATTCAGCCCCAGATTGGTCCTTATTTAACGACAACTGTTCACTGCAAAGTAAATAAACTTTACACATCTATATTGACAAGCTCCTGAACTTTACACGTTCGATAAAGCAAGAAAAAATCGGCAAATTTCATGTATTCACCGATCTATCATCAATTTTGCTTTCTCACAACAGCATATTCATCATCAAGCCTGTAATAAGGACAGCTATATTCGCTGTCGCTCATTGATCTGTATGCTTCGTCCTCGTCAAGATCGACCATGCAGCAGTAACATTCACAATCCTCATCAAAAACGTAATTCACACAGCTTTCGCAACGGCTGACTATTTTCTTCGCCTTTGTCATAACAGCCTCCTATTTAAGCACCTTTTTAAGTATACTATTTATAAATACAAGTGCGTCCTTCATTTTTTTCATATCACTATCTGAGACACTGGAAAATTTACCAAGTATATCATCAAGTATCTCGTTTTTCATCTTTTCCATAAAGCGCATAGCTTCGTCAGTGAGCCTGATGTTGATAACTCTGCGATTATCGGGGTTTTGCATTCTGATAACAAAGCCCTTGTCAACAAGCTGTGCCACAGCCCTTGTTGCCTGCTCATTAGAAGTGTTTATCTTGCTTGCAAGCTGTGACATTGTGAGCGTTCCCTCAATACATAGTGACAGCATTATTATCTGCTGAGTTCTTGTTATATCATACTTTTTCTTATCAAACGTATCAAATACCAATTTTCTGCTGAGAGGGTATATCTCATACATTGACATGATACATTCACGACGTACATTGTCTACCATTTTTACTTCCTCCACATAAAGCTAATTACAACGTATTTTCGTTGATTTTTCCACACACAGTAATTATATCATATGTTTCTCATTTGTCAATAGCAGAATTATATCAATATTTGATTTTGTTAAGTGATTCTTTTAGGGGCTTTGTTGGTGAAGATAGATTATATGCGCATGGCAAGTTTTAGAATTTTACATATTAACAAAAAGTTCAGTTAAAATTTCTGTAAATTATAGCTGCCAGCTTAACACAAGACGGTAAGAATGTGGTATAATAGTTAATGAAGTAAAAATAGATTATGGAGGTTTAAAGTATATGTTGTGTACTGAGTGTAAAAAAGAGCAAGAAAAACGTATTCCTAACGAGGAAAAAGAAAATGCACAGCCCACCGAGAAAGTGTGCAGCGACGTACATACAACACTGAAATCAAAGCGTTCAGCCGCTTTGATACTTTTGACTGGTGCTACGCTTATGCTTATAATGGTGTTCATTCTTTTTTGGCTTATCATGTTGCCGAATCTGCCACAAGACAACAGCGTCCTTGCGAATAACTGTGCAAATATATGCCAGACCGCTAAGGAATATATCGGGATCTGATCTTCAAGATGACCTGCTCCTGCCTTCGGGCGGGAGTTTTTTTGTTTTATGGCGATTTTACAAGCTTTTTACGGCACCTGCATTGACATCATATTCGTTTGGCGCTATAATAATACAGTATGATATAAGATGCCTTTCTTACGATAGGAGTTAGGAGAAATAAGAATATGAATAACAAGGTCTACGATAACAGAGAGTTATCATGGCTTAAATTTAACGAGAGAGTTCTTGAAGAAGCTCAGGACAGCGCTACACCGCTTCTTGAAAGATTGCTTTTTCAGTCTATATTTGCAAGCAATCTTGACGAGTTTTTTAGGGTGCGTGTGGGCTCGCTTTATGATTCCTCGCTTGTGGACGACGATCATAAAGACAACAAGTCTAAAATGCGTCCATCTGAACAGCTTTCAGCAATATTTGAGCGTGTTCATGAGCTTATACCAATAAAAGATAAGACATACAAAGCTATCTGCGAGGAACTGGAGCTTAAAAATATAGTACATAAAAACATAAAGGCTCTCACTGAACAGGATAAGAAATTTCTTGAAGCTTATTATGCCTATGAGGTCAAGCCGTTTCTTAACGCCTTTATTATCGATAAAAGACACCCTTTCCCGTTTCTTGCAAATCAAAGTATTTATGCGGTCGCAAAACTCGCTTCAAAATCTGCCGTCACAGTGGGTATAGTTAGCTGTAACGAGAAATTCCAGCGTGTGATCTTTCTTCCTGATGACGAGGGGTGCATAAGCTATATCCTTGTAGAGGAGCTTATTCTCCATTATGCTGACAAGGCATTTGAGGGCTATAAAATAGAAGAAAAGGCTCTTATGAGAGTGACACGAAACGCCGATATCGACGTTGACGAGGGCTTTGACTCGGAACTTGATTTCAGACAAAATATGTCTGAGCTTATCAACAAGCGTAAACGCCTTTGTCCTGTGAGATTGCAGCTTTCAAAGCAAATATCCGACACTGTGCTGAACGAACTGCTTTCAAGGTTGGAGCTTTCCGAAAAGCAAGTCTTTGTGGAGAAAACTCCCCTTGATATGTCCTATGTGTTCGCTGTGTTTGACAAGGCGGCAGACAGAAAAGAGCTTTTCTTCCCGAAGCAGGAGCCTCAGCCCTCTGCGATGATAGACCCGTCAAGGTCAATGATAGAGCAGATAGACGAAAAGGATCTTTTTCTGCACTATCCTTATGAGTCCATAAAGCCTTTTATCAGGCTGCTTGACGAGGCGGCAAAGGATGATAGCGTTACGTCTGTCAAAATGACTTTGTATCGTGTGGCGAAGAACTCCAAGGTCATAAAGGCGTTGTGCAACGCCGCAGAAAATGGCAAGGACGTGCTTGTGCTTGTGGAGCTGAGGGCACGTTTTGATGAGGAAAACAATATAGGCTGGTCAAAGCTTCTCGAGGAGTCAGGCTGTCATGTAATGTATGGTCCGCAGGGACTTAAAGTCCATTCAAAGCTTTGTCTTATTACAAGAAAAGTTGGCGACAGCGTAAAGTACACTGTTCAGGTGGGTACAGGAAACTACAACGAAAAGACCGCAGGGCTTTACACAGACCTTTGCCTTATGACATCAAACAATGACATTGCTCAGGACGCTTGCGAGGTGTTCAGAACGCTGTCAATGGGCGAGCTTGTGGAAAGCTCAAAGGCACTTATGGTCGCTCCCCACTGTCTGCAAAATAAGGTAGTGGAGCTTATGGATAATGAGATAAGCATTGCAAGAGCAGGCGGTGAGGGATATGTTGCCGCAAAGCTCAATTCTCTTACTGATAAGGTGCTTATGGACAAGATAATAGAATGTTCTCAGGCAGGCGTGAAGGTAGAGCTTGTTATAAGAGGTATATCCTGCCTTGTGGCAGGCGTGGAGGGCGTTACTGACAATGTTCAGATACGCTCAATAGTTGGCAGATATCTTGAACACGCAAGGATATATATTTTCGGCACAGGTGTTCGCAAAAAGGTATACATATCCAGCGCAGACTATATGACAAGAAACACCACAAGGCGAGTTGAGGTCGCCGCACCTATCCTCAGTGAAGAAGTAAAAAAACGTGTCCTCGATATTTTCGACACCCAGATGCAGGACAACGTAAAAGCAAGGATAATGCAGCCTGACGGAAAATATGTCCGTGCAGAGCGTGGAGATATCGCCATTGACGCACAAAGCAGATTTTACGCTGAAGCATACGCCAATGCACCAAAGCCTGCTCCTGTAAATGATTCAAAGGCTGTCGAGCCTGAAAAGGAGAAAAAGGGCTTTTTAGGCTGGCTCAAAAGGCTTTTCAGAAGAAAAAAGAAATGATATACAATGCGGTCATATTCTATATGGCTGCATTTTTTTGTACAAAAAAAGGGACAGACTTTCGCCTGTCCCTTAAATTTTTATTCATTACTTCTTATCTGCAAAAGCGTTGTTGATAGCTGAAACAAGACCCTTGATAGAAGATACGATGATATCTGAGTGTCTGCCGACGCCCCAATACATCTTATCACCGCAGGAAATTCCAACATACGAAACAGCCTCAGATGTTGACTTTCTTTCAAGAGCGTGTTCTGTGTATGTTTCCACGGTAAAATCAAAGTTCAAAGCCTGCTTGATAGCATTTGCCACAGCGTCAAGACGTCCGTTGCCCTCTGCTGTATGATCGTCTGTTACACCGTTTACTGAAGCTGTGATAGCGGCGCAGATAGTGCCGTTCTGCTTCTGAACATAGTGTGCTTCAGGAATGTCAACAGGTGCGCACTTGTTGAGGTACTCGTCCTTGAATATCTTGTAGACCTCATCAGGCATAAGCTCCTTGTGCTTGTGGTCTGAAACAGCCTTTACCTTGTAGCCAAAGTCCTCTCTCATCTTCTTTGGAAGATCGTAGCCGAACTGATTTTGGAGGATAAAGCCTATTCCTCCCTTGCCTGATTGCGAGTTTATTCTGATAACGTCACCGTCATACTCTCTGCCAACGTCATGCGGATCGATAGGAAGATAAGGAACTGTCCACTTGTCACAGCTCTTTTCTTTTCTCCAGTTCATGCCCTTTGCGATAGCGTCCTGATGCGAGCCTGAGAATGCAGCGAATACAAGTGCGCCTGAATATGGGCTTCTGTCATAAACCTTCATTCTTGTAACTCTCTCATAAAGCTCTACCAGTGCAGGCATATCTGAGAAGTCCAGCTTAGGGTCAACTCCGTGAGTGTACATATTAAGTGCGATAGTAACGATATCGGCATTGCCTGTTCTCTCACCATTGCCGAAACAAGTACCCTCTATTCTGTCAGCACCTGCAAGCAGACCCATTTCGCAGTCTGCCACTGCACAGCCTCTGTCATTATGTGGGTGAAGTGAAACTATAACGTTCTCTCTGTTGTGAAGAGTGTCGCACATATACTCTACCTGCTGAGCATAAACATGAGGCATTGACATTTCAACTGTTACAGGCAGGTTGATGATGACCTTGTTGTCCGGGTCGGGCTTCCAAATGTCCAAAACGCGGTTGCAGATTTCGAGCGCAAATTCGGGTTCCGTGCCCGTAAAGCTCTCGGGGGAATATTCAAAAAGAATCTTTCCCTTCGCCTTCTTCCGGTACCCGTCGCAGAGTTTCGCCCCGAATTCCGCGATGCCGATGATTTCCTCTTTGGATTTCTTGAAGACCTGCTCCCGCTGCGCGACGGAAGTCGAGTTGTAGAGGTGTACCACCGCGCTCTTGCAGCCTTCCACCGCCTCGAAGGTCTTTTTGATGATGTGTTCCCGGCTCTGCGTGAGCACCTGAATGGTCACGTCCTCGGGAATCAAGTTCTGCTCGATGAGCGCGCGGCAGAAGGCATATTCGGTCTCGGAGGCGGCGGGAAATCCGACCTCGATCTCCTTGAACCCGACCTTGCACAGGAAGGCGAAGAACTCGAGCTTTTCCTCGAGGGACATGGGCACGATGAGGGACTGGTTGCCGTCCCGCAAGTCCACGCTGCACCAAACGGGCGCGCGTTCGATGTGGTCCTTCTTGACCCACTTCATCTCGGATACGGGGGGCATGAAGTAGCCGATCTTGTACTTTTCTACGTTTTTCATCTTAAAACTCCTTCTGCTTTGATTTTGGGCGCGAGGGGTAAAAAAAAGGTCCCCGTCTCCTATAGAGACGGGAAACCCGCGGTACCACTCTGATTCATGCGAAATCGCATGCGCTCTCTCGGATACGGGCATATTCCGCCTGCATATCCTCCCTGTCTGATAACGGTCAGGCTCCGACGCCGCCTACTGGGAGAAAAACTCCGTTGGGGACGTTGCTCAATCGGTGAGTTCGAATCTTTCCCGCAGCCGGCTCGCACCTTCCGCCGGCTCTCTGCATGTCGGAAAACATTTTACTATTCCAAAATCACAGCATTTATTAGATATTGCCATTATATTAAACGAAGAGGGGAAAATTGTCAAGTGTTTTTTGAAAATTCTTTTGCAATCCTTTGCAAACGCCGCCAAAACATGCTAAAATGAAAAAACGGAGAAAACATGCAAGACATA
>ENA-ORRN01002716-ORRN01002716.1-human-gut-metagenome-genome-assembly--contig:-NODE-2716-length-10915-cov-11.088582_pt1 | contig 10915 bp, 16 predicted proteins | sample MGYA00242174_ERZ509132 | MGnify/ENA primary metagenome ERZ509132 (study PRJEB26280, sample SAMEA2338671) | human gut metagenome | biome: human gut; feature: human-associated habitat; material: faeces...
ACAACTGATGGAGGTGCTGCAGGATGGCTAAGCCCAGCGCGTTCCTGCGGCAGATGCAGGCCAACCAGGAGCGCAACATGCGCCTGCAAAGGCTGTTTACGATTCAGCAGTGCGAGGATATGGCAATCATCACGCTGGGCCAGGATTTTGGGTTCGGTCCCAAGCGAGCCGCCGAGTTCCGGGCCAAGTGCCGGGAGACCTTCGCGGCCTACGCGGAGCTGTGTATTGAGAACGCAAAGGGTGATCAGCAGATGGATTATACCAAGGGTTGCATTGATCGGGAGCTTTCCCGCATCCTGGGCGACGCCGCCCAGCCCTGGGAGGAGCGGTACCCAAAGGAGGTGTTTGGGTAATGGCTGACGGATATGTGTATACATCGATATTGCAGCTTTCTGATTGCACCAAACCGGAGTTGATCCAGATATGCAAGAGCTTATCTGCCAGCTGTGATCGAGACGGTTTTCACCTTGCACAGGCGCTTATAGATGTCGCGCAGCAGAGAGCGTCCAGGGCAATGGATCGTGCTACAGACGCAACGGGGCGGGTGCTGGAGGCGCTACGGCGCTACGATGAACTCATTGCACCATATGAAGGCATGCGGTGGACCGATGTTCCGGCTGATATTCGGTGCCGAGCTATGGCTTTGCTGACAGAGGCACAATCTGCTGAGGTTGAGAGAAGGAAGCGGTCTGTGGGCATGCCGCGAAAGCCTGAAAGGGGGCGGGGTAATGGCGCACATTGAAGTACTATTCCCGTGCCCTGTGTGCCGCGTGTTGTTTGACACCGCGGCGGAGTGCCGGAGCCATGTGGACAAGCGCCACATTCGGCCTGAGCGGTGGGCGGTGCCGGACCGGGGGGAGCACGCCGATATGATTTCTTGCCGCGCTCCAGGCTACAACGAGGCCCGGGCTTTGCTGGAGGTGTCCCGTCAGGAGCTTGGAAATGAATCACGGAAGGAGGCTGAATTGCTAATATGGCCGAATGCATCGAACGAAAAGCGGCCTTAGATGCCGTGCATAAGTGGTGCGACCCGTGCGGGGCTGCTGTGGAGGCCGTGTTGTCAGTCCCTGCCGCCGACGCTGCCCCGGTGGTGCATGGGCGGTGGGTGTTGCATTATACGGCAATCGGGGCACCATACACAGAATGTTCGCGGTGTTGCACGGATATTGCTGCGCCGATGGTTGGGGGAGGCCTCTTGAAACTTGACATGCGGGAGATGCCGTACTGCCCCATCTGTGGAGCGCAGATGGACGGAGGTGAAGCAACATGACGCTGACTGAAATGTTTAACATCTGCGACGCCTGTGTATACGCTCAGTGCTTCTGCGGGAATGACCCCGAAGGCTGCGTAACGAAGATGGGAGGGGGCAAGAATGCGGCTGATTAACGTAGATGAGACCTACGGGATAATTGCGAGTGACAACACGGACTGGACTTGCACATTCAGTGGTGGGGTAATAACCGTGGCCGACGAAGCTGGATTTATTCATGCCGAGTTCCTTGCCGATGATATTCCCGCCGTTGATGCCGTCCCAGTGGTGCGATGTCGGGAGTGTATGTACAGCTGGGAGGATTTGAGCGGCTTGTGTTGCTCATACGGCCCGTGCGCTGAATGCCTTGTGCCACCGGACTTCTGGTGCGCTTACGGCAAGCGGAAGGAGCCCACATGAGTGGCCGGCGGTATTGTGTGCGGCAGCGTGCCGGCCCTCTGGTCAAAGAGTGCCGGGCGCTGCGGCCCCGCCTGAGCCGGGATGACAGCCCATATGAGCGGGCGGAGAAGAACAAGATCCTCCGCCCGCCTCGGGATTCCTCGGTCCGCCGCGGGCCGGTGGACCGGCTGGAGCTGTATCTTGCCCTGTTTGGGTATGACGGCTGGAGCTACGACCTGACCTTCGACGATGTTTATCTCCCGGACACTTTTCGCGGGGTACGGAAGCTCTGGGAGCGGATGCTGTACCGGATGCGCAAGCGCCATCCGGAGCCCATCGACTATGTGTACCGCATCGAGGGCCTGCACGGCGACCATCGCTACCACATACACCTTACCGTGCGGTACAGCGATTTCCCGCCTATCGTCATGGAGGATCTGTGGCCGTATGGCTACGTCAGCGGCGCCCCGCTCCTGTGCCTGGGGCGTGACCCGTATGACACATACCGGCGCACCGCCAAGTATTACTGCAAGGAGCGCACGGACGGGATCAAGATACCGGTGGGCGTGCAGCCGTGGGTAGCGTCCCGGTCTCTGCGGGCGCAGCTGCCGCCGCCGGAACGTTTTGTCGCGGACTCCTGCGAGATCGACATCCCGCAGGATTGCCGCGTATATGGCCGCAACCAGGTGGACAACGCCTTCGGGCATTACGCTTACGGGTGGTGGATCGAGGAGGATCCATTGCATCCTACCAAGCCTCAAAAACGGCGCTAAATAGATATGGTACTTGAAGTATAGTTGTTTGGTTGACAAAACAACGGAAACGGAGGGAAAAAGCCTTGCAAAAAAATGCAGCCAGTGGTAAACTGGTCGTAGTGGACGGATGGGTGACATGCCCCGTCTGCCGGCGCAACCGTCGGCTCCTGCATGTGTACCCCGATACCCACGCCGACTGCCTCCCGGTGTTCTGCCGGGACTGCAAGTCTGAGATCATCCTGCATATCGATCGAGGCCAGAGCGTTGAGCGCCGGAGCCCATGACAGATACCCCTGCGAGGGTAGTCATGGTCTCCGGCGTTTTTGTTTTGCCAGGAGGTGATAGCCCTGAGCCAAAAACCCCTGAGGCCGTGTCGACATCCGGGATGCAGCATCCTGGTGCCAGACGGCTACTGCCCCGCTCACAAGCCCCGGCCCAAGGCACAGCGCAGCGCCGACAGCGCCGCTTGGCACCGGCTGTATCTGCGCCCAGAGTGGGCGGACGATCTCCGGCCCCACCAGCTCCTGCGGGAGCCGTATTGCCGGGAGTGCGCCAAGCATGGCCTGCGCACCCGGGCCACGGACGTGGACCATATTCGCCCCCACAAGGGCGACTGGGACCTGTTCACGGACCGGAACAACCTGCAATCCCTGTGCCACTCGTGCCACAGCCGCAAGACGATGGCCGAACGGCGCCGAAAGTGACACCCAAAATCTGCGCGAAGTTGTGCCCGAATCGGGCACGCTTGGGCGCACACGCATAGCGGGCCCATGCGCCGCGATTCCTTGCACCCCTCCCCCCGGGGCTTTGAAGTTTTGGGGGAGGGCCAAGAGACCGTGGAGTGAAGGGCCACGAGAGAATTTGTCCCCACGGAGGTGACGGCAAGGTGAAAAATAAATCCGCCGTGCGCGTGTCGGCTGCGGCCATGCGCATGGTTCCCGTTGCGGACCTGATCCCGTATGCGAATAACGCCAAGATTCACGGCCCGGCCCAGATCGCCAAGCTCCGGGCCAGCCTGCGGGAGTTCGGCTTTGTCTCCCCGGTGCTGATCGATGACAGCAACAACATCCTGGCAGGTCATGGTCGGGTGCTTGCGGCTCAGGCCGAGGGCATGACCGAGGTGCCCTGCGTGCTGGTGACGGACCTGTCCGAGGCTCAGCGCAAGGCGTACATCCTGGCCGATAACCGGCTGGCCGAAGATGCGGCCTGGGATGAGTCCCTGCTACGGATGGAGCTTGATACCCTGGCTGGCATGGACTTCAACGTCTCCCTTACCGGCTTCGATATCGGCGGCCCCATCCACGTGAACGCCCACGACCGGGCAGCTCCCGGGCAGTCCCAGGCGAGCGGTGAAGGCGGTCCGCCGCAGGCGCTTGACCTGGACTCTGCATCCGGTGACGCTCCCGCCCCGGCGGCGACAGTACACCACTGCCCTAAGTGCGGGTTCGTGTTTGAGGTGCAGTCATGAGGATCTGCGCATATGTCCAAGAGGGCTACGCCAAGCCAGCATACAAAAACGAATCCATGGAGGCTCGAAAGTTTGCGGGGCTTCGCGTGATCATCGACTGCCTGGAACGTGCCGGGTATGTGGTGGAGTATGCCGGCCTGGCAACCGTGCACCGCTACGACGTCGTCCTGGTGTCTTTGACCGCCGACTGCGACTGGTGGAGCTACATCGCGGAGCGTGTGAAGTGGCAGCGGGGCGACTACAAGGTCATCATCGGTGGCGCTGGCTTACTGCACATCGCGCCGTTCCTGCCGTTTGGCGATTATTTCATTTTCGGGCGTGGTGAGAACCTCATCGTACCGCTGGTGCGGGGGCTGGATCGTGATGGCGGCTATGAGCATGAGAGCATTGCGGCGAGCAGTAGCTTTTCCACAGATAATATCTACCGGATTGCCCAGACTTCCGCTCCGTACCCCCATCCGGTGCAACTTGGCAACGGCCAGGTGTTCCGTGAGGGAGCGATCGGATGTAACCACAAATGCCGCTTCTGCGGCTATACCTGGCACCGTGAGTTTAGCTCGCCAAACACGTGCTACGCGATGGACGATTCTCTGTTCAGGGGAATCTCCGACAGGGAGCGTGCTCTCCTGGATATGATGCATTCGGACAATGCGATTGATTTTGTCCACCTGCGCACAACCGCCATCGATGGCATGAGTGAACGGCTGCGGCTGATGGTTGGGAAACCCATCACCCGAGAGGTCTTATCCAGATTTCTGTCCGCTATGCTGGGATCTCCGGCGAAGCCCCACCAGATCAAACTCTATAACCTGGTCGGGCTTCCCACGGAGACTGAGTCCGACTGGCAGGAGTTCGTCGACACGCTTGCGCAGGCCGATGCAGAGTCCGCACCGGGCGAAAAGCAGTGGAGCGTAGTCTTGCACTCTACCCCATTCCGGGCTATGCCCGCAACGCCTATGGCCTGTGCGCCAATGAGCTATCGAAATTATCGCGAGGAGATTGGCCGGGCGCTGGGTCCTGCCCTGCGAGGGAACCTAATCTATCAGGGGCGGAGCCTGTGGGCCGTTGAAAGTATGGGTACGGACTCGCTCCCCACCGTGTTCCTGTCGGCCATCGCCCATAGGGGGAGTGAGGCAGACACGGAAAGCATTGTCCGCTTGGCCAGGACAAAGGCGTTCTGGCGCGCTTCGTCGGCGGTCCGGCTGGCAACGCTGGAAAAGTATTTTGACGCGGCGCGGCTGTTCGGTGCCTTTACGTTGGAAACCCTGCCCAGCCGATACCTGCGAAGCTATGCGACTGTGGAAAAAATGTGGCCAAAGGGAGGTGCAGACGATGCCCGGACCGAGACAGCCGACTGATATCGTCGTGGCCAATGGCCGCAAGCATCTGAGCCGGGCGGAGGAGGAAGCCCGGCGCAACCGAGAGGTGAAGGCCCCGCCCGCGCAGAAGGCGAAGCCGCCCAAGTGGCTGCCGGAGACCATGCGCAAGGACTTCCGGGCCATCGGCAAGAGCCTCATCGCGCTGGGCGTATACAGCGACCTGGATGCAGATACCCTGGGGCGCTACCTGGTGGCCCATACCCAGTACCTCACCGCAACCGGCTACGCCAATGCTGCCCTTCGTGCCGGTAACCTGCCCCAGGCAGACGCGTGGGGCCGCATCCAGGAGCGCTACTTCAAGCAGGCGCGGAATTGCGCCAATGATCTGGGCCTTACCGTAAGCGCCCGGTGCCGCCTGGTGATGCCCCCCGCGCCTGATGCCGACGAGGACTCCGACGAATTCACCCGGCGGCTTCAGGCGCGGCAGGCGGCGGCCGTGACGGAGGTAGTGTAACATGTTCGACCGCGAGGCGGGACAGTTCGTCTGCGATTTCGTGGAGCGGCTGCCCACGACGGATACCGGCAGGCCCTTCCAGCTGTACCAGTGGCAGCGGGACGCCATCATGGATTTCTACTCCACCATGGTGCCCGAATCGGGCACTGGCGAACCAGAGCAGCTGGTGCGGCAGTACTGGTATCTGTACCTGGAGATCAGCAAGAAAAACGGCAAGAGTGAGCTGGCGGCGGCCCTGGGGCTGTATCACCTGATCGGCGATGGCGAGCTGAACGCCGAGGTGTACATCTGCGCCGCCGACCGCGATAACGCCGGTATCGTATTCAACGCCGCCGTATTCATGCTTTCCTCCGCTCCCTGGACGGCGAAAATGATCGCCCGGGGGGAGCTGAAGATCATCGACTCCCAGAAGCGCATTGTGTACCGGCGGCGGGTCCGCACCGGCAACGGCGGGTACAAGTGGGTGAAGATCGGAGAGATGCGGGTGCTGTCCAGCGAGGCATACAGCAAGCATGGCTATAAGCCCAGCTGTGTGATCTTCGATGAGCTCCATGCCCAGCCCAACCGGGACCTGTGGGACGTTATGACGGCGGGCTCCGGCTCCGGCCGGCGGCAACCGGTCTGGATTGTCCTGACCACGGCCGGTGACGACCCGGACCGCACCTCCATCGGCTGGGAAATCCACGAGAAGGCCGTGGCCGTCCGGGACGCCCGGCAGCTGCGCCGGATCCAGGCGGAGGGCGGAGACCCGCGCACCGTGCTGAGTCTGCGGCATGTGGAGGATGCCGACATGGCAGAGGCCCAGGCCGCGCTGCTGGAACGGGACCTGCCCAACTGGCTGCCTATCCTCTATGGCCTCACGGCCATGTTCGGCGACGACCCGGACGACCTGGAGAAGATCGACATCTGGGACGAAAATCTGTGGTATTTGTGCAACCCCTCTCTGGGTAAGCATCTGCGGCTACGGAACATCCGGATGGAAGCCAAGGACGCGCACCAGAGCGAGGCGGCGGAAAAGCTGTTCCGCTGGCTGCGCCTGAACCAATGGATATCCGTTAAGGCGGTGGGCTGGATCAGCCTGAGCCTGTACGACAAGACACAATGGGGTCCGTCCAAGAAGGCGGACCGTGCCGAGTGGCTGGAGAAGCTCCAAGGGCTTACCTGCTACGGCGGCGTTGACCTGTCCACCTCGAAGGACCTGACGGCCTTCGTCCTGCTGTTTCCTCCGCAGCTGGGTCTCGATTGTGCCGTGCTGTGGCCGTTTCTCTGGCGGCCCCGCGGCACAGTCGAGGAGGCGGAGCGCCGCGACCATGTCCCGTACCGGGATTGGGAGCGCGCCGGCTTCCTGACCCTCTGCGAGGGCGATATTATCGACTACTCCATGGTAGAGGAGCGGATCCGCTGGGCAAAGGAGACATTCGACCTCCGGCTGGTGGGGTTTGACCCGTACCTGTCCCGTACCATCACCCAGCGGCTGTCTCCCATCGTGGACATCATCGAGGTCCCCCAGGACCTCAAGAACATGTCCCCGGCCATGAAGGAGACCGAGGACATGATGACCCGGCACCAGCTGCTCCATGTCCACAACACCTGCTTCCGCTGGAACTTCGGCAACGTCCGGAACTATGTGGACGGAAACGGCAACTGCAAACCCGTAAAAAACCGTTCTGTCGGGCGCATAGATGCCGCCGTGGCCAGCATTATCGTCATGGCGGTGTGGATGATCGCCCGGAGCCAGAAGCCGGACCTGGCCGCAGCTGTGGCCGCGCCGGGATTTTCGCTGTAGGAGGTGCGTATGAAACGCGTATGGAACGCCCTGCGCCGGATTCTGCCGGAGCTGCTGCTGATCCTGGCGGGCCTGCTGATCGCAGGCGGCGTATGGATGATCTATCCCCCGGCGGGATCCATCACAGCCGGCGTGCTGCTGGCTGCCGGTGTGGTCCTGGCCGTGCTGGGCGAAAGGAGTGACGATACATGAGCATGATCAAGGGCCTGCGGGCCGCCACCGCCCGGTCTCCCACCCGGAAGGCCGTCACGGTGCAGACAATGGCGGCGGCCGGGCTGACCGTCTCCGGCGTCAGCGCCCCGGGCGAGGAGTCCCGACTCCTCAGCGCCGTGGACCGCTGCATTGAGATACTGTCGGACAGCGTGGCCAAGCTGCCGTCCTATGTGATTCAGCGCAGCACCCGGGAGCGGGTGCCGCACCAGATCCTGTACCTGCTGAATGACCGGCCCAATGAGGCCATGACGCCCTTTGTGCGCAAAAAGGTCCTGGAGACCAGCCGCCTGGAGGGCGGCAATGCCTACGACTGGATCGTCCGGGACCCCAAAACCGGCCTCCCCCGGGAACTGATCCCGGTGCCCTGGCAGCTGGTGCAGCCCTGGCGGGACATGGGCGGGCGCGTCTGGTACGACGTTACCCATCCCGTCACCGGCGAGGCCATGCGGCTGCCGCAGGAGGACGTGTGCCACTACAAAAATGCCACCCGGAACGGCCTCAAGGGCATCAGTACCCTGGCCCGGGCCGGAGAGGTGATCTCCACCGCTCGGGCAGCCCAGCAGTATGACCTGGCCTATTACGCCAACGGCGGCCAGCCCAGCGGCGTCCTCCAGACGGATTCCGATCTGGGCGGCTACGCCAAGGGCCCGGATGGCAAAACGCTGTTCCGGGCCGACGGCTCCCCGGTGTCGTTGAAAGACCAGCTGCGCAGCCAGTGGGAGCGGGTCCACATGGGGCCCAGCAACGCCCACCGGGTGGCCATCCTGGATCTGGGCCTGGACTACAAGCCCCTGGCGGCCAGCAATCGGGACGCGCAATTCGTCGAGAATAAGCAGCTGTCCATTGTGGACATCTCCCGCTACTTTGGGGTGCCCCTGTATAAGCTCAACGAGGGCAAGCAGGCATATGGGTCCAACGAGCAAAACGCCATCGAGTATGTGACCGGCACCCTGCATCCCATCATCACTCAGTACGAGGAGGAGCAGTCCTACAAGCTGCTGACGGCCACAGACCTGGGCAAGTACGAGATCCGGATCAACATGATGGCCGAGCTCAAGGGTGACACAGCCTCCCGGGCCGCCTGGTACCGGGCCATGTCCGAGCTGAGTGTGTTTTGCCCGGACGACATCTGCGCCTTGGAGGATATCCCCAACGTGCCCGGCGGGCACCTCCGGCGAGCCAGCCTGAACTACGTGCCTCTGGACCTGTGGGAGGAGCTCAGCCGGTTAAGAAATGGCGGCACGGCCGCTGGGAAGGAGGAATGACCTGTGGAAATGATCGTAAAATCCGCCCGCCTTGAAAAGCAGGCCGTGGACGCCCAGGATCTGGCTCTGATCAACGCCCAGACCCTGCGGGAGTTTTCCGCCGAGGAAGTGTATACCTTCCGGCTGCTGGCCTGCGACAACCGCGTGGACCGCGACAACGAGCGCTTCACGGACGCGACCCTGGAGCAGCTGGCCGCCCTGTATGTGGGCCGCCCGGTGCTGCGGGACCACAGCTGGAGCGCCGGCATGCAGACGGCCCGGTGCTATGCGGCCAGCGTGGAACCGGACGGCGACGCCAGGTGCCTGGTCTTGCGGTGCTACATGCCCCGCACGGCAGCCACCGCAGACACCATCACTGCCATCGATGCGGGGATCCTGCGGGAGTGCAGCGTAGGCTGTGCTGTGGCCCACGCCATCTGCTCCATCTGCGGCGCGGACCAGCGGACGACCTTGTGCGAGCACTCGCCCGGCCGGGAGTATGACGGCCAGACCTGTCACTTTGACCTGGACGGCGCTACCGACGCCTTTGAGGTGAGCCTTGTGGCCGTCCCGGCACAGCCTGCGGCGGGCGCCATCAAGTCCAAGCGCGGAGCCGCCCCAGACACCCCTGGCTGAAGATTGGACGGCTGCGGCCGCCCTGGAAATCGAGAAAAACAGATTCTGAGGAGGTAAATTATGAGACGCAAAATGAATGACCTGATGGCCAAGCGTGCCGGTATGCTGGCCGATGCCGAAGCGGCCTATAAGTCCGGCGACCATGACGCCTACACCGCCAAAATGACGGCCATTGGCAACATCAACAACGAGATCAACGAGGTAAAGGCCCTCATCGATGAGCAGGACCGCCAGTTCTTGGCCGAGGCTCCGGACGCCAAGGAGGAGGCCGAGAAGGCCGCCGAGCGCGGCGCCGCCCTGATGAAGGGTGGCGAGGTCAAGTTTTCTACCATTGAGGTCCGCAAGGCCATTACTCTGGCTACCGGCACCCTGGTGCAGCCCACCGGGGTGGGCATCGATATCCACGATATCGTAGGCGGCGCTGTCAGCTCCATCGTGGACCAGGTCCGCGTGGAGGATCTGAGCGGTATGGGCGCTTATCAGGAGCCCTATGTGATCTCCGAGCTGACCGCCAACGCGAACACGGTGGCCAGCAAGGCGGGCTCCGCCCGCACTGGCAGCACGGATCCCACCTTCGGCATCGCGGAGATCAAGCCCTACGAGATGACGGTCACCTCCTTTGTAGACCGGAACCTGGCCCGGTTGACTCCTGCCAATTACTACGCCAAGGTGTACAGCATGGCCATGAAGGCCATGCGCCGCAAGCTGGCGGGACTGATCGTCAACGGCGACGGCGAGACGACCCACGTCATGCACGGCATCAAGACTGCCACCAACAAGGCCGGCAGCGCCATCTATGCCACGGAGAACGTGTCCGCCGTGGACGTGAACCTGCTGGATACCCTGTACTTTGCCTATGGCACGGATGACGCACTGGAGCCCAATGCTCGGCTGCTGCTGACCAAGGCGGACCTGAAGGCCATTGGCAAGCTGCGCGGAACCAACGAGAAGCAGCGCCTGTTTGCCATTGAGCCGGACATGGGCAACCCCAACACCGGTGTCATTAGGGACGGCGGCGTGGTCATCCCCTATACCATCTGCTCCGACCTGACCAGCCTGGACGGCGCCACCGCCTCCAGTTCTGCTGCCATCCAGACCATGTGCTACGGCAGCCCCGCCAACTACCTGCTGGGCCTGTTCGGTGACTTCACGGTCCGCGTGGATGAGAGCTACAAGGCACAGGAGCGCCTGCTGACCATCCTGGGCGATGCCTTTGTAGGCGGCAACCTGGTGGCCGACAAGGGCTTTGTGGTGGCCACCGTGCCCAAGGCCGGCGGCTGATGGCGGCGCTGACCGACGAGCGCCGCGCGGAGCTGGCGGTGGATGTCCAGT
>ENA-ORRN01002717-ORRN01002717.1-human-gut-metagenome-genome-assembly--contig:-NODE-2717-length-10914-cov-7.086656_pt1 | contig 10914 bp, 8 predicted proteins | sample MGYA00242174_ERZ509132 | MGnify/ENA primary metagenome ERZ509132 (study PRJEB26280, sample SAMEA2338671) | human gut metagenome | biome: human gut; feature: human-associated habitat; material: faeces...
GCCGGAACGCTCACTCAGGACGATGTGTGGCCCGAGCAGGTGACGTGGCGCTGGCCGGTCTCCGGAGAGATCGAGCGCGGCTACAGCGTCGAGGCGCTCAGCTATGACGTCACTATGGCCGACTGGCGCACACATGACGGTGTGGATATCCTTGCGCAGCAGGGCGAGGTGGTCGTCGCCGCCGGAGACGGCGAGGTCGTGAGCGTGACGCAGGACGATCTTTACGGAACAACGGTGGTCATTGACCACGGCAGCGGCATAAAGACTCAATACTCAAACCTTGCCGACACGCCGACCGTCAGCCCCGGCGATAAGGTAAAAGGCGGCGATGTTATAGGCTCTGTCGGGAAAACGGCCATATGCGAGATAGGGCAGGGCAGCCACATGCACTTTGCCATGAGCCGCGACGGAGCCAGCGTAGACCCCACGACCTATATTCCGATATGAAAATTTGAAGAAAAACAAAAAAATATGTTGACAATCCGGGCTATGTCTAGTATAATTCCTATTGCTCGTTTGAGAAATGGCGGCATAGCTCAGTTGGCTAGAGCATGCGGTTCATACCCGCAGTGTCCCCGGTTCGAATCCAGGTGCCGCTACCAAAAAAGGCGCAGATACTTTTACCTGCGCCTTAATTTTGGCCCGTTGGTCAAGCGGTTAAGACACCGCCCTTTCACGGCGGTAACATGGGTTCGATTCCCGTACGGGTCACCAAAACGAAACAGCTCACCTTTAGGTGGGCTGTTTCGTTTTGCATAATCTATCGGGAATCGAAGGGAGCGGTAGTGAATGACATGCCGGGGGCATGTCAGAGCCGCGACCCGGCTCGCCCGCAGGCGAGGATTCCCGTACGGGTCACCAAAAAGGAACAGCTCACCATTAGGTGAATTGTTCCTTTTTGCATAATCTATCGGGAATCAATGGACTTTTTTTATACCTTCTTTGCAATGACGATGAATCGCCCGTTCTCCGTGTGATATGCGCAGGTAGAGAGGGTGAGCAGCTTATCTCCGGGGCTTATCCGAACTCCGGTGTCGTATAGCTTGTTTTTGTCAATAAACTTAGCATATTCGGCAAAGGACTTTTCGTCGCTGCCGGTGTATTCGTTGTACCTGAAGCCCTCCTCGCCATCGGACGGCAGTTCGGTCTGTATTGCGGCGACGACCTCGTAGGTCTGTTTTTCGTATATCGTGTCAAAGCTTATGTATTTGTGCTGCTTATAAAACTCATCGCTCTGGTAATCGACGATCACGCCGAACATTGAGCCGTCCTTCATGTGATGTCCGTAAACTATGATGTTATCCGACGTGAGCACATCACACCAGCCGTCAACGAACAGACAGCCGCGGTAAGAGGAGTTACCGTAAAAATCGGTGTGCAGATACTTCTCGTTATCGTGCCGGGAGAACATGACGACGTTGTCAAGCTCTGTTTCGTCGATCTTCAGCCAGCCTATGGTATCGGGATTTTCGGCATAAAGCCCGGCGTATTCATCGAGAACGTCGGGCACGGTGACTTCGGCGTCCTTGAGCTTGTCGATATCTTTGTTCGCCGCAGCGTCGCGCGCGTCGCCTATGAGGTAAAACGCAAGCAGCGTCAAGCAGACGAGAAATACAATGAGCGAAACTATCCTTATTACTTTTTGCAGACTTATTTTCATGCCTTGTCCCTGTATTCGAGCATGCCGTAATCAACAAGCTTGTCATAGTTCATGTAGTAAAGATAATATCCGCCCACATTGTGCTGAACGTCGTCGATCCTGACGCGGTAGCCGTCGTGGCGCACCATGAACGTGTCGAGAATGGAGTTGGGATTTGCCATGTACATTGCGTACTCGGGGTAGAAATAGCCGCAGAGCATGTGGTCTGCGCGCTTGTATATCGTTCGGAGAAAGTATTCAAGATCAAATCCGCTGTCGAGGTAATCGACGTGTATTCCGCGCTCGATCATGCGGTCATAGATCTCGAATGTGCTCATCAGGAGTTCGAAATAGGTGTGATACGTTGTGTCGCGGTTGTATATCGTGTCGAGGTTCTCCTGCGCGTTTCTGAGTGCAAAGGTGTAGTAGCGCTCGTCATCGACATACTTTGTTATCTCGTTCATCGAATAAGCCACCCAGTGATCCTTGTACTGAACATAGTCGGCAGAGATAAAATGCTCAACGGCGCTTTTTGCTGCGTCGAGCCACTTCTCGTCCGAGGTGAGGGAGTAGAGCCTGCACAGTGCAAAGGTCGCCTCGCCGTCGTAATAAACGGTGCGGAACTGCTCTTTTTTGATAAACTCGCCGTCCAAAACGTGATAGTATTCGCCGCTGTTCTGATCGAGCATGGTGAGTATGCCGTTGCCGAGCTTTATGGCAAGGTCCTTGTATTTGTCCGAGCCGAACGCATCCATGTACTCGGTCAGCGCAACGACGGCAACGCCGCAGCCGCCGAGCTTGATCTCGTCCGATTTCTCCTCGTACAGATACGATATCTCGCCGTTTCGCTCGACTATTGCGTTTTCAACCATGTAATCTATAGCTCTGTCGATAACGGGAACAAGCTCTTCGTTGCCGGTCATCCTGTATTGGCAAACAAGGCTCCAAAGCGTGCTCGCGTGGCGGACAATGTTGTAATTATCAATATTCTTATCGAATCTCGGATAGTAGCCGTAAACAAAGCTTCCGTCGTCCTTGACCTGGTCAATAAGGAAGCCAGAGGCGTTCTTGACAAGCTCGGCGGCGTACTCCTTGTCCACGGTGTCGACCTTGCGCCTGCCGTAATCGTCAATGTCGCTTATGAGATCGTAAACCTCGTCGTTTTCATCGCACATCCAGCCGACGCATTTGAAAACAACATAGCTGTCCGGCAGGGAGGAGAGGGGGCTGCGTCCGGCTTTTTTCAGGTATGTGTTCAGATAACTTTCGTCAACACACTCGTTTTCGTAGTCGAGTATCTTGGCGCCGTTAAGCTCGGCTTCCAAAATCGCCGTTTCAAAGCTTTTGTCAAACGCTATGCCGTATCTGAAAAACTCGGGCCTGTAGTGGTGCAGCTCGGTTGAAAACTCGACCGTATCGTATGTTTTTGCCTCGCTCATGAGGTCGGCTTTGAGCCAAATAGCATTGTAATTTTCGTTTTCAATGAAGCTTTTTGCCTGATTGTATGCGCTCAGCCATGCGGCTTTGCGGTCAACGCCCGTTCCGGTGAAAACCTTTGCGCGCTCCTCGCCGCTGCAAACGGAAAGAAACACAACGTTGTCCGGAAGCCCCTCTTCGATATCGCCCGATATCTCGTCGCTGCGCTTGTCCGAGAGCACCTGCTCGCGCAGAAGCTCGGCCTTCTTATCAAACGAAGCAAGCGCATCGTCCTTTTTGCCGGCGGAAACGAGATACAGGATCACCACCGCGGCGACTATGGCCAAAACAACTGCCGAACCGATGATAACGGCTTTTTTTGTCCGCGCTGCAAGCTGCTCGGCGGTAGGCTTTTTTGCGTGGTCAATGTGCTTTTTTCGTCTGCTGCGTCTGCTCATTATGCACCTCAAGCAAATAAAAATAGGAATGGTTTACAACCACTCCTATTTTATATGCACTTAAGCAATAAGTCAACTAATCGCCCACATATGATCAGTTATTTTCCTTCTTGCGATAAGTGGCAGTGAATGCTGCCAGGCTGACAACTGCAATAGCTGAGATCAGCACAATGTTCCGCTCGTCCCCCATTTTAGGATCGTGATGATCGTCATCGTCGTCCGAATCTGAATCCGCGTCAGCGTCAGCGTCCGCATCGGCGTCAGCATCCGCATCGGCGTCCGCATCCGCGTCGGCATCCGCATCATCGTCAGCATCTGCATCCGCGTCGGAATCGCCGCCGTGTACACCATCTATGTTCAGGTGAACGACGTGGCCTCCCAGATTGCTCATAAACATGTATGTAGCGTTGCCGGGAACATAGTCGGCAGCCGGACCGGACATGCCGCTGCTGGGATGCCATATGATGGCCTCTTCAACGGTGCTGCCGTAGATAAGATCCCAACCGTCAATGTCGGCTCCGTTGACTTCGATCTTGATTACGCAGTCGGCAGGAAGCCTGAGCAGAGTACCGCATCCCACCGGGTTAATCACATCTTTGAAAGTGAGATAAGCCTTGTCAAAGGTAGAGCGCCAGAAAACGGTGTTGGTAACAGGCAGATATGCCGTAACGGTCACGGTAGCGTTGGCAGGGAGCTTTTCATAGCCATGCAGGCAAAGCAGGAAGTTGATGAAGTTTGCGTCGGGATACTCGGTGTTTTTAAGACCGATCCCCTCGAATACCGACATGACGGACGTAGCAGATTCTGTCTCGACCGCAGCGGTGGCATCGACTCCATCAGCGCTTGCGTTGGTGCTCAGCACAAAAACAGCAAACAGAAAAACAGCAAGTACAAACAGTACGGTAAGCGCAGGCTTGCTGAACTTTTCTAATTTTACCATGCTATTCAGTTTTGTCCTCCTTTCCCCCAAAGATCCATACTAATACCTATACCGGCGAGCGTTATCCATGCGGCATCGATTATCTCTGCCTTTCGGCAGGGAAGCAGTCAGCCGTTGCTCACGGAAGCAGCCCGGCGGCTATTAATTAATATTATACCTAATGATACTATATTGTAACCGAGAATTCAAGACATATTATGGTAAAGATAGCTTTTTATAAGCAAAAAGCTATAAAAATTTGGTTAAAAATTTTGAAAGATATATACATTGGACAGATTTTGTATAGAGTTGCACAAGCGCCGGGTCTGTGTTAAAATCAATACGATATTGCAATTAATAATAAGGTAGGAGACACTATGGAAAAACTGCCCAAGCTGCCGAGAATGGCGGCTGTTCATGATCTGTCCGGAATGGGAAAATGCTCGCTTACAGTTGCTCTTCCTATAGTTTCCGCAACGGGAGTTGAGTGCTGCTGCATACCGACGGCTCTTTTATCCACCCATACCGGCGGCTTCACTGACTGGACGTTTACCGACCTGAGCGGGGATATAGTCCCGATCGCCGAGCATTGGCACAGCCTGGGACTAAGGTTCGATGCAATATATTCCGGCTATCTCGCCTCCGAGGCGCAGGGAAAGCTGCTCGAGCGCGCGATCGAGCTTCTGAAAAACGACGAGACGCTCGTCATTGTCGATCCTGCCATGGCCGATAACGGCAAATACTACGCGAACCTCGGTGACTGGATGGCGGAGTGCTTCCGTCGACTCATTAAAAAAGCAAATATAATAACGCCGAATATAACCGAGGCATGCTTACTGACCGGTATGGAATACAGACCCGGTACTCACAGCATGGCGTATGTCACTGAGCTTATCGACAGGCTCTCCGAGCTGGGGCCGGATTTTGTTGCCGTGACGGGTGTCAGCGCAGAGCCGGGGAAGGTCGGGATAGTTGCGCGCGATAACAAAAGCGGCCGGCTGTGTTCGGTCATGAACGAGGCTCTCGACGGCACCTTCCACGGCGCGGGAGATGTCTTTGCCTCGGCCTTTGCGGCACTTTTGACTCGCGGAGCGGCTCTTGAGGATGCGCTCAATGCTGCCGAGGAGTTTGTCACCGCCGCGATAGAGCGCACCGCAAAGCGAAATACGCCGCGTCATTACGGGCTCGATTTCGAGGGCGTCCTGCCAAAATATATAGAAATCTGCCGAGGTCTGTTCGAGTAGTCGGACAGTGCGTTGACCAAGCGTTCGGGAACTGAGAATTGGCAAAATAAATTTAGAAATACTTTTGACATAAACTTGACATTTCGGCTAAACCTAAAGTATAATCATGCGAAGGGGTATGGGAAACCATACTGGAAACTGGTAAGCAAAAATTTTAAATAAGCGGAAGGGGTTGCAAATGAAAGACCTAAAACATCTGATCTATTTTGAAAACCTGCTGCAGGACGCTCAGAATGAGCTTGTCACCAAGGCAGTGGAGGATGGGCAGATAGCACTCGGTTACAACTGCTATTACATACCCGAAGTCCTTCTCAATCTTGAAGGCTGCTTCTCTTCAAGACTTCGCGCTCCCAATTGCACGTCCAGCGATATCGCAAACTACTACATGACAAACCGTACCTGCCCCTATGCACGCTCCATTCTTGAGCGCGCCATCGAAGGCGGATACAACTACCTCAGCTGCCTGTTCGGCGCGGAAAGCTGCGCGACCATGGAGCGTATGGAAGAGCACTTCTTCCTCATCAATCCCGTTAAGCACGACGGATTCTTCGTTACCCAGATCGATCCTCCCATGAAGGGCGATCAGACCAACCTTGATTACTACAAAGCTCAGCTTAAGCTCAAAGTCGTTGACGAGATGAAGAACCGTCTTGGAGTTGATGTCTCCGATGAGGCTATGCGCAAGGCTATCGAGCAGCACAACGAGCTCAGCCGCATCATCACCGAGATCGGCAACTTCCGCAAGCTCGATAATCCGCCCATCACCGGCTATGAGTTCCATGTCATCCAGCTCGTAAGCCAGGTCTGCCCCCATAAGCTGATCCTGCCTTACCTCAAGGAGACTCTTGAAGAGATCAAGACCCGCGAGCCGGAAGAGAAGTTCCCGTTCCGCACCCGCGTTGCACTTGTCGGCTCCGAGGTCGATGATCCCGAGTTCACAAAGCTTATCGAAATGTGCGGTGCAATGGTCGTTGCCGACCGCTACTGCTTCGGCTCGTTCCCCAGCAGAGAGCAGATTGAGATCAAGGAAGGCGAGACCGCGTTCGACGCCATCTGCCGCCACTACCTGTACTGGAACCAGTGCGCACGCTTTATGGATGGCTTCAAGATCGACCAGCGTCACGCTATCGCGGCCCAGCTCGTTGAAGATTTCAAGGCTGACGGCATCATCTACGAAAACATGAAGTTCTGCGAGTTCTGGAGCTATGAGAAGGTTCTTGCAAACCACATCTTCACGAACGAAAAGCACATTCCTTGCTGCACCATCGAGAAGGAGTATTCCCTCGGCGCAGTCGGACAGCTTCGTACACGTTTCCAGGCGTTCATCGAATCCCTGGAGATCAAGTCCATTCAGGGAGGTAAGTAATGATGTTCGATAAAGTAATAGCAGCTGTTGATAAAAAGCTTGAACGCTTTGATCCCATATGGCAGGCCGAGAACGGCGTCGGCGGCCAGAGAGACCGTTACTACGACAAGACCGGCGTTGCAAAATGGCGTGAGTGGCGCGGCGTTAAGGACACCATGGTCGACTACGGCGCATGGCTGAAGAACCTCGCCTCCATGGCAATGATGGTCGCATCCGCTCCGATCCCCTGCCTCAAGGGCTTCTGGGAGTATCGCTGGATGGGCTCCTACCTCGGCACATTCATGTTCATTGACCGCCTGTTTGAAGGCTTCCGCGGCTACGAGCTGGTAACGGCGCACAAGTGCATGCACGCTATCGTCCGCAGCCTGACCAAGAAGATCGCATTCGTCCTGTCCAATGACCGTCGTCTCGGCGGCGGCAAGGATACCGACCGCATCGTTCCCATGGACGAGGTTCTGCCTCCGCTGTTCATGATGGGCTTCAAGGAGCTTGTTCCGTTCCCCCTCCAGACTCTGCCTGAGTTCATCATCTGCGACGTTGACCAGCACATCGAGCCTTATTACATCGACGTTGCCGAGTCCTTCGGCCTTCCTGCCGACGTCTGCTCACGCTGCGCGGCCGAGACCGGCGTTGCGCTCGATGACGCATTCCCCCTCATCGGTAAGGCGATGATCTCGACCAACATGCCCTGCAACGCATCCGAGGCTACCTCCATGTTCCAGCGCCGCCGCATAGGCATGCCGGACTTCCCCGTAACCTTGGCCATGATCCACAACGAGCCGGGCGCACATCCGTATTCCACCCAGATGCTCAAGGACGCCATCGCTTTCGTAGAAAAAGAGTACGGCGTCAAGTACGACTGGGATAATCTCTTTAAGTACGCAAAGCTCATGAACGAGCAAAACACCATCGAGCTTGAAAAGTGGGACTACTTCAAGACCCCGTATTCGGCTCTGTGCGGCATTGCCGAGACGCTTTATCGTCTGTATGCATGGGCATCCGTAAACGGTACCGATCCTTACTTCAACAAGGTTGACCGTCAGGTCATCAAGATCATGCGCAAGGCGTATGAAGAGAAGAAGGAGCCGTTCGGCGGCAAGACCCGTCACCGCGCATTCCTGTGGGGACCCTCCGCTGTTTACTACACCGATTTCCCGACCTGGATCCAGAACTGCTGGGGCATCAATATCGTCCTGAACATGGACTCCACCATGGGTCACAATATGATCAACACCGAAGATCCCGACGAGGCAATCAAGGATCTTGCTCTGTTCTCCGAGAAGGCAACCATGCGTCACCACGCCGTCGGCGGCTGGGACAATGTCAACGCCATCTGGGAGTGGGCAAAGAACTTCAACTGCGACATGGTCCTCATGAACGACAACATCGCCTGCAAGGGCATGCTCGGCGTTCACGCTCTCATGGAAGAGCAGGCAAGGGACCTCGGCTTCCACTTCATCTTCATCGAGCATGACCTTGAAGACTGCCGTACCGTTTCCCGTCAGGATATGCGTAACTGCATAAATGGCTACATGTCCGTCGTTCTGGGCGAGGAGCCTCTTGACCCCACGCTCATTGAGTTTGACGACAGCGCCGCATATTAATAGGAGGATAAGGTAATAATGAAAACTGTTGCAAAGATCGGCGGCAAGGTCGCCATGTTCGCTTTCCTCGCTTTTGTCGGAACCTTTACCCTGTATATGACCAATGGCGAAAACAAGCTCATCTACTATGTCATTCGCCCGTTGCTGAATAAGCATTACGACTCTCAGGTCCGCGACCGCAGAATCGTATGATCCGATATCCGCATAACACATAGCAAAAAGACTCCCTGTTACTGGGAGTCTTTTTTATGAACAAACTAATTGACAATTTTGTTGAAAGTGTATAGCGTTGTGCATTTTTCGCTCAAAAAAACCTGAATTTTTCATATAAATAGCAGCATATTCTCTTGCAAATCAGAGGCATTTGTGTTAAACTGTTATCAAAATGCGTAAGGTATGTCAAAGCGCAATTGAAGGGGGGACGTATTATTGGAAAATAAAGCAAAGATCATCGCGGTCGCCGGTAAAGGCGGTGTCGGCAAGACGTCGATTTCGGCGTCGATCGTAAGGCTTCTGGTGGAAAATTTCCCGGATAAGAAGATCCTCGCGATAGATGCAGACCCTGCTGTCGGCCTGTCGGTCGCTCTGGGCGTTGATGTCAAGCTCACGCTTGACGATATCCGCATGAGCATCGTTGACAGCGTCGAAAACGGCGAAACGAGAGAGGCGCTTGAGCTTTTGAGCGAAGCGAGATTCAAGATCTTTGACGCACTGGTCGAAATGCCCGGCTTTGCATTTCTCGGCATCGGCAGACCTGAAAGCTCCGGCTGCTACTGCAAGGTCAATTCCTACCTGAAGGAAGTCATCGGCATTTTGGCGAACAGCTTCGACTATGTCGTCATCGACGGAGAGGCCGGCATTGAGCAGATCCAGCGCCGCGTTATGGATAAGGTAACGCATCTGCTGCTTGTTACCGACCAGAGCAAGAAAGGCTGTCAGGTCGTATCGACGATCAAAAACGTTGCCGACGAGCTGATCGTTTACGATAAGATCGGCGCTATAGTAAACCGTATGACAAATCCCGAGCTTGCAGAGCTCATCACTGTGCCCGGTGTTGACATCGTGGCGCGTATCCCTGCGGACAATGCTTTTGCCGCAAACGACATAAAGGGTCAGAGCGTGCTTCGCCTGCCCGAAGATTCTCTTATGCTCAACGGAGTAAAGGAAGCACTCCAAAAAATAGAAATTCTTTGAAGAAGAGGTGTAACATTTGAAAGATCTTAAGCATCTGATCTACTTCGAAAGTCTTCTTGAGAATGCCGACAACGAGCTGGTAAAGCAGGCTCAGGCTGAGGGCGATATCTGCCTTGGCTACACTTGCTATCACGTTCCCGAAGCACTTCTCAACATAGGCAACTGTTTCTCCGTGCGTCTGCGCGCACCGAAGACAGGTTCTATCGACATCGCAACCTACTACATGTCCAACTACACCTGCGAGTACGCACGCGCACTCGTAGAACGTGCTATCGAGGGCGGCTATCAGTTCCTCGACGCACTGATCGGTGTGGACGCCTGCTCCATGATGAACCGCGCAATGGAGCATTTTGAGGTTCTGAAGGTCAACACGAAGGAGAAGTTCTTTGTAACTCACATGGACATTCCCTTCAAGGTAGTTGACTATACCCTCGACGCATACGAAATCCAGATGCAGAAGCATGTTCTGGATAACCTGCACGAGAAGTTCGGCATCGATACCTCCGATAAGGCTATCCGCAAGGCAGTCAAGGAGCACAACGAAGTGTGCAAGATCCTCACCGAGATCGGCGATATGCGTAAGGCTGAAAACCCCGTTATCACCGGCTATGAGTATCATGTACTGAACCTCGTTTCCTTCACCTGCCCGAAGAGACTCATTCTCCCGTACCTGAAGGAGACTCTCAAGGAACTCAAGACCCGTAAGCCCGATCCTAAGCCCTGGTTCCGCGCCAGAGTCGCGATCGTCGGAAGCGAGATCGACGATCCCAACCTCACCAAGCTTATCGAAGGCTGCGGCGCATTTGTATGCTCCGACCGTCACTGCTACGGCTCGACTCCGGGCCGCGAGGTCATTGAGCTCAATGATGAAGAGCCCGCCCTCAGACAGCTTTGCCGCCATGTAATGGAGTACTCCGAGTGCGCACGTTACATATCCGATGAGAAGGTCCTGCAGCGTCGTGAGACCGCAGACCGCCTCGCAAGAGAGTATCACGCAGAAGGCATCATCTATGAGCAGATGAAGTACTGCGACTACTGGGGCTTTGAGCGCGCTCTTGCATCCCACATCATGCA
>ENA-ORRN01002719-ORRN01002719.1-human-gut-metagenome-genome-assembly--contig:-NODE-2719-length-10913-cov-2.548075_pt1 | contig 10913 bp, 8 predicted proteins | sample MGYA00242174_ERZ509132 | MGnify/ENA primary metagenome ERZ509132 (study PRJEB26280, sample SAMEA2338671) | human gut metagenome | biome: human gut; feature: human-associated habitat; material: faeces...
CTATAGCAGTACTCGGGGTATTAGAAGCCGTTATACTTGTCGACTCGAACGTTACATCTTTATTCCTATTATTCACTTTTAGCTCTATAGACTTTGTTTCATCATTTTTGTTACGGATTTTAATTGTCCCGGTAGCATTTTGATTCAAAGTTTGCTGAGAGAAAGTTAAATCCATTGTATTATTATCACCACCCGGAGCAACAGTTACCCAACTAGGTTTATCTACATCATTAACCACGCAACCTCCAATAGAGAAGATCGTCAATTTCACAGTGGAACCGTCATTAAACAAATGCATTGTTTTTGAACCTTCATCATAGGAAGAAAGAGAACTTCCACCTGTTATTTCTTTTGTCTTTATTACAGGCAAGCTACTTATCTTTGCAGTAATCAATTCTTTCTTAGTTTTATCTCCCTGGTTGATAATATAAATAGTTTTACCTGTTGAAGGATATGGACTCGGAATGTTTGCTGATGAGGCATTAAGTGTCAATGTATATTCCGATTGAGATAAATCCTGCTTTGTTCTAGGAGTTATGGTCAACCAATCTTCCCAGACGTTACCATTTTCATTCAAAGAGAATTCACTTCCTCCCGATGCAAAAACCTTGAAACCCATAGAGGGAGGTGTATCTTCTTTTGATTGATATAATGTCATTATATTGTCTATATAGCTACATCCATCTGATGAACTTATCTTTGTTACTACCGGATTTGATATGGGTTCCACAATAATTACCGTTTCTTTGGCTGAAATCTTATCGGTAAAACGGATGAAGGCTACAGGGAATTTTGTACCTATATATTCATTTTTCTTGCTTACAGTATATATTGTTGGCGCAGCTTCCGCTTTCGTTGGCATATAGTCAGCCTCCGGATTGATGGTTAGCCATTGATGATCGACATCTCCATTTTCATAGTATAACGTAGTAAAGTAACCGGACGTTGAGTTTCCTTCTATCGTAAACTGAACATCATTGGTAATTGCCATTGTTACCGTACGGGTATCTGTATCATACGTCCCATTTGCATCTGTGATATTTACAACCATACCATTCTCATCCGCTTCCCCACCCGGCTCATAATCGTCGATATTACCTTCGTCCGTCCAGTCTTCCACATTGATCGTGAAGTCAAGATGATATTCGTCGGCTTTAGTAATATTGACCGTGTAGCGGTGATTCTGGGATACTTCTATATAGTTGCCATCTCCTTCGGGTTTGAAAGGCACTTTATAGGTGACAGGGACATTTTCGGTCTGGTTAGTGGCATAAGTCCCCGATAAGATCAGGTAACCACCATCTCCCATTGGACTGGGCCAGGTATAGAAAGCGCCGAGGCAGTTACCTGCATTTGCTTTCTCTCCATCGAACGGGCGGGCAGGATAGGTGATCAGATCGCCGGCAGCGGCTGTCGGCAAAGTACCCGTAACTTTTAAAGGAAAGAAACTTACTCCCCGACGGCCATTCGCCATGCTGACCGATTGGATCGTGAACTTAGAGGTGGCAGCATCATTCACGATATCGAAACGAGCCACCGAACGGGTCAGGCGGAAACCCAGTTGCAAACGTGCCGAGACTGAGAAATCGGTCAGGTCGAGCGGCGTAGCATAGGCCCCGGTCATGGGCAGCGGGGTTTTTAGTATGTCGGTTGCCGATGCGGGGTCGAGTTGGATACTTTTGAAGAGCAGGAAATCGGACTCGGTCGGAGTTCCTTCCGTGACAGTGTTACCCGGTTGTCCCGGATTCGATTGCACGAGCGGAATAAAGCCATTAAACACGGTATCAGTGGCCGGATCGATCAGCTTACTTTGGTTGGCGATGCAGTAGATTTTGACAAACAGGCCTTTTTTCAGGGATAAAAGGGCATTCGTCTGTTTGCCGTCGCTACCGACTTCCGTCAGATCGAGAGGCGTCACATCATTGCCCGACGGCATCTCCGCACTGCTTTCGCGATAGCTGAAACGTTCCTGATAGGTGTAGGTTCCATTCTCGGTCGTACTGCCGAAGACGTAGATGTCGAGCGACGAGATTTTGTTCTCATCGGCTGTGGCGATCGCATCACCGGCCTTGGTCTTTACGACCGACAATTTGTTTTTAAGCGTTAGCATCACTTCACGGCGGGCCTCGCTTCCGGAGGGGTCCGGGGCAGACGTCCGGTGCTGTTCCTCCGTCTCGCTGGTGCAGGACGCCACAGAGAGAAGCAGGGTAAACAGGCTGATTCCATATAACTTATTAAATAGTCTCATCTTTATTTTCATTTGTTGATTGACAATCATTCTTTTTCTCGTTCAATGCGGCCAGCAGGAATTTGCCGGGCTTGAACTTCACACTGACACGCGCCTCGATGCGGCAGGTCTCACCCGTTCGGGGATTACGTCCTGTCCGCTCGGTCTGGCTCCAGGCAAAAAAAGTACCGAAACCTTGCAGCGTGAGCCGTTCACCGGACTGCAATGCGTCCGTGAGAACGCCCTCCCAGGCGTTCACAATCTCAACGGATTGGGATTGGGTCAGGGAGAGGCGTTCGGATAGGGATACTACTAAATCGCGCTTATTCATCAGATGGATGGGGAGGCTTCTTTTAGTTTCACATTCACTGTTGTTTTCGCACCTGTTGCCGTAGAGGTAAACGTCAGCGTAGTCGTGTACGTCGCATTATCCTTTGCCGTCGGCAACGTTATCGTATAGACACCTTCGGCTTCCGCAGAGCTGGCGGGAGATACCTGAATCCAGTTGTCCGCCGAAACAGTACAGCTTCCGGTCTCGGGCGATTCGCCCGGTATGGCAACGGCAGTCGCTTTCAGCTGGATGGCCTGCCCGTCTTCATTCAGGAGCGTCACCGTCCGGGTGGCCGCATTGTAGGTATTGTCGTTACTTTCTTCTTCCACCAGGCTGATCTCCGGACCGGTCTGGTCTTTTGGTACAACGATAATATCCAACGTCTTGCCGCTGGCTACATTCGTAAGCTGGATGGTTACCGGGCGGAAATTGCTCATGCTACCGATACCGTCCGCCGTCTTATACGTAAATGTGGTAAGCATGGAGGCTTTCGTCGTGTTCGTCCTCTCACCATCTACGACCAGCCATTCGTCACCACCGGCATAATCCAGTTTTTCGGTGATGCCCTCCACCTTCACATTGTTCGATGCGATGGTAAAGGCCAGTGTTTTCGCAGCTTCGGTAGTCATCATCACCCTGCCGTCTGCGAGCAGTTTCACTTCCGGGCTATTACCTGCATCGGCCAGGGCCAACGCATCTTTGGAAAAGTCGTTATCCGGCTTGTAATTGTCGACTGTGCCCTCGTCCGCCCAGTCAGCCACATTCAGCGTGAAGTCCAGATGGTATTCGTCGGCATCGGTGATCTTGACCATGTAACGGTGGTTATGCGCCACTTCGATATAGTTACCCGTCTCGTTGCCTGCGGGTTTGAAGGGGACCCTGTAGGTGACCGGGATATTGTCGGTTTTGTTGGCGGCATAAGTACCGCTCAGGATCAGGTAACCGCCGTCGCCCACCGGACTCGGATAGGAATAGAAAACACCTGTTCCTTTGGGACTCGCGGTTGTCTGGTCGGCTACATAGTCGCGGACCGGATAGATGATCAGGTCACCGTCGGCAGCCGGCTCGGTTCCCAGGACCTTCACCGGGAAATAGGTGGCGCCGGTACGTCCGTTGCCCATACTCACCGATTCGATGGTGAACTTCGATTTCGACGCATCGTTCTCCACATCGAAACGGGCGACCATACGGGTCAGCTTGAAGCCCAGTTGCGTACGGGCGGAGACGGAGAAATCGGTCAGGTCGAGCGGCGTGGTGTAGGCGCCGGTCATAGGCAGCGGGGTTTTCAGGATATCGGTCGGCTCGTCGGCTTTCAGGACTGCGGTATGGAGCGCCTTGAAGGCTGTCTCGGTAGGCACACCGGGAGTGACAACGTTATCCGGCTGGCCGGGTTTCGTCTGTACCAATGGCTGGAAGCCGGCGAACTCTGCACCGGCAGCGTCGATCAGTTTGGTGCTGTTGGCAATACAGTAGACTTTGACGAAGAGACCTTTCTGCATTTTCAGCAGGGCGGTCGAGTTGTCGGCTCCCGTATTCAGGGTGAAGCTGGTGGCGTATTCGCCGTCGACAATCTGGCGGGCGTCTTCACGGTAATAAAACTGTTGCAGGAAGGTGTAGTCGCCTCCCTCCGTCTTGGAACCGAAAACGTAGACGTCGAGACTGTAGATATGGTTTTCCTCCACCGTGGCGATCACATCGCCGGCTTTCGTTCCGACAGGGCTGACTTTCAGCTTGTTTTTAAGGGATAACAGGACTTCACGGGTGTTGTTTACCGATGCCGTGCCTTCGTCGGGAGGCGTCGGGGGTTCCAGTGTGTTTTCACTGGTGCAGGCGACCAGCAGGAGGCTGGCGGCGATGCTGGATAGTTTATATTTTATGTTCATGATTCTTTTTTTGTTATTTACAGTTTATTGTTTCTTCAACGTAATCGTTTTATCACCTCCGCCGGTAATCGCATTCGTTACAGTGATTGTTATATCATTTGTAGCATCTGCATTTACAGCCGTTGCTGCAGAAATCGTAATTTCTGCCGTACCATCTTCCGCTATAACAGAAGGAGGATTCGCAATGCCGGCCCAAGCACTGCTGACATCCGAGACAGCAATAACGGAACCTTTATAACCTTTGATTTTTACTTTGATTGTTCCGTATGAATCTTTAAAGGTTGTCCCATTTACATTAATATCATCACCCACTATCGTTCCTGCACTGGCTGTATCCAACGTTTTCTCAAATGTTATCGCCGGATCCAACCAGGTTATAGTCAGTGTTGCCGTACGGGTTTCATCACTGCTGTTTTTAGCGGTGATAACCGTTGTGGCTCCGGCTGTAAACTGGGTGGCATCCGTTACTTTGACCTCGTAATTATCGTCAGATTCTTTAGTCATACTCAGACCGGTGACACTGGCAAAGGCGGCTGCTTCATCACAGGTCATTTTTACATACACCTTACTGCCGTTAGCTTTATACATGTCGACTGTTGCTGTGCTTGCGTCAGGGAATGAGACCGTTCCGTTGAAGTCGCTGGCTGTTCCTGCTGTGGCGGCTTCCAGTTTGGGTTTGCTGGCGGCCTTGTTCAGCGTGACGGTCAGGTTGGCTGCTCCCGCCAGGGCATTGGTAAAGAGGATGTCGAAGTCATCGAAGTTGGCTGGAGTGCCGCCTTTGGCTGCAACCGTATATTCGGCATAACGGTTACCGTCGGTATCCGCCCAGGTATGGCTTTCGGTGATTGTCAGCCACGGACACTCCAGGCTTCCCGCTGTAAGGCCTTGCGGGGCATTTACCTTGAAGGTGAAGTTTCCGGCGGCCAGAACGTCCAGGTCGACCTTGATCGTATTGCCGGTCACATCAGCGGCATTGTTCGTATCGGTTCCTTCTTCCATGGTCATGCCCGGTTCGGCCAGGGTTACGGTCAATTCGATTTTAACGTCACCCGCTTCCTTGTTCTTGAACGTGATTTTCTGTTCGTTACCTACCAGTTCTGATACTTTATTGATCTTTACCGTATAAACAGTCGTATAACCATTCGTTTCACCTGCTTCTGCAACAAATCCGGCAGAGACTTCCACCGTTACCCCTTCGATACACATGGCTTCCACTTTGATAAGGCTGTTATTGAGCTTATACATCGTGGCGGTAGACGCTGCGATATCCACCGCGTTTCCGGTACTGTGTCCGTTTGCCACCTCTTTCAGGGACGGGGCGGCCAGCGGGCCGTAGAATGTCAACGTGGTCCACAGGTCGGGATCGTAAGAGGCGGCGTCGTTGATGAAAGTAACGTTTACAGGTTGTTTTCCCGTTGCGTCGGTAGATTTGAATACGAATGTCGTATACCATATGCCGTCCTTCTCTTCGTAAGTCGGGGCATCGAAGGTCAGCCAGGCATCGGGTGCCACATCGGCTTTGGTTGCCGGGGCTTTCTCTGCACGGATTTTACCGGTGGCTGCGAGGGTTGTCTTAAAGGATTTTCCATCCACTACCTTAAATTCAGTGGTGGAAGTTGTTCCCCCGGCATAGGTTACTGCGACCGGGATATCCGCGATATTGCCTCCGTCGGCAGCGGTAAATCCGGTGGCGACATCGAATACAGGTGCATCGTTACCCGGTTTGACTATCACACCACCGCCCGAAGTCCAGTCTTCCACTTCGAAGGTGGAGAAGATGTTTGATTCGGTCACGTCCGTGATGTGCAGCTTGTAACGGCTGTTGGCGTTGATGGCGATGTAATTGGCAGGCTCTGTAGGGGTGGCGTCTTCAGGGGTTTTGACGATAGGGATGTTATAGGTCACATCTATCGGCTGGCCTGTAGACGGGCTGCTGTAGGTACCCTTAATGATCAAAAAGCTCTTATCCGTGGCCAGGTTCGGATAAACGTAAAGGGCACTTTCAAGGGTTCCCTGGTTGGCGTTCTCTCCTTTGTATTCGACGTCGGCATAGGTCATCACACCCGCAGGAGGCGTTACCTCCGCCAGTGCCGCACCAAACAGGGAGGCGTTCGGACGGCCCTGTCCCAAAGCGATATGCGTGATGGTCAGACGGGAGGTCGCCGTCGTATTGTCGATGTCGAAACGGGCAACGACACGTTTCAGCGTAATGGCGACTTTAGAGACGCTCCCGCTGATCTTCGTTTTCTCCATTCCCGTCATGACCAGGGGAGTTTTGATGATACCGTCCGCTGCCAGACTGGCCGTATAGGCGGCTTTGAAATCGGCCAGGTCGGTTGCCGCAGCGGCATTCTGGGGCGCACCGTTGGCATCGACCGTTACGGCGGTCAGGCCGCCAAAAGCATTGCCGTCACCTTTAAAAAGGTCGTCCTGGTTCGCCACACAGACCAGTGTCAGATACGGAAGGCCTTTCAACTCTCCGGGTTTGATAGAGGCCTTATACGAAGAGCCCGACGATTGAAGGAGGAACTGGTTTCCGGTAGGGGTTGCCTCCGTCTTCGACCAGGTTTCCATGTAATAATACTCGTCATCACCCGCTTCTGCCGACGACGAGGCAAAAAGATAAACCTTCAGGTTCTTTATCTCATTCTCACTGTTGGAAGCGATGGCCTTCGTATATTCCTCGCTCTCACCGCTCCCGCTGAACACCAGCTGGATCTCACCGCCGGCACCGGACGGACTCTCCGTCGTGCCGTCATCGTTTGTACAACCGCTTCCCAGGCCGGACAGGGCCAGAAGCAACATTAAATACGTCTTTTTCATAACTACTCTTTTAAAGTGAATACTATATGTTTAAAAATCTCTTTCAATTCAAAATCATATGGATGCACAAAAAGCAGCATGATACCGGACCCAGTATTATGTAACGATTGTACATCCGTGCATTTTCAAACACGGATGTAATTAATAGGAAAAGAAAGGTTACTTATTCAGCCCTTTGATTGGCTCTATAGATATATCACGGAGCAATAAAGACATTTGTTCTATTGCCATTTTATTTAATCGCAATACTCGTTCATTTTGAGATAGTCCCATCTTGATCAGTTCAGCATTCATACTCTCCAGATTTATAAGAACGATCAATTGATGATATGTAGCGTAATCCCTGATATTACCTGTCAATCCGGGATTTTCATCTCTCCATTGTCTGGCTGTCTTTCCAAAAAGAGACACATTTAATATATCTGCTTCATTGGCATAAACAATACCCTGTAATTTGTTAGCCATAGATTCCGGAATAAGATTTTCCTTTATCGCATCGGTATGTATACGGTAATTAATTTTTACCAGTTCACGATTTAAGTTCCATCCTAAAGAGGAGTTACTATTTTCGTCATTTTTCAGCCGCTGATAATCTTTAATAATATACAACTTAAATTCGGCTGAAATCCAGGATGCAAATTCAAAAGCAATATCAGTATGGGCAAAAGTCCCTCCATAACGACCTGCCTTTGAAATAATACCGATTGCATTTGTTGCTGTAATCCATTTTTGGGGAGAAAGAGTAAAAGCATTTGTTCCTGCTTCCATTTTAAACCCGTCAAATTCGACGGGTTTAAAATCCGGATTATTCAATTTCTCCCAAAGGCCAAGAAACTGGATAACATCTTTTCCTCTCATCCAGTTTTTTATTACATCGTTGGGATCATCACTTTTATAACGGGCAATATCCGTCAAAGAAATGTAATCATTATTTCTTCCTAATGATAAGATTGAAACTTGTCTGCCATCAGCATTGATTTCCGCTTTTACACATTTTTCTTTTTTCATAGACTAAATTGTTTTGATTGATAATGCGCAAATATAAGGAAATATATATTCTTCACAAACCATGAAAGAATATATTTCAAGTCTTACCTAAAAATTCCCATTAATTACACCATGTCAAAGAACGCTTATATCTATCCGCTACGCTCCCGTACCGGATTAATTATCTGTTAGCCGATCGCACCGCCTTCGTCCCAATCCGATTCCGTCACTTCCGTGACGATGATCTTATCGGCGTAGACCGTGACCAGGATTTCGAACCCCTGCTCGATGTTACGGTCCATATCCATCGGTTTTTTGGCAAAAAAGCGGTACAGGTCCAGATCGCCGACGATACGTTCGTCGTTACGCCACAGGCTCCATAACTGGTGCGTGCCTGAGGTATAGCGGAAAGTGACGAACTCGCCCGTCACTTCGCCGTCGTAATTCATCGAGGCACGTGTCTCGTGATTGGTACGCGAGGTGCCGATGTATGGAACCGCATACGAACCGCCCTCCGGCTGTTCCTCACTCTCCCAGCCTTTCACAAAGCCGTATTCCGAGGCGATCCCCTTCATCCGCATCCGGTAGGTACCGCCTTCCGCCGGCGCATCCGCCATCCATTGCACCGTGACATGCAGCGAGGCATGGGCATGCGAGAGGTAAACACGGCGCCGGAAGTTCCGGCCTTCCTCCACGCGGAACGTCAGGTTGCCATAATACAACCGACCGGTGTTCGTCCGGTATCCCGGAGGGGCACCGGATGTGACGGCGCTCAGTTCCATATCGGCCAGCCTCTGTCCGGATTCCGGCTCTATAGCCAGGCCGTCACTGCCGTCGTCCGCCAGGTTGCCCCAGAGGACGACCGTATATTCACCCGCCGGTTCCCCTGCCAGCCGCGGATACTGTCGCCACGGAGGGGTTCGACGCCCAGCAGTTCACCCTCGCTATCGAACAGGTACTGCCGGAGGTTGTCGACGTAGACCGGCAGCTGGTTCTCGCTACCGCTGCCTGCATACCAATAGTCCAGGCGGGTATTGTAGGGACAAACGCCGGGTTCATCTCCGAAAGTGCAGCTTGATTGCAGTACTGTCAGTATCATAAAAATCAAATGCTTGAAATATGTCCGGGACCGTTTCCTATTCATCGCTTTCCAAATAACTTTCAGCTATCTCCAGATTCTTCCGCGCCTTGCGGGGCTCCACACCCACCGCCTTACGGAACCACACCGCCGCACCGGACGGGTCGCCTTCCATCAGCGTCAGCACGCCCAGGTTGTTCCAGGCACGCGGGTCCGCCTCCACCTTGCGCAGATAATCCCAGGCCGATGTAAGGTCGCCCGTCAACATAACAGCCGAGGCCGCATTCACATTCGCCACCACATCATCCGGAAAATGAAAGGCGGCTATCTCGTAGACTTCACGGTATTGTTCCGTCCCGGGACGGTAATAGCGTGCCACGGCATATATCTCCTTCAGGCTCAGCAGGTCGGGATGCGTATAGATCAGTTCGGCCGCTTCGTCGCCCTCCACTTTGCGGACATCGTATTGAACGACAACCTCTATACGCCGCAGTTTCGGAAAGTAACGGCGCATCATCTCCCTGTAGGGCGTCCCGCCCTCTAAATCCATCAATTGCTTTTCACGCCCGTTGAAAACCCCGTAACGGCGGATCACCCGGAGCACGGCATCCTGCCACGAAGGTTTTTCCTGCCTCATAAGATCGGACAGTCCTTCCCAGTCCTCTGCCACCGAAGAAACTTCCACCAGGTTGCGGGGAATGCCGTATGCATTCCGCAGGTAATAGGCAAAAAGCCCCGAACGCGCTTTTGCCAGCCGTTCATTGTCGCCGTAAGGACCGTCAGGGGAAGAATAGCCGCAGATACGGATACGCTCCACCGAGGTAAAGCGGTTATCCTGCAAAGGCACCATGATACGGTCGATCTTATCGATCTCTTCACATCGGTTGCGGCACATGGTTTAAGCTGAGTTTACGTACCAGCGTATCCACTCCCAGCAGTTGAAGGTCACAGCAATCTTTCACCTCCTGGCAGAGTAATAAAGAAGCCTGCTGCATCCACGAGGTGTAAGGGACGGACATCCGGTAAGTTATTTTCTTTGATCCCGTATGCCGGGTATCGCGGATGCGGAGATATGGGACGGAAGATTCTTTGCCGGCAGACAGGTACCGTTCGCGGCGGTCCTGACGCTCACGGATACGGCCGCTGATAATGACAGGGGGCAAAGAAAGAAGTTGTTTGGATGGTCCCAGCAATTGAGGGGTAAAAATAACGGCTGTGCTTGCGGACACATTCACTGCCTCCAGGTCCATATCGAGCAGCAGTTGCAGGCTGTCGTTACGCACAGAGACCTGCTGCGGCACGACACGGATATGCTGCGCGCCGGCAGGCAACGCAAAAAACACCAGGCAAACGGCCCATACATATATATTATAGAAGATGATATGTTTCATCGGACAAGTTATTTTAGCGTAGAAAATAGATGACTGAAAAACCGATACGCGTCGGGCCGAAATAGCTACGGCTGTAAGAACCGGATGCCTCCGCACATTCGGTACATTTATATTTGGTATATTTCATCGAAACATAACCGCCGCCGATCATCGCCTCTAATCCCCAGCGGTTGCCGACCGCCCAGTGGTAGCC
>ENA-ORRN01002723-ORRN01002723.1-human-gut-metagenome-genome-assembly--contig:-NODE-2723-length-10900-cov-3.269156_pt1 | contig 10900 bp, 9 predicted proteins | sample MGYA00242174_ERZ509132 | MGnify/ENA primary metagenome ERZ509132 (study PRJEB26280, sample SAMEA2338671) | human gut metagenome | biome: human gut; feature: human-associated habitat; material: faeces...
TGAGTATTGGATCTAAACTCAAATCATTGAGGACCTATTGTGGATTAACTCAAGAAGAATTAGCGGATCGCTGTGAACTTACGAAAGGTTATATTTCTCAACTTGAAAATGACCTTACAAGTCCATCGATTAGTACTCTAACTGATATTTTAACAGTTGTTGGAACTGATCTTAAAACTTTCTTTAGTGATGAAGAAGAACAAATTAAATTTACTGAAGATGATTATTTTGTTAAAAAGGCAGAAGAATATCAAATTACTTGGTTAATTCCTAATTGTCAGAAGAATGAAATGGAGCCTATTTTATTTAAACTAGAACCACATGCTACTAGTGATGTAGATATGCCTCATGAAGGTCAAGAATTTGGTTATGTCTTAGAAGGGGAAATTTTAGTTGTTTATGGTAATAAACAAGAACATTTAAAAAGAGGGGAAAGTTTTTATTTTACAACTGATAAAAACCATTATATTAAAAACTTGACTGATTCAGTCGCAACTATTATTTGGGTTAGTAGCCCTCCTAATTTTTAATGATATTGAGGTATAATATGAAAAAAGAAAATATAATTATTGAATTAATTGGTGTAAATAAAATGTTTGATGATACCTATGCGGTTGAAAATTTTAACTTATATGTTAACAAAGGTGAATTTATTACTTTTTTAGGCCCATCTGGATGTGGTAAGACTACAACACTTAGAATGATTGCGGGATTTGAAATGCCAACTTCCGGTCAAATTCTATTAAACGGAGAAGATATTACGAATTTACCTCCATATAAACGTCCAGTAAACACGGTATTTCAACGCTATGCATTATTTCCACATTTAGATGTTTATGACAATGTGGCGTTTGGACTTAAGATTAAACGGATCCCAACTAAAGTCATCGGGAAAAATGGTAAAGAAAAAATAGTAATGAAAAAACTATCTAAAGCTGAAATTGATGAAAAGGTTAGAAAAGCTTTAAAAATAGTTGATTTGGAAGAATTTGAATGGCGTGATATTGCGACATTATCAGGTGGTCAACAACAACGTATCGCGATTGCTCGTGCTATTGTTAATGAACCAGAGATTTTGTTACTTGATGAACCTCTTGGAGCTCTTGATTTAAAGATGCGTAAAGAAATGCAAATTGAATTAAAGGAAATGCATAAAAAGTTAGGTATTACTTTTATTTATGTTACTCACGACCAAGAAGAAGCTTTAACAATGTCTGATACAATAGTTGTTATGAAAGATGGTATGATTCAACAAATTGGTACGCCTGAAGATATTTACAATGAACCTAAAAATGCGTTTGTTGCGGACTTCATTGGTGAAAGTAATATTTATGAAGGTACTATTATTGGAGAACGTAAAGTACGATTCTTAAATAAAGCATTTGATTGCGTTGATGATTTTCCGATAAATGAAAAAGTTGACGTTGTCATTCGTCCTGAAGACTTTATATTAGGCGAAGTTGGAGAAGGTACAGTTGATGGATATTTACAATCTAAGGTATTTAAAGGTGTTCATTATGAATATACGATGATGGTTGGTCGATATGAGGTTTTAATTCAAGATACAAGAAACTTACCAATTAACTGCATGGCAAGTATAAAGGTAGAACCTAGTAATATTCAAATTATGAATAAAGAATTTGTAAGTAATATTTACGAAGCATATTTAGATAAGAATAATAAGGTTGTTATTGATGAAACTCCATTTGACTGTGATGTTACACAGTTAATTCCGGGATCAGTTGTTGATGAAGAAGGCTATGTTGTTGATAAAAACGGAGTAAAATACGACTTTACTGATGCGACAGTAAAAGCTGAAATTGGTCTAAATGATATTGAAATAATTGATAATGAAGATGATGGCACAATATGTGGGGAAATTGTTTCCTTAATATATAAAGGTGACCACTACCAAGTTATCATTCGAACAGAAGATGATGAAGATTTTGTTGTTGACACAGAATATTTATGGAATGAAAATGACCGAGTTAGCGTGAAAGTTGCACCTGAAAAAATTAGATTAACACTAAAAGGAGAAATCAAGGCCTATGTCAAAGAGTAAGTTTCGTTTTTCTCGTAAGATGCTTGCGATCCCTTATGGTATGTTTTTAATGCTATTTGTGGTTGTGCCTCTTATCTTAGTTGTTTATTTTGCGTTTACTGATATTGATGGTCACTTTACTTTTGATAATATCGTTGATTTTTTTAGTGATTCAACTAACATTAATACTTTATTAATAAGTGTTTTAATTGGTGTTGGAAATACAATCATTTGTTTGATAATTGGTTATCCCATTGCTTATATTATTGCGAAAAAAGAAAATAAAATTAGTTTCATTCTTATTCTTTTATTTGTAATGCCAATGTGGATTAACTTTGTCCTTCGTACTGCCGCAACCCGTGATTTACTAACATGGGTAGGGATAAGTGGTGGTGAGCATCCATATATTGCGACAATGATTGGTATGGCATATAACTATTTACCATTTGTTATTTTGCCATTATATACAACAATGATAAAAATGGACCGTAGTCAAGTTGAAGCTTCAATGGATCTTGGAGCGAATCGTTTTCAAACTTTTGTAAAAACTATTATTCCGATGACAATGCCTGGTATTATTTCAGCTGTCTCTATGGTTTTTATGCCAACTATGTCATCTTATGTTATAAGTGATGTATTAGGCGAAAGAAAAATATCATTGATAGGAAATATTATTCAAACATATTTTGATCAAATAATGTGGAATATGGGTAGTCTTGTAGCCCTAATTATGATGATTTTTATTTTTATTGGAATGTTTATTACTCGTAATAGTCAAAAAGAAGAATTATCAAGAGGTAACTTATGGTAGAAAAAGTTAATGTAAGTAATAAATGTCAAAAAGCAAAGAATGCTGCGAAAAAGACATACGTGTATTTAATGCTTTTCATAATGTATGCTCCAATCTTGCTGCTTATCATTTTTAGTTTTACTGACTCTCAGTTAATAGATTTTGCTGCTTGGAAAGGCTTTAGTCTAAAACTTTATGAAAAGTTATTTCGTAATGAAGAAATAATGACTGCGTTACGTAATACCTTTATGGTTGCAATATCTGCAGCAATTGTTTCAACTGTTATAGGTACTTTAGGAGCAATTGGAATTTTCTATAGTAAAAAAAGAGTTAGAAAAGCTTTTGAATTGGCTGGTCAAATTCCAATTTTAAACCCTGAAATTGTTACGGCACTATCATTAAGTATTTTAGTAGTTGCTGTAGGAATAGGATTTAACTACTTTACTTTACTTATTGGTCATGTGGTACTAACAATACCATTTGTCGTATTAAGTGTTATACCTAAATTAAAACAATTAGATCCTAATGTATATGAAGCTGCTTTAGACTTAGGTGCGAAACCATCAGTTGCACTACGTAAGGTTATAATACCAGAAATTATGCCAGGTATTTTATCAGGATTTATTCTATCTATTACCTTATCACTAGATGATTATATTATTACCGCATTTACTAAAAATTCATCATTTACGACTTTAAGTACTTATATTTATGGTTCAACCGCAAAAAAAGGTAATTTACCACCTGAGCTTAGAGCGTTAACTACTATTATTTTTATTGTAACATTACTTGTTTTAATTTCCATTAATGTTTACAATAATAAAGTTGTAAAACGTAAAGGAGGAATGACAAATGAAAAGAAGCGTTAAAATATTTTTAGTAGTTTGTTTATCATTTGTTTTCTTGCTTGGTGTTACAAGTTGTAAAAAAACTGAAACATTTGATAAAAATGTTCTTAGAATTTACAATTGTCAAGATTACATCGATGAAGGCTTAGACAGTGATACAGGGGAAAAAGTTGGTCCATCAGTTATGGAAAGGTGGAAAGAAGATTTTGAAATGCGTCATCCAGGGCGTAAAGTAACAGTTGTTTATGATACTTTTGAAACTCCAGAGTATATGTTAAACCAAATTAAAACTGGTAAAAAGTTTGATCTTATTTGTCCATCAGATTATACAATTCAAAAAATGATTAAAGATGATATGCTTGAAAAATTTGATGAAGGAGCATTAAGTGGTGAAAATGGTTATTTATCTAATGCTTCACCATATTTAATTAATCTATTCGCCGAAAATGATTGGACTGAGTATGCCGCATGTTATATGTGGGGTACTTTGGGAATTATTTATAATACGGAAATAGTAGATGAAGAAGATGTTAAATATTGGAATGCAATGTGGAATGAAAAATATAAAGGTATCGCCACTGCCAAAGATAGTGTTCGTGATACATACTTCATGGGGGTAATGTATACTCATCAAGAAGAATTACTTAAATATCGTAATGATTATTTAAAAGGTGTTATTACTCAAGAAGAATACAATGCGAAAATTAATGAAGTTGCTAATTTAACAGACGATGATACGATTGAAACTGTTCGTCAAAATTTAAAGAAACTAAAAAACAACATTTTTGGTCTTGAAGTAGATAGTGGTAAGAGCGATATTATTACTGGTAAAATTGCAATGAGTCTTGCTTGGAGTGGCGATGCCGTATATTCAATGGATTTAGCTGAAGAAAAAGGAGTAAACCTTGCTTACTCAGTTCCCGAAGAAGGTAGTAATGTTTGGTTTGACGGTTGGTGTATGCCAAAAGGTGCTAATAAAGAGCTTGCTCAAGATTTTATTAACTTTGTTTCGAGACCCGATATAGCGGCTCTAAATATGGATGTAACTGGCTACACAAGTGCTGTAGTTGGTGATGATATTTTTGATTTAATCAATGACTGGTATGGTAGTGATGAAGAAGATGCTACGCTTGTCGATTTAACTTTCTTTTTCGGTGATAGTATTGATTCATCAAAGCTTACAGATGGTAAAGTAATCATTAGAACCGATGAAATTGGACGTCAATTTTCGACCCAATACCCAACAGAAGAAATTCTAGCCAGGTGTGGAGTTATGCGTGATTTCGGTGATCAAAACAAAAAAGTTTTAAGAATGTGGATGAACTTTAAGAGTAACTCTTTGGATCCTATTGCGATTGTTTTATTATGTATACTTGCTTTTGTGATTATAACTAGTTATGTGATATTCCTTGTTAAACGTCTTAATAAGAAACAACGCATAAAAAATTATCAGAAAGCTAAAATGCAAAGGCAAAATTAATAATTATCAATGATAATTACTGATGAAAATTGGTTAGTGATACTAATATTATCACTAGCCTTTTATTTTATAAAAAATAGATTCATAAATGATTTGTCTTATTGTTTGCTTTTTTTCTTAAGTTTTGTTATAATAAATATATATTTTGCGTTTTTCGTTTGGAGTGATCTGACAATTCACGAGAAAAACCGTGAGTTCGCGTTAAGACAAATAGAGAGTGGAAAATCCAAACTAAGGTGGTACCGCGCAAATGTTTGCGTCCTTAGACGTTTTTTCCTATTTTTTATTATATGATTTTAGAAAGGATGATATTATGCATGTAACAAAGATGAAAGGAACACTAGACTTTTTTGATGATAGTGCTCTAAAGTACCAATTTTTAGAAGATAAGGCTAATATGGTGTGTCATCGATTTGGCTTTAATAAAATGATTACTCCGATATTTGAGGCTACTGAATTATTTACACGTGGCGTTGGTGAAGGTAGTGACATTGTTAATAAGGAAATGTATACTTTTTTAGATAAAGGGGAACGTTCTATTACTTTAAGACCAGAAGGAACAGCCTCAGTTACAAGAGCATATGTGGAAAATAAATTATATGCCACTCCTGGCTTAAAGAAATATTACTATTTTGGACCTATGTTTAGATACGAAAGACCACAAGCTGGCAGATATCGTCAATTTACTCAATTTGGTATTGAAGCCTTAGGCCCTGGTAGTAGCTATTTAGATGCGGAAATTATTAATTTTGCATCAACATATTTAAAAGAAATTGGATTTACCAAACTAAAAGTATTAATTAATAATATTGGTAGTGGTGAAAGTAGAAAAAATTATGAGCAGGCATTAAAAGACTACTTTAAAGACCATTTAGATGAATTATGCAGTGACTGTAAAGTACGTTACGAAAAGAATCCTTTAAGAATGCTTGATTGTAAGGTTGATCATGACAGTCCAGTTATGAAAAATGCTCCAAGTATTTTTGATTATTTAACTATTGAAGATAAAAAATACTTTGATGATATTTGTGAAATCTTAAATCAATTAAATATTAAGTATGAAATTAGTGATCGTCTTGTTAGAGGTCTTGATTATTATACTAATGTGGTATTTGAATTTATATATGATGACCCTACATCTTCAATTAATGGTATCACCGTACTTGCAGGTGGTAGATATAATGGTCTTGCTCGTGAGTTAGGTGGACCGGACACCGATGCAATTGGTTTTGCATGTGGTATTGAAAGATTAATTATTGCCCTTGATGAACTTGGTAAATTTACAGATATTCGTGATAATGCTTTATTCCAAGTAATTACAATTGGTGAAAATGCGAAAATACCAGGAATAAAACTTGCTAATGAAATTCGTGAACGAGGCAATTATGTCGAAATAGACTATGTTAGCCATAATTTAAAACCACAATTTAAACTATCTGATCGCTGCCATGCTAAGTATTTAGTTATTATGGGCGAAGATGAGATTAAAACAGATAGTTATAAAGTTAAAAACACACAAACTCAAGAAGAAAAAATAATGACAAAAGAAGAAATTTTAAATTTAAAATAGAGGTATTAATATGTTAAGAACTGCAAATAACAATGAATTACGAATAACAAATGTTGGAGAAATCAAAACTTTAGTTGGTTGGGTAAGTAAAAAAAGAAATTTAGGGGGTCTTGTTTTTATTGATTTAAGAGATCGTTATGGAATAACTCAATTGGTTGTTCGTCCTGAATATCCTTTTTATGATGTAGCAAGTTCAGTTCGTAATGAATATGTACTACAAGTAACTGGTAAGGTTGTCGAACGTGAAAGTAAGAATTCTAACCTTCCTACTGGAGAAATTGAAATTGATGTAACTGATTTTAAAGTTTTAAGTACAGCTGAGCAACCCCCATTTTTAATTCAAGATGATACAGATGCTTTAGAAGATTTAAGAATGAAGTATCGTTATCTTGATTTAAGAAGACCTTGTATGCAAAAGAACTTTATTTTACGTCATAAAGTGACAATGGCAATTAGAAATTACTTTGATAATCTTGATTTTATTGAAGTTGAAACTCCTGTACTTGGTAAATCTACACCTGAGGGTGCTCGTGACTTTTTAGTGCCTTCACGTGTACATCAAGGATCTTTCTATGCTCTTCCTCAATCACCACAAATGTATAAACAATTATTAATGGTATCTGGTTTTGAAAGATACTTCCAAATTGTTAAATGTTTTAGAGATGAAGATTTAAGAGCTGACCGCCAACTTGAATTTACACAAGTAGACGTGGAAATGAGTTTTATTGATGAAGAGGATATTTACACTCTAATTGAAGGATTATTAAAGAAAGTATGGAAAGATACTTTAGGTATGGACATTAAAACTCCATTTATTCGTTTACCTTATGATATTTGTATGAATAAATATGGTAGTGATAAACCTGATACAAGATTTGAAATGTTTTTAACTGACTTTAATGATTGGGCTAAAAAGGTTAATTCATCAATTTTTGAAAATAACTTTGAAACTGGTGGTGTCGTTAAGGGTATTATTGTTAAAAATGCGGCAGTACATTATTCACGTAAAGAACTTGAAAGATTAACAGAATTTGCTAAAAAATATCATGCGAAGGGTTTAATTTGGTTAAAATATGAAAATGGTACAATGAGTGGATCACTTGCGAAATTCTTAACTTCAGAAAATGTTAATGAACTTGTTGAAAACTATCATCTTGAAAATGATGATTTAATTTTAATGGTTGCGGATAACCTAGAAAATTGTAATTTTGCTCTTGGTGGCTTAAGAACACTTGTTGCGAAAGAAATGAATATGATTGATGACTCACTATTTAATTTCTTATGGGTTGTAGATTGGCCTTTATTTGAATATAGTGAAGAAGAACATCGTTATGTCGCGGCTCACCATCCATTTACATCTCCTAAAGATGGTGATGAAGAACGTTTAATCAGTGATCCTGCAAGCTGTAAGGCTAAGGCTTATGATATCGTTTTAAACGGATATGAACTTGGTGGTGGTAGTATCAGAATTCATGACCAAGAAATCCAAAAGAAAATGTTTAAAGCAATTGGTTTATCTGATGAAGAAGTACAACGTCAATTTTCATTCTTTGTGAATGGATTAAAATATGGTACTCCTCCTCATGGTGGACTTGCAATTGGACTTGATAGACTTGTTATGCTATTAACTAAGAATTCTAATTTACGTGAAGTAATTGCTTTCCCTAAAGCCGCAAGTGCTAAATGTCCAATGAGTGATGCTCCAACTCCAGTTGATGAGAAACAATTAAAAGAATTAGGAATTACTGTTCAAGAAAAATAAAGGTGAATTTATGGGTAAATCAAAAGAATATATAACATGGGACCAATACTTTATGGGGGTAGCTAAACTTTCAGCACTTCGCAGTAAAGATCCCAATACTAAGGTAGGGGCATGTATTGTTAATGAAAAAAAACGAATAGTAGGAATCGGTTATAATGGATTACCATATGGGTGCTCAGATGATGAATTTCCATGGGCAAGAGAGGGTGACAGTCTTCATACGAAATATTTTTATGTGACCCACAGTGAGCTGAATGCGATCCTGAATTACCGGGGCGGCAGTCTTGAAGGAGCCAAATTATATGTATCCTTATTCCCATGCAATGAATGTGCCAAAGCAATCATTCAAAGCGGGATTAAAGAGGTTATCTATGATTGTAATAAATACGAGGGTACAGCTGCGGTAATGGCTTCCATGAAGATGTTTGATGCGGCAGGAGTAAACTATCATAAGTATCACCGCACGGACAGGGAAATTAAGATTTCGTTATAAGATATGAAAAACAGGTTTGGAAAAGGAATTCCGGACCTGTTTTTTTGTATCGCCATGCGTTCGGAAGAAACTGCCGGTGGCGGGTTCTGTAGATACCAAAGTATATAAAAGAGTGGAATAAAGTATGGATAAAAGGACATATAATTAAAAAAAGTAAAAAGAAATAAGAACAATTATGAAGAAATGGGGAACAAAAATTGCAGTAAATTTCCTGGTTCGAGGAATTGTCAGCTTCGCAATTATATTTTTTGTAAACGGATTTCTTGACGGACAGGGGATTTCTGCGTGTGTGGGAATGAATCCTGTCACATTTTTGACATCGGGAATCCTTGGATTTCCTGGGGTTGCCATGCTTTACGGTATAACTTTCTATCAAATTATGTGAACATTGCACAAAGATTAAAAATTTTTAAAAATACCATAGACAAATATAAATCATCAGGTATATAATCAGCCTACAAGTTACGAAGTAGCTTGTATCTGATTTGTAGTTCTAATTGTTAGATTCAAAAGATTCAATGAATTCAGTGCCATATCGGCAAGACGTTTCAGACATTTTTATAATGTATTGAAGGAGGGATAGTATGTGGTAAGCAGAAATCTGGTAATTTGCGACCAGGAAGAGAGATATGCGGCGGCGCTTGCACATTTTTTTATGAAGACCAAGGAATTGGCGCTTGGAGTGCAGGTGTGTAACAGTGTTGCGCAGGCCCTGAGACTGCAGGAGGAATCACCGATTGATATTCTTCTGATCGGCAGCGGTTATCCACAGGAAGAGCGGCAAAAAGTGTGTTTGTTCTGACACAATCGGAAGACGTGGCACATGAGACGCATGAGAAACTTATTAATAAATATCAGTCCGGAGAGGCCATCTTAAGAGATGTGATCGAACAGTGCCAGGAGTCGGTAGAACCGGGGAATTTCTTTCTTGGCACGGTGAAGAAAGAAAAGGTTCGGATCATCGGAATATTTTCCCCTGTTCATCGAAGCAGGAAGACCGGATATGCATTGAGACTGGGGAAAGATCTGGCCAAAACATATAATGTATTGTATCTGAATCTTGAGATGTATGGAGGTATCGGCGGTCATTTTCCTGAGATTGGACAGACAGTCGCAGATGCACTCTATTATTCGAGACAGGAAAAGAAGCATTTAAGAGCAGCACTTGCGGGTATGGTAAAGCATATGGGGCCGCTTGACTATCTTCTGCCAATGAGGATGTCGGAAGATCTGAAGGCAGTAAAGATAGAAGAATGGATGAGATTCATAGAGCAGATTGCCAGCCAGAGCATATATGAAGTGCTGATATTGGATATCGATGAAGGAATCCGGGGTGTATACGAACTTCTGAGGATGTGTACGGAGATACATGTGGCAGTCATAAAAGAGGAGGTGGCGCAGGCAAAGATGTTCCAGTTTGAAGAGGAGTTACATCTGATGGGATACGATGATGTCAGACATAAGATGATAAAAAAAGAACTGGAAGGATGATAAAGAATGATAGAAGCAGAGCAGCTCCATGCAAGAATCCTGGCCAGATTAGATATGACAAGGGACATGGAGGATGAAGAGCTGACAGAATTGATCTATGAAGTACTTCAGGAAGTCTCACAGGAAGAATATCTGCCGCTTGATCAGAAGACAATGCTTGGAAAAGAACTTTTCAATGCATTCCGGAAACTGGATCTGTTGCAGGAATTTCTGGAAGATGATGATATTACAGAGATTATGATCAATGGAACACAAAATATTTTTATTGAAAAGGCAGGGAGGATATCCCAGTCAGATAAAAGATTCTTGTCGGCGGACAAGCTGGAAGATGTGATCCAGCAGATCGTGGCAGGATCTAACAGACTGGTAAATGAGGCATCACCGATAGTGGATGCCAGACTTGCGGACGGATCTCGTGTAAATGT
>ENA-ORRN01002747-ORRN01002747.1-human-gut-metagenome-genome-assembly--contig:-NODE-2747-length-10807-cov-5.960100_pt1 | contig 10807 bp, 11 predicted proteins | sample MGYA00242174_ERZ509132 | MGnify/ENA primary metagenome ERZ509132 (study PRJEB26280, sample SAMEA2338671) | human gut metagenome | biome: human gut; feature: human-associated habitat; material: faeces...
CGAGCCGCGGAACCAGCGGGAGCTGCTGCCGCTGCTGCGGGAGGTCAAGGCGAAGTATCCGGGCAAGACCATCTGGTGCTTTACCGGGTTCCGGCTGGACGACGAGCTGCTGGCAGACGGCAGCTATCCCCGGTGCGAGGCAACGGATGAGATGCTCGCGTGCATCGACGTGCTGGTGGACGGACGGTTTATGAAGGAACTGAAGGATATCTCGCTGCAGTTCCGGGGCAGCCGGAACCAGCGGGTCATCGATATGAACCGAACAAGAGAGACGGGAACGATCTGCATTTGGGACAAGCTGAGACGATAACAAGGAGGTATCCTATGCGGAAAACACTTTGGTCAGCGCTGGCGCTGGTGATGGTCCTTACGCTGGCGGGATGCGGCGAACAGCACCGCACGGACGGCAGCGTAACAGACAGCGCGACCTATACGCCGGACGCAGGCTATACGCTGGGCAACACGGATGTGGTGCAGCTGAACGGATTTCGCGCCATCGACATTGAATGGGTCAGCGGACAGGTGAATGTGGAGCTGTACGACGGTGAGGGCATACAGTTGTCGGAGACACTTGCCGATGGCAGTGACGTGACGCTGCAGATGGAATGGCGGGTGGACGAGGACGACAGCGAACTGGAGATCCGTTCACAGCCGCAGCTTATGAGCTCCACAGAGGAAAAGATCCTGACCGTGAAGCTGCCCCGGAGCATGGTGCTGTATGGACTGGACATTGACGCCGTCAGCGCAGGTGTGTCCGTGGATCTGACGGACGAGGACACGCTTTCACTGAGTGAGTTGGATGTGACCTCGGTCAGCGGCGCAATCAGTGTCTATGCGGCCAACGCCGGGGAGATATCCCTGTCCACTACCAGCGGAAGCATCAGCGGAAGCGTCCGCACCCAAAAGCTGGAGGCGGACAGCGTCAGCGGCAGCATTGACCTGGCGCTGGACATCATGCCGACAGAGCTGGAAGCAGAAACCAGCAGCGGGAGCATCGTCATGCAGCTGTGCGATCTCAGCACGCTGCCCTCTCCCCTGCCGGTGGAATTTAAGACCACCAGCGGCAAGCTCAGCAGCGACGTGACCTTCACTACGGTGAAGGACGCCGCGTGGGAATTCAAGACGGTCAGCGGAAACGTGGAGCTGCTGACGGTGCGGTAAAAGCGCGCAAAAAATGACCGCCCTTACGGGCGGTCATTTTTTGCGCTTGTCAGCGGACCAGCTCGCCCACGGTGGGGCCATTGGCAGCCTGGGACTCGTCGGTGTCGATGTGCATAGTGGTAGCACCGCCCACATTGACGCGGACAACTACATCGTCGAAGATCAGCTTGCGGCCTTCGCCGCCGCAGGCGACCTTGATGATCTCGCCGTTCTTGATGCCCATGGCGGCGGCATCCTCCTCGGTGACGTGCAGATGGCGCTTCGCCACGATGACGCCCTCGGACAGCTCCACCTCGCCGGCAGGCCCGATCAGCTTACAGGCGCCGGAGCCCTTCACGTCGCCGCTTTCGCGGATGGGGGCGTCGATGCCCAGGGTGCGGGCGTCCGTGGCGGAAACCTCCACCTGGTCCGCCTTACGGGTGGGGCCCAGGATGGACACGTTGGCCATCTCCTTCTTGGGGCCGACGATGGTCAGGCGCTCGTTGCAGGCGTACTGGCCGGGATAGGACAGGGGCTTGCGGATGGTCAGCTGATAGCCTGCGCCGAACAGCTTTTCCACAGTCTCCTGGGTCAGGTGGATGTGACGTGCGGACGTCTCGATCATAAAGCTCATAGTGATACTCTCCTTTGTGTGGTTTTTGCGTTTATTTCTTTTTGAATGGGTACAGATCTTTTTCGGAGATGCGTTCCAGCGTCTCCACTTCGCCGACGCAGAAGTAGTTTTTGCTCTCGGCCACCAGAGTGCCGGTCAGGCGGACGCAGTCGCCCCGGCGCAGGCGCTTCGCCTCGTCCAGCAGCTCTGCGCTGCCCGCAAGGCGGACGGTGAGGCCGAATCCGGTGTCGATCTCCCCGGCGCTGTTCAGATACCACCAGGGGAAACGCAGCTCCACCGCACGGCCGGCATAGCGGCCCTGGGAGCCGTGGAGGTACTCGGTCTTCACCTGCTCAAAGGTGCGGGGGACGATCTCTCCGTCCGGCATGGGGAAATAGAGCGTGCCGTACAGGCGGCTGAAGCGCTTGAGACGCTGGCCGTGACGGCTGACCATCAGGAACAGGACCACGCCGGCCATCAGGGCACCGTACATACCGTGGCCCTCGATCAGGCTCCAGACAAAGACGGCGACGGCGATGAGGAACAGCACACGGTTCATGTCATCCTGTCCGCCCCAGATATCTTTCAGTCGGTTCATAAGCGCCCTCCTTTTCTCAACAGCACTCATCTTACCACACCGCGGCTGCGTATGCAAGGGAAATCACCATGCACGGTACAATTTCCTCTTGTATTCGGCAAAAAATCTGCTATAATCAGAGCAACGATTTTTTTGCGGTGCTATCACCGGAACTAATAGGAGGCGGTTTTTATGTCCGTAAAGCTGGAGCTGTACCGGGTTTTTAAGGAGGTCGCCGAGGTGGGCAACATCACGGCCGCGGCACAGGCACTGTATATCTCCCAGTCGGCGGTGAGCCAGTCCATCAAGCAGCTGGAGCGCGACCTGCAGACCCGTCTATTCGCGCGGAACAGCCGTGGCGTGACGCTGACCGCCGAGGGGCAGATGCTGTATGAGTACGTCCGCAGCGCCATGGGCCTGCTGGAGACGGGCGAGGAAAAGCTGAGCCAGACCCGGGAATTGCAGATGGGACAGCTGACCATCGGCGCCAGCGACACCGTGACCAGCCACTTCCTGCTGCTCTACGACCCGGAGAAGCTCTGCCTGGTATTTTTGGGCGGCGATTGGGAAGTCACGGAGAAAATAGCCGAAAACATGACCATCGTACAGACTGAGATCCCCACACCGGAGCCGAGCCGGAACTACATCTACGTCGGCGCATATGGTTGACATAAAATCCAGCAAAGGTTCCCCTTGGGCACAAGGGGAACCGGCGCGAAGCGCCTGAGAGGTTGCGGCAGGCAGCGGCGATAATTGAAAGTCCTTCGGCGAATCCGTACTGTTTTTGTGGTCAATGATACACATAACAATGTAAGAACCCGTATTGGAAATTTGCAACTGCCCTTCAGCATTTTCTTTTGCTTCTCCAAAAGAAAACGCAGGCTCGTCAGAACCGGCCTCGCCGGAACGAGCCACCGCTATGCGCGGAGTCTCTTATCCTCTGAGCCCGTTTCCTCCTCTTCAAATTGCAAACGCTTCGCTGGTTTGCAATTTGAGGCCCGGAGGGATTTCGATTTCCCTCCGGGCCTCCTTGAACCGACCAGAAAAACCCCTTCGGTTTTTCTGGACTTTTCCCGTGAAACTTGAAGCAGCCCAAAATTTCTGACGCACCAAAGGCTCCCCTTGAGCTCAAGGGGCCGATTCCCCCTATCAGAGGGAAATGTGGCCCGAAGGGCCAATAGAGGTAGGGACGCTGTCAGCGAAGCGGACTGAGGGGATTCGTACGTTGCAAATTTCAGAGCACTCTGAAATTTACACCAGATCCCCTCCGTCATTTTCTCCGAAAATGCCACCTCCCCTTATCATGCAGGGCATGACAAGGGGAGGCTTTTCTGGATGCAGGCTAGGCTTCTCTCAGGCTTCCTTTTCCAGCTTTTCTTTAGCCTTTTTCAGCGCGTTCGCAAGCTGGTCGGGACAGGAGGTTTCCTTCATGCCGCAATGAATGCCGTCAAGGCGTTCGATCACGGTATCAATATCCATGCCCTCAACAAGCTTGGAAATACCCTGCAGGTTGCCGTTGCAGCCGCCAATAAACTCGATGTTTTTTACGGTCTTGCCGTCCACGTCAAATAAAATCTCCTGTGAGCAGGTGCCCTTGGTTCTGTAGGTAAAGTGCATGATTGTTTCTCCTTTTTGTTCAGTCAAATCGCAATGCGATCCGTTTATTTTGTGAGTTCTCCGTCTTTCATGCGGAACACGCGGGTAAAGCTGCCTAAAAACTCTGGGGAATAATTGTGCATAGCAACAATCAGGATATCACAGGGCAACTGCGCGATCTGCTTTTCCAACTCAACGCGCGTTTTTTCGTCGAGGCCCGCCGCCGGTTCGTCCAGCATGACGAGGCTTCCCTTCCGCCAGAGCGTACGGGCCAAGTCGAGCCTGCGCTCTTCGCCGCCGGAGAGAGCGTGCTCCTCACCGCCGATTTGTGTATCCATGGACGCGCCGCGCTCTGCGTACCATTTGGAAAGCCCGGCGCGTTCCAGCGTCTTTGTCAGTGCCTCGTCCTGCTGCGCCGTACCGGAGAACATGGTGAGGTTGTCGCGGACGGAGGCGCTGTAGACGAAGGTTTTCTGCGATAAAAGCGTGACCTGTTTACGGAAATCCTCATAGCGGTAATCACGGGACGAGCGGCCATTGATTCCATATTCCCCTTCCGCGCTGCACATGGAGGCCAGCACCTTCAAAAGCGTTGACTTCCCTGCCCCGCTCTCGCCGAGCAGCGCAATGCGGTCGCCCTTCCAGAGCGTCAGATCAATGTGCTTTAAAATCTCCCGGTCGTCTTTGCGGCAGGAAACATCTTTCAATGTAACTGTCTCGATCTGCGTCAGCGGTTTGCGGCCCCAGTTGTCCGCCTCGTCCGTCGGCGCGTCCAGAAATGCGAGGACGCGCTTGCAGACCGCCGAGGCGGCAATGGTCGAGGAATAGCGCTCGCTGATGATCTGCACCGGTCCGGCGACAAGGTTCATGAGGCTTGCAAAGGTAATGAGCGCCGGGAGCGTGATAACGCCGCGCGTGACGAAGAACAGGCCGAGCACCCATGTGCCGAGCACGACGAGATTGCCGCAGCCGTAGGCTCCCGCGTATAAAATTCTGCGGATGCGGCGGGAGCGGAGCTTTTTCCGGTAAAGGTTTTCGTTGGCCTCGTCATGGGCACGGTTGATGCCTGAGAAGGCGTTGAAAATTTTCAGCTGGAAGAAGCCGGAGAAGATCTGTGTGATTGCCGTCAGATAGCGGGCCTTTGCCTGCTGTTCATTCTCCTGATGCGCCTGCAGGCGCTTTTCCGTCAGCTTGGGGAACGCCGCCGTCAGCACGCTGACGGCGATCATGATCAGGGTCATGACCGGCTGGATAGCAATGGCCGAGCCGACTGCCAAAAGGAAACAGCAGATCTGAAAATAAATTTCGCCCAGCGCCGCGACGTAATCCTGCTGGATGGTGTCCACGTCATTCTGCACAAGGGACAGGCAGGAGCCGTCGTCCTTTTCGCTTTTTTCCATATAGCTGAGCGCTTCTATTTTCCGCACAGCGTCGGCGCGGAGGTCACGGCCGACACGCTGCACAATGATATCGCGCGAATAATCCAGCAGGAAAGCGAAAAAAGTCTCAATACAGAGGTAAAACAGCGTCACAAGCGCGATTTTCCACACGCGCGAGAGGTCGCCCTCCATGGCGCTGTCGGCAAACGTGCCAAGCAAAAAGGACATGAACACAGACGAACCGGCCGCCAGAAGGTTGGACACAAGGAACAGCGCGACAGACGGGCGGTTTTTGCGGTAATAGCGCTTCATGGCGGGCCTCCTCTTCGGTTTAGTAATACTTGATCTCCGAGCGGTGCGCCTCCAGCAGATTGTCCAGGTATTGATCGACATATTTCGTCATCTGCTCCGGCGGGTTCACCTTTGTAAATTCCAGTCCATGCTGCGCGCAGTATTCCTGCCCGAGCGTATCGCGCAGTCTCTGCCGCAGCATCCTGCGGGGAAGCTGCTCCGCGACCATATCGAAATACTGTTCGGTGGTGATCCCCATTTTTGTGCACCACTCCTCGATATAGCTTCGCACTTCCTCGTATTCTTCGTAGTTTTTCCGCTGTCCAGCCATCTCTGCGTCCACCTCTTCCTGTGTGACGGAAAGGCCGCGCTGCTCCGCCTCATCGAGCATGATGAGGTTCAGCAGGATCTGATCCAGTGCGTCCGCGTCGCTGACGGTTTTGTCTCCTGTGACATTGATCTGGTTTTCCTTTTCATACGCGACTTCGCTCTGCAAGATCTGTGTGTCCTTGTAGGACGCAACGACCGGATCGTCCGTTGTCTGCTTCTGGCAGGCAGTCAGGAAAAGCAGAAGAAGACACAGCGCAAGTATGGTTCGTGATCGCATGGCGTTCTCCTTTCGTCATTCAGTCAGGTCGCACAGGGCTGCATTTACATAATCCGCGAGGCGCATGGGGTCGAGCAGCACCTGACAGCCGCGGCAGCCGGCGGAAACGCCAATTTCGTCATAAAGTTGGGCCGTCTCGTCGATGTAGGTCGGGAACGGCTTTTTCATGCCGATGGGGCTGCATCCGCCGCGGATATAGCCGGTCGTGGCGAGCAAGTCTTTAACGTGGATGAGTTCGATTTTTTGTCATGTGCGGCCTTGGCCGCTTTCTTTAAATCCAACTCACAGCATACCGGGATACAGAACACGGCGAAGCCGCCGCGCTCTCCCTTTGCGACAAGCGTTTTGAAGATCTGCTCTGGCGGCATGCCGATCCCCTCTGCTGCGTGCATCCCGTTCAGGTCGTTCTCGTCAACCTCATATTCCGCTGCGCGGTATGGAATCTTTGCTGCGTCGAGCAGGCGCATCACGTTGGTTTTTGTCATTTGGAAGCACCTCTTTCCCCGCCATTATACCTGATTTCCACGTTTCTGGCAAGGAGCAAAACGCGTGCGCATTTTTTGCGAAAATGCGTTTAAACTATCTGTATCTCTCAAAGATCATCTGTAGGGGCCGATGCCTACATCGGCCCGGAAGAATACACCATTTTTACGGTAATCTTCGGCGAATTTGCAACTTCCCAGCGGGCCGATGTGGGCATCGGCCCCTACAGTGAAAAAGGCAAGCGCTTGCGGATTCGCCCTGAATTTCCGAAAAATCTCTGCCTGCTGCTCGGGCCGACAGAGTCGTCGGCCCCTACGGGACAGCTAATCTTACACAGACAGGAGCATACGAATATGGGTGAAGCAAAAAAGGAAGAACAGGCGCGGCAGGAGCTGGTCGATCTTGGTGCATCGGCGACAAAGACGGCACGCGGGACGATCTACACGCTGACGATCATTGGACAGATTGAGGGGCATCAGGCGCTGCCGGAAAATATCAAGACAACAAAATACGAGCATGTCATCCCGCTGCTTGCTGCTGTGGAGGAGAGCGAGGAAATCGATGGGCTGCTGCTGCTTTTGAACACGGTCGGCGGGGATATTGAGGCGGGGCTTGCCATCGCGGAACTGATCGCAGGAATGAAAAAGCCGACCGTCTCTCTGGTGCTGGGCGGCGGGCACTCCATCGGCATTCCGCTGGCAGTGTCAGCTAAGAAAAGCCTGATTGTCCCAACAGCCAGCATGACCGTGCATCCGGTGCGCATGACGGGGCTTGTGGTCGGTGCGCCGCAAACGTATCAGTATTTCAATCAGATCCAGGAGCAGATCGTGAATTTTGTGACAAAGAATTCGCATATTTCCCGTGAGGATTTTCTGCGCTATATGATGGCAACAGACGAAATTGCAACAGACGTCGGCACAGTTTTATACGGCGAGGAAGCCGTTTCCTCGGGGTTAATGGACGCAATCGGCTCGCTTTCCGATGCGCTGAGCTTGCTGCATCGTCAAATTGACCGGCGCAGAAAGCGTGAGAAATCCCAAAACCAGTAATTCTTGCGAATTGACAGCGGCGGTGTGCTGTGCTAAAATGCGGACGATGCGAGCGGTGGAGTCTGTCATAGGCGCCGGGAGGCGTTCTATTCGCATCGGAGCGTGTATAGCTTTCGGCAGAACCATGACTGTGGTTCTGCCGTTTTGTTTTACAGGAGGAATTGGGAATGAGAAAAACGAAGATCGTCTGTACCATCGGTCCGGCCAGCAGTTCGGAGGAAGTCTTTGCCGATATGTGCAAGGCAGGCCTCAACGTTGCACGGCTGAACTTTTCACACGGAACGCATGAAGAGCATCAGCAGAAATTCGACATGATCCGCAAGGTGCGAAAGAAACTGGACCTTCCGGTTGCCATCATGCTCGACACCAAGGGGCCGGAATACCGCATTCGCACGTTTAAAAATAAGAAGATCATGTTGAAGGACGGCGATCTGTTCACCTTTACGACAAGGCAGATTGACGGTGACGAGACGATCGTTTCCGTCAGCTATGCAGGGCTGGCCCATGATCTTTCCGTGGGCGACACGGTGCTGGTCAACAATGGGCTGGTCATTTTTGAAGTGGAGAAAATCGAGGGCACAGAGATTCACTGCCGCGTCGTGACGGGCGGCGAACTGTCAGACTGCAAGAGTATGTCGTTCCCGCACAAGGTACTCGATCAGGTATATCTGAGTGAACAGGACAAGGATGATCTGCTGTTTGGTATTCAGAACGGCATTGATTTTGTTGCAGCGTCGTTTGTCTCGCGGAAGCAGGACGTGCTGGACGTGCGGCGGTTTCTGGACGAGCACGGCGGCAAGGACGTGGAGATCATCGCAAAAATCGAGAACCAAACCGGCATTGACAACGTGGAGGAAATCTGTCAGGAGTGCTCCGGCATCATGATCGGCCGGGGCGATCTGGGCGTGGAGGTTCCGTTTGCGGAACTGCCTGCAATCCAGAAGTACCTCATTACCAAGTGCCGCCTGCTCGGCAAGCGCGTCATTACGGCCACGGAAATGCTTGAGTCCATGATCCACAATCCGCGCCCGACGCGGGCGGAGATTTCCGACGTTGCAAACGCAGTCTACGACGGCACCAGCGCCGTCATGCTGTCCGGTGAGTCGGCTGCGGGCAAGTACCCGGTCAAAACCGTGCAGACCATGGCCGAGATCGTGGAGGAGACGGAAAAACATATCGATTATGAGCCGCTGTTCCGCAGCGAGGCTTTTCAGATTAAGAATATGGTCGATGCGATTTCTCACGCAACGTGCTGCATGGCCTGCGATATCCATGCAAAGGCTATCGTCGTCAGTTCGCTTTCCGGCGCGACTGTACGGATGGTTTCGCGCTTCCGTGTACCTGTCGATATCATCGGCATGGCGACAAACGCTCGCGTGTGGTACCGTCTGGCGCTTTCATGGGGCGTGCAGCCGGTCCTGTGTGAGGAAACGTTTACATCGACAGATGTTTTGTTCTACAATGCACTGCGCGCGGCAAAAAAGGCTATGCACCTGAAGCCGGGCGACAACGTTGTCATGACTGGCGGCAACACGACCGGAACATCGGGCAACACCAATCTCATCAAGGTCGAGACGATCTGATCGTATAGACGAAACGCAAGGCCCGCTGCGGGCCTTGCGTTTCGTTTATGCTTCTGCCGCTTTCGAGATAGCTCGCAGGAGCAGTTCTTTTTCTGCTGTGCCGGTGACGAGGATCAGCCCAGATTCGTAGTCCGCCTCGGCGGTCTGTACGCCGGGAACGGCCAGAAGCGCCTGCTCCAGCGCAGCTTTTCCGGGCATAGCCGGAAGTTCCTCCATACGAATGGTCAGTGTATGGGAAGGAGTTTCCTGCTCGGGCGGTTTCGACTCGGAAGATATCGTCTGCGGCAATTTATTTTCTGCAATACACGCTGCTGCTGCATTTTTGCACTTTCCAGTCAATACAGGAAGGAGCGTCATCCCTGTCAGGAAACAGGCAAGCAGCACACAGAACGCGGGTTTTGCTCCAAGGTCAAGTGCCGGTGCAAACAGGCCACCCGCCGCGCCTGCCAGCAAAAACGTACATACTGCACTGAATCCCTGCAGGCTGCGGCGTGTATGGACAGCACGGCGGCAGACGGAAATGGGGTCTTCTGCGTCAGCTAGTGTCTGCACAGACAGGATTGGTATCTGCTCCTGTAAATATGTGCTGGGCTCGCCTGCACGGATGCAGATCGGTCTTCCCCTCTGCGCAAGCTGCATCAGCGCCTGCTCCGGCCCAGCAGCTTCTATGACCTCCGTGTTGGTTTGCGAAGCAAGCTGTCTGATATAGAGCGACTGACTACCGGCCGGAATAGCCAGACGGAGCCGCTGCGCAGCAAGCACGCGGCAGGCTTCCGGCGCCCCCGGAAGCAGCGGGCTTTGCAGCGCAATCAGCCCGAGATACATACCGCCCTCCATACCAAACAGAAGTGCTGTTTTCCCGGAAAGTGAAATGTCATCGGCACGCGGTGCAAAAATCCCACGTCTGCGCAGCTGTTCTGATGTTCCAGCGTAATAGCGTTTTCCGTCCAACTCGGCGCAGAAGCCGTCCGGTGTCTGCGTGCAGTGTCCTGTTGACGGCACCGTAATGCCACAGCTGTGTGCCGTATTCAAAATTGCCGTCGCTTCCGGTGCATTGCAGTCCTGCATGACCGATGCAGCAAGCGCAAGAAACTGTCCTGCCTCCATCCCTGCGGGGCGAATATCCACGGCAGTTGGTTCGCCGGTCAGAAGTCCTTCCGGACGGAGAAGCGCCGTATCGGCGGTGCCGAGAGCCTCGATTATCTTTGCGGATACAGTCGGGATGGACATACGCTGCATGGCGCGGCGGCTTGTCAGAAGAGAGATCATACGCAATGGACAAAGTGCCGACGCAGCAAGTACACAGAGTACTCTTCCAAGAATGGCTGCCGGTCTTGCATGCAGCACGGCCCAGACTGCCGATGCGCAGATTGCGGCGGCAAAGCCTGTCCATGTCCAGACGTTCTCCGCCGTCCGCTCCGCCTGCATACCGGGAAGTTCAGCCTCCAGTCGATGCTCCAGGAGATCGAGCCATGCAGAGGCCGTCAGC
>ENA-ORRN01002748-ORRN01002748.1-human-gut-metagenome-genome-assembly--contig:-NODE-2748-length-10807-cov-3.715495_pt1 | contig 10807 bp, 15 predicted proteins | sample MGYA00242174_ERZ509132 | MGnify/ENA primary metagenome ERZ509132 (study PRJEB26280, sample SAMEA2338671) | human gut metagenome | biome: human gut; feature: human-associated habitat; material: faeces...
ATTTATGCAATTTTCACTGCTCGAAGGAATCGAACAATCTGCCGCTTAGGAGGCGGACCCTCTATCCAACTGAGGTACTGGGGCATTTCAAGTAGTGTTATTTTACAATGTGTCGGTGGGTTTGTCAAGAAGATGGCATACCAGGAGCGGACAAACAATAGACTTGGATTGGGGGGGTGAGTGAATGGAAAACGAGATTCTGCGCATCCTTCCGCAGACGGTACGCGCGGTGCTGCTCCATACACCGGAATCACGGATAGAAGAACTTAGACTGCGTGTGGGGCAGAAGCCGTCCATCCTGTATGCAGGCTGCGAACAGATACTGAATGCCGGAGGCGTTCTGACGCAGAATGAACTTCAACAGGTTCTTCTGAACGCTTCCGCGCAATCACAGTACGCTGTACAGGAGCAGCTGCGAAACGGCTATCTCAGCCTGCCGGGCGGATACCGGATCGGTGTCTGTGGTAGCACAGTTGTGCAGAACGGCTGCATAACCGGAATCCGGGAAATTTCATCCATTGCGCTCCGCGTTCCGCACGACATCCGGCAACCGCCAGAGCGGCTGCTTCCGTATCTGCAGGAATCCTGTCTGCTTGCCGGTGCACCCGGAAGCGGGAAAACAACGCTATTGCGCAGCTGCATCCGAACGCTTTCAGATGTCGGACAGCGCGTGGCCGTTGTGGATGAACGGCAGGAACTGTCTGGAGCGGTGCATGGTGTGCCGCAGTTTGATCTTGGGCCGCGTACGGACGTGCTCTCTGGCTGTCCGAAAGGCGATGGGATGCTCATGCTGCTGCGTAGCATGAACCCGCAGTGGATTGCAGTTGACGAAATCACGCAGCCAGAGGACATTATGGCGCTCCGGCAGGCGGGCAGTTGCGGCGTCAAACTGATTGCAACGATCCACGCTGGCTCTGCAGAGGAGTTGAAAAACAAACCACTCTGCGGGAAATTGTTTTCCTTGGGGATTTTTCGGCAGGTGCTTTATCTGGACAAGAACAGAGCGTTTCACGCGGAAAGGATCCAACATGCTGAAACTGATCGGATTAAGCCTGATTCTGACAGCCTCCGGCGCGGTCGGCGCCGGATTAGCCGGGACGGTGAGGCGGCAGCAGGCACAGACGCTTGCGCTGATCGATGCGTTGCTGCGTATCCGGCATGAACTGCTATACAGGCTGACGCCACTGCCGGAAATCTTCACTGTGCTCAGCGGCAGCCGGAACCGTGAGATCGCGGACTTCTTTTCTCAGCTTGCGTCCATGCTGTCCTCTATGCAGGCTTGCACGGTCAGCTATGCCTGCCGTAAGGCGTTTGCACAGACGCGCGGGCTGTGCCTTTCTTCTGCGGCGCAGGACACGCTCCTAAGTCTGTTCGATTCGCTCGGAAAGTATGATACGGAGGGGAGCGTACAGGCAATCGATCTGGCGCTGTCCCGTCTTCGAGAGGAGGCAAAGGCGCTGCAAAGCGGTGCGGCAGCGCGATGCAGAACCTATCTGACGCTGGGGATCTGCACGGGCCTGGCAATGGCGGTGATCCTGATCTGATATGGATATTGATCTGATTTTTAAGATTGCTGCTGTCGGGATCATTGTCTCCATTCTCAATCAGGTCCTTGTGCGTTCAGGGCGGGAGGAGCAGGCAACCATGACCTCGCTGGCAGCGCTGGTTGTTGTGCTGATGATTGTTGTGCAGCGCATCGCTGAACTGTTTGACATGGTCAAAACACTGTTTGAATTCTGATGGATACAGTTGGAAAACTGATCGCTGCGGTGCTTCTATGCAGTGTGATCTGCCTGCTTCTGAAAAAGCAGGCACCAGAGTTAACGTTATGTCTGTGTATGCTGCTGTGCGTGCTCTGCTTTTTAACGTCTCTTCCGTTTTTTCTCCGGTTCTTGCTTTTTTTCACCGGCTTGCGGATATGACCGGCCTGTCCGGGGCCGTGTTTGCGCCGCTTTTTAAAACAGCTGCCATAGGGATTCTCGCGCAGCTGGCAGGAACGATCTGTCGGGACAGCGGCCAGCAGGCGCTGGCGCAGGCGGTCGAGATCTGCTGCGGCTTTGTCAGCTTCTATCTGGCACTGCCGCTTCTGGAACTGGTTCTGTCCCTGCTGCAAACGATGATCGGAGGCTGATATGCGGCGCTGTGTGATAGTTCTCTGTATTCTGGCCGCGCTGACAGTGCCTGTCCTTGCGATGGACGTTCTGGAAGAGGAACGGCAGATTTTGAATGTGGACACGCTGACTGACGGCCTCCCGGATGATGCACAGGACGCACTGCGCGCGTACAGCCCTGCGGCGCGCACAGACCCAGGAGAAGCAATTCTTGCAATCATTAAATGGGCGTCCGGATTGTCAGTCAGTACGCTGCGCGAAGCTGTGCAGACGGCTTCCTTGCTGCTGTCGGCTGCGCTTATCTGCCAGCTTGTCCGGCAGAGCGTCCCGGACGACCGGCTGCATATTCAGGCCATGACGGGCGCGCTTGCCATCACGCTGCTGTTTGCAACGAATATTAAGAGCATGATCGGTCTAGCCGTTTCCGTGCTGGACGAAATGGAGGCATACTCCAAGCTGCTTCTTCCGGTGATGTGCGGCGCGGCTGCTGCGTCCGGGGCGCTGACGGGCGCAAGCGCTCTGTATATGGGTTCATCTCTCTTTTTTAGTCTGCTTACAACACTCGTCCGAAGCTTGATCGTTCCGCTCGTTTATGTGTTTGTCGGGCTTGCCGCGGCTGAATGTGCGCTGCCCAGCGGAAAGCTTGCAAGCGTCCGGCGGCTTTTGGGTTGGTGCATTGCAGCGCTGCTGAAGGGTGTGATGTATGTGTTTACAGCGTACCTGTCTTTAACAGGTCTACTGTCCGGAAGCAGTGACGAGGCAGCGATAAATGCGGCAAAGTCAACGCTGTCCGCTGCAATCCCAGTCGTGGGAGGCATTGCCTCCGACGCGTCTGAGGCTGTGCTGCAAAGTGCGAAGCTTTTGCGTGCGACGGCGGGGACATTCGGGATTATGGCGGTTCTTGCGCTGGCGCTGGTTCCGTTTTTTAAAATCACAATATGCTATCTGACCATGAAGCTGACGGCCGCAATCGCTGGCTTTGCAGCAGGAAAGGAGCATGCCGCTTTGATTGACGCGCAGAGTAGCGCTATGGGCTATGTTCTCGGTATGACGGGGAGCGCTGCACTGATGCTTTTGTTCAGTACCTGCTGCTTTATGAAGGTGGCGTCGGGATGATGGAGGCTGTGCGGGGATATCTGCTGCGGCTGACAGCTGGAGCGTTCTTAAGCGCAGGGCTGCTGTCGCTTATACCAAAAGGCACATCGAAAAAAGCGGCAGCTGTTTTATGCGGACTTGTAATGCTGCTGCTTGCGCTCACACCGCTGGCTCAGCTTGATTATGAAGCACTCTCGGAGACAATCAGCCGTTTGGAACTGGAAAAGGAGGAAGCAAGAACGGGAATCGAAATTCAGAATCAGGACCTTGTAGCCAGAATCATATCAGGCCGTGTGCAGGCATATATATTGGACAAAGCTGCTTCGCTGGGGCTTACGGTCACAGTCGAACTTGAGATGGAGACGCGGACGGCCACGCCATATCCGAAAGCTGTGACGATTCATGGTGAAGCAAATCCAGCACAGAAGCAGCAGCTTCAGCAGTATCTGGAGCAGACCTTCGCTATCCCGGTACAAAGGCAGGTATGGACACCATGAACAGGCAGCAGCTGTCACAGCTGCGTGGACAGGCGGCGCAGCTGATCCGGAAATACCGGATTCCGCTGCTTGTATTCCTGCTCGGCGTTGCGTTGGTGCTGATACCGAGCCGGACGAAGAAGGAAGAACCGCAGCAGACCTCGGCGGAGGCAGCGGAGACGGACTTCAATCTCTCCGCGACGCAGAAGCAGCTGGAAACACTTTTGTCCGCAATCGACGGGGCAGGACGCGTCCGGCTGATGCTGACGCTCTCGTCTGGAGAACGGATCGTTTATCAGACGGACAGCCGTACCGTGACCACCTCCGGCAGCACGACGCAGGAGACACAGACGGTTTTCCGGCAGCCGGGCGGAGCGGAAAAGGAGCCGGCGGTGCAATCAGTCGTCTATCCGCAGTACCAAGGTGCGCTTGTTATCTGCGACGGCGCAGAGCGTGCAAGCGTCCGGCTTGCAGTCATACAGGCTGTATCGAGTCTCACAGGGCTCGGAAGCAATAAAATCGCAGTTGTAAAAATGAAAGGGCAATAGGAGGAATCTGTATGAAAATCTGGAAGCGGAACGCGATCATTGCATCGGTATTGCTGCTGGTCTGCGCGGGTGTGTATCTGAACTGGTCGAAGACACAGAAAACGGCTGCGCAGGATCTGACCGAGACGCTCTCGGCGGAGCAGGTGATGGGGGAGGACACGCTGGTCGTGGCGGATGGCGAATCCCTGCCGCAGGAAGCGGTCGCAACTTCGTCCGAAGAGACGCAGGCGGCGGACTATTTTGCTCAGGTTCGCCTGAGCCGGCAGGAATCAAGAGACTCCGCCGTTGAACTGCTCGAGGAAACCATCGCCTATGACGAGGGGACAGAGATTGGTGAGGCCGCCTGTCAGACGCTCAATAACATTGTCGGCACGGCGCTGAGTGAGGCGCAAATCGAAAGCCTTGTGATTGCCAAGGGATACGACGACTGTGTGACGTATATCAACGATGGCGTTGTCTGTGTAGCGGTTTCCGCACCCGCAGAGGGACTGAGTGACGCGGATGCGGCTCTGATCTCGGATATTGTGACCTCGCAGACGGATTATATGCTCTCGCAGGTACGCATCATTGAGGTCAAGCCCTGATTTACGGTGGATTTTCAGAAAGGGATTGCATTTTTGCGGTTTTGTGGTAAAATGAATCCAATATAAAAGCAAAACCTTTTCTGAACCCTGAACAGGAGGAACTCAGTATGGCTGAAAAAAACGAGTATTTCACGCAGAAGCTTGAGAATGGAACGCTTCAGATCTCTGAGGACGTTGTGGCATCTGTTGCAGCAGCTGCTGTGCTTGAGGTGGAGGGTGCCTGCGGTCTGTCCAGCAGCATCAGCACGGATATCGCCGAAATGCTCGGTATGAAGACGATGGCGCGTGGCGTCCGTCTGACGCCAATGAAAGACGGCGCGGTCAAGATTGAATGCGATGTGGTCGCAAAGTTTGGACAGAGCGTGTTTTCGCTCGCCAAGACCGTGCAGGACGCTGTTAAGTCCAGCGTGGAATCCGTTGCCGGGCTGAGCGTTGCGCAGGTCAACGTCAATATCTGCGGCATTGCTATGCCGAAGGAATTAAAGAAATAAAAAAGCAAACCCTTTGCTTGGCGTGAAGGGTTTCTTTTTTGGAAGCACGGAAGAAAAGAAGCAAGGAGAACGCTATGACAAGATCGAACGCCAGAGAGATCGCATGCCATCTCGTTTTTGAGATGAACTTCAACGACATCACCGCCGGTGAAGCGCTGCGGACACTCATGGAGGAGTCCTATTATCCCACGCTTAAGGGCGAGACGGACGTCTATGAAGAAAGGCCGGACGGAAAGCAGCTGGAATACCTGACAAACGTGGTGCAGGGCGTGCAGGCGAAGCGGGAGGAACTCGAGGGCTATATCACGAAATATTCCGTCGGCTGGAGCCTCAGCCGCATCGCCAGAATGGCCGTCGCTATTATGGAGGTCTGCATGTACGAGGCGCTGTATATCGACGATGCGCCCATCAGCGCCGCCATCAACGAGGCGGTCGAACTGACGCGCAAATATGAGAACGAGGATGTGGTGTCCTTCGTCAACGGCATTCTCGGCGGCTTCGCGCGCGAGGTTCAGCAGCTATGCTGACGTTTGGCTTCGATACCAGCAACTATACCACTTCTGTGGCGGCATTTGACGGCGTGGGCGGGAAAAACTGCTCACGCCTTTTGGACGTGAAGCCGGGAGAACTCGGACTGCGGCAGTCTGACGCGTTGTTTGCGCATGTCAAGCGCCTGCCAGAGTTGGTGGACGCGCTATGCACGGCTGTAGAAATCAAGAATGTGACCGCCGTCGGCGTCAGTACCCGTCCCCGCGCGGTCGAAGGCTCCTACATGCCGTGCTTCCTTGCAGGCTGGTCGCAGGCAAGCTGCTTGGCACGTCTTCTGGACGTGCCGCTGTATGAATTCTCCCACCAGCAGGGGCATATTGCGGCGAGCCTCTGGTCAGCAGGAAGATTGGAACTGATGAGAGCACCGCACCTTGCATGGCATCTGTCCGGCGGCACGACGGAATTGCTGCTTGTCAGCCCAGACGGAAAGAATGTAAGAGCCGATAAGATTGGCGGCACAAGTGATATTTCCGCTGGGCAGCTGATTGATCGTACCGGTAAGCTTCTGGGACTGCCATTTCCGGCAGGCAAGGCAGTAGATGCGCTGAGTTGCGAATCTCCCTGCAAGGAGCGCTATCGTGTGAAGCTGAACGGATTGGATTTTTCGTTCTCCGGCATTCAGAATAAGACGGAGAAATTCTTTTCTGAAACGAAAAACGCAGCGGATACGGCAAAATTCGTTATGAACTGCATTGTGAACTGCATCGCAGATGCGACACGGGCGGCGCTTGCACAGTATCCCGGCCTGCCGGTCGTGTTTTCCGGCGGCGTGGCATCCAATTCCATGCTGCGGGAGCGTATGCGGGAGTTTGCTCCCGTCTTCGCCGAGCCGCTGTTTTCCACGGACAATGCCATGGGAATTGCTGTTCTGGCGGCCTTGCAGGAGGACGCGTGATGGAGCAGAATATCATTGCCGTTTCGCAGGTCAACGAGTATATTAAATTTCTGCTTGACCGCGACGAACTGCTGGCAAACCTCTGCGTGCGCGGCGAGATCAGCAATTATAAGGTTTATCCATCGGGCCATCATTATTTTACGCTCAAAGATGCGGAAGGTGCACTCAGATGCGTCATGTTCCGCTCCAGTGCGCAGCGCCTGCGTTTCAAACCGGAAAACGGCATGCAGGTGGTCGCGTATGGCCGTGTGACAGTTTTTCCGCGCGACGGCGCGTATCAGCTTTATTGCAGCGCCCTGACCGCAGACGGCGCGGGCGATCTGTATATCGCATTCGAGCAGCTGAAAGAAAAACTCTCGAAGGAAGGGCTGTTCGATCCGGCGCATAAAAAGACGCTGCCCAAATACCCGCATACCATTGCTATCATCACTTCCGCCGCGGGCGCAGCGATTATGGACATGCTCCGCATTCTGGCAAAGCGCTATCCGCTGGCAAAGGTTAAGCTTCTGCCCGTGCGCGTGCAGGGAGTGGAAGCACCTGCTGAGATTGCGGGCGCGATCCGCTACGCAAACCGCTATCAGGTAGCCGATCTGATCATTACCGGACGCGGCGGTGGTTCCATAGAGGATCTCTGGGCTTTCAACGATGAGCGCGTGGCGCGGGCAATTTTTGATTCTGAAATTCCGGTGATTTCTGCTGTCGGCCATGAACCGGATGTAACGATTTCTGATTATGTCGCAGATCTTCGTGCTGCGACGCCCAGTAATGCTGCGGAACTTGCCGTGCCGGATCAGCAGGAACTGCGAAAAAAACTTTCTCTGCTGGAGATGTCCATGCAGCAGAGTGTACAGAAAACGCTCAAACTCAGCCGGCAGCGGCTGAACAGCCTCGCAGAAAAGCGCGTACTGCAAAACCCGCTGAATTATGTCGAAGACCGCCGCGTTCTGCTGGACTTTCTTTCTACCCGTCTACAAGCCGCTGGCCAGAAAACGCTACATGAAAAGAAACAGCGCTTTGTCCGCCTGACTGCCGCGCTTGACGCTATGAGTCCTTTGAAGGTGCTTTCACGCGGCTACAGCATGGTGACGGATGAGTCTGGAAAACTGGTCACAAGTGCCAGCACCGTACGTCTCGGTCAACGAATTCACATCAGTCTGCGCAGCGGCTGCCTGGCGGCAGATGTACAGCAAATACAGGAGGAACCTACAGATGGCTGAAACATCAAAAAGCTTTGAAGCTTCAATGGAACGGTTGGAAACGATTGTCCGGCAGCTGGAACAGGGAAACGCTCCGCTGGAGGAATCCCTGAAGCTGTTTCAGGAGGGGACTGCGCTTGTGCAGTCCTGCGCGAAGCTGCTTGACAGCGCGGAACAGGAGATCGTCAAACTGACAAAAACCGCCGACGGTACGCCGGCAGAAACGGAGTATGTACGCGATGAGTGAATTTCATGACCAGATTGCCCAATATCGCGCCGCGATCGAGGCATTTTTGCAGGCGCAGTTTTGTCAGGACCTTCCCCAAAAGCGCCTATTTGATGCTATGCGCTACAGCCTGCTTGCAGGAGGCAAGCGTATCCGCCCGGTTCTGACGCTCGAATTCTGTCGGATCTGCGGCGGAGACTGGCAGAGCGCTATTCCCTTCGCCTGCGCACTTGAGATGATCCATACTTACAGCCTTATCCACGATGATCTGCCATGTATGGACAACGACGATTACCGCCGGGGACGTCTCACCAATCACAAGGTTTTCGGCGAGGCGCTGGCTGTCCTCGCAGGAGACGGTCTTCTGACCGCCGCATTTGAAATCGCTGCGAACGCGCCTGCGGACCCTGCAGTGACCGTCAAAGCCATCCGCATTTTGTCGGAGCAGGCAGGTGAACTCGGTATGGTTGGCGGACAGGTACTCGATATGGATGCGGAAGAGCAGGAACTGACGGAGCAGGGAATCTACGATATCCAGTGCCGCAAGACCGGCGCACTCATTCAGGCGGCCTGCCAGATTGGCGTAGTAGCTGCAAACGGGACAGAGCAGCAACTCGACGCCGCAAAGACCTATGCGCAGAATCTCGGTCTTGCGTTCCAGATCCGCGACGATATGCTCGACGTTCTGGGTGACGCAGCCAAGCTTGGCAAGGCGACGCATGTGGATGAGCAGAAAAACACGTTTGTCCGCCTGTACGGTATCGGCGCGTGCGCAAAAATGATCGAGTCAGAGACAAAGACAGCCATTGAGGCGCTTGGCTGCTTTGAAAATTCTGAATTTCTTGTGGAAATGGCCCGCCAACTTGCGCTTCGTGAATACTGATTCATTCGACACACACGAAAAACAGGAATGTAACAGAAAGTTTATGAATATTTGCTTGTATATACATCTGTGATATGATATACTAACTTTGCAATGGTGCAGTATTCTAGTCAGCTTTGCCGGCTGCGAGGAAGGGCCTAAAAATCCTTTGTTTGGCATACCTGTGAACCCCGTGGTGTCTGCTTCTTACGCCCAGTCTGGGGTGGATGCTGTGGGAAGGCGATTTTGCGCCTGCGGCGGACGGGCTGTCTCCAATGGCATGGAGAAGATGACCCGGTCGCTGTGGAGACTGGATATTGTGCAGCGGCGAACTCCCTTTGCGGTATCCGACCGTTGTACGATACCGGATATGAACCTGCATTGCGGTGCTACCCGGCTTCAAGCCGTGAACGCTGTGTGCAGAGTAGCCTGCCTTGCGTGAACCGGCCGGGAAAGGGAAGCTGATGCGTCCAGCGCTCATGGCCTTGAGCACAGACGATATTCCCTTGAAAGACGGTTTGCAAAAGAGGATAAGAGTCGGAAAAAGCTGTTGTGGAAATCACCTAGACTGTCGAAAGGGCTTTTATGGGATTGCGGTACGGACTAAGTGGCAATCGGGTAGTGGCCATGGCGACAGGCCAACGCGAGCATGAAAGGGGAACCACCTCCATCGGCGACGAGAGGATGCTCCCGGGGAAAACAAACCCGACCTAAGCCGTAAGATTAACCATAATAGCTGCCATTGTACATTTGTAAATCCTGATGAGATGCCGCATATGCGGCATTTTATCAGCATTTACATTTTTTCTGTATTTACGCAAAATTAAGTTTACATAATTTATGTGGAGGCTGTCTTGGCTGCTGCGAAAAAGAAAAAGGCCGGTAAATCGGCTAAACCAGATTTCAAATGGATCGCGCTGATCTTTCTGACGACTGTTCTGATTTCGGCCCTGATGAGTTTTGTGTCGTCTAATCTTCTGGAAGGTGCGGGACTTGCGCTGTCCTTTGTGATTTTGATCTGTATTGTTCTGACCGGTATTCTGTTTGACATCATTGGTGTTGCCGTCACGGCAGCGGACGAGGTCCCGTTCCATGCAATGGCCTCGCGTAAAGTTCCAGAGGCGGAAGACGCACTGCGCCTGATTCGCAACGCGGGAAAAGTCTCGTCGTTCTGCAATGACGTGATCGGCGATATCTGCGGCGTTATCTCCGGATCTGCCGCAGCGGTCATTGCTGCGCGCGTGCTACTCCTGAGCAAAAGTAAGTCGGAGATTTTTATCACGCTGCTGCTGTCTGCAGTTGTTTCCGGCGTAACAGTCGGCGGAAAGGCCTGCGGCAAGTCACTTGCCATGAACAGCAGTACCGCTGTTGTGCGCACGGCAGCGAAAGTCCTATGTTTCTTCCGGACGCTCCCACAGCGCCTTCGGAAAAAACACGCAGAAAAATGAGGACTCCATGCTTTTAGATACAATTCACTCCAGACAGGATCTGCTGGACATCCCAGAAGCGCAGCTTGGAACGCTCTGCGATGAAATCCGACAATTTCTTGTACAAAACGTCAGCCGCACCGGCGGCCATCTGGCATCCAACCTCGGCATTGTCGAGACGACGGGGGCAATCCATCGCGTCTTTGACACCAGCCGCGACCGACTTGTGTTCGATGTCGGGCATCAGTGTTATGTGCATAAAATGCTCACCGGCCGTATGGAGCGGTTTGACACGCTCCGCCAGCAGGGAGGGCTTTCCGGCTTTCCAAAGCCCTGTGAGAGCGTAC